>Ga0209170_1000020_pt1 | contig 187144 bp, 143 predicted proteins | sample KloWWTKNB14_bulk_FD_187178 | JGI IMG/M metagenome (GOLD analysis project Ga0209170, IMG submission 187178) | Active sludge microbial communities from Klosterneuburg, Austria, studying microevolution and ecology of nitrifiers - Klosterneuburg... | ecosystem: Engineered > WWTP > Aerobic digester...
GGCCGACATCCATCCTCTCAGACGGTCGTCCGGTCAGATCCTGTCCTGCTCGGGACGACCACCTCTCGATCCTTTGGATCCCGCTGATCCCGTTAAATAACACCTGTCGTATTTTCCCCGGAAACCGCTATATTTGCCGCCGTTCGGAGGCGGTGAAGTGAGGAAGAGGGGGCCGCCCCTCTTTTTTGTTCCCCGTATCAGCACAGTCCGATGATGATCACTACAGACCAACTTCAACAGGCTTTGCAGCGGCAGCTGGAAGGCACTCCCCATTTTTTGGTGAGCGCCGAAGTGCGTCCGGGCGGAAAGGCCGTAGTGGAGGTGGATCATGATGAGACTCCCATCACCTTGGGCGACCTCACCAGCATCAATAAGGGCCTCCAAGAGGAATTCGGAGAGGCCATGGACGACGTGGAAATGCAAGTGGGCAGCCCCGGACTGGGCAAGCCCTTCAAAGTGGAACGCCAGTACCGCAAGCGCATTGGAAAAGGGGTGGACCTCACGCTCGTCGACGGCACCTTGGTGCAGGGCGTGCTGAAGACCTTTGATGAACATGGAATATCGCTGCAGATCCTTCAACCCTCCAAGGTGAAGGGCCGTCAGCCTAAACTTTCGGACGAGACCACGGTGATCCCATTCGCCGGCATCAAGTCCACCCAGGCCACTATCAACCTCAACTGAAGCAGTGCAATGAGCACAGTGAACCTCATCGAATCCTTCGGGGAATTCAAAGACATCAAAAACATCGACCGGGTGACCATGATGGGCATTCTGGAGGATGTGTTCCGCGGCGTGGTGAAACGGAAATATGGCGAAGAGGCCAAGTTCGACATCATCATCAACCCGGACAAGGGTGATCTGGAGATCTGGCTGAACCGCGAGATCGTTCCCGACGGCGAAGTGGAGGACGAGGGCCTGCAGATCCCCCTCAGCGAAGCTCTGAAGATCGAGCCCGACTTCGAGGTTGGAGAAGAGGTGAGCCAAGAGGTGAAGATCCCCGACTTCGGCCGCCGCAACATTCTTTCCCTGAAGCAGAACCTCCAGAGCCGCATCATGGAGCTGGAGAAAGACCACATCTACGAGAAGTACAAGGAGCGCGTGGGCGAGATAATCACCGGCGAGGTGTACCAGATCTGGAAGCGCGAGACTTTGGTGCTCGACGATGAGGGCAACGAGCTGATCATGCCGAAGGACCAGCACATCAAGACCGACTTCTTCAAGAAGGGCGACACCGTTCGCGCGGTGGTGTGGAAAGTGGAGATGCGCAACAACAGCCCGGTGGTGCTGCTCTCGCGCACAGCACCTGAGTTCTTGGAGAAATTGTTCGAGCAGGAAGTGCCCGAAGTGGCCGATGGACTGATCACCATCAAACGCATCGTGCGCGAGCCCGGTGAGCGCGCCAAGGTGGCTGTGGAGAGCTACGATGACCGCATTGATCCGGTAGGCGCGTGCGTGGGCATGAAGGGCAGCCGCATCCACGGCATCGTCCGCGAACTGCGCAATGAGAACATCGACGTGATCAACTGGACCACCAACGACTCGCTGTTGATCCAGCGCGCATTGAGCCCTGCCAAAGTGGGTGAGATCAAGCTCGATGAGGTCAACAAGCGCGCCGAGGTATACATGAAACCGGACCAGGTGGCATTGGCCATCGGCAAGGGCGGGCACAACATCAAGTTGGCGGGAAAGCTCACCGGCTTCGATATCGACGTGTACCGCGACAGCGACGAGGTGACGGACGACGTCGATCTGGACGAGTTCCGCGACGAGATCGAGCCGTGGATCATCGAAGCCTTGAAGAACATCGGCTGCGACACGGCCCGTTCGGTGGTGGAGATCGCCCCGGAGGACCTGGCCAAGCGTACGGACCTGGAAGAAGAAACTGTGACGGAAGTGCTGCGCGTACTGAAGCTGGAATTGACGAAGTAGAGGTAGAAGGACCACTAAGGACACGAAGAAGGCAGTGGTTGTGCGGAGAAGCAGTAGGCAGGTGGCAGTAGCAGTAGGGGCAAAACGAGAACTTGGGAGCGAATGAGCGAAACGGCAGGAAAATCGGTGCGATTGAGCAAGGTGACACGGGACTTCAACCTCGGTGTACACACTGTGGTGGAGTTCCTCGCCGAGAAGGGGCATGCCGTGGAGGAATCCCCGAACGCGAAGATCCCCGGAGACCTCTATGCCTTATTGGAGAAGGAATTCGGGCAGGACAAAGCAGAGAAGGAGGCAAGTAAGCAGGTGATCCAAGAGCGCCAGGAGCGTGAAGTGGTCGCCTTGGCCAGCGTGCCGGAACCCGTCGCACCGCCGGAATCGGCCAGCGCACCTCCTGTGGCGGATGCCCAGGTCGCGCCAGCCGCGCCAGCGGAGAAGAAGGCTGCGCCCAAGGCCAAATCAACAGAACCTGCCGCACCCGCAGAGCCGTCCGCCGCGGCATCGGACGTCTTCCGCGCCACCACCCTACGGGTCACTGGCCCCAAGACCATAGGGAAGATCGATCTCGATAGTGGAAAGAAAGGACGTCCGGCCGCAAAGGTGCTCGGGCCTGAAAAACCGGCACCTGCGGAAAAGCCCGCCGAAAAGCCCGCCGCAAAAGTGGAGGTGCTAAAAGCGGTCGCCCCTGAGCCCGAGACCATCCGGGTGAACGTGGAAAAACTTGCCGGGCCGAAGACGGTCGGCAAGATCGAGCTGCCGAAAGAGCGTGAGCGCAAACCCAGCGACCGGGACAAGGACCGCGGCCGCCGCAAGCGCATCGTGAAACCCGGCCCCGTGAACGTGGGGCGCGTGGTACAACAAGAACAACGCAATGCTCCATCCGGACGGCCCGGGGAGCTTGATGAGAACGCTGTGAAGCGCAAGGTCAGCGAGACCCTCGCCCGTCTGACCGGCGGTGGCGGAAGCAAAGGCCGGGGCGCAAAACGCAAGGGCGACAAGCGGCAGGAGCGCTACCAACGTCGTGAAGAGGAGAACCAAGCACGTCAGCTCGCAGGCCGCACATTGCAGGTCACTGAGTTCGTAACGGCCAGTGAACTGGCCTCCATGATGGACGTGCCCGTCACCGATATCATCAAGGCCTATTTCTCCTTGGGCATGATGGTGAGCATCAACCAGCGCTTGGACGCCGAAACGCTTGCGGTGATCGCCGATGAGTACGGCTTCAAGGTGGAGTTCGTCGGCGCCGACGTGCAGGATACCATGGTCGAAGAGGCCGATGATCCCGAACGCATGGTGCCGCGGGCACCGATCGTTACCGTCATGGGCCACGTGGACCACGGCAAGACCTCCCTGCTGGATCACATCCGCAAGGCCAATGTGATCGCCGGCGAGGCCGGTGGAATAACCCAGCACATCGGTGCATACAGCGTGACTTTGGACAATGGCAAGCGCATCGCCTTCTTGGACACGCCCGGCCACGAGGCGTTCACAGCCATGCGTGCCCGTGGTGCGCAGGTCACCGACATCGCCATCATCGTGATCGCGGCGGACGACAGTGTGATGCCGCAGACCCGCGAAGCCATAAACCACGCGCAGGCCGCGGGCGTGCCGATGGTCTTCGCTTTCAACAAGATCGACAAGGAGGGCGCCAATGCGGAAAAGATCCGCGATCAGCTCTCCCAGATGAACATCCTCGTGGAGGAATGGGGCGGCAAGTTCCAGACCCAGGAGATAAGCGCGAAGAAAGGCACCGGTATTGAACAGCTACTGGACAAAGTGCTGCTGGAGGCCGATCTGCTCGAACTGAAGGCCGATCCTGAGAAACGGGCCACCGGTGTCGTGATCGAAAGTACGCTGGAGGTGGGCCGCGGCTATGTGACCACGCTTTTGGTGGAAGGAGGAACCTTGCACAAGAGCGACATATTGCTCGTTGGCCAATACAGCGGTCGCGTGCGGAACATGTTCAATGAACGTGGCCAGCAGGTCACCGAGGCCGGGCCTTCGGTCCCCGTCTCCATCCTCGGCCTGGACGGTGCCCCTAACGCGGGTGACCGCTTCCATGTAATGGCCGATGAGCGCGAGGCGCGCCAGATCGCCACACGTCGACAGCAGTTGCAGCGCGAACAGGGCATCCGCACCCACAAGCACATCACGCTGGACGAGATCGGGCGTCGTTTGGCCATCGGGGACTTCAAGGAACTCAATGTCATCGTGAAAGGCGACGTGGACGGCTCCGTGGAGGCCTTGACCGATTCCTTGCTGAAACTCAGCACCGAGAGCATCAAGGTGAACGTGATCCATAAAGCAGTGGGCCCCATCGCGGAGAGCGACGTACTGCTCGCCTCGGCATCGAATGCCATCATCGTCGGCTTCCAAGTTCGTCCCACCGTTGGCGCTAGGAAACTGGCCGAGAACGAGGAGATCGAGATCCGCCTTTATTCCATCATCTACGACGCCATCGAGGAACTGAAGCTGGCCATGGAGGGCATGCTCACCCCGAAGGAGGTGGAGAATGTCATCGGTACCGCCGAAGTGCGTGATACCTTCCGCATCAGCAAGGTGGGCACGGTGGCCGGTTGTTATGTGCTGGACGGCAAGATCACCCGGAACAGTAAGATCCGTCTGATCCGCGACAGCATCGTGGTGTATACCGGCGAGCTCAGCGACCTCAAGCGCTTCAAGGACGACGCAAAGGAAGTGACGCACGGCTACGAATGTGGCCTAAGCATCAAGAACTTCAACGACATCAAGGTCGGCGATAACATCGAGGCCTTCGAGATGGTAGAGGTGAAGCGTACGCTGGAGGGGTAAAGGCAGGTGCAGCAGGCACTCGGCAATCGGCAGTAAGCAGTTCACAGCAGTTTCGCAAAGCGGACCTACGGGTCATGCGAACACCTTGGGTCGTCCACGGCTCAATTGTCTCCAGTGGGCAACTTTGGCAGTTCGATCTGATCGGGCACCACATAAAGCCCCGGGAAATCGCCTCTCAGGTTTTCTCGGAGCCCTTCGGCCTCTATCCGGTCCCTCAAGTCGCCAACGCGAACACGGAAGTTGGGTGCGAGGTAGCTGAGATAGGCTGGAATTTCAGGGTGTTGCAGTAGGAAGGTCCGCCGGGTGCTCTCTGCCATGGTGCGGTCGCCAAGAAAGATCTGCACGCGGTATCCGTCCAAGGGACGCTTGTGCGCGGCATAATCCGCCATCAGGGCTTTGATACGATCGTTTTCCACCACGGTGACAACGCCGTGAGCTACGCTGTCCGTTGGCAAGCTGTCGTTGGTTCGGGTCACCACGGAGGTCGTGGCGGTGCTGTCCACCGGGACGTTGGAAGGCTTGAACAGACGGATGTCCTCCTGCGCGGAGAGTTGGATGCCCAGTAATAGTAGGAGGAACGGGATGACGTTGCGCATGTGTGGGCCAAATGTACCGGCACAAAAGCACTGGGCAAGAATCGTGCTCACGGTCCTTGGGAAAATGCGAGCTGTACGAACCACCATTTTGTAACGGGTAGTGCCCGATCAAGAGGGAATGAAAATTACACCCCCATGACATGACTTTGACCAATGGTGTTGTGGCTTTGCGGTCCATCTACACACTTTAGAATGTTTCTAAATAGGGCATTTACCCGCTATCCGTTGGCTGTATGGCTACCGTCGTATGGCTTGGCGTCTATTTTTGCGCGGCGATGATCCATCGGGATCCACCATCAAATTTGTCCGGAATGTCCTTTGTACTCAGGCTTCTCAAGCGTTCCATAGGTCTGCTACACCTCAGCGCCCTCGCCGCCATTCTGCTGACCGTCACCAGCGTTTCCGCTCAGGTGGACCAAGCTCAATACGACTCCGGCGAAAAGATCTTCAAAGCGAACTGCGCCAGCTGCCACAAGCCGGACAAGGACATGACCGGCCCGGCAGTGAAGGGTGCAACGCAGCGTTGGGAAGGCAAGGGTGACCTCCACGCCTGGATCAAGAACAGCCAGGCCTATATCAAGACCGGCAACGACCACGCCAAGCAGCTCTTCGAGACCCACAATAAGATCGTGATGCCGCCACAGGCGGTGAGCGACGCCGACATCGCTGCCATACTGTATTATGCGGACAATTACGGACCTCCTGCCAGCGCCAAGCCACAGACCGAGGCTCCTGCGGAAAAAGCACCTTCCAGCAACTGGGAATGGTTGGTGATCACCGGACTGTTGCTACTTCTGGTGCTGCTCTCCTTGGGTGGTGTCCGGCATCAGCTTTCTAACGCGGTCCGGGAAAAGCAAGGGCTTGCGGCGGAACCCGCCTTGGGTATTTGGGGCCGCATTTGCCGTTGGGCCGGTCGCAACAAGGGATGGGCCTCGGTGGCAGTGCTGCTATTGTTGGTCTGGGGCGCTGTACTGACCTGGAATTTTCTCTTCCAGATCGGTGTGTATGGTGGTGAAACCGTGGCCCACTACAAGCCCTCGCAACCCATCCTGTTCGACCACACGGTGCATGCCGGCAAGGACAACTTGGCCATTAATTGCCAGTATTGCCATAGCGGCGCGGAGAAAAGCCGCCACGCCGGTATCCCCAGTGCCAACGTGTGCATGAATTGCCACAAGGCCGTCAGTGAAGGGCCGAAGACCGGCACGGTGGAGATCGCAAAGATCTATGCGTCCGTAGGATGGGACCCCGCGACCATGACCTACACCGGCAATGAGAAGCCCATCGTGTGGAACAAGGTCCATAACCTGCCCGACCACGTGTATTTCAATCACTCCCAACACGTTGCCGTGGCCAAGATCGAGTGCCAGAAGTGTCATGGCCCCGTGGACACCGGGATGGACCAAGCGGAGCAATGGGCCCCACTGACCATGAGCTGGTGCCTCCAGTGCCACAACGAAACGGAGGTCAAGGTGGCCGGTAGCGACAATGGCTACTATAAGGAGATACACCGCCGCCTGGCCCAAACACCGATGGGCCAGCGTGAGCTCAAGAAATACTTGGAGGACGAGAAGATCACCGTTCGTGAGCTTGGCGGCTGGGATTGCGCCAAGTGCCATTACTAAGACCGATCAGCGCAGACAGATGTCGAGCACGAAACGATATTGGCAGGACCTTTCCGAAACGGACCCTGCACACGTACCGGCCACCGGGACCAACGAGTTCAATGAACCCATGCCCCTGGACCAGGTGCTTGCCGATGGCAGCATCACCGGCTCCACCACCAGCCGCCGCGATTTCCTGAAATTCCTGGGCTTCTCCGTGGGCGCCGCGACCCTGGCCGCATGCGAGACCCCGGTGATCAAGAGCATTCCGTATGTGAACAAGCCCGAGGAGATCACTCCCGGGGTGGCCAACTGGTATGCCAGCACCTATTATGACGGGGAGGACTTCGCCAGCGTGCTGGTGAAGACCCGTGAAGGGCGCCCCATCCACGTCCAAGGGAACCCCCGCTTCGGTATCAATCGGGACCCGAAGGTCGGCAAGGGCACCATCAATGCACGGGTGAACAGCAGCGTACTGGGCCTGTATGACAGCGAGCGCCTGCCCGGCCCCATGGAGGTGAAGGGCGGCAACTTCGCGCAGCAACCATGGTCCGATGCGGACAAGGCCATCGGCGGTGAGCTGGAAAAGGCAAGCGCCGCAGGCAAGCGCATCGTGATCCTCACCAACACGGTGATCAGCCCCAGCACCAAGTCGGCCATCGATGTATTCAAGGCCAAGCACAACCTGCGCCTTAACAGCAGCGATGCTGAAATGACCGTGAACGTGGGCGGCGCTGTGGACCATGTACAGTACGACGCCGTGAGCTACGCCGGCATCGCTAGCGCCAACCTCAAAAGCTTCGGCAAATGGGCCTTCCCGACCTACGACCTCTCCAAAGCTGATGTGGTGGTGGGCGTGGGTGCGGACTTTCTCAGCAATTGGGGGAGCACCAACGAGAACGTATGGCAATATGCCCAGCGCCGCAAGCCTGAAAGTGCCACGAAGGACCTGCCCATGAGCCGCCACTGGCAGTTCGAGGCGCGCATGAGCCTTACGGGAGCCAACGCGGACCAGCGCACCGCCGTGCGCAACAGCATGCTTCCCCTCGTTGTCATGGGGCTGCACGATGCGATCGCCGTTCAAACGGGAGGGACCACGGTCTCCGCCCTGAAGGTGGACGCACACGCCGATGCCGCCATTGCCCAATGCGCCAAGGAGCTGCTCGCAGCCAAAGGCAAGAGCGTAGTGATGTGCGGCGTCAACGATGAAGGCACGCAGGTACTGGTGAACAGCATCAACAGCATGCTGAGCAACTACGGCAGCACCATCGACATCCACAACGCTTCGCCCTTCTTCCAAGGGAACGATGCGGTGATGGCCCAGTTGGTGAAGGACATGAACGCTGGCACGGTGGGCGCGATCCTCATCGCAGGCACCAATCCCGCCTATACACTGCCGAATGCGGAGGAGTTCAAGGCGGGCTTGAAGAAGACCGGCCTGACGGTGAGCTTCAGCAGCCATGCCGACGAGACCGCCAGCTTGTGCAACTGGATCACTCCCGACCACCATTGGCTGGAAAGCTGGAACGATCAAGTCCCCACATCCGGGCACTACGCGCTCACCCAGCCCACGATCCGTCCGTTGTTCGACACCCGCCAATGGGGCCAGAGCCTCTTGGCATGGAGCGGTGTGGACACCGATTGGCACAGCTTCGTGCAGAACGTCTGCAAGGATACCCTTCCCGCAGGGGGCGGCACCCTGAACAGCTGGGATCAAAGTGTCCATGACGGAGTCTACGCCGGCACTATCAGTGAGACGGCCGAGCCCACCGTCTTCAGCGCCGATGTGGCCCAGGCTGCCGGCAAAGTCCGCGAGATCACCAAGCAAACAGGGGATTGGGAAGTGGAATTGTACACCTCCGAAGCACTTGGCAGCGGCCTGCACGCGAGCAATCCGTGGTTGCAGGAACTACCGGACCCCATCACAAAGGCGACTTGGGACAACTACGTCTGTATCGCCCCGGAAGACCTCAGTGAACTCACCGGCAAGACCTTCAAAGAGCTCTATATCGGCCAGGAAAGCCCGGCGCAAGTATTGAAAGTGACGGTGAACGGCATCGCCATGGAGCTACCAGCGATCATGAGCCCCGGTCAGGCACCGAAGACCTTGGCAGTTGCCCTTGGTTACGGCCGTGGCGCCAACGGTGAGCGTGTTGGCCGCGCCGCCTGCATGCGCAATGCGGACGGCAGCCCGGCCCCGGTAGGCAAAAACGCTTATCCGTGGACGTCCCTTCTTGACAACACCGTGCGCTATTCCGCGCCAGCTTCCGTGGAAACGACCGGCGGTACCTACGCCATCGCCCTCACCCAGACCCAGATGACGGGCATGGACCGCGAGAGCATCGTGAAGGAGACCACCTACACCGTGTGGGCCTTGAACGAGCCGCGTGAGACCTACAATGAGCTGGAGACCCTGGCCGTCCATGAGGATGTGAACAACGACGGCAAGGTGGACGCGCAGGACCGCGTGCCGGCAACCTCGATCGACCTGTGGGCGGACCACCCCATCGCCGAAGTGGGCCATCGTTGGGGCATGAGCATCGATCTCAACAGCTGCATCGGTTGCGGCGCATGCATCACCGCCTGCAACAGCGAGAACAACATCTCCGTGGTAGGCAAGGACGAAGTGCGCCGGAGCCGTGAAATGCATTGGTTGCGCATTGACCGTTATTACAGCTCGGACACGCACACGGATACCGAAGGCCTGAGCTGGGCCGGGCGATTGTCGGAAATGGAGCGCCCGAGCGAGCAGCCATCGGTGATCTTCATGCCGGTGATGTGCCAACATTGCAATCATGCGCCTTGCGAAACAGTGTGCCCTGTGGTGGCTACCACGCACAGTGAGGAAGGCCTGAACATGATGACCTACAACCGGTGCATCGGTACTCGCTATTGCGCGAACAACTGCCCCTACAAGGTCCGTCGCTTCAACTGGTTCAATTACGTCACCGAACAATTCGGCGATGTGAACCCCGCTTGGGATGACCTCGGGCGCATGGTACTGAATCCCGATGTGGTGGTGCGTGGGCGCGGCGTGATGGAAAAGTGCAGTCTCTGTGTGCAACGGATCCAGAACGGTAAGCTCGAAGCGAAAAAGCAGAGCAGGCCAGTGAAGGACGGCGATATCGAGACCGCTTGTTCAGCCGCTTGTGGCACCGGGGCCATCATCTTCGGCGACCTCAATGACAGCGGAAGCCAAGTGCGTGCCGGTCGGGACAATGCCCGCGGCTACCAGATGCTCGAGGAACTCGGAGTCCAGCCCAATGTGACCTACTTAGTGAAGGTGCGCAACATCGAAGAGAAGGACGAACACCACAAAGCCTAAGAGAAGACCGGCAACATGCATCAGGAAGCAGCCATACGCCCACCGCTCATCTTGGGCCACCGCACTTACGGGGACATCACGGCGGACGTGGTGGGCCCTATCGAGAACAAGGCCCCCCGCACGTGGTACATACTCCTTACCATCGCGTCCATCATTGCCGCTTACGGCGTTGGTTGCATCCTCTACCTGATCAGCGAGGGTATCGGGGTATGGGGGATGAACAAGACCATCAACTGGGCCTGGGACATCACCAACTTCGTGTGGTGGGTGGGCATCGGCCACGCGGGCACGCTCATCAGCGCGGTACTGCTGCTTTTCCGCCAGAAATGGCGTATGGCCGTGAACCGTTCGGCGGAAGCCATGACCATCTTCGCAGTGATAATGGCGGCCCTGTTCCCCATGATCCACATGGGCCGCATCTGGCTGGCCTACTTCGTGTTCCCGTTGCCCAACCAGTTCGGCTCCCTCTGGGTGAACTTCAACTCGCCACTGCTTTGGGACGTGTTCGCTATTTCGACCTATTTCTCGGTGTCCTTGGTATACTGGTACATCGGCCTCATCCCTGACTTCGCCTCCATTCGCGACCGTGTCGCGAAGAAGTGGCAGAAGACGATGTACGGGATCCTTTCCTTCGGCTGGACCGGCAATGCCAAGGCTTGGCAGCGTTTCGAGGAAGTGAGCCTGGTTCTCGCGGGCCTTGCCACGCCGCTGGTGTTCTCGGTACACTCAGTAGTGTCCATGGACTTCGCCACCTCGTTGGTCCCTGGTTGGCACAGCACCATTTTCCCCCCCTATTTCGTGGCTGGGGCCATCTTCTCCGGGTTCGCCATGGTGCAGACCCTGTTGCTGGTGATGCGCAAGGCCATGAACTTGGAGGCTTATGTGACCAGAAAGCACGTCGAGTACATGAACATCGTGATCATGGTCACTGGCGGCATCGTGGCCGTGGCCTACGCCACCGAGTTCTTCATGGGCTGGTACAGCGGCGTGGAGTACGAATACTACACGTACATGTCCGTCGGGGCGGCCACGGGCCAGTACTGGTGGGCCTTCTGGGCCTTGATCCTTTGCAACATCCTGATCCCTGCGATGCTCTGGTTCCGTCCCATCCGCACAAGTTTCTTCTGGGCCTGGGCCATTGCCATCGTGATCAACGTGGGCATGTGGTTCGAGCGCTTCGACATCATCGTGCTATGCCTGCACCGCGAATACCTGCCTTCGGGCTGGACCATGTTCTACCCTACATGGGTGGATGTCGGCACCTTCTTAGGCACCATCGGTATCTTCTTCACCCTGTACCTGCTTTTCGCCCGCTTCTTCCCGGTGTTGGCGTTGAATGAGCTGAAAACCATCCTCAAGTCCAGCGGCGAGAGCTACAAGGGTGAGGTGTTACCCAAATCACAGCACTGAGCGGCATGTCCAATAAAGTCATCTACGCGTTATACGAGGACCCGGAACTGTTGAAGTCCGCGGCACGCAAGCTTATCACGGCGGGCGTGAAGGTGCGGGACGTCTTCAGCCCGTGCCCGATACACGGCATCGACCCGATCATCGGCCTGAAGCGCACGCGTTTAGGCATCGTGTCCTTCATGTTCGGGGTCTTCGGGCTTTCTTTAGCGATCCTCGGCACATACTACATGATGATCTATGATTGGCCGATGAACGTGGGCGGCAAGCCGAACCAGTTCTACTACCAGAACGTCACGGCGTTCGTGCCGGTATTGTTCGAGTTCACCGTGCTTTGCGCCGCGCACGGCATGGCGATCACCTATCTCATTCGGAACAAGACACTTCCGGGAATGTCACCGCGGAACCCGGACCCGCGCAGCACGGACGATAAGTTCATCATCGAACTGCGCACGGAGGACAATCATGGCCATCCGGCCGAAGCCCTGACCGGCATGTTGCGTGAGACCACCGTGTTCGAGATCAACGAACGCCAATGCTGAGGATGATGAGCAACACGAAGAACCTGCTTCTCCTTGTGATCGCCCTTGGCGGCACGGCCCTTTTCATGGGCTGTTCCAGCACTCCGGACAGCCCCGGTCTCGAATACATGCCGGACATGTACCGCAGCCCGGCCATCGAGGCTTATGTGGACTACGGCCAGGACCCGTACTACTTCGGTGACAGCACCGCCGAGGCCCAGCGCGGTACCCCCAGCGCACGGATCCCGGCCGGAGGGACCATCCCGTTCGCGGAGAACGAGGCTGATGCCAGCTACAATTTCCCCTACCCCTATCCCAACACAACGGAAGGCTACGAGCAAGCCGGCCTCGAACTGCACAGCCCCATTCCCATGACCACGGCCACGGTGGAGCAGGGCAAGGTGATCTATGAGAAGTTCTGCACCGAATGCCATGGCGTAAAAGGAATGGGGGACGGGCCGGTGGTGACCAAGGGGAATTATCCGCCTCCGCCAGCCTACGACGGGAACCAGCTCGGCCAAATGCCGGAAGGAAAGATGTTCCATTCGATCACCTTCGGGAGGAACATCGCCATGGGCAGCCATGCCAGCCAGCTGAACCATAAGGAGCGTTGGTTGGTGATCCAATACGTGAAGTTTTTGCAGCACGACGGAAAGATGCCCGGGGAGGGCACGACCACGGACACTACAATGACGGCGATCGCCGACGCCAAGTGATCAAACAAGCAGCGATGAATTTCACCATAAGCAAACGGGCCCGGACGGTCACCTTGGCTTTGATCATCATCGGTCTGGTGATGGCAGGGATCGGCGTGGTGGGCGACCATACCGACCATAAACAGTATTCCTGGGCGGCTTTCTATGCCAACGCCCTCTTCTTCTTCTTCATCGCATTGGGCACCCTGTTCTTCTATGCGGTGAACCATATCACCGAGTCGGCATGGACGGTGCTGGTAAAACGGGTATACGAGGGCATCATCGGCTATCTGCCCTTGGGTGCATTGTTCGTCCTGATCTGCTTGGTGGCCGGCTCTGTCGGGCTGAACCACATCTGGCCTTGGATGGACACGCGGACATTGGACACTGCCGACCCGGCCCACTATGATGCGCACATCGAACTATTGTCGCCTTACCTCAACAAGCCCTTCTTCTGGGTGCGCGCCATCCTAATAATGGGGACCTTCATCCTCTTCGCACGCTGGTTCCGCTCGCACAGCCTGCGTATGGACGGGGAGACCGGAGAGACATTGATGCGTTCACATTGGCAGAACTACCGCCGCAGCGTTGTGTTCATGGTGCTCTTTGCCTTCTTCAGCTCGGTCTTGTCCTGGGATTGGATCATGAGCATCGACGTGCATTGGAAGAGCGCGCTCTTCGGGTGGTACGTCTTCGCAGGTATGTGGGTCGGTGGCATGATCGTGGCGGTGCTCATCGTGCTTTACCTCAAGGGCAAAGGATATCTGCCACAGGTGAACGGTAGCCACATCCAGGACATGGGCAAGTGGGTCTTCGCAGTGAGCTTCCTGTGGAGCTATCTTTATTTCGCCCAATTCCTGCTGACGTGGTATGCGAACATCCCTGAAGAGGGGACCTATTTCAAGGTCCGTATCGACCATCATCCTTGGCTGACCTGGGGCATGTATTTCATCAACTTCGCCCTGCCCATGGTACTGCTGATGAGCCGCGATTCCAAGCGCAGCCCCCGCTATCTCATCGGCGTGGCCGGGCTCATCTTCATCGGCCATTGGCTGGACACCGTCCAGATGATCATGCCGGGATCGCTGGGCGATCATTTCCATAGTATCGGCACGCTGGAGATCGGTTTCTTCATCGCCTTCCTCGGCCTTTTCATCCACACGGTACTGACCACCTTGGCAAAGGCGCCCCTCACGGTGGTGGCCCATCCGTTCTTGGAGGAGAGTGTTCACCATCAGATCTGACCACTGGACCATCACAGATCATAATCGAATAGCATGACGACGTTGTTGATACTTGCGGTCCTGGTGCTTGGCTTCATGGTGGCGCTCCGCCTGAGCCGGGTGGCCGAACTCACGGCTAAATTGCGCGGCGAGCGGGAAGAGCACATCCCAGAGCATGAAAACCGGCTATCCGGGCGGTTGATGTGGGCCTTTGGCGTGGCCTATTTTGCCTTCTTCATCTGGATCCCAGTCCACTACCATGATATGCTCCTACCCCCGCCGGCGAGTACGCAGGGCGTCTGGATCGAAACCATGCTCCATTTCAACTGGATCATGCTGAGCATCGTCTTCGTCGGGACCAACACCGCCCTATTCTGGTTCGCGGGCAAATATTACCACCGGCCCGGTAAGAAGGCGTACTGGTACCCGCATAACAACCGGTTGGAGCTGCTATGGACCGTTGTGCCCGCTTTCGTTCTGGTCTGTGTGATCATCTATGGCCTGGTCATCTGGGAGAAGATCACGGCCGCTCCGGAACCCGGCACCATGGAGGTGGAGGTGTATGCGAAGCAGTTCGACTGGACTTTCCGTTATCCCGGAAAGGACGGTCAGTTGGGCGCCACGGATTTCCGGTTGATCAACGGGGACAACCCCCTGGGCGTCGTTACTCGCACCACCATTACCAAGCGATTGGCGGAGCTGCACGACCAGATGCTGCAGGAGAAGGCTGATCGGGATGCGCAGGCGGAGATCCTGCCTCAGGACCTTAAGGATGAAAAGGATGAGCACATCGCGCACTTGGGCCGCATGTCAAAGGGCATCATGGACCTGCGCACGCTGATGGAACAGGACATTGCCGACAATGGCAACAACAGTACCTATCTCCACGGTGGCGATGACAAGATCACCAAGGAGTTCCATTTACCGGTGGACATGCCCGTGGAACTTGTGATCCGGAGCCAGGACGTGATCCACAGTGTTTACCTGCCGCACATGCGCGCCCAAATGAACGCCGTTCCCGGAATGGTCACCCGTATGCATCTGGTGCCCAGTATCACCACGGACAGCATGCGCACCATCACGGGAAACCCGGATTTCGATTATATCCTGATGTGCAACAAGGTGTGCGGGATATCACACTACAACATGCAAGCGCCTTTGACCGTGGAAAGCGCAGGAGCCTTCAAGGTGTGGAATATCCTACTGTCGGCTTTTGAGAATTCCTCCGGGGCATCCGTGGGAGAGGCCGGTACCGATCCCGCCAAGACCGAAGCCGCCACCGGGGCGGAGGCCGCCGAAGGCAAGAACCAACAACCGAACTGAGATCATGAGCGTCGTAGCCCATCCGCAGGCGGCCGATAGCGGCCACGCCCACGAGGAGCACCACCACCATAAGGAGAGCTTCATATCGAAGTACATCTTCTCGCAGGATCACAAGATGATCAGCAAGCAGTTCCTGGTCACTGCCATCGTCATGGCATGGGTGGCCATGATCATGTCCATCATCTTCCGCCTACAGATCGCATTCCCGGGCGAGAGTTTTGCCTTTACGCATTTCTTCCTCGGCGACAAATGGGCGCCCGATGGCGTTCTGAGCTCCTCAATGTACCTCGCGCTGGTCACCATCCACGGCACGATCATGGTGTTCTTCGTGCTCACGGGCGGGCTCTCCGGAACCTTCAGCAACCTGCTGATCCCCTTTCAAGTGGGAGCACGGGACATGGCTAGCGGATTCATCAACATGCTCTCCTTCTGGTTCTTCCTTGTGGCGGCCTTCGTCATGTTGGCCTCCTTGTTCGTGGAGAGCGGCCCCGCCTCCGGGGGATGGACGGTCTATCCACCACTGAGCGTATTACCCCAGGCCATTCCGGGGTCCGGTGCCGGTATGACGCTTTGGCTCTTCAGCATGGTGCTCTTCGTCGCAGGTTCCTTGATGGGAAGCCTGAATTATATCGTCACCGTGTTGAACCTGCGCACAAAGGGCATGCGCATGACGCGGCTACCGCTCACCATCTGGGCCTTCCTCCTCACCGCCATCATCGGTGTGCTGGCCTTCCCGGTCTTAGTGAGCGCGGTCGCCTTGCTGATCATGGACCGCATGCTCGGCACGAGCTTCTACCTCAGTGAGATCCACATCGCGGGCGAGGCACTTGACAATATGGGCGGCAGCCCGATCCTTTACCAGCACCTCTTCTGGTTCCTGGGCCACCCGGAGGTGTACATCGTGATCCTCCCGGCCTTCGGCATCAGCTCCGAGGTGATCTCCACCATGAGCCGCAAGCCCATCTTCGGCTACCGTGCCATGATCGGATCGCTCATGGCGATCTCCTTCCTGAGCTTTCTGGTCTGGGCACACCACATGTTCGTGTCCGGCATGAACCCCTTCCTGGGCAGCGTATTCGTGTTCACCACCGTGCTGATCGCCATCCCCAGTTCCGTGAAGGTCTTCAATTACCTCACCACGCTTTGGCGGGGCAACATCGTCTTCTCCCCGGCCATGCTCTTCAGCGTCGGCATGGTGTCCACCTTCATCGCCGGCGGCCTCACCGGTATCATTCTCGCCAACGGTGCACTTGACATCCAGGTACACGACACCTATTTCGTGATCGCGCACTTCCACATGGTGATGGGAGTAAGTGCCATCTTCGCAATGATGGCCGGGGTGTACCACTGGTTCCCCCGCATGTACGGCCGGATGATGAGCAACAAGCTGGGGTACCTCCATTTCTGGGTCACCCTGATCGCCGCTTATGGTGTGTTTATTCCCATGCACTATGTGGGCCTGGCCGGCGGCCCACGTCGTTACTATGATTACACCGAGTTCCCCATGTTCCAAGGCCACTTCATGGACCTGAACGTGATGATCACCGTCTTCGCCTGTATCGGTGGCGCGGTGCAATTGGTGTTCACGTACAACTTCTTCCACAGCATCTGGCGCGGGCAAAAGGCCCCGCAAAATCCGTGGCACAGCAACACCTTGGAGTGGACCGCCCCGGTGGAGCACATGCATGGGAACTGGCCCGGCCCCATCCCCACTGTGTACCGCTGGCCCTACGATTACAGCAAGCCCGGAAAGCTGGAGGACTATGTGCCCCAGAACGTTCCCTTGGAAGAAGGGGAAGAGGACCATTGAGCATCGGAAATGGACCTTGGAAGATCCAGGTCTTTGGGAAGGTCCGCACGGCATGTGCGGACTTTCCTGTTTCAGAGCCGTGCTGCGGGACGGGTCTTGGCCGGATGCATGTTCGTGGCCGTGCTGCCGGTGAAGGGGCAATTGCTGGACAGCCTTAAGCTCTTTTCCCAAGAACCGGCCAGGCTCGTTGTGAAGTTGGACTCCCGGGGCTCGTTCATCAGCAACCGGAATGTGAGGCTCATGGGGGTGAAGGTGGGTCTTGAACATGGCGGTCGTCTTCAATACGGGATCGGATACAGCTTCCTGGCCACGCGTGTTGAACGGCTTATGCGGGTGGACGACGGGGAGGAGGTGCCTGTGCGTTTACGTCTGGGCTATGTGACGCCCTATGTAGAATATGCTTTCTACCAACGGGGGCATTGGGAGGCCCGCATCCCTGTACAGTTCGGGATCGGAGGCGGTTCGCTGCTATACGACGATCCTGCCGGGAACCGCCACCGGTTGCGCCGTGCTTTCGTCTTCTTGTATGAACCGTCCATGACGATCCAATACCGGTTTTTGCAATACTTCGGGATCAACGCCGGCTGGGGATATCGGCTGGCCTTCACCAATGCCGGTCTGGGAGAGAACCTCACTGCCCCGATCTATCTCTTTGGCCTGAAGGTGTTCTTCGGAGACCTGTGGAAGGACCTGCGGCGATGACCGACGCGGTTAACTTTGGCCTCGCCCATGGCTGAGCAGTTCGACGTCCGTGATGAACAGCGTTCCGCCTCCGACAAGGAGATGGAACAGGTGCTGCGCCCGCGCCGGTTCGAAGAATTCGCCGGGCAGAAGGCCGTTACGGACAACTTGAAAGTGTTCGTGCAGGCAGCCAAGATGCGCGAAGAAGCCTTGGACCACGTGCTGCTGCATGGTCCGCCAGGATTGGGGAAAACCACCCTCGCCGGGATCATCGCCCACGAAATGGGCGTGGGCATGCGCGTAACGAGCGGCCCGGTGTTGGACAAGCCCGCTGACCTCGCTGGCCTGCTCACCAACCTGGAGCCGAACGACCTGCTCTTCATCGACGAGATCCACCGGCTCAGCCCCATCGTGGAGGAATATCTCTACAGCGCCATGGAGGACTACCGTATCGATCTAGTGATCGACGCGGGTCCGAACGCACGCACGGTGCAGATCAACCTGAACCCGTTCACCTTGGTGGGCGCCACCACGCGCAGTGGCCTGCTCACGGCTCCGCTGCGTGCACGGTTCGGGATCAATAGCCGGTTGGACTATTACGACGCCGAAACGCTCACAGGCATCCTGAAACGCTCCGCGAGCCTCTTGCATGTTCCCATTGTGGAGGAGGCGGCACATGAGATCGCGCGCCGGAGCCGCGGCACGCCCCGCATTGCCAACTCACTGCTACGCCGGGTGCGTGATTTTGCACAGATCCAAGGTGATGGCAGCATTGATATGGCCATCGCGAAGCATGCGCTGAAGGCGCTCAACGTGGATGCGCACGGCCTGGACGAGATGGACAACCGCATCCTGCTCTGCATCATTGATAAGTTCGCCGGTGGTCCCGTGGGCTTGAATACCGTGGCCACGGCGGTGGGCGAGGAAAGCGGCACCATCGAGGAGGTCTACGAGCCGTTCCTGATCATGGAGGGCTACATCATGCGCACCCCGCGCGGCAGGCAGGCCACCGAACGCGCCTACAAGCATCTGGGCAAGGCCCCGAAGCCCAAGCCGGGAGGTCTGTTCGAGTGAAGCGCCCGGTGGCGGTGCTTCTACCTTATCCGCATGATCGACACTACGGAACGTTCGGCACGCATCAAGACCAAGGCCGGTGAGCTGGGCTTTCTCGCGTGCGGCATTGCTGAGGCCGGGTTCTTAGACACAGAAGCTCCCCGGTTGGAACGCTGGCTCAGCGAGGAAAGGAATGGTGCGATGAGCTACATGGCGAACCACTTCGACCTGCGGCTTGATCCACGGAAGCTGGTGCTCGGCGCCAAAAGCGTGATCAGTCTGGCCTACAACTACTTCACCCCGGACAAGCAGGAAGACCCCGAAGCGCCGAAGCTCAGCACGTACGCTTACGGCCGCGATTACCACAAAGTGGTGAAGCAGCGCCTAAAACCCTTGATGGCCTTTATCACGGAGCAGTTCGGTGAGGTGGCCATGCGCTGCTTTACGGACAGTGCGCCGGTGCTGGAGAAGGCTTGGGCGCAGAAAGCGGGCATCGGTTGGCGCGGAAAGCACACCAACGTGATACGCCAGAGCAACGGCTCGTTCTTCTTTCTCTGTGAGATCATCCTGGACCTGGAACTTGCACCGGACGCGCCTGCCACGGACCACTGTGGTACGTGCCGGCGTTGCATCGACGCCTGCCCCACGGATGCGATCACTCCCTACGGCGTGGACGGCAGCAAGTGCATCAGCTACTTCACCATCGAACTGAAGGACGCCATTCCCACGGATGCCGGGGACTTCAAGAACTGGGCGTTCGGCTGCGACATCTGTCAGCAGGTATGCCCATGGAACCGCTTCAGCACACCTCACCAAGAACCGGACTTCAACCCGAAGCCGGAATTGATGGGCCTAACAGCGGACGAGTGGCACGGTATGACCGAGGTGCTCTTCGATGAACTCTTTCAAGGAAGCCCAGTGAAACGCACGAAGTACGAGGGGCTGAAACGGAACTTGAGGTACTTGGGCGAGCAGGGAGGTACACCACAGAGTCACGGAGTCACGGAGTCGTGAGTCTGTGAGTCGGAGATCGTCCGATCACCGATCACTGGTCCCGATCACCATTTTATCTGCGTTGATCCACGCTTTCAGCGTTATCTGCGTTCCATTCCCGCTCACGCACGCATCGACCGCTGGAACACCTCCAGGATCACGTCCTTGTACATGTGACCAAAGGTGGCCAAACACCAGGCTTTTAGGAGCAGTTGATCACGGTCGCCGACCCAGCTTGCGGCCTTCACCAGTTCCTTCCGGAACAATCGGGGGTCGAAGCTCACTTTTTGAAGCACTTGCTGGCTGAGTTCCAGCATCTTCCTTCCATTTTCCTTCATCACGGTTCTTCGTTAGGCAACGGCTTGCAGGTCCGATACGTGGGATGAAGATAAGTGCTCCGAGCACCTTCTGCAACACCTCGGGATCGATCGTTTACAACTTGGCAAGTTGGATCGGAACAGCCCCAAAGGAGCATGAACGTGCAGATCGGTCGATCCGTATGTGGGCGGAAGTCGGGGGTGCCTCTAGGGTACGAACTTCCGCTCCGTCACCTGCTGTACCTCGTACTGGGCAGCGCCGGCGCTGTTGGACACATAGGCCACAAGGGCGCAGTTGTCCGTGTTGAGCACTTGGTTCACCGCGCCAACAGATGGAAGGGGATAGGAGAAGGTGCTGATCAAGGTGTCGCCGGGTTGCGCGTCCGCAGAAATGAAGGCCTCACCCCATGGGCTGTTCAGCGCGGCACGGAGCACATGGCGGTGTTCGTAGTTCTCGATGTCCTGTTGCCCCAACGGTTGGCTGCCGTCCTCCTGCCAATCGATGATGTGGTCCTCGGTCAGGTAGATCGTGAGGTTCTGTGGCGCTGGAATAGCATTTAACACGGCCGCTTTCACGGTGGCGGATACCATGTCCGTAGCACTGTTATAGCTGAGCGTGTCGAACCAGAGGTCAATGCTTGCAGGAAGGTCGATCAATTGGGCCACTGCGGGGCTCCAATTACTTCTGGAAACAGGCATGAGGTTGTTGTACGGTGCACGACCGATCAGCCCTTTTGGTAAACCACTGACGGAGAAGGTCGTTTCATACTCGTTCCCCGCCGGTGTCCGGAAATCCGTGTCATAGACCCCGTCGCCGAGCGGTAATTGGGGGGCGGCGAACGTGGAGGACATGTGTACGGCCACCACGACCAAGCGGTCGCCATACACCCCCTTCAAGTGATCCGCTATCAGTGCCGCCTCCGGACAATTGGGACAAAGGTGCCCAGTGCAATCCTCCAACAACACATTACGTGTAACGCCACCGCCCGCCACCACCGGACTTGCCGTTTCGGCCTTGGGCTGATCGATGATGTCACAACCTGAAAGAGAAGCGATCAGGAGGATCGGGATGATGAGGTTGCGCATGGTTCAGAATGTTGTGGTGATGGATGCGGTAAGTCCATTGGCGGCAGGTACCACGCGGCATACACCGCCCACGCAGAAAATGCCTGCACGCTGGCGGCCGTAGCTGAAGGAGAAGCGCGATCCGCCACGGATATAACCGAAGCTGCCGATGGGGTAGTGGATCTGCTCGGTCTCCACGGAACCGCCATAGTTGTACTGATCCAGCGCGGCCACGAACCAATGCGGGCTGAAGGTGAACTCGGCCAGGGCGGTGGCCCAATTCCCCTGGTCCTGCTTGGTGCTGAGATGCTGGGCCTCGAAACGCACGGAGGTCTTGTCGTTGAAATTGTGCAGACCTTCAAGCACGAAGATGTCCGCATAGACCACGGGATATCCGGGGTGCCCTTGCACCGTGGCAATGTCGTAAACGAAATTGAGGTAGGTGAGGGCCAGTTCCCACGTGGGGCTCAGTTTCTTGCGCAATTCCACGTTGAGATCGCCGAAGTATTGCCGGTCACCCATGGAGAAGAACTTGGTGTCGTAGCCTATGTAATGCACCGTGTCATTGGGGATGGCCGTGCTGTCCAAGCTCCACGCACCGCTCCAGTTCACCGTGATCTTGGTGCCATACTTCCCGCCCAGTTTGCTGCCGCGCTTGAATTTGTAGAACACCTCACCCTGGTAGGACACCTCGCCGTTGGGCTGGGTGGCGTAGGGATAAAGCGTGGCGGGGAGGTTGTAGGAGTGCTGTTTGGCGAGGGTGGGGAGGTAATTGATGTTGAGGTCGAAGAGGCTGGGCGCACCCCGGTCGCTCTGGTATACCATGTTGTCATAGGTGTGGGCACCGGCGCTTATGCCCAAGCCGCGTACGCTGTAGGTGGCATTGGCCATAAGGGCCTGGCCGGGCTTGTATATGTTGTTGTTGCTGCCGTTGGGGTCGTTGATCTTGTAGGCGTATTCGCTGTACAGGTCCCATTTGGCGTTGGTGTAGTGGGCGCGTGCCGCCCAAATGCCCACGTTCTCGGGCAGTTCAAGCAAGGGGTCCTGGTCGGTCTGGAATTTGCTGACGAAGGAGCCGCCCACAGTGAGGTTGTTCCCTTTCTCCGCCAACTTCGGGAAAAAGCGCGGAAAGGCTTCCACCAAGGAGATCTCGCCGTCGATGCCGCGCACCGTGCCCACGCCCTGGGTGGCGCGCTTGTCGAACGCCAAGCGCTGGGTGCCGATGATGCCCTTGAGGTAGATGCCAGTGTCCGGACTGAACTTCACGCGCAGCCCGTCCATGGCATTGTCCACGCCCAAGGCGCGTTCCTCGTAGCCGCGGAACGCAAGGCCCTGCCCGAACTGCTCGTAGAAGTTGCCCGCCGTCACTTCCAGCCCGTCTTTCCGGAAGGAGGCGTAGCGATAGCCGAGACCGGTGCCTTTGTAGGCCGCACCCGCAGGGTATCCCAACAAGGCCGGTTCATAGCTTTCGAAGCGCAGGCCGGCATCGAAATTGCCGTTGCGGTAGTTGAGATTGGACCAGGAGTTGAGGCCGAAGTCCGCCGGGGGCTTCACCGCGCCGATCTGTTCGTCATCACTGTACAGCTGGCCGTCCATGCTGAAGTTGCCGTGGATCTCGCCCCCGCCTTGAGCGAAGAGGCTACCGGAGAGGCAGAGGGAAATGGAGGCTATGACGATGCCGTGGGTATGGCGTGGATGCATGTTGGATCGTAATGAGATTTGGACGCAGAGGCGCAGAGAAATGCAATACCTGAACGGCCTTGGGCGATAACCCATGAGCACAGGGGGCAAATTACAGCACCTCTTCAATCCAGCCCCTTCCATTCATTCTTGACCATTGGAAACCATACACAGGGGGTACCGGTCATCGAGTTCTCCGCGCCCTCGCCTGGGCATGGCCGCTACGGCGTAACACGGTCTGCGCCTCCGCGTCCACTAAAAGAGCAGGGTCTCCGAAGCTCACTTTCCCGCCAGCATCTTCACCTGCTTGTACAGTTCGTTCTCGTCACCGGGTTCGTAGTTGTTGTGCTGCCATACGATGTTGCCCTTGCCGTCCACGAGGAAGGTGTGCGGTACGTTGTTCACGTTCAGGGCGCGCTTCAGGTCGCCGTTGGGGTCGAGGTACACCTCGTAGTCCCAGGCCTGGCCGTTCACGTAGGGCTTCACGCGGTTCATGCTGCGGGTGTCATCGATGCTCACGGCCATCAGTTTCACGCCGGTCTCTTTCTGCCAGTCGGGATAGAGGTCGTTGATAGCGTTGAGCTCGCGCTTGCAGGGCGCGCACCAAGTGGCCCAGAAGTTCACGATCATGGGCTTGCCGTCGTTGCTCCACGTGGAGGTGTTCACCTTCTGTCCGTTCATGTCCTGCACGGTCACGGACGGGAGTTTCCCGCTTTGGGCAAAGAGGAGCACGGGGAGCAGCAGGGCGATGGAAAGGATGGTATTCTTCATGTGGGTCGGGTTAGTGGTTCGTATTGCGGGCGGCATTCTGCCGGGCTTCGGCGTTCATTCAAACCCCGGGCCAAAGAAAAGGCCGACGGTCCCGTGCGGGTCCGTCGGCCTTTCTTGTTAGCGGTGGAATGGATCACTTGTTCACCGTTACGCGGCTGGTGGAACGGACACCGTCGGCGGTGACGCTCAACAGATACATGCCGTTGTCAAGGTTCGTGAGGTCGAGTAGTTGCGTCTGGCCGGTGGTGAAGGAGCGTTGGGTGTCCATCACGCGGTCACCGAGCACATTGTATACCTCCACCTGCACCGGGCTGTTGGTGGTTTTTCCGTAGCGCAGGTTCACCGTGCCGGAAGTCGGGTTTGGCCATACACTGACCAGGCTGTTGTCACGCCCGAGATCGGTGACACCGGAGGAGAGGGTGGCGATCGCACCTTGGAAGATCTGATCGGTAGCGGTTTTCTGCACGAACGCCACGACCGAGATCCCGTCCACGGTCCCCCAAAGGTTGTAGTTGCCCTGCTGGGGGTTGCCTTCCGTCAAGGTGTAGTTATGCGTGTACGTTTGCGGAACACCGTCCACGAAGGCGCCAAGCGTGGTCCCGTTGCCATTGGGCAGCATCTTCCGCATGGTGTCATGGAAATCGTAAGGATTGTATCCACTAACGGTGGTGGTACCCGTATAGAGGTTCTCGGTGACAGCGACATAGAGCTTATAGCCACTGGGGACGTCAAAGTGCGGGGTCACCACGGAGGTGACGGTGATGGCCGTGCCGCTGAGGGTGTAGCTCACATCGAGGTCCATGAAGGCGGGCACGTTCAAAGCGGTATTGATGTCCCCGGTGATCTCGGCGGTCGTGTACCCGCCCATTTCCCGTCCGTCGATCCATGGGGAAGGGATGCCGTTGACACCATAATACCCGCGTCGCGTGGTGCCGTCAGGGTTATAGCTGCGGTCATTGCCGGGGCTGGGCCAGTTCATGTGGTATTCCACGGTGACCACGTTAGAACCGGGTTCGTTCGTATTGAAGGCGTCAACAGCAGGGGTGAAATTCTCCGCAAAGGGGAAGCAGGGGGGGCAGGTTGAACTACCGAACTCCTCCACCGTGGCAACGCGTGATACCGTTTGAGTGGCCATGGAGGTGGTGATGGTCTTCGAGTCATTGCTCGGCATGCCATCGGTGGTCCCGTTCACATTGCTCACGGAGATCACTACCGTGTGGTAGCCGGCATCGCCGCTCCAAGGGGTATTGTGCGTGAAATCGTAGGTGCCGCAGGAGGGAATGGTATTGGTCATGGACTGGGTGACGAGCGCACTGCCGTCCACACTGTAGTTCAGGTCGTACGAGGTGATGTTAGTGGCACCCGAGTTCTTGATCTGGCCGCTGATGTTGACAGGTGATCCCCCGAGTGCTACGTCCGTCAAGTTCACCGAGATCATTTCGAGGTCCAAGGGGATCTGTGGTGTGGTGGTGAAGGTGGTGGATGCGCTGGTTGTGAACTCTCCGCCCGAGGCCACGGTGGTGCAACCATTCATGGAAACATCATAGTGCCCCTCACCATAAGCGCAGCACATGCCGTCACCATAGGCGTCAGTTATCGTGAAAACCACGGAAGCGCCCAAGGTGACGCAAACAGTGACAGGTGTCTGTGCGAATGCTCCGGCCGAGGTTTGGTCAGCGTATGGGCCGCCGGAGGCAAGGGTATTGCCTGCGCTCACGAGCGTCCATGTGGTCTCAGTGCCATAAGCGTCGGTCCAGATGGAGACGGTCACTGGAACTTCGCCTGTAGGGCACTGTGCCTGTACCGTGTTGCCGCCGAGGATGGCCAAGGCGGAGATGAGTAGTAGCTTCTTCATGTTCAGGGATTTGGGTTTTTCGGATCGCTAAACTAAGGGGATGCAAGGTGCGCCCCATTCGATCACTTCGTCCATCATTGGGATCTTAATCGCGTGAATAAACCCGATTTCGGCGTCGGTCTGATCCGTGGCCGGGTTAACTTTGCGTCAATAGGACCAGACACTGAAAGAACCGGACCATGAAGCAACCCTGCTCAATTTTTCTGCTCGTACTCTCCTGCGGCACCTTCCTTGGTGCACAGGCACAAGTGATCTCCCTCAGGGATGCCTCGGGTGCCTTGGTGAACGGGACGGTGATCACCGTCAATGAACCTCTTTCGGGTGACTCAGAGCAAACACCGGGAGTTGGGCTTTCAGCGGAGAATACCTCCGGCAGCGATCTTACGATCAACGTGAGGCGGTATGAGCAGTCGGTCCCCGCTGGAACGGCCAATTATTTCTGCTGGTACGAGTGCTACGATGCAGTACCCGCAGGTCTAAGGCCGGTATGGACCGCATTGGACCCCATCTACATGACAAATGGGCAAACCGTGAACGGCTTCCATGGCTATTACAAACCGAATGGAATCGTTGGAGAAGCCACCTTCCGCTATGTTTGGTTTGACTTGGCCAACCCCAACGACAGCACATGGGTGGACCTCGTCTTCAATATGACCGAACCCGCCGGCATCGCGGAAGAGGCATCAGCCGTGCGTGCCTTTATGGTATTCCCCAATCCTTCCACGGGCGGTGACATCACGATCAACTATGACCTGACTACTACTGCCGCAGGCACGCAATTAGAGATGTACAATGTGCTGGGCGAACGCAAACTGGTCCAGCCCATCAGTGCCGCACAAGGCAAAATGACGCTGCGCGAGGGTGACCTCTCCAGCGGTGTTTGGTTCGCCGTATTGAAGCGTAATGGAAAGGCGCTTGCGACGAAGCGTGTGGTGGTAGCGCGGTGAGGTAGCTGTCAGTTGTGCTCCTCTTAAGAGCATGATGGTTGCTGTGGTGGCTTGCCTCTACTGACGCACATTTTCTTTCAGGAACCGGGCCAGCATGGGTACGCCTATGCTGGCTTTTTCCTTCCAGTGCCGGATGCGCGGCCCTTGGGTGCCAATATCCTGGGGATCTACCAGATGGACCTGGGCAAGGGGGGAGGCGGCGTGGAGCAGACCAGCTGCAGGGTAGACCTGTAAAGAGCTGCCGACAACCACCAATACGTCCGCCCCGGCCACCATCGCAGCAGCCTCTCCGAGCATCGGCACCTCTTCGCCGAACCACACGATATGGGGCCGCAATTGGGAACCCAAGGGGCACCGGTCCCCTAACTTCAGGTGTGTTGTGGTGAGGGGGATCACAATGTCGGGGTCCAATGTGCTGCGGGCCTTGAGGATCTCGCCGTGGAGATGGAGCACTTCCTTGCTCCCCGCGCGTTCGTGCAGGTCATCGATGTTCTGGGTCACCACCCCTATGGAATGATGCTCTTGAAGCTCGGCGATCGCGAGATGGGCCGCGTTGGGCACCGCCTTCAGCACCTGTGCCCGGCGTTCATCATAAAAGCGGAGCACGCGTTCGGGGTCTTTGGCGAACGCTTCGGGCGTGGCCACTTCCTCGATGCGGTATTCCTCCCACAGGCCATCGCTGTCGCGGAAGGTGCGCAGGCCGCTCTCCGCACTGATGCCCGCGCCTGTGAAGAAGATGATATGCATGGTGCAAAGGTCTGGAGGACGAGTATCGTTGGTTTTTACCGCGAAGAACGCAAAGAGCGCAAAGGAATACAGACCGCAAAGGAATGCCTGCGGCATTCGAAGCAGCTTCGTCCATGCGCGGATAACGCTGAAAGAAATGATGAACGCAGATCTTAGGCGATCACGCGATCTGCAATTGAGATCCCATGATCCGCTCTGGATCAAGTCATAAAGCCCCGTGGGCACAACGGATGCGGCAATGTGATGAGAGGGCTTCGACCAGCGCTTTCGTGGTTTTATAGGGGCTCCTGCCGAATGGAATGTCGCAGTTCGGTAGTTCCGCTTATTTTGCAGCCCTTTTGGCCAAAACCCCACGCCCATAGTTCCACTTTTACCCTCCTCCCACGATCGCATAATCGAAGCGTTGGGAGGCCTTGAATGATAGACAGCCTGCGCGGCGAGATCGCGGAACGGACCCCCGCCCATGCGGTGGTGGAATGCAACGGCGTTGGGTACTTGGTACACATCACCGCCAATACCTACGGCGATCTGCCGCAGCGCGGCGCGTGCAAGCTGTTCATCCACTACACCGTTTCCATGGACGTGCGCAGTGGCCTGAGCGAGCATCGCCTGTACGGGTTCATGGACCAAGAGGAGCGCCATTTGTTCCGTCAGTTGATCAGCGTGCAGGGGGTGAGCAGCACCATCGGGTTATCCATTCTTGGTGCACGCCGTGCGGCGGACCTGCGCACGGCGATCATGCACGGGGATGAATCGGCTTTGAAGAGCGTGAAGGGGATAGGCCCCAAACTGGCCCAGCGGATCGTACAGGAATTGCGTGAAAAGCTATCCTTGGACCCGATCGAGAAACTCGCCGGGCCGGCATTGGGAGGGGGCAATACCCTGAGGTCCGAGGCGTTATCGGCCTTGATCTCCTTGGGGTTGGACAGGGCCAAGGCAGAGCGTTCGCTACAGCGGGTTCTGGACGAACGGAAGAACGACCCGCCGGAGGTGGAGGAATTGATCAGGCTTACCCTGAAGAACAGCTGAGCACGCTTTGGCGAGACTGATGACCGCATCCACCACGCTTCGGCCCCTGCTCCGCTCTTTTGCGTTGTTTGTCCTTATTGCTTTCACGGCCCGTGGTGCCTATGCCAACTGGACCTTCAACACCGTGCTCCAGGTAGACAGCCCGCAGACGGACCTCCATTACCCGATCGTCGACCCGCCCGCCACCGGGGATGAGAACACAGGCACCATCGACCTGGGCACGCCCAGCAACGTGACGAACGACGTGGTGTACGACCCGGTGACCGGCGAATACATCCTACGGAGCACAATGGGCGAGAACATCGATTACCGCCCGCCGCAGAGCATGACATTGGAGGAGTACATGAACTACGACATGTCGAAGTCCATGAAGACCTACTGGGCCGAGAAGAACGAGGAGGAGACCGACCGGGCGGCGAAGAGCCTGATCCCCAGCATCCAGATCCGGAACGAGACGTTCTGCCGGATCTTCGGCGGTTGCAACATCGACATCCGGCCACAGGGAAGCGCAGAGATCACCTTCGCGGTGAACACGAGCAAAACGGAGAACCCGCGGATACCGGTGGACCAGCGCAAGATCACCACCTTCGACTTCGACCAGAAGATCCAACTGAACTTAGTGGGCAACATCGGTGACAAGTTGAAGATCAACACCAGCTACAACACCGAGGCCACCTTCGATTTCGAGAACCAGGTGAAATTGAATTTCGCCGGGCACGACGACGACATCATCCAAAAGATCGAGGCGGGCAACGTGAGCCTGCCGCTCACCGGGCAGTTGATCCAGGGCAGCCAGAGCCTCTTCGGCCTGAAGACGGAGCTGAAGTTCGGAAGGCTCACGGCCACGGCCATCTTCAGCCAGGAGAAGGGCCAACGCAAGAATATCGCGGTGGCGGGCGGGGCACAGACCACCAACTTCAATATCAAGGCGGACGAGTACGAGGCCAACAAGTACTACTTTCTCAGCTACTATTTCCGCGACAACTACGAGAACGCCATGCGCACGCTGCCCACGGTGAGCAGTGGGGTGCAGGTGACCAAGGTGGAGGTGTGGGTCACCAACACGCGGAGCGACTACACGAACAACCGGAACATCGTGGCCTTCACCGATCTGGGCGAGGATGCCAGCGCGGCGAGCGTAGCGGCCAACCGGGTGAGCGCGAATCTGGTGAATGCAGGTCTGATCACCGACGGGCCGGGCAACGAGGCCTCCAACGGTGCCAACAGTCTGTATACCCAAGTGTCCAACAACGCGGGGATCCGATCCTTCACTGCGGCGGCGGCCTCCTTGCAACTGTTGGGCATGCAGGCCAGCAAGAATTATGAGAAGCTTGAGAGCGCGCGGCTCTTGAGCCTGAACGAATACACTTTGAACGAGCGCTTGGGCTTCATCGGGCTGAACCAGAACCTGAACAACGACGAGGTGCTGGCCGTGGCCTACCAGTACACGTTCCAAGGCCAGACCTATCAGGTGGGCGAGTTCAGCACGGACGGTATCGCTCCGCCCAAAGCGCTGATGCTGCGCTTGCTGAAAGCCACCATCACGGATCCGCGGCAGCCGCTGTGGGACCTGATGATGAAGAACGTTTATTCCTTGGGCGCCTTCCAGGTGAACCCGCAGGATTTCCGGTTGGAGCTGCTGTACAACAACCCCACCACCGGCGTGGACCTCAACTATGTCCCCAAACCGCCGATCGACCAGATCCCGTTGCTGCAGGCGCTCGGCCTGGACCGGCTGGACCAACAGGGCGGGCCCAACCCGGACGGATGGTTCGACTTCCAGGACAACGCCGCCACCATGGGCGGCACCATCAACTCCCAGAACGGCCGCATCTTCTTCCCGGTATTGGAGCCTTTCGGCAGCTACTTGGACAAGCAGTTGATCGGGCCCGACCCGAACAATCCCGTGCAGATCCCGATAGTGCGGAAGAACATCGTGTTCCAAGCCCTCTACGACAGCACGAAAACGGCCGCAGAGAACTTGCCGGAGCTGAACCGGTTCAAGCTCAAGGGCAGCTTCAAGAGCGCCAGCAGCGACGTGATCAGCCTCAACTCGGTGAACATCCCGCAGGGCTCCGTGAGCGTGACCGCCGGCGGCGTGAAACTGGTGGAGAACCAGGACTACACGGTGGACTACAACCTGGGCCGGGTGAAGATCCTCAACCAAGGCATCCTCGAAAGTGGTACACCGATCAATGTGAGCTTGGAGAGCAACTCCCTCTTCAGCATCCAGACCAAGACCTTGGCCGGCGCGCGGTTCGACTACAAGGTGAACAAGGACCTGGTGATCGGCGCCACGATCATGAACCTCTACGAGCGTCCGCTCACGCAGAAGGTGAACGTGGGGGATGAGCCGATCGCCAACACCATCCTGGGGCTGGACGCCAACTGGAAAAGCGAGAGCGGGCTGATCACCCGCTTGGTGGACAAGCTGCCGTTCTTCGACACGAAGGAGACGAGTTCCATCGATGCCAGCGGTGAGGCCGCTTACCTCATTCCCGGCCACAGCAAGGCCATCGGTGCCGCAGGAACCAGCTACATCGACGACTTCGAGGGCAGTGTGAGCAACATCGACATGCGCACCCAGAGCCAATGGTTCCTGGCACCGACGCCCATGGGCCAGACCGGCGACCTCTTCCCCGAGGGCGAATACATCAACGACCTCCGTACCGGCTTCAAGCGCGCCCTGATCGCCTGGTACGTCATCGACCCGCTGTTCTTCAACAACAACAACCTGAAGCCGCCCTTGCCGGACGGCTCCGATTCGGACAACCGCTCGCGCGAAGTCTTGGAACGCGAGGTGTTCCCCAACCGCCAGCTCGCTACAGGCACGCCCAGTAACATCCCCGTGTTCGATCTGGCGTACTACCCGACCGAGCGCGGCCCGTACAACTACAACCCGGCCTTGGGGGACAACGGTAACCTGCCGGATCCCGAAAGCAACTGGGCAGGGATCGAGCGCCGCGTGACCACCACGGACTTCGAGGCCAGCAACATCGAGACCGTACAGTTCTGGATGATGGACCCCTTCAATCCGGCAGCCAGCAATTCCCAAGGGGAGCCCGCGAGCAACGTGAATGCGCAGAACACCACCGGTGGCGACCTCTACATCAACTTGGGGAACCTCAGTGAGGACGTGCTGCGGGACAGCCGCAAGAGCTTCGAGAACGGACTGCCGAAAAACCCCAGCGACCAAGCGGCCACCACCGATCAGACCAACTGGGGCGTGGTGCCCACCACCCAGAGCGTGGTGAACGCCTTTGCCATCAGCGACCAGAACTCCTATCGCTACCAGGACGTGGGGATGGACGGCCTCGCCAATACGGACGGCAATGCTTTTCAGTCGGGGCTGAACGAGCAGAGTTTCTTCCAGCCATACCTGAACAACTTGGTCCCCGGTGCCCGCGCACGGTGGAACGGCGACCCCTCTGCGGATGATTACCACTACTTCCGCGGCGGCGACTACGACAGTCCGGCCCGTTCCATTTTGGAGCGGTATATGCGTTTCAACGGGCTGGAGGGCAATTCCATCACCGACGAGGACAGCCCGGAGAGCTATCCCTCACAGGCCACCACGCTGCCCACCACGGAGGACCTCAACCAGGACCAGAACCTCAGCGAGAGCGAGAGCTACTTCCAGTACCGTATCAAATTGAGGCCGGCGGACATGGTAGTGGGCCAGAACTTCATCACGGACCGGATCTTGGGCCATGCCCCGGGCGGGCAGGAAGTATACTGGTACCAGTTCAAAGTGCCGGTGCGGCAACCGCAGAAGGCGGTGAACGGGATCCAGGACTTCCGCTCGATCCGCTTCATGCGGCTCGTTGTCAAAGGCTGGGCACAGCCGGTGGTGTTGCGCTTTGCACGGCTGGATTTCGTACGCGGGGAATGGCGCAAGTACACACAGGGACTGGAGACGCCCGGTGAGATCATCGGCGGTGATCCGGACCAGACCACCTTCGACGTGGCGGCAGTGAACATCGAGGAGAACGGCAACCGTACACCGGTGAACTATGTGCTTCCACCCGGTATCAACCAGGAGACGGACATCGCCAGTGCGAACCTGCGCAGCCTCAACGAGCAATCCTTGGAGCTGAACACCTGCGGGCTGGGCGATGGGGATGCGCGGGCCGCGTTCCGTAACGTGAATTTCGACATCCGGAGCTACAAGAAGCTGCGGATGTACGTCCATGCGGAATCCGGCGACCCGGCCCGTCCGTTGGCCTACGGCGATGCGAGCGTCTTCATCCGGCTCGGCAACGACTACGCACAGAACTACTACGAATATGAGGTGCCGGTGGTGCCCTCCGCCTTCTATAACAACGATCCCTACAACGTATGGCCGGAGGCGAACAACATGATCATTGAGTTCGCCAAGCTGAACGACGTGAAGATCCAGCGCAACCAAGCGGGCTTCCCGGTGAACCAGCGCTACATACAGATGGACGGCGACCGGCGGGTGAGCGTTGTGGGCAACCCGAACCTGAGCCAGATGAACACCATCATGATCGGCATCAGGAACCCGAAGAAGGACGGGGATCAGGCCAATCCCTGGGCCAATGATGACGGCTCCTCCAAATGCGTGGAGGTGTGGGTGAACGAGCTGCGCCTAACGGACTTCGACCAGCGCGGCGGCTGGGCGGCCATCGCGCGTGTGAACACCACGTTGGCGGACCTGGGCACGCTGAGCGTGGCGGGCAACTACAGCACGCCGGGCTGGGGTGGCATCGATAAGAAGGTGAGCGAGCGGCAGCGCGACACCCGCTATGGCATCGACGTGAGCGCCAACCTGGAGATGAGCAAGTTCCTCCCGGAAAAGACCGGCGTGAAAGTGCCGATGTACTTGGGCTTTTCCGAGCAGGTGATCAATCCGCAGTACGATCCGCTCAACCCGGACATCGAATGGAACGATGCGACCCGCTCGCTTACGCGCGAGGAGAAGAAGCAACGGCTGAAGGAGCTGCGGACCTACACCCGGAGAAGGAGCATCAACTTCACCAACATCCACAAGGAAAAGGCCGCCGGGAGCAAGCGGGAGTACTTCTTCGACGTGTCCAACTTCGGTCTTTCCTATGCGTACGGCGACCAGGAATTCCATGATGTGAACACCCAGTACGAGAACACGCGCACCTATCGTGGCTCGTTGAACTACCAGCACAACCCAAAGCCCCGGCCGGTGAAGCCTTTCGAGAACGTCGCGTTCCTCGGCAACAGCAAATGGCTGCGGCTTATCAAGGACTTCAACTTCAACCTGGGCTTCAAGCAGCTCACCGCACGCACGGCGATCGACCGCAGTTACATGGAGCGCCTTATCCGGCCCAATCCGGACATTGAAAGCCTTCCCCCGGCGCCCACCTACAACAAGAGCTTCAACTGGACCAACCAGTACGGATTCCGCTACGAGCTGACCAAGAGCCTCAAGCTTGATTTCAACGCCAACAACAATTCCATCATCGGGGAGCCGGCAGGCCGGGTGAACAACGACGACCACGACGAATACAAGCTGTGGAAGGACAGCGTGCTCACCAGCCTGAAGAACTTCGGGGAGACCACCACCTACAATCACATCGTGAACCTCACCTACACCCTGCCGTTCGACAAGCTGCCGATCACCGACTGGATCACCGCGAACGCCACTTATGGCGCGGGATATCAGTGGGACCGCGCACCGCTGACCCAGGACAGCGTGGGCAACACCATCCAGAACTCGAGGAACATCAACCTCAACGGCCAGTTCAACTTCGTGAGCCTGTATAACAAGATCAAGTATTTCAAGAAGATCAACGACAAGGCCCGGGGCGGAGGCAATAGGTCGGCAAAAAGAGGCAGCCCCTCGAAGAAGGACGATGACAAGGACAAGGGCAAAGACAAGGACGGCCCGAAGATCAATCCCTTGGAAGGCTTGGCGCGCCTGTTGATGACAGTGCGTACCGGCACGTTCACCTACAGCCAGAACAGCGGTATCCTGTTGCCCGGCTGGGGGCGTGGTAGCAATGTGATCGGCATGGACCGCGGATTCGGGGCGCCCGGATTCGGCTTCATCCTGGGCGAGCAGAACCAGGACCTCAGCGGCAATTACGTGCGCGATTTCGCCAGTGAGGCCGCGAGCAAGGGCTGGTTAGTGGAGACCCCGAGCATCTACAATCCGTACACCAACACGCGTACCGAGACCATCAACGGTCGCCTTTCCCTTGAACCGTTCAAGGGCATGCGCGTGGAGCTGCTCGCCACCCGCACGCTCAGCGAGAACCGCAGTTCCTTCTTCCGTTGGAACGCCACCGAGCAGCGCTATGTGAACGACAGCCCGCGCGAATTCGGCAACTTCAGCGTCAGTACCATCAGTTGGGCCACCACCTTCAGCAATGACGACGACAACTTCGTGAACGGAAACTTCAGCAACATGCTCGCCGCAAGGCCGGTGATCAGCGAACGCCTTGGCACCTTGGACCCCGGGCGCAGCGGCCCCACCGACAGCCTCTACTATATCGGGTACGGTTCCACGAGCCAGGACGTGGTGATCGCTTCCTTCCTTTCGGCCTACACCGGGAAAAGCCCGAACAAGGTGCAGCTCAACCCCTTCAAGCTGATCCCGCTTCCGAACTGGGACCTCACCTACGACGGCCTCACCAAGCTCGACCTTTTCAAGAAGCTCTTCCGCACCTTCAGCGTGAAGCACAGCTACCGGAGTACGTTCAACATCGGCGGATACCAGACCAATCTGTTGTACGAAGAGGGAGGCAGTGTGCTGGACGCGGGCGGCAACTTCCTACCCGAGCGGCAGATCTCGGTGGTCACCTTGGCCGAGGTCATGCACCCCTTCATCGGTTTCGACGCCACGCTCCAGAACAGCCTGTTGGCCAAGTTCGAGTACAACCGCGACAGGAATCTCAGCCTCGGCCTCACCAACTACCAGGTCACCGAAGTGCGCGGAAAGGAATATGTGATCGGTAGCGGCTACCGGTTCAAGAACGTGAAGTTCCCCGTGGCGATCGGTGGCAAGACGCCGAAGAGCGACCTGAACCTTCGGCTGGACTTCAGCTGGCGCCAGAACAACACCGTGATCCGCAAGCTCCAAGAGCAACAGAACCAGGTGACCGCCGGGCAGGACATCATCTCGATGAAGGCGAGCGTGGACTATGTGATCGGCGAGCGGCTGAGTCTGCGTGTGTTCTACGAGCGGGTCATCAACAAGCCGGTCATCAGCACTTCATTCCCCAGTGCGAACACCAACATCGGCATAAGCCTGCGCTTCACTTTGACCCAATAAAGCATCTTTGCACTTCTTCATCGTGCAACCCAATCCAAAGCAAAACAATGAATATCCCAGCTGAACTGAAGTACACCAAGGACCACGAATGGGTCCGCGTTGAAGGTGAGGTGGCCGTTATCGGAATCACTGACCATGCCCAAAGCGAGCTCGGCGACATCGTATTCGTGGACATCAACACGGAAGGACAGGATGTGGCTCAGGAATCGGTCTTCGGAACCATCGAGGCGGTGAAGACGGTGAGCGACCTGTTCATGCCCGTCAGCGGAACGGTGACGGAGGTGAATGCGGCATTGGCGGACGACCCTGCGGCCGTGAACAAGGACCCTTACGGCAGCGGCTGGATCGTGAAGGTGAAGATCAAGGACGCCGCTGAGTTGGAGGGTCTCCTGTCCGCCGAGCAGTACCAAGAGTCCATTGGTTGAGATGCCTCCTTTCGCGCTTGCCCCATGCGAGCGCTGATCCGGCGGCACGCTTGGCTACCGGCCACGCTCTGGGCCGTGGCGGTGCTCGTGCTCACCCTGATGCCGGGCCGTGACGTGCCGGCTTGGCCTTGGGCCGAGCAGGTGCAATTGGACAAGTTCGTGCATGCCTTCCTTTTCGGGATGCAAAGCCTGTTGCTGGGCTTGGCCTTGGCAAGCATGAGGTGGCGGTTCCGCATCGGCCCGCGGGCCCTTGGTGCCGTGCTGGCGATCGCCTACGGTGGCGTGATCGAGCTTTTACAGCAGGCCATGGGCCAAGGCCGGCAAGGTGATGTGCTGGACCTGCTGGCGGACGCAGCGGGCGCGCTATTTGGCTACGGCTTGCTGAGCTGGCGGGTCCGGAGGTAGGATCACAGGATCATCCCCGCCGCCACTGTTTCGTTGGTGCCCTCATCGATGAGGATCAAGCTGCCGGAATTCCTATTGCGCGTGTAGTTGTCGAAGTGAAGGGGCACGGTGGTGCGAAGCTGCACGCGACCGATGTCGTTCATTCCGATCACCTTGTCATCCTCATTCTTGCGCAAGGTGTTGATGTCCATCTTATAGGTCACCTCCTTCACCATGCAGCGTGCGTCACGGGTGGTGTGCTTCACCGCATACTTGCCATTGGGCTGTAGCGGGCGTTCGTTCAGCCAGCAGAGCATCACGTCGATGTCCTGGCTGCTATGCGGCAGGTTGTGCGGGCTCACGATCATATCGCCGCGGCTGATGTCGATCTCGTCGGAGAGCGCCATCACTACGCTTTGCGGCGCGAAGGCCTCCACTACTTCACGCTCGCCCAAGTGAATGCTCTTGATGGTGCTTTGGAATCCGCTGGGAAGTACCTGCACAGCGTCCCCCGTGCGGAAAATGCCGCCGGTGATCTGGCCTGCGAAACCGCGGAAGTCATGCCACTCATCGGTCATCGGACGGATCACGTGCTGCACGGGGAAGCGGCGGTCGATGTGGTTGAGGTCGCCCGCGATGTGGATGTTCTCCAGCAGGTACATCAGGGTGGAGCCTTGGTACCAGTCCATGCGTGCGCTGCGGTGTACCACGTTGTCGCCCTTCAGCGCGCTGATGGGGATGAAATTGAGGTCCCGGGCTTCCAGTTTGCTACTGAAGTCCTCCAACTCGCTCTGGATCTTCTTGAAAACCGCCTCGTCATAGTCCACGAGGTCCATCTTGTTGATGCAGAACACCACGTGCGGAATGCCCAGCAACGAAGCGATGAAGGCGTGGCGGTTGGTCTGCTCTTGAATGCCTTTGCGGGCATCCACGAGTATGATCGCGAGGTTCGCGGTGCTCGCGCCGGTCACCATGTTGCGCGTGTACTGGATGTGCCCCGGCGTATCGGCGATGATGAACTTGCGCTTGGGCGTGGCGAAGTAGCGGTAGGCCACATCGATCGTGATGCCTTGTTCGCGCTCGGCGCGGAGGCCGTCGGTCAGCAGGCTCAGGTCCACCTCACCGCTGCCGCGCTTGGAGCTGGCTTGTTCCACGGCCTCCATCTGGTCGTCGAAGATCGCACGGCTGTCGTACAGCAGGCGCCCGATCAATGTGCTCTTGCCGTCATCCACGCTGCCCGCCGTTGTGAAGCGCAGGAGGTCCATGTCCAAATAGCCGTGGGAAGAATTATTGCTCATTATTGCTGTTGGCGTGTTGCGAGTTGACGAGTTACGGGTTGGCGTGTTGGTCTGTTAGGAGTTACGGGTTGAGGTGTTGGTAAGCGTTGCGAACCCGTTAACCCGTAACCTGTTAACCCGTAACGGATCTAGAAATATCCTTCTTTCTTCCTGTCCTCCATAGCCGCCTCACTGCGCTTATCGTCCATGCGCGTGCCGCGCTCAGTAGTACGTGTGGAAGCCACTTCCTCGATGATCTCTTCGAGCGTTGATGCCGGTGAATCCACCGCGCCGGTGCAGCTCATGTCACCGATGGTGCGGAAGCGGACGCGCTTCATGAAGGGTTTTTCAGTCGGCTTCAGATGCATGAAGGGCGAGTTGGCATAGAGCACGCCGTCGCGCTTGAATACTTCGCGCTCATGGCTGAAGTAGATGTTCGGGATATCGATGTTCTCCAGCAGGATGTATTGCCACACGTCCATCTCCGTCCAGTTGCTGATGGGGAACGCGCGGAAATGCTCGCCCGGACGCTTTCTGCCGTTGTACAAATTCCAGAGTTCCGGGCGCTGGTTTTTCGGGTCCCATTGGCCGAACTCATCGCGGTGGCTGAAGACGCGCTCCTTGGCACGGGCCTTCTCCTCATCGCGGCGGGCACCGCCGATGGCGCAGTCGATCTTGTTCGTTTCGATGGCCTCCAGCAGGGTGCCTATCTGCAGCTTGTTCCGGCTGGCATGGAATCCCGTCTCCTCCTGCACCTTGCCCTCGTCGATGCTCTTCTGCACGCTGCCCACCAGCAATGTTGCACCTTGCTCCTTCACCAAGCGGTCGCGGAACTCGATGGTCTCACTGAAGTTGTGGCCCGTGTCCACATGCAGTAATGGGAAGGGCACCTTGGCGGGGAAGAACGCCTTGCGCGCGAGATGGAAGCAGAGAATGCTGTCCTTGCCGCCACTGAACAGCAGCGTGGGGTTGTCGAACTGCGAGGCCACTTCCCGGAGGATGTGCATGCTCTCGCTTTCGAGTTCTTTCAAATGGGTCAGTCGGTAGGAATGCATGTGTGTCAATTCCGTTTGATGCGCGGCAAGAGGTATTGGAACAGTTTCTCCGCCGCCACGTCCGCGCTGCGGCCCACGGTCGTCAGGTGCAGGGCGGGGAATGGCGGAGGCTCAAAGGGTGCGCTGATGCCGGTAAAATCCTTGATCTCGCCTGCGCGTGCCTTGGCATAAAGTCCTTTCACGTCGCGGCGTTCGCATTCTTCCAGCGGGGTATCCACGAAGATCTCCGAAAAGTCGGCCTCTCCGATGATCGAGCGGGCCTGCTCGCGGATGGCGACGGTCGGGCTTACGAAGCAGCAGATCACCACGGCGCCGTTCTGTGCGAACAGCTTGGCCACCTCGGCGACGCGGCGGATGTTCTCCGAGCGGTCAGCATCGCTGAAGCCGAGGTTGTTGTTGATCCCGGCACGGACATTGTCCCCATCGAGCACCACGGCGTAGCGGCCTTCGGTGTGGAGGCGTTGTTCCAGCGCGATGGCGATGGTGCTTTTTCCGCTGCCGCTCAGCCCGGTCATCCAGACCACGCAGCCACGTTGGCCCAACAAGGTCTCCTTGTCGGCCCGCTGGAGCAGGCGATCGGCAATGGGGTGGATATGCTCCGGGACGTTTGTCATGTTTCGGGCCGCGAAGGTACCGCTAATGAGGCATTCGTGAAGGCCCCGATGCTTCACGAACCATTGGTCTTCATCTTATCTTTGGCGGTAGCATGAGCAATACCGTACAGAAGAGCATGACGCGCGCCATTCCCGCGCCCGGTCATATCCCCACCATCGACCAAGTGGGCATCGAGGAGCGCGTCGCCCGCATCAAGACGCGCAGCATCAAAAAGGAAACGAAGGTGCAGGGGATGAAGCTCGCCCTGAGCATGATCGACCTCACTACGCTCGAAGGCGCGGACACGCCCGGCAAGGTGCGCCAGCTCTGCTACAAGGGCATCCACCTGCACGACTCGCTTCCCGGCCTGCCCACCGTGGCCGCCATCTGCGTGTATCCCACCTTGGTGAAGACCGCCAAGAAGGCCTTAGGTGACAGCGGCGTGAAAGTGGCCGCCGTGGCCACCGCCTTCCCCAGCGGACAGGCGCCCAAAGCCGTGAAGATCGCCGACACCAAATTCGCTGTCAGCGAAGGTGCCGACGAGATCGACATGGTGATCTCCCGCGGTCATTTCCACAGCGGCGAGTACAATTTCGTAGCCGATGAGATCGCCGCGGTGAAGGAGGTCTGTGGCGAGGCGCGGCTGAAGGTGATCTTGGAGACCGGCGAACTCGGCACTTACGACAAGGTGCGCTTGGCGAGCGATATCGCCATCGCGGCCGGGGCCGATTTCATCAAGACCAGCACGGGCAAGATCAGCCCCGCCGCCACCATGGAAGTAACGCTGGTGATGCTGCACGCCATCCGCGACCACTATTTGAAGACCGGCGTAATGATCGCGATGAAGCCCGCTGGCGGGATCCGCACCAGCAAGCAGGCACTGCACTACCTGATGATGGTGAAGGAGGAACTCGGCCCCGAATGGCTGGACAACCACTGGTTCCGTTTCGGTGCCAGCAGCTTGGCCAACGACATCCTCATGCAGCTGGAGAAAGAGGCCACCGGCAGGTACCAGAGCGCGGACTACTTCAGCGTGGATTGATCGTCGTTGAATGTCGGTTTGACACGAGACTTCCGCCTATGAAAGAGCTCGTTTCTTCTGATCGCATCGAAAGCGTTATCCTCGAGTTCAGAGGGGTGAAGGTGATGCTCGACCAAGACTTGGCCGAACTCTACGAAGTAGAGACCAAGTACCTCAAACGGCAGGTGAAGCGCAACATCGAACGCTTCCCCTTGGACTTCATGTTCGAGTTGAGCACCGAGGAGTTCGAGAACTTGAGGAGCCAACTTGGCACCTCAAGTTGGGGCGGAACGCGCTATGCGCCAATGGCCTTCACTGAGCAAGGCATCGCACAACTCTCCAGCGTGCTCAATAGTCCGCGTGCCATCGCAGTGAACATTCAGGTCATCCGCCTCTTTACCCGCATGCGCGAAGTGCTCTCCACGCACAAGGAACTCTTGTTGCAGTTGGAGAAGCTGCGCGGCACGGTAACGCATAACACCCGTGACATCAAGGTGGTCTTCAACCTGCTGAAGAAAATGCAGGCGGAGGAACGCAACCGCTTGCTGCTTGTACAGATCGCAAAGGAAAAGAAGAAACACAGGCCGGTGGTAGGGTTCAAGACGGATAAGGACAAGCCGGAGCAGTAGTGTCCCCCAATAGAGCAAGCAGGCGCTGCACTATCTGATGATGGTGAAAGAGGAACTCGGCCCGGAATGGTTGGACAACCACTGGTTCTGCTTCGGTGCCAGCAGTTTGGCCAACGACATCCTCATGCAGTTGGTAAAGGAAGCCACAGGTAGGTACCAGAGCGCGGACTACTTCAGCGTTGATTGACCTGTTCAGGCTCCGCCTCTGGATCGGAGACCCTTTCGGAGCTTCAGGTACTACCGCTTCACCACCACCGTCCTGTAGCGCTGACCTTCAGCTCGGACTTCCAACAAATACATCCCTTGCGCAAGGCCGGTCAGATCTACGCTCAACTTTTCGGGCCCGGAGGTGTACGCAACAGGCGCGGCCATGCGCTTGCCGGCCATGTCCGTCACGATCACGGCTGAAGACCGCTTCCCAGTGGGTAATTGCACGGAAACGAGATCCGTTGTGGGGTTCGGGAAGACGCTGAGCACATCCTTTTCCCCAACGCCGACCGAAGTGATCAATTGGCAGAACCGGACCGAGGGGGCCACAGTGCCTAAATTGTAGTCCACCACCGGGAAATTCAGGGACAACGGGGTCTGGTCGCAGAACTGGAAATCACCGGTCATGTTCCCGGCATTGACCGATGAGTCCTGCACGCTCCAGTAACCCGAGGAATCCCCGGTCACCAGGTCGAAATTGTACCAACTGTCACCGATGGTCACCGTCCCGTCGTTCGTGAACACGGCCGCCGGCAAGGGTGGAACGGTCAGTGACCCGTTCAAAAAACTTACCGCCAATGTCACCGCACCTCCGGGGTAATTGAAGAAATCGTCGGCATTGGTCATGCTGCCCGTGCCCGTGAGGGTCCCGTAGTTGTGGAACACCCCTGCGCGATTGGTCATGTCATTGAACTGGACCTCGCCATTATTGGTGTAGGTGCCCGCATTGGTGAAGGCGACATGCTCCAGGATCCCGTCGTTCGTCAGGTTCCCCGCATTGTACAGGCTGTCGGCCGTAATGTGCGCCGTCGGCCCGTTGGTCAGGGTGCCTTGGTTGTACAAGCTGTCCACCCCCGTCACGGTGCCGAGGTTATTGAAGGTCAGCCCCGTGTAGATGGTGGCATGCTCCAATGCACCGCTGTTGGTGTACGACCCCATGTTGAGCAAACTGTCCGTGCCGCTGATGGTGCCGGTGTTCTCAATGGCGGCATAGTTGGCATAGGACCTGATCTGTGCGGTCCCCGAGTTTGTGAAACTGCCCCCTTGCACCTGCATGAGGTCGATGCTGAAGTTTCCGCTGTTAGAGAAGGCGCCACCGGTCATGAGCATGCTGCGTGGTACGGCATCCTGGATCAGCGCCCCCGAAGCATTGATGGTGATGGAGCCTGAAAGAGGTCCCAGGTCGTTGTTCAAGGTCACCTGGTGGTTGATGGTGATGTGCATGCCCGGCGTCGGGAGGCAGAGGCAGTCCCACGTCGTGGGCATGTAGTAGAGGCCATTGGCCACACTGGCAATGTTCTGCGCTTGGGAAGCAAGGCTGCACAGGAGCAGCAACGTGACGGCTGAAATGGTTCGTTTCATTTCGTGATCGGGGTGGATGGACATGCGCACCAAAAGTCGTCATTCATCGGATACTGGTTCTGATGTACGTCATGCCAAGGGTCAAGCACACTTTGGCGCGAGACTTCTGCCTTCGGTACTCTGCGTTCCAAGCGGATGTCTCGTGCTTTTGAGCGGATCCGGCAACGGCATTTAGGAGACTCGGTCTCCGCACTACAAATTCAATTCAACGCATAAACCTTCCCCGGAAGACTCCGCACCACGCCATTGAACTCCAGGTTCAGCAGGATGCCTGCGGCCTTATGTGGCAGCATTTGGCTGCGGAAACAGAGCGTGTCGATATCGATCTTGCCCTGCGCCTTGATGAGGTCCACCAGTGTCTGTTCGTCCGGCATCAGGTCTGTGAACAGCGCGCTCTGGACAGCGACCTTCTTCTTGGTCTCGGGCAGCCATTCCATCAGCTTCAGCACGTCCTGTGCGCAGGTGATCAGGTGCGCCTTGTTCTGCTGGATCAGACGGTTGCAGCCAGTGCTGTACGTGTCGGTGGGCCTGCCGGGGAAGGCCATTACATCGCGGTCGTAGCTGTCGGCGATGTCTGCTGTGATGAGGGAGCCGCCTTTGGGGCCGCTCTCCACCACGATGGTGCAGTCGCTGAGGCCCGCGATCACGCGATTGCGCGCGGGGAAGTTGCCCGGTGCGAAGGTGGAGCCGCTGGTGAGTTCGCTGATCAGGGCGCCTTGGCCACACATCTCTTTCGCAGTGGCGGCGTGCTCGCCGGGATAGAGCTTGTCCAGACCGTGCGCCACGCAGCCCACGGTGCTCAGCCCGTTCCGCAAGGCCGATCGGTGGGCGATGATGTCGATGCCATAGGCCAGGCCGCTCACGATCATCGCGCCACTGGGGGCGAGGCCTTCCACCAGCTCTTCGCAGAAGCGCTTGCCGTGTTCCGTGGGCGTGCGGGTGCCCACGATGGAGACGCTGCGCGGCGGGTCCAGTTCCGCCTTCCCCTTCACGAAGAGCAGCACCGGCGCATCATCGCAATGGCGGAGGCGCTTGGGGAAATCCTCATCCAAGTAGAAGAGCATCCGCAGCTTGTTCGTGCGCACGAAGGCGAGCTCCCGCTCGGCGGCCTTGATCACCGAGCTGCCGAGGATCGAACCGGCCAGCACCTTGCCGATACCGGGCACTTTTTCCAACGAGCGCCGTACCGCCTTGTCGGTGAAAAGCGGATCCACGCCACCGCAATAGGCCACGAGGTTGCGCGCGTTCACCGGCCCGATGCCTTTGAGCAACGAGAGCGCGATGCGGTGGATCAATTGGCGGTCATCCATGTTTGCATGCTGTCGATCGCTACATTCGCCGTCAACGCACGTCGCCCAAAATACACTTGATGAGGATTTTTTCGATGGTGCTGGCCACCTTCGGTCTCTTGACCGTGCAAGCTCAGTCGGACGCATCCCGGGGTGGGCGTGTCACCGGCTCTGTCGGGGATTTCAAGGACCGTACCGCCATTCCGGGCGCGGTAGTCTCCTTTGGCGGTGTCAAGGCGGTGAGCACCAATGACAGCGGGCGGTTTGCCATCAACCTTCCTGCGGGGCACTACACGGCCGTAGCGCGTTTCATCGGCTATGCGGACCGCAGCCTGCCGGTGGATGTACCAGCGGACGGGACGGTGAACTTGGACGTCCTGTTGATCCCTTCCACTTCGCAGTTGGACATGGTGGTGGTGAGCGCGGGGAAGTTCGAGCAGCGGGTAGGCGAGGTGACCCAGTCCTTGAGCGTTCTGCCTGCGTCGATCGTACGAGATAAAAACACCACCAACCTGAACAGTGCGCTGGATCAGGTGCCGGGTGTAGTGGTGGTGGATGAGGACCCGCAGATCCGTGCCGGCAGCGGATTCAGCTACGGCGCGGGCAGCCGCGTGATGATGCTGGTGGACGGCATGCCGATCCTCAGCGGGGACATCGGGCGACCGAACTGGTCGTTGCTGCCGATCGAGGATATTGAGCAGGTGGAGGTGATCAAGGGTGCGAGCAGTGTGCTATACGGCAGCGCGGCCCTCAGCGGCGTCATCAACGTCCGCACGGGCTGGCCGACCGATTCCCCCAAAACACGGGCGACGGTCTTCGGCGGAGTCTATGACACGCCCGGGAACCCGGATTCCAAGTGGTGGGGCCCCAGCCCGCCGTTGACCACGGGGGCCAGTTTTTACCATGGCCAGCGCTTCAAAAAGTTCGACCTCGTGATCGGAGGCAATGCCTTCGGCGATCAGGGTTATGTGGGACCGGAGCGCGTTCCGGCGGATACGGTCAGAAAGGATCCCTATCGGCTCGGGAAAGGCGGCTATGACCATCGCGTGCGGTTCAATTTTGCCACGCGCTGGCGCAACCAGAAGTTGAAGGGCCTTAACTACGGCCTAAGCGGGAACGTGATGAAGAGCCACAGCACCAGCGTCTTCCTCTGGGATAATTTGAACGAGGGCCTCTACCGGCCCATGCCGAACACAATGACCAACACGATCGGTACCCAGTTCTATCTCGATCCTTTTGTGGAATACACCGGCCCGAAGGGCACGCGGCACAGCCTGCACGGCCGCTGGTACCGGCAGGATTTCGAAAATGACAACAATCAGAGCAATGCCAACGACATGCTCTACGGCGAATATCAGTACCAGGAGAAATTCGAATTTTTCGGGCCGACCACGGTGACCTTGGGCGTCACGGGGCAGCAGGTTTCCAGCCATTCGGTGCTGTACGTTGGCGATGGGGGAGGCGATGGGGAGAACACCGCCACCAACCTTGCGGGCTACTTGCAGGTGGACAAGAAGTTGATGGGCAAAGTGGCGGTGAGCGCCGGGGTACGCTACGAGCAATTCACGGTGAATGACTTCAAGCAGGCGGAACCGGTTTTCCGTGCCGGGGCCACCTACCAGATGTTCGAGGGTACCTTTCTGCGGGCCAGTTACGGGCAAGGGTTCCGCTTCCCCACCATCGGCGAGCGCTACATCCTCACCTCCGTGGGCTCGCTGCACATCTATCCCAACCCGGATCTGCAACCGGAGACGAGCGTGAACATGGAGGTCGGGGTCAAGCAAGGCTTCAAGATCGGCAACGTCACCGGTTATGTGGACCTGGTGGCGTTCCGGCAAGATTTCGACCGGTATGTGGAGTTCACCTTCGGCCAATGGGGCGAGGACCGATCCCTTGCGAACTTGGTGGGGCTTGGTTTCAAGAGCGTCAATACCGGCGGTGCACGCATCACGGGCACCGAATTGGAATTGGCCGGCAAGGGAAATGTCGGGGCCGTGGAACTGGGCTTGTTGCTGGGCTACACCCACACCCTGCCTGTGAGCACCACACCGGATGAGGCCTATGCCCGGTACACCACCACCACGGGCGCGGTAGAGGAAGTGAGCTATGCCAACACCAGTTCGTATACCAAGGACGAGGTCCTCAAATTCCGGGTGCAGGACCTGTTCCGCGGCGATGTCGGGGCCGACTGGAAGCGGTATTCCGCAGGGGTCAGTGTGCGGTACAACAGCCATGTGCGCAACATCGACGAAGCGTTCATCCTGTTCGAGAAGTACGGATATCTGGGGGATGTGGGCATTGAAAAATGGATGGAAACGCACACCACGGGTGATTGGATCACGGATGTACGGGTCGGCTATGCCCTCACCACGCAGTTCAAGGCCTCGTTCATCGTGAACAACCTCAGCAACGAGGTCTATGCCATTCGGCCCATGGCGATCGAGGCACCCCGGAGCTTCCAGATCATGTTGGCGCTCGATATATGACCGGAGTGGAGCGTATCCTCGGGGTGATCCCCGCCCGGTATGCCAGCAGCAGGCTTCCCGGAAAGCCTTTGCTGGACATCGCCGGGAAGAGCATGGTGCAGCGCGTTGTGGAACAGGCCAAGCGGTCCAAAAGTCTTTCCGCCGTTGTTGTGGCCACGGATGACCAGCGGATCGTGGACCATGTACAAGCGTTCGGAGGCAAGGCCGTGTTGACTTCCGCGGACCATCCCAGCGGAACGGACCGCTGCTGGGAAGCGCTGGAACTGATGGGTGCCCGGAACTTCGATGGCGTGGTGAATATCCAAGGTGATGAGCCGTTCATCGAGCCTGAGCAGATCGACGAGGTATGCGTCTGCCTCAGGCAGCCGGAAGTTGCCATCGCCACCTTGGCCCAACGAGTAAATGACGACCATGATCTGGAGGACACGGGCGAGGTGCTCGTCACTGTGGACGTACACATGAACGCGCTCTACTTCAGTCGTGCCGCGATCCCATTTCTCCGGAACCCGACGGCCGCGCCACGCCACGAGCAGTTCCGCTATTTGAAGCATGTTGGCCTGTACGCATACACCGCCGCGTCCTTGGAACGGATCGTGCAATTGCCGCCTTCAACGCTGGAGGTTGCCGAATCCTTGGAACAACTGCGCTGGTTGGAGAACGGGGTGCCGGTGCGCGTCGGTCCCACGGAGCATCCCTCTTTCTGCGTGGACACGCTAGCGGACCTGGACCGGGCGAGGCGGATGGCGGAAGGCCACCGATAAACGCAGGAAGGTTATAGCGGCCCGCCCATTCGCTTAGTTTTGACCCATCTCATGCCACTCGATCGCGACATACACCACTTGCTCTTTCAGCATGACTGCGTGATCGTGCCTGGCTTTGGCGGCTTTTTGACCCACTATCGTCCGGCGCGATTGGACGAGCAACGCCATCTGGTGCATCCGCCGTCCAAGGACCTCAGCTTCAACAAACACCTCGTGCGGCAGGATGGCCTGCTGGTGGACCAACTGGTGCGGCGAGAGGGGCTGGATTTCCAACAGGCCAAGACCAGGATCGAAGAGGAGGTGACGGAGTGGAGCGAGAAGCTGCAACGGCAAGGGCGTCTGGAAGTGCTTCAAGTCGGCACGTTCTTTTTAGATCACGAACAGAATCTGCAGTTCGAGCCGGATCGGCGCGTGAATTTTCTCAAGGATGCGTACGGTCTGCGCCCTGTGGCGGCGGTGCCCATAGTAAGGCCGGACATACTGCCGAAAGCAGCCGCTGTGCCCTTGGCTGAACCGGAAGCTGATACCGAAGAAAGTAGGCGGACCCCGGCCTTCCTGGCCGCAGCGGCCACCATCGCCATCCTGCTGACCGCCGCTACTTGGTGGGTCGTGGGCACCTCCGGTCCGAAAGGCATCGCATGGAGCGGTTTCGACCTTTTGCGAAGTAATGAGCCGGCACGATATGTCCTTCCGGGAGCGCCTCTTGCACAGACGGCAGCTCCGGTGGAAGCATCGATATGGTCGGCACCGGCGGACATGCACGGGATCCATGAAATGCCCATTGCAGGACCGGACGTGGCCACGGTGGTGGTGGACTTCGGCCAAGCGCCGGCAAAGGCTGAACCGGAAAGCACGGCCGTGGACACACCGGCCGTTCAGTCCCGATATCACATCATTGGTGGCTGCTTCCTGGAAAAGGAGAACGCGGACCGCTTCATATCCGAACTTCAGGCCAAGGGTTTTGCAGCCTCATTGGTCGATCGGAAAGGCGGATTGTACCGCGTTGCGTATGGCAGCTATCCATTGAAGTCAACCGCAGTGGAAGCCTTGGAGGCCGTCCGTAAGGAGGAAGCTCCGGATGCTTGGATGCTCGTGAAGTGATCCGCCCGGTCCATTGGCCTTAATTTTGTGTACGTAGCTCAACAAGAAATGCCAGGCACGATCGATATGAAGGCCATTGAACTTTCCTTCCTGGAAGGGGATGTGGTGCATGCCCACTTCAAGAATGACGTTTTAGGCAGTGTGGAGGATGTGCACGAGCTTTTCGATACCATCGGTAGGGAACGTAAGGACCGTAAGGGCCTGCTGTTGGTCACCGTGGGAGATCGGAGCACCCTCACCAATGAGGCACGGGCATTGGCCAGCGGCCCTGAAGGCGACAGGGTGCTTGCCGCGGATGCCATAGTTCTGCGTGATTTCGGTCATCAGCTCGCCGCAAATGCCTTCGTTCGGCACAATCGCCCGCTGCGGCCGACCAAATTGTTCCCGGACATGAAAAGTGCTTTGGCCTGGCTCGGCGAACAGCATCATCTCATCGAAACTTCATGAAGCTTCTACTTAGCGCGCTGGCCTTGGGCTTGATCACTCTCCATGCCTCTGCCCAAGTGGTGCTTGATCCCCCCGCCAAGATCATTGATCTGGGCAAAGGCCAGGTGACCTGCTTGGCGATCGCGCCCAAGGGTGACCGGATCCTGATGGGTACCGACCGCGGTGCTGAACTGCGGGACCTGGAGAGCGGCAAACGCGTGGCGGAATTCCCGTACAACGAGAATGGCAGCACAACGGTGTATCATGGTGCGTTCAACGACAATGGGGAATACGTGGTACTGATCGGATTCGCGGGCACGCGGGAAGTGTGGGACGTGAAGACCGAAAAGCAGGACAAACGGCTCGCGATGTACAAATGGATCCCGGACGCGATCCGCACACGCGACCTGGGCTTGAAAAAGGGCAACTCGGACTTTGACCGCTTCTATCAGCAAGGCAAGGCGGAGCATGGGAATGTGGCCGCACATGCCGATAAGGAAGGCACGGTGATCTTCACCGATCCCGATGGGAATGCCCTGCAAACGCTCGCATTTCCCGAGAACAAGGACAAGCTCTACAGGGCACCTTGCCTCTTTCACGACGATAAGTTCATCACCGGCACGGACAATGGCCGCGTGCTTTTCTACGACCTGGCCAAGCCTTGATCGCGCAGCGCCGCCAAGGCTTCGCGCACATGCCGCTTTGCGCTGAGGCGGTCCTCCACCACGGCCCGGATGATGCCTTCGGTGTCGATCACGAAAGTGGCCCGCGCCTTGAACCCCAATAAAGTCCGCAGCCCGAAAGCTTCACGGGCCTTTCCGTCCACATCGCTGAGGAGCGTGAAGGGCAAGCGATGCGCCGTAGCGAAGCGCTTGTGCGAGGCCACATCATCATCGCTGATGCCGACAATGACCGCGTCCAGCCCGGTGAATTCGGCGTGCCGGTCGCGGAAGGTGCACGCCTCCTTGGTGCAGACCGGTGTATCGTCCTTTGGGTAGAAGTACACCACCACCGGGCCTTTACCGAGCAGGGCGGAGAGCTTGAAGAAGTCGCTATTCTGGTCGGACAGTTCAACTTCTGGCGCGTGGTCACCGATCTTCAGCATCGTCATGGTCTTGAGCGATCCCCTTCTGGGTGAGCGCAAGTTAACGGGGATGAAGCCGCTACTTTCGCGGCCATAAACGCCGTTCCATGGACCCCAAGCCCACGACCACCAGCTATTCCGAGACCACCCAGTTCGTGCTGCCCAACGACACCAACGTGATGGACAACCTCTTCGGTGGCCAGCTGTTGAAGTGGCTGGACATGAGCTGCGCCATCAGCGCCCATCGGCACTGCCATCGCATCACGGTGACCGCCGCGGTGAACAACGTGAGTTTCGACGTGCCCATCAAGCTCGGCGACATGGTGACGATCAAGGCGCATGTGAGCCGCGCGTTCAGCACCAGCATGGAAGTATGGGCCGACGTGTGGACAGAGAACCAGTTCAGTGGGGAGCGCATCAAATGCAACAGCGCCATCTACACGTTCGTGGCCATCGATGAGCAAGGGAAGCCGGTGCCCGTCCCTCCGGTGGTCCCGGTGACCGAGGAGGAGAAGATCCGCTTCGACGGCGCGTTGCGCCGCAGGCAGTTGCGCTTGATCCTGGCCGGTAAGATGAAACCGATGGAGGCGAGCGAACTGAAGGCGCTCTTCGCTTGATGCGCTTTTAACCGCAGAGAGCTCGGAGAAAATTGACCGCAACGTTCGCAACGCGCGCAACGGAAATCCTGATGAACCCTTCCTTTCGTCGGAAAAGTTGGCGCGGCAACGCGTCGCCAGCATGCCATAGCCAGCTCGGCCTTCGCAGCCGTTTCGGCGAAGGAGGCAGCGCTTTGGCGCGGCAACGCCTGACAACTGACAACGAACAACTGACAACTATTGGGAATACCTCTCCGCGCTCTCCGCGCCCTCCGCGGTTAAACCTTACGATACCGGAGGTGACTCCCGTGCAGCCCAAGCCACGATCTGGTCCAGATCCTGCTTCTCCATGCAGCGGAAATGGCCGCGCGGACATTTGTCGAAGCCGATCTTTGAGCAAGGCCTGCACGAAAGCCCGAGCACCTCACTGATGTGCGCCCGCTCCGGATGTTGCGGGATGTAAGGCCCCATGCCGAACTGCGGCACCGTATTGCCCCAAACGCTCACCGTATTCTTGCGGAACGCGCTTGCCACGTGCATCGCGCCGCTGTCGTGGGCGATCACACTGGTGGCCTGGCGGATCATGGAGGCCGAACCCATGAGGTCGTACTTCCCCGTGGTGTCGAATGCCCGGGCGCCTACGGAATTGCAGATCAGGCGGCCCACCGCCTGATCCTCCGGACCTCCGATGATCACCAAAGGACCTTTCAGTTTGCCGGCCAGTTCCACCAACTTGTGCGGCGGCAAGCGTTTGGTGAAATGTCCTGCGCCAATGCACAAAGCGATGTATCCGTTGCGATGGGATACAGGTAGCGAACCCAGGTCCACCTCTTGATCAGGCGGGATAAAAAGGTCCAGGCCCTGCCCATCATTCTTCACGCCGAGATGCGCCACCGTGCCGAGGTAGCGGTCCACGATATGGATGGGCGGCAACTTGTCCTTTTTGAAATTTACCAGCAACCACTTCTCGCGGTTCAGCTTCGGAAAGCTCTTGGAAGGCGCCCCCAACGCCATTTTCACGCGCAATGTGCGGGTGTTGTGGTGCAGGTCAACGACAAGGTCGAATTTTTCCCTCTTCAATGTCCGCAGTACATGGCCCAGGTCGTCGCCCAGCAGGTGCACGCGGTCCACGTAGGGCGAATGCTCCACCAAGGAGCCGAAAGAGTTCTTGGTGAGGAAATGCACCTCCATGCCGGGCACTTGTTGCTTCAGGCAACGCAGCACGGGCGAGGTGAGGACAATATCACCAATGGAACTGAAGCGGATGACCAGTACTTTCATGGGAGCGGGCACGAAAGTAGCCGTAGGGGCGGCGATGGAACGCTGATGACACTGAAAGAGCTGATCTCCGCAGATGGGATCTTCACCACATTGACAACCAGCGGACCATAGTGCCGGGCAGATCCACCTCGGTCCATCCACGTATCTTGTTCCGAAAGCCGCACCTTTGCGGCATTCCGCCTTTTGGAACTTGAGATGTACATCGACACGCACGCCCACCTCTACCACAAACAGTTTGACAACGACCGCGCCGAAATGGTGCAACGCGCCTTGGACGCGGGGGTCCGCAAGCTCTTTCTCCCGAACATCGACCTCACCAGTGTGGAGGTCATGCATGCTATTTGTGATCAATTTCCTGAGGCCTGCTTCCCCATGATGGGCCTTCACCCGTGCTCGGTGGGAGAGGATCCAAGCCGTGATCTGGCGGAGGTGGAGCGTCTGCTGGCCACCGGCCGCTACTGGGCCGTGGGTGAGGTCGGCATCGACCTGCACTGGGACAAGACCTGGCTCACGCAGCAGCAGGACGCATTCCGTCAGCAGGTGCGCTGGGCCAAGGAACTCGCGTTGCCCGTGGTGATCCACTGCCGGGAGAGCTTCGAGGAAACGATCGCGATCATTGAGGAGGAGAAGGATGAGCACCTAAAAGGCGTTTTCCATTGCTTCACCGGCACGGCGGAAGAGGCGAGGCGCATCATCGATGTCGGTGGCTTCATGCTCGGGATCGGCGGCGTCATCACCTTTCCGAAAGGCGGTCTCGCGGAGACCATGGCGGAGGTCGGTGCCGCACATTGCGTGCTGGAGACCGATGCGCCTTATTTGGCACCGGTGCCCAATCGCGGCAAGCGCAACGAAAGCAGCTATATCCCGGTGATCGCCGAAGCGCTCGCGGCCGCCGTGGGCATCTCCATGGAAGAAGTGGCGCGTATTACCACCGCCAATGCGGAGATGCTCTTCGCCGAATGAGCACGCCCAAGGTTTTATTGATCTACACCGGTGGCACCATCGGCATGGTGGCCGATGCACGAAGCGGTATCCTCCAGGCCATGGACCTGGACCACTTGGAGGAGCAGGTGCCGGAGCTGGAACGCATGGGCATCGCGCTGGAAACAGTGTCCTTCGGCACGCCCATCGACAGCAGTGACATTCATCCTGTCCAATGGGTGCGCATTGCGGAAACGATCGGCAAGCGCTACGCGGAATTCGATGGCTTCGTGGTGTTGCACGGCAGTGATACCATGGCCTATACCGCCAGTGCGCTCAGCTTCTTGCTGGAGGATCTGGCCAAGCCGGTGATCCTCACCGGCAGCCAGCTTCCGCTGGGCACCATCCGGACCGATGGTAAAGAGAATCTCCTAACGGCCATTGAGATCGCTGCAGCGAAGGAGAACGGCAAGCCGAAAGTGGCGGAAGTGGCTATCTATTTCGAATACAGCCTCTACCGTGGCAACCGCACGGTGAAGGTGCATGCGGAGCGCTTTGAAGCCTTCCGGTCACCGAATTGGCCCGTGCTGGCCGAGGCAGGTGTCCATATCCGTTACGACCAAGCTGCGCTGCTTCCCCGGCGTACTGGGCCATTGCGTGTCCATAAGCACATGGACGATGGCATCGGCGTGATCCGCCTGTTCCCGGGGATCCGGGCCTCCTGGGTGAAGGCGCTGCTGAACGACCCCGGTCTGAAAGCCGCCGTGCTCACCACCTTTGGCAGCGGCAACGGGCCCACGGACAAGGATTTTCTCGACGTGCTCCGTGAAGCCAGGCAGCGCGGCCTCATACTGGTGAACGTCACCCAGTGCGTGGGCGGACGTGTGGAGCAGGGGCGCTATGAGACCAGCCGGGCTTTTGCGGAGATGGGCGTGGTAAGCGGAATGGATATGACCACTGAAGCTGCCATCACCAAATTGATGTTTCTCCTGGGCCAAGGCTTTGGCCCGGAAGAGGTGATGCGGGCCATGGGCGAGGCACTCTGCGGTGAAATTGCTGCTCAGTAAGGCGCGGCCTTGTTACATTCGCGGCCCGCATCCCCGGATGTGGCGTATTGGAGAAGTGGCCGAGTGGTTTAAGGCGCACGCCTGGAAAGTGTGTTTACTGAAAGGTAACGGGGGTTCGAATCCCTCCTTCTCCGCCAACGCTGCCCGCGCAGCGGGCGGTCCCAAAGCCTCAAGAAAAGGCCGAGCTCGCTCGAAGCCTTTTCTTGAGGCTTTGGGACCAGAGGCCGCAAAGCGGCCGCAGCGTTGAAGCCACCCCCTCTGGGAAAGCGCGCCTCGCGCAATCCCTCTATAGGTTTTTTTCGGCGGAGCTAGCTCCAAGCACCAATTTTCAGACTTGGGACCAGAGGCCGCAAAGCGGCCGCAGCGTTGAAGCCACCCCCTCTGGGAAAGCGCGCCTCGCGCAATCCCTCTATAGATTTTTTTCGGCGGAGCTAGCTCCAAGCACCAATTTTCAGACTTGGGACCAGAGGCCGCAAAGCGGCCGCAGCGTTGAAGCCACCCCCTTAGGGAAAGCGCACCTCGCGCAATCCCTCTCTATGTTTTTTTCGGCGGAGCTAGCTCCAAGCACCAATTTTCAGGCTTTGGGACCAGAGGCCGCAAAGCGGCCGCAGCGTTGAGGCCTCCTCCGCCATACGGCGGGAAAGCGCGCCTCGCGCAATCCCTTCATTACAGATGGGTCTAACAGAGCCGATCCTGAAATCCTGCCCCGTCGGTCCGTCCCGTCCCAAAGGCCCCACGGGGGCGATCCTGGCAATCCTGAAATCCTGTCAAACAATGCAAGACAGGTGTTCTCAGGTTCCCGAAACGGAGACCCTAAGTAAAACCTGTCCGACCACCCCTCAAGTCCGTAAATTCGCAGCCGTTTCCCCATGCCCCGCATCGGTCCCATAGAACTCGGCGATTTCCCGCTGCTCCTCGCTCCCATGGAGGACGTGAGCGATCCGCCCTTCCGTGCGCTCTGTAAAAAGCACGGTGCCGACCTGATGTACACCGAGTTCATCAGCAGTGAAGGGCTGATCCGCCAAGCGGCGAAGGGCATGAAAAAGCTGGACATCTTCCCGGATGAACGCCCCGTGGGGATCCAGCTTTTTGGCGGCAGCGAGGATGCCATGGAAGAGGCCGCCCGCATTGCCGAGCGCGCCGGCCCTGAGCTCATCGACATCAACTACGGATGCCCGGTGAACAAGGTGGTGAACAAAGGCGCCGGAGCCTGCCTCTTGCAGGACGTGGACAAGATGGTGCGCCTTACGGAGAAGGTTGTGAAAGCCGTGAAGTTGCCCGTCACCGTGAAGACGCGCTTGGGCTGGAGTGATCAGACGAAGAACATCATGGAGGTGGCCGAGCGCCTGCAGGATGTCGGCATCCAAGGGCTCAGCATCCACGGCCGCACGCGTGCACAGCTCTACAAAGGCCCCGCGGACTGGACCTTGATCGGTGAGGTGAAGAACAACCCGCGCATCCACATCCCCATCTTCGGCAACGGCGACATCGATTCACCGGAGAAAGCGCTGGAATACCGCAACCGCTACGGCGTGGACGGCCTGATGATCGGCCGGGCCAGCATCGGTGCGCCCTGGATCTTCAACCAGATCAAACACTTCTTCGCTACAGGCGAGCACTTGGCCCCGCCCACGATAGACGACCGCGTGGACGCCGCCCGCGAACACTTCGAGCGCAGCCTCCTCTGGAAAGGCGACCACGAGGGCGTGGTGGAGATGCGCCGCCACTACACCAACTACTTCAAGGGCCTCCCGAATTTCAAGGAGCACCGCATGAAGCTGGTGACGGAGAACGATCCGCGCATCGTGCTGGAGCTGTTGGAGATGGTGCGGGTGCAGTTTGCGATCGCAGCATGATCCGATCAGCTGATGAGAAGAAGGATCAGTTGATTAGCTGATGGCCGCATTAACGACTTCATCTGCGAACTCATCATCAGCTGATCGTCACATCTGCTAATTAGCTAATCGAAACCAATGGCCTACGACCCGCAGTTCGAATTCCGCATCGCCGATGTGATTTTGTCGCAAGGTGTGCAAGCGGAGACCGTAAAAATGTTCGGCGGTGTGGCCTTCATGGTGAATGGCAACATGGCCGTGGGCATTACCAACAAGGGGGATTTCATGGTCCGCTTCAACAGCGCGCGTCATGAGGAGGTGGGTGAATGGCCGGGAGCGAAGCCGATCACGTTCGGGAAGGGTGATACCAAAGGCTTTCTCTTTGTGGACGCGGAAGCCGTGGAAAGCCGCAAGGCCATGGAGAAGTGGGTGAAGCTTTCGCTGGAGCATGTGCTCACGCTTCCGCCTAAGGGGAAGAAGGCGAAGCGGAAGAAAGCGCCGAGGAAGAGTTGAACGGTAGGAACAGCGAGCACAGTTTAGCCCCGCCGTCTTGATCAACCTCACCATTTTCACTGCCTTTACATTTCGATATTCAAGGAACGTATTCCGAGAAAATCATGATATTTGCAGAATACAATCCTCAAAAACATGATCGAGCGCACGCTACTTCCGGAACTTCGGCAGCGGTTGAAGGGGAAAAAAGCCATTGTGCTCCTCGGCGCCCGGCAAACGGGAAAGACCACCTTGATCAACGAATTGACGCGGGAACTGCCTGCGGTGGTCCGCTTCAACGGAGATGATCCTGCCGCTCAACGCGCCTTGACGGACGTGGGCCAAGAAGAACTGAAACAGCTGCTTGGCAACGCATCCGTGGTGGTGATCGACGAAGCGCAACGCATCGATGGCGTGGGGCTTACGGCGAAGATGATGATCGATGAGCTTGGCATAAAGGTCATCCTCTCCGGTTCTTCGGCACTGGAGCTGAACAACCGGATCCAAGAGCCGTTGACCGGTCGCAAGTGGACCTGTCATCTCTTTCCGATCACATGGAAGGAGCTGGTGCAGCACAACGGCCTGCTCACCGCCCGTGGAAAGCTGAAGGAGGTCCTGATCTCGGGCACGTACCCGGAGGTGCTTACGGCGGAAGCCGACCGCGACCGGGTGTTGCGCGAACTCGCGGACAGCTATCTGTTCAAGGATATCCTGGCGCTGACGGGGATCCGCAAACCACGCGCCTTGGTTGATCTGCTGCGCGCCTTGGCCTGGCAGGTGGGGCAGGAGGTTTCCATGAGCGAGGTGGCCCGCACGGTGGGTATCGACATGAAGACCGCCGAACAGTACGTCCAGTATCTGGAGCAGAGTTACATTGTGTTCCGTGTCGGGCCGTTCAGCAGGAACCTCCGCACCGAGCTACGTTCAAAGCAGAAGGTCTACTTCTGGGACAATGGCATCCGCAATGCGGTGATCGGCGATCGATCCCCTTTCATCCAACGTCAGGATGCCGGCGCTCTCTGGGAGAATTTCATCGTGTCCGAATTGCACAAGCGTAACATCTACGCGGACACCGGAGCGCGGCTCTACTATTGGCGCACCGTGCAGCAGCAGGAGATCGATCTGATAGAGGAGAACAACGGAAAGTTGCGCGCCATGGAGATCAAGTGGTCGCCCAAAGCGAAGGCGCGCCCCCCGCAGACCTTCACAGATGCCTATCCGAAGGCCACCTTCGAGGTGATCAACAACGGGACTTTTGAGCGGTTTTTGGGGTGAACCGAATGGCGCGGGCTAACTGTGGCCACGAGCCTCACCACACACAAACCACATCGTTGCTCGGATAGACAGGCCCGCATTGACGCGGATCGAACTGATCGCCGAACACCGGTGGAACCTGTGTGCTGAAACAAGGCGAGGTGTGGTCGGTCACCACGTAGATTACGTAGTTGCCGGAGAGTTGCGCATCCGATGTTCCGATGACGTTGATGAAGTAGTGGTACCGGCCAGCGGTCGGCACGCTGCCGTTGACCGTGGGGTCGATCCCGTTCCAGGCATGGTACCAGTTGGATGTGGAGAAGACCACGCTGTCCGCCTCATTCCGGATGATGAGACTGAATGCGTTGTCATTCCGAGGTATGACAACGAAGACATCATTCATGCCGTCCCCGTTCGGCGTGAAGATGTTCGGGGCCTGCACGCAAAGGCTATCCACGGACAATTGCAAGTGCTGGCCGAGGATGATGCCGGCACCGCCGTCGCCTTTCGTCTCCTTCCTGCAGGCTGCGAACAGGCAGAACGCGATCAGCAAGAGTGGTAGGGTACGGCTGGAGAACATGGAAAGATGCGGTGGTTGCGAATCCAAGGTAGGGTTTGAACAGATCCCCATGCAACTTACTTTGCGATCTTCGTGCGGCGACCCATAAGGCTCAAAAATGCGCGACACGCCAACCATGAACCACTATTCATTTTCCCGTACCCTGCGAAGCCTGCAGCTTGGCGCACTAGCCCTCCTCTGCGGAACCTCCTTCGCCCAAACCATGACGCCTTTCACCTATAAGGAGATGCTCATGCTTGATCGCATGAGCGGACTCAGCGTTGACCCCAGCGGCCACTTTGCCGTGTTCAATGTGCGCGCTACCGATATGGAAGCGAACAAGGGTGTGAGCACGCTCTGGTTGAAAGATCTTACAAAGCCCGCAGTGCCTGAGGTGAAGTTGACTGTTTCCGAAGGTGGAGCGAGCGGTGCGACCTGGAGCCCCGACGGCAAGACGATCTACTTTCTTTCTTCTCGTGGCGAAGGCGGATCATCACAACTCTGGAAGACCGACGTGAACGGTGCCACCTCCACGCAAGTGACGCGGCTGCCGTTGGACATCGGTTCCTATCGCATCACGCCCGACGGAAAGGGACTGGTGTTCTCGCTGGCCGTTTTCCCGGAATGCAAGGGCGATGAAATTGCTTGCACGGTGAAGAGGAATGAAGCGCGCAAGGCGGACAAATCCACGGGCGACCTCTACACCAAGCTCTTCATCCGCCACTGGGATACGTGGAGCGATGGCACACGCAACCACTTGTTCTACCGGCCGCTGGAAGGCGATGCCCCACCTGTCGCATTGACGGACGGCTTCGATGGTGATGTGCCTTCGATGCCTTGGGGTGATGAAGGTGATTACTCAATTTCCCCGGATTCAAAGACCGTGTACTTCAGCGCCCGCTTGGCCGGAAAGACCGAGCCGTGGAGCACCAACTTCGATGTGTACAGCGTGCCGGTTTCCGGTGGCGCGATCACCAACCTCACGGAGAGCAACAAGGCCTGGGACGCTTCACCACGCATGTCGCCGGATGGCAAGACGCTCGCCTACAAGGTCATGAAACGCCCCGGCTTCGAAGCCGACCGCTTCTGGATCCAACTCCGCGATGCTTCCGGCAAAGTGACCACGGTGGCGGGCGATTGGGACCGCAGCGTGGACGACATGAAATGGAGCGCCGACGGCAAGAGCCTCTATGTGGTAGCGGGAAATGTCGGCAATACGCTGCTGTTCAAGGTGGACCTGAAGACCGGCACCGTTACGCCGATGTCCAAGGACGGCCACATGGATGCCTTCTTCGAAACGCCGAAGGGATTCGTATTCCTGAAGAGCGGGCTGAACAATCCTTCGCTGCTGTATGCCGCCAAGCCGAAGGCCAAGCTGATCGACGTGGATGCCGTGAATTTGACATCTGTGGATGCGGTCCTGAAAAACCTCGAGTTCGGGAAGTATGAGCAGTTCAACTTCCCCGGCTGGAACAACGAGACCGTGCATGGCTATGTGATCAAGCCGGTCGGTTACGTGGAAGGCAAAAAGTATCCGGTTGCCTTCCTGATCCATGGCGGCCCGCAAGGCAGCTTCGGTGATTCCTGGAGCTTCCGGTGGAACCCGCAGACGTACGCAGGCGCGGGTTACGCGGTGGTGATGATCGACTTCCATGGCTCCACGGGCTATGGGCAGGCATTCACCGATGCGATCTCGACGCATTGGGGCGACCGTCCGCTGGAGGACCTGCAGAAAGGCTGGACGTATGCGTTGAAGACTTACCCCTTCCTGGACGGTGATCGTGCGGCGGCCTTGGGCGCTTCCTACGGAGGCTACATGGTTGACTGGATCGCTGGCAAATGGAAGGAGCCTTGGAAATGTTTGGTGACGCACGACGGCGTGTTCGACACCCGCGCCATGGGCTATTCCACGGAGGAGCTGTGGTTCGACAACTGGGAGAACGGCAGCGACGTGTTCAAAGACCCGGCGCAATACGACAAGTTCAATCCGATGATGCACGCGAAGGACTGGACCGTGCCGATGCTGGTGATCCATTCCGACAAGGACTACCGGATCCCACTCTCTCAAGGCATCGGCGCATTCACGGCTTGCCAGGCCAAGGGCATCGACTCGGAGTTCCTGCGTTTCCCCGATGAAAACCACTGGGTGCTGAAGCCTCAGAACTCCATGATGTGGCACAAGACGGTCTTTGATTGGCTGGCGAAGTATATCGGAGACAGGGGGAAATAGGTTCACCACAGAGGCGCAGAGAGCACAGAGGAACTCTTTCTGCGGCTTTCTCGGTTGGCTGTTGCCAACACCAGCAGCATCTGTGGCCATCTGTGTAATCTGTGGACAAGCATTTCCGGCAATTGGTCGTTGGGAGGGTCCCATATCTTTGAGCAATGATGGTCGTCATCAAACGAGGCATGTCACGGCAGCGGATTAGGTTGCTTATGAACAAGCTGCACACGGGCAAAAGGAAGCTTAGGAAAGCGGTTGACGTGTACAAGTATGTCGGAGTGTTGAAGGAGGAGGTTGACCCAGTAGAACTGCAACGACAATGGCGCGGTGAGTGGTAGCAAGGCAAACGACCAACAATGAAAACCTATCCCCGCCTCTACGAACCCTCGGTATACCGGTTCGCGTGGCCGGTGGCGATGCTGATGTTGCTCGGCTGGGCTGGATTGCTGGCCTTGGGCAAGCCTGCGCCGATCTGGTTGGAAGGACTTGCCGCTGCCAACCTCTATCTCACGGCGAACTGCCGAGCCGCGTCGGATCTTTCCGGATTAGTGCGGCATCGCGCCACGACCTTCGCTGCGCAATGGTTCTTCGCCGTGTTGATCGCGATCTGGTTCACATTCACGATCGTTTCGGAGCAAGGTATCACCTTCCATGCCCGCACGCTGGTCTTTATGGTGCTCGGCCTTTCCGCCATGTGCGAAGCCGTTTATGCCTTTATGCGGAAGGATGAACTGGGCACTCGTTGGCTTGTGAGCTTGGCTCCCGGAGTGGTCTTGGCGGTATTGGTAGCGCTGAGTTTTTAAGCCGTAGGCGAACCTTCCTGCACCTGCCATTTTTCCGTGTATCGCGCGTGAGATCCGTGGACTTATTTGGCATTCACCATAAGGCGACGGTAGTAATTTTGGTTCTCCAAAAACCCAACTCGAACGATCATGCCAGAGCTCGTCACCTACCTCACTTTCGACGGCAACTGCGAAGCCGCCTTCACCTTCTACAAGTCCGTTTTCGGCGGAGAGTTCGCCATGATCAGCCGTTTCGGGGAAATGCCCCCCGATCCCAAAATGCCCGTATCCGATGCGGACAAGCAGCGGGTAATGCACGTTTCCTATCCCATCGGCGAAGGAGCCGCGCTCATGGGCAGTGACACCATCAGCAACGGACCGAAGGTGACGCAAGGCAACAACTTCTCGATCTCCATCAACGCGCACAGCAAGGCCGAGGCCGACAAGCTCTTCAACGGATTGTCCGCTGGAGGGAAGGTCACCATGCCGCTGGCGGATACGTTCTGGGGCGCGTACTTCGGGATGTTCTCGGATAGATTCGGGATCAACTGGATGGTGAATTTCGATGCGGAGCCGAAGGGGAAGTGAGCGGTTCTTGATCCTCGGAAGGCTCGGAGTGAGCAAATGCTTTATCCCACGACCTCGGGAGAATAAGGGTAGCTGCTGACTGGTGCGGGCGTGCATTCATCTGCGTCTATCGGCGTCCATCTGCGGCTTGTATTCACTACCTATCTTTGCCCCTCGTTCTTTTCCATTGAGCTTATCAAGAAAGGCAGAGGGACTGGCCCTGTGAAGCCTTGGCAACCGTTCGATGTGTACCATCGAGAAGGTGCTAAATCCAGCTCCGAGCATCGGTGATACAGACCGATGTGAGGCGAAAGATGAGCCGTGATCGAGACCTGTGCTTTCCCGAGCATTGACACCTCATCCGGCCATCGGATGAGGTGTTTTTGTTTTTGGGGGAGGTGATGTGATGAAATGAAGACGATCGAACAACTCGCGCAAGAGCGCATTCTCGTGCTGGACGGTGCCATGGGCACCATGATCCAGCGGCTGGGGCTGAAGGAGGAGGACTTCCATCCGACAGGCATGGAAGCGCATAGCATTTTGCTGCAAGGCAACAACGACCTGCTCTCGCTCTCCCGCCCGGAGGCGATCTCGCGCATCCACGAGCAGTACTTGGAAGCCGGTGCGGACATCATCGAGACCAACACTTTTAGCGGCACCAGCATCGCGCAAGCCGAACACAAGTGCGAGCATTTGGTGCGCGACATCAACCTGCGTTCCGCACAGTTGGCAAAAGCCGCTTGCGAAAAGTTCACAGCAAAGGACCCCGGCAAGCCGCGCTTCGTGGCCGGTTCCATCGGTCCCACGAACCGCACGGCGTCGCTCTCGCCCGATGTGAACGACCCCGGTTTCCGCGCCGTGACCTTTGATGAATTGGTGACGGCCTACACGGAGCAGGTGGACGCATTGATGGAAGGCGGTGCCGACCTGCTGCTGGTGGAAACCATCTTCGATACGCTCAACGCCAAGGCGGCCTTCTTCGCCATTGAAGAAGTCTTCGACAAACGCGGCTTGCGACTTCCGCTGATGTGCAGCGTCACCATCACCGATGCCAGCGGTCGCACCCTGAGCGGCCAGACCATCGACGCCTTCATGATCAGCATGGCACACGTGCCGCTCTTCAGCATCGGACTGAACTGCGCACTGGGTGCGGCGCAGATGCGACCTTACCTGCAAGTGCTGGCGGAACAGGCACCGTGCTTTGTCAGTGTTTATCCGAACGCCGGCCTGCCGGACCAGATGGGCGAGTACCGCGAAACCGCTGAGGTAACTGCACGTTTGGTCGGTGAGTTCATGAAGGACGGCTTGGTGAACATCGTGGGCGGTTGCTGCGGCACCACGCCGGAGCATATCGCGGCGCTGGCGGAAGAAGCAGCGAAGCATGCACCGCGTCAAATTACCGTCATCGCTTGAATGGTGATTGGGGCGTTCTCCGACGGAGACCCTCAACTAACGGACTCACGACTCCTGACTCACGACTCACGACTCACGACTCACGACTCAAATTACTCCCTGTGACCTCTGTGCCTCTGTGGTGAAAAATCAATGAGCATTCCAACTTACTCCGGCCTAGAGCCGCTCCGCATCTTCCCCGGTTCCAACTTCATCAACATCGGTGAGCGCACCAACGTCACGGGCAGCGCGCTGTTCCGGCGTCTCATCAAGGACGGCAACTACGATGAGGCCGTGCGCGTGGCGCGCCAGCAGGTGGAGAACGGCGCGCAGGTGATCGATGTGAACCTCGACGAGGGGCTAATCGACGGCGTGGAGGCCATGCGCAAATTCATCAACCTCATCGCGGCTGAGCCGGACATTGCGCGCGTGCCGGTAATGATCGACAGCAGCAAGTTCAGCGTGATCGAGACCGGCCTGAAATGCTTGCAGGGCAAGGGCATCGCCAATTCCATCAGCCTGAAGGAAGGGGAGGAGGAGTTCATCGACCATGCCCGCACCGTGAAACGATTAGGTGCCGCCGTGGTGGTGATGTGCTTTGACGAGAAAGGCCAGGCCGACAGCTACGAACGACGTATCGCCATCGCGCAACGCGTGTATGACCTGCTCACGAAAAAGATCGGCTTCGCACCGCACGACATCATCATCGACCCGAACATCCTCACCGTGGCCACGGGAATGAGCGAGCATGATCGCTACGCCATCGACTACATCGCGGCGGTGAAGTGGATCAAGCAGAACCTGCCCGGGGTATTGGTGAGCGGCGGCGTGAGCAACATCAGCTTCAGCTTCCGCGGTAACGAGCCCGTGCGCGAGGCCATGCACACCGCATTCCTCTACCACGCGATCCAAGCGGGGATGGACATGGGTATCGTGAACGCGGGCCAGATCGGCGTGTACGACGACATCCCGAAGGAATTGCTGGAACACGTGGAGGACGTGCTGTTCGCGCGCAGGCCCGACTCCACCGAACGCTTGGTAACGCTTGCCGAACAGTTCAAAGGCGGCGGCGCGAAGAGCAATGCGCAGGACCTGAGCTGGCGTGAAGGAGACGTGAGGGATCGTCTGCGTCACGCGCTGGTGCACGGCACCACGGACTTCATCGTGGAAGACACCGAGGAAGCGCGCAAAGAACTTTTGGATCCCGTGAAAGTGATCGAAGGGCCGCTTATGGCGGGTATGACCGTGGTAGGCGATCTCTTCGGCGCGGGCAAGATGTTCCTGCCACAAGTGGTGAAGAGCGCCCGTGTGATGAAGCAGGCCGTGGCCTATCTCGAACCCTTCCTCGAGGAATACAAGAAGAACAACGAAGGCTCCGAGGCCGAGGTGCTCAAGGACAGCTTCGGTGTTCCGATCGTGCAGAACCGCAATGACGGACCGAAGAAGGTATTGCTCGCTACCGTGAAAGGCGACGTGCATGACATCGGCAAGAACATCGTGGGTGTGATCCTCGCCTGCAACGGCTGGCAGGTGATCGACCTCGGCGTGATGGTGCAGAGCGCGACCATCCTAAAGACTGCGCGCGAAATGAAGGTGGACGTGATCGGCCTAAGCGGCTTGATCACACCTTCCCTCGACGAGATGGCCCACGTGGCGAAGGAGATGGAGCGCGAAGGCTTCGAGCTTCCGCTATTGATCGGCGGGGCCACCACAAGCCGCGTACATACCGCCGTGCGCATCGCGCCGCACTACAGCAAGCCCGTGGTGCATGTGATCGATGCCTCGCGTTGCGTCCCCGCGGTGAGCGAATTGCTCAGCCCTGCCACGCACGATGCTTTCGTGAAGCGCATCGCCGAAGAGTACGAGACCGTGCGCGAGCACTACGCCACGCAGCAGCGTGAAAAGGAATTCATCCCGATCGCGGAGTCACGGGAGAAGCGCTTCACGATCGATTGGAAGGCCGAGCCACCCGTGAAACCGCGCAGCACCGGCGTCTTCACCTTCCGCAACTTCCCGCTGAAGGACCTCGTGCCCTACCTCGATTGGACCCCCTTCTTCCAAGCGTGGGAACTCGCAGGTAAATACCCGAAGATCCTCACCGATCCCGTGGTAGGCAAGGAAGCTTCCAAGCTGCACGCCGACGCACTGAAGATGCTTGATCACTTGGTGAAGGAGCAATGGTTCAAGGCGCACGGCGTGGCGGGCATCTGGCCAGCGAATTCCGTGGGTGACGATGTGGATGTGTACAAGGATGAAAGCCGGAAGGAGGTCATCGGCACCTTTCACACACTGCGACAGCAGTCGAAGAAAGCACCCGGTGTTCCCTACACTGCGAATGCCGACTTCATCGCCCCGAAGGAAAGCGGTATCGCGGACCACATCGGTGCATTCGCCGTCACCACGGGGCATGGCGTGGAAGAGCGTGCGAAGCAGTTCGAGGAGGCCGGTGACGATTACAGCGCCATCATGTGCAAGGCCTTGGGCGACCGCTTGGCGGAGGCCTTCGCTGAGAAGCTGCACGAGGTGGTGCGCAAGGAGATCTGGGGCTATGCCAGCGCGGAGCAGCTCAGCAACGAGGAGCTGATCAAGGAAAATTACGATGGTGTGCGCCCCGCTGCGGGTTACCCCGCCTGCCCGGACCACACGGAGAAGCCTGAGATCTTCCGCCTGCTGGACGCGGAGAAACACACCGGTATCAAGCTCACGGAAGGGCTGGCGATGTATCCCACGGCAGCGGTTAGCGGCTGGTACTTCGCACATCCACGCAGCAAATACTTCGGCGTGGGCCGTGTGGGCAAAGACCAGATCAACGACCTCGCTCGGCGCAAGGGCGAGAGCACGGAATGGATGGAGCGTTGGTTGGGAAGTAACCTCAGCTACACACCTGCGTAGGAAGGGCGTTGCCAATTTTCCACGTTGCGTTCCACAGCACCATATCGCACCCTGCTCCTTTGCCTGCCGCTGATGTCGGCGGTGCAAGCCCAGGTCCGTCCAACGGACCCGGGTGATTGCGTGGGAGCGATCTTCATCAAGGACTCCATCCTGGTGTGCGACCGCCCCGGCCGTGGTTTCGGAAATATCCTGGAGATCAAGGAAAATCCGGCGACGGACCTCCAATGGTTGGAGCGGGAGCATCACTCCACATGGTATGTGTTCCGAGCACCGGTGAAGACCACGCTCACCTTCGACATCATTCCGAAGGATCCCGAGGATGACATCGACTTCCTGCTCTTTCAGGGTGCCGTTCCGGACATCTGTAGCAAGATCGCTAATAGGGAAGTACAACCTGTACGAAGCAACATTTCAAGGAACGACAAGAGCCTGAACTCGATGTGCGGCCTGAGCGAGGACGCCGAGAACGATTTCGTGCGCTCCGGCGTGGGCACTTCCTACAGCCGTGCAATAGAAGTGGAGGACGGCGAACTGCTCTATCTGCTGGTGGACTATCAGGACCGGCCCAGGGACGGGTTCACCTTGCACTTCCACTATGATCCCCCGCCACCTCCGCCAGCGGTTGTGGTGTTGCCCCAAACACTTCTGATCGACATCACTGACGCGTCCACAGGCGCCCCCGTGAACGCTGCCCTCACGGTGGAGGGCATGCGCTTCGATTCCATCGTGGAGGCCAAGGGGAAGAGCCATTATGAGTTCCGGATGGACAACTACCGGAAACTGCGGATCAACTGCCTGAGGAAGGGCTACATGTTCCAGACCGATCGTGTTAAGCCCTCCGGAGATGAGCAGCTACAGGTGAACATCAAGCTCACGCCCATCAAGCCGGGAGCACGGGTGGTGTTGGACGACATCCGCTTTGTGGGGAATGACAGCAAAGTGATGCGGAGTTCCGAAGGCTCGCTTTACTTGCTCTTGCATTTTATGGAGCAGAACCCTTCGACAAAAGTGGAGATCCAGGGCCATGTGAACGGCCCCACTTACAAGAAGAACACGAATGAATTCGTGGAGTTGAGCACCGAGCGCGCACAGACGGTCTACAACTTCCTCCTCATCAACGATGTGGATCCTTCGCGCCTCTCTTATGTGGGCCTGGGCAATGCGCACATGCTTTTCCCTGAACCGAAGAGCAGGACCGAGAGCGAAGCCAACCGTCGCGTTGAGGTGCGCATCACGGGCATGTGAGCCCGATATCAGCGGTCGCGTCCGCTTTCCTGTGCGTTGAGTTGCTGACCCGCGCCATCCGCACGTTTCTTTTACCGCTCATCCCATAGGTTTGATGCTGCATTCCCACGCGGCTACTTTTGCTTCGGGCCTTCCCAATGGCCGAACCCGACCTATGCGGATCAATTTTCTTCTCTTGTCCATCACTATGGCACTTGGCGCGGTGGGACAGCAGCCCTGGACGCTGGACCAGTGCATGCAACGGGCGCAGGAGCGCAACCTGGACCTGCGCAACGCGACGCTGGACGTGGACCTTGCATCGAATGCCCACGAGCAGGCGTACTGGTCTTTCCTGCCGAACCTGAACGGAGCCGCCACCCATGGTTACAACTGGGGGAAGACCATCGACCAGTACACCAACACTTTCGCTACGGACCGTGTCCGGACCAACAACCTCTACCTCAACAGCGATGTCATGCTGTTCCAAAGCGGCCGGAAGCACCAAGTGCTGAAGCGTTCCGCGCTGGACGAGCAAGCGGCGGAGAAGGGCTTGGAGTCCCTGCGCAATGACATCAGCACAGCGGTGGTACGGGCCTACTTGGACCTGCTCGGCCTGCGGGAGCAGCTTCGTGCCGCGAACGACCAGGCAGCCTCCACGAGGGAACAGTCCACTGTGACCCAAGACCTGCTCGACGCCGGCCGGGTGGCGCGCGCCGACCTGTTGGACATCCAGGCGCAGTTGGCGCAGGAGGAATACACGGCGGAAAATTTGAACATCCAAGCGGAAAAGGCCAAGCTCACGTTGGCCCAGCTGATGCAGTTGACCCCGGAAGAGGAGAAGGCCTTCGACGTCACCGCCCCGGCGATCAGCGAATTGAACATCGTGGAGCCCACGGCTACCGACGAAGAGGTGCTAAACAAGGTGGTCTCCACCAATCCTGCCTATGCACAGGCGGACCTCAGTGCACAGAGCGCCGAGCGTGGCATCGCCATCGCCCGGTCCAATGCGCTGCCATCGCTCTCCTTCAATGCCTCATTGGGCACGGGTTACTCGGGCCGCAATCTGGAGGCTGTCGGCGATCCCACTCCGGACGGGTCCATCCTGATCGGTGCCACCGGGGGCGGTGAGCCGGTCTATGCGCCCAATTTCAGCCAGGACACCCGTGTGAAATCCTTCTCGCAGCAGCTGAACGACAACCTGAACGAATCCGTAGGCTTCACCTTGAGCATACCCATCTTCAACAACATGCAGAACCGCTATGCCACGGATCAGGCGCGGATCCAGCAGCAGCGGGCCAAGAACGACCTCCTGAAGCGCCGGAACGCCCTTCAAGTGGACGTGCAGAACGCGCTGACCGCCCAGCGCGGCGCTTATCGGCAATACATCAGCGCGAAGCTCGCCGTGGACGCCTCGGAGGAATCGCTCCGCATGGCCAATGAGCGTTTTGACCAGCATGTGATCACGGCCACCGACCTCAACGTCGCCAAGGCCCGGCTCCAGCAGAGCACCTCGCAGCTGATCAATGCCAAGTACACCTACCTGATGGCGCAGAAGTCGCTCGACATCCTGCAAGGCATTCCGGTAACCCTCTGACCGTGGCGCTGCTGCTCGCATTCGATACCGCCACCCCGCACCTGTCCGTGGTGCTGAGCGAGGGTGCCCGTCCGTTGGCCTGGCGTGAGGACACCAGCGAAAAACTGTCGCACGCGGAACGGCTCAACGTCTTCATCGGGGAGGTGATGGAAAAAGCCGGCCGAAGTCTGAAGGACTTGGATGCTATCGCCGTTGGAACGGGACCTGGATCCTATACCGGGCTGCGGATCGGTCTTTCCGCGGCAAAAGGCCTGTGCTACGCCTTGGACAGGCCCTTGATCGGCATGGGCACGCTGGAGGTGCTGCTGGCCCAATTCCTTGAGGAGCAAGGTGAACAAAGCCCGGATGCCGTTCTCATGCCCATGGTGGACGCCCGCCGTATGGAAGTGTACACGCGTGCGTTCGGGGCGGATGAAAGGCCGCTGGATGAAACCGCGCCCTTGATCTTGGACGAGGCCTGGTGCGAGGCCCGACCGAAGGAAGGACGTACAATCGTTTTCGGCAACGGCGCGGACAAAGCGACAGCCCTCTGGCAAGCCTACACTGCGATCACGTACCTCCCGCATATCCGACCGGACGTCAAGGGGTTAGCTCGCTGCGCGGAACGCCATTACCGCAAAGGCCGCTTCAGCGGCTTGGCCTATCTGGTACCGGAGTACGGGAAACCGGCGAACGTGGCCCAGAAACGGGGTAGGGAGTAGTCGTACTTTTTACCACAGAGGCACAGAGACACGGAGGTGTTTTACAATGACCGGAGAATGCCTACTGTTACTGTCGACGGCCACTTCTACTGCCTACTGCCTACTGCCTACTGCTTACTGCCCCCTGCCCCCTGCCCCCTGACCCCTGACCTATACCCTGCATTCCTCCGTGTCTCTGTGCCTCCGTGGTGAATACCCGAGTTTCCACGATCCGTTGTTGGTTTTCCGGAAAAGCCATTATCTTCGCGCCCCCTTAGCCGGGCATAGACTCATTCAACACCCCCAGTACCGTGGCATCCACGACTCACACCACATCCATGGCCAACGCGGCCACCACGCAGAAGGAATGGCTTCTGGTGGACGCTGAGAACGAGGTCATCGGCCGCGTCGCCAGCAAGATCGCCATGCTCGTGCGCGGTAAGCACAAGCCCACCTTCACCGCCCACGTCGATACCGGTGACCATGTCATCGTGATCAACGCCGAAAAAGTGCGCCTCACCGGCAACAAGATGGCCGATAAGGAATACCAGCGCTACAGCCTTCATCCGGGAGGACAGGTGCGCGAGCCGGCCGAAAAGCTGATGGCCCGCAAGCCTTACGCCCTGTTGGAACACGCCGTCCGCGGCATGTTGCCTAAGACGCGCCTTGGCCGTGCCCAGTTCAACAACCTTCACGTGGTGGTGGGTACCGAACACAAGCACAGCGCGCAAAAGCCCCGCATGATCGACCTCAACACCATCAAGTAAGTATGGAGCCCATCAACAGCCTTGGCCGCCGGAAGACCTCCGTGGCACGCGTAGTCCTCAGCGAGGGCAACGGCAGCATTTTCGTCAACGGCGTGGAAGGGAAGGAATACTTCCCCATCACCACCCAGCAGTTCAAGCTTGAGCAAGCTTTCAAGCTCACCGATACCCTGGGCAAGTACGACGTCACGGTCAACGTGCGTGGCGGAGGCATCACCGGTCAGGTGGAGGCCGTGCGCTTGGGTATTGCCCGCGCCTTGGTGGCGATGGACGAGACCCTGAAGCCCGCATTGAAGGCAGAGGACCTCATGACGCGAAACCCCTGTGAGGTGGAGCGCAAGAAGTTCGGCCGCAAGAAGGCACGTAAGCGTTACCAGTTCAGCAAGCGTTGATATCCCACGCTTGTTGATGCCCGCCAGAGCTACGGTGAAGGCGGGTTCAGCATCCAATTCAGCCAGACCCGGGAAACCGGCTACCGCGCTGAATGCCTGCACAACGGGAAAAAGGAAAGTGAACCCAAACAACAGTACCTCGAATGGCTCGTATTGATTTCGACACCCTGCTCGACGCAGGCGTACACTTCGGCCACCTGCGCCGCAAGTGGAACCCCAACATGGCCCCCTACATCTTCGCTGAGAAGAAAGGGATCCACATCATCGACCTCAACAAGACCTCCGTCAAGTTGGAGGAGGCCGCCAATGCCTTGCGCCAGATCACGCGCAGTGGTAAGAAGGTGCTCTTCGTGGCCACCAAGAAGCAGGCCAAGGACATCGTCACCGCCAAGGTGAAGCCCACTGGCATGCCGTACGTCACCGAGCGTTGGAGCGGCGGCATGCTCACCAACTTCGGTACCATCCGCCGGGCCATCAAAAAGATGTCCAACATCGACCGCATGAAGGTCGACGGCACCTTCGAGAACATGAGCAAGCGCGAGCGCCTTCAGGTGAGCCGTCAACGCGAGAAGATGGAGAAGAACCTCGGCAGCATCGCCGACCTCACCCGTCTGCCCAGCGCCTTGTTCATCGTGGACATCGTGAAGGAGCACATCGCATTGGCCGAGGCCCGCAAGCTGGGCATCCCCACCTTCGCCATGGTGGACACGAACAGCGATCCCTCCTTAGTTGATTTCCCCATCCCTGCGAACGACGACGCCACCAAGAGCATCGAGCTGATCGTGGACACGATGATCGCAGCTATCCAGGAAGGTGTTGAGGAGCGCAAGCGCGACAAGGACAGTGGCACCGCCACGCCCGATGAGGACACTGAGGAGGAAGGCGACGAGGCAGTGGCTGAAAAACACGGTCGGAAGCATACCGGCAAGAAAACCGCTGAGAAGCTTGCTGAACCCAATGCCGAAGCCGCACCACAAGCTGCCGCTGAGACAACCCCGGCAGCTGAGCCCGACACACATGAGGAGGTCGCCGCCGAAGCCGGGCACACGGGTGCGGACGCCGGTACGGAAGAGCCCCAGGCCTGATCAAGGGCGGCCCGAAGGGCCCCCGGTTTTATTTAACGTCAACACATAAGCATGAGCACGACCATGGCCATTACCGCCTCTGAAGTGAACAAGCTGCGCCAAATGACGGGCGCCGGCATGATGGATTGTAAAAACGCCCTCACGGAGGCCAATGGCGACTTCGACGCTGCCATCGACGTCCTCCGGAAGAAGGGACAGAAAGTGGCCGCCAAGCGCGCCGACCGCGACGCTGCTGAAGGACTGGTACTTGCCAAGACCAGCGCCGATGCCAAGAAAGGCATGTTGGTGAGCGTGAACTGCGAGACCGACTTCGTGGCCAAGAACGCTGACTTCAGCGCCATGGCGGAGACCATCGCCGAGATCGCGCTGAAGAACATGGCCGCCGATGCCGACGCGCTGAAAGCCCTGCCTTTTGGCAATGGCCTCACTGTTGCCGAGAAGCTTACCGAGCAGACCGGTGTGATCGGCGAAAAGATCGACGTGAATTACTGCCAGCCGCTCGAGGCGGAATACGTCTACGCTTACAACCACCCCGGCAACCGTGTGGCGAGCCTAGTGGGCTTGAACAAGGTCGGCCACGAAAGCGTGGCCAAGGACGTGGCCATGCAGGTGGCCGCCATGGGACCGATCGCCTTGGACAAGAGCAGCACGCCCCAAAGCGTGGTGGAGAAGGAATTGGAGATCGGCAAGGACCTCGCTATCCAAGAGGGCAAGGCCCCGGAAATGGCCGAGAAGATCGCCCAGGGCCGCCTGAACAAGTTCTACAAGGAAAGCACCCTGCTCTCCCAAGAGTTCATCAAAGACAACAAGATGAACGTGGAGCAATACGTGCAAAAGGCCGACAAAGACCTGAAGGTCACCGGCTTCAAGCGCCACGCATTGGGGGCTTGATCATTATACTGGATCACGGAATGGGGGAGGCTTCGGTCTCCCTCTTTTTTTGTGCCGTCCCCCCTATTTTCGCGCACCGATGAGCGACCCCACCCCCCCCCGCACGTACAAGCGCATCCTGTTGAAGCTTTCCGGAGAAAGCCTGATGGGCGAACAAGCCTACGGCATCAGCAGCGCAAGGCTGAAGCAATACGCGGAGGAGATCGTGGCCGTATCCCGCAGCGGTGTGGAAGTGGCCATTGTGGTAGGCGGCGGTAACATCTACCGGGGCATCCAGGCGGCCGCGAACGGCATCGACCGCGTGCAGGGGGACCACATGGGCATGCTGGCCACCATGATCAACAGCTTGGCGTTGCAGAGCGCCTTGGAGGTGGCGGGCCAGAAGACGCGGTTGCTGAGCGCGATCAAGATGGAGCAGATCGCGGAGCCCTTCATCCGCCGCCGGGCCGTGCGCCACTTGGAAAAAGGCCGCATCGTGATCTTCGGGTCCGGCACGGGCAATCCCTACTTCACCACCGACAGTGCCGCCAGCCTGCGGGCCATCGAGATCGAGGCGGACGTGATCCTCAAGGGCACCCGCGTGGACGGCATCTACACCGCCGACCCGGAAAAGGACCCCACTGCCACGCGCTATGAACGCATTTCCTTCGAGGAGGTCTACGCCAAGGGCCTTACAGTAATGGACATGACGGCCTTCACCCTGTGCCGCGAGAATAAGCTGCCCATCATCGTGTTCGACATGAACAAGCCGGGGAACCTTGGGAAGTTGATCAGCGGTGAGCCTTTGGGGACCATCGTTGAGTTTTAAGTGTGAGAGCACCGGAGGCAGCTCTGGCTTTCTACCGCAAAGGACGCAAAGGGCGCAAAGAAGGATGTGATAGTATTCCTTCGTGGGCTTCGTGTCCTTCGTGGAACTTTTTACTTTCTCCGCGTTCCCCACTATTGCGGTAAATTCGCAGCCTTTCCCTGAAGAACATGAGCGATACAGCATCCCTGATAGCCCAATGCGAGGACCTCGACCGCAAGGCCGTTGACCATTTGGACAATGAACTGGTGAAGATCCGCGCCGGCCGTGCGAACCCCGCGATGCTGGAGGGTATCCGTGTGGACTACTACGGCAGCGAGGTGCCCCTGACGCAGGTGAGCAACATCAACACGCCGGACGCGCGTACGCTCTTGATCCAACCTTGGGAGAAGAAGATGATCGATCCGATCGAGAAGGCGATCCAGGCCGCGAACCTCGGCTTCAACCCCAGCAACAACGGGGACAACATCATCATCCTCGTGCCGATGCTCACCGAGGACCGGCGCAAGGACCTGGTGAGGGCGGCAAAGGCCGAGGGCGAGCATGCCAAAGTGAGCATACGCGGGGCGCGTCAGAAGGCCATGGAGGGCATCAAGAAGCTGCAGAAGGACGGCCTGCCCGAAGATGGTGCCAAAAGCGCGGAGGCCGAGGTGGAAAAGGTCACGGGCATCTGGAACAAGAAGGTGGACGCCTTGATCGAGGCGAAGGAGACGGATATCCTGAAGGTGTGATCACGATCATCCAATTGGATGATCTTTCAAGATAGTTGAGCTCCCGCCACTCCTTCCTGCCCCGTATTGTATGAAAGGTTCTCTGGATGTGGTCCCCCGCGAGACGACCATGGATCCACTCAGGAACGGAAAATGCCGCAAGGCTGCGACCGATCGCAGCCTTGCGGCATTTCTTTTGACGGTTTCAACAAGAGAGCTTTCGCTGCCCCGTCCTACTCCTACTTCAGCTTCTTGCTGATCATCTTTGAAAGCGTCTTCCCTGTCTTGGCATAGCTCTCACCGATACGGTCCTCATTGCTGAAGGTGCCTTGGTAGGTATCGCCGGGTGCATCCGTTGCGCTGATCTTCACCAAGACCTTGCTCTTGTCGTCCGTCTGTACTAGCGTGAGGTCGGTATTCAGCTTTGAACCCTTCTTCATGACGCCGACATTGTATCCGGGGTAGAGCCAGACGGCATCAACGACCAAGGTGTACTTGGCATCGGAGTCGCTTTGCTTGAATTTGATCCCCTCAGTGCGGTTGATGAGCTCCATGAATTTCGGCTCCCAGATCAGTTCGCGGCTGGCGATCCATTTCTTCTCCCAAGTCTCACCTTTGTCAGCGCCCTTCTCATTGAGTTCTTTCTTGCGTTCTTCAATGTAGGCTGCTTCGGTACGATCGTCATTGAACATTTTCAAGTTGTCGTACACGAACTCGACGTTCACTGTTTTTTGGCCCTTCAGAACGGACAGGTCGCCTTTCTCCACTTTCATTTTCTGCGCCATGCAGCTGAAGGCGACCAGACCGGCCACGAACATCAGGGGGGATCTCAGGTTAATCATCGGAAATTTGGTCTTGAGCAGGGTTTGTGTTTTGAGCCGCGAATATAGGTGCAGCCAGTTGCTCACGAACCTAAAGATCTGAGGGAGGTGATCACGTATTAATGAAGGTTTCCGGCGCTATGCCCACACAGGGCTGCCCTCGCTGCAGTTGCGGCACATGTCAATGTCGCTGCGTGATCGCAAGAGCGTAGCGCGGAACGCGTTGTATGCCTCGCCGTTCCACACCTCGTGGAAGCTCTGCTTGCTCAAGTCGCCCAGTACGTAGTGCGCGTCCTTGTCGAAACAGCAGGGCACCACGCGGCCGTCCCAGGTGATCACGCAGCTGTGCCACATCTTCCAGCAGTGGTCGTCCAAGGCGTTCTTCACTTCCCAAATACCGTTCGCATTCCGCTTGTATCGGGAATACTTGTCCTGCACGGGGATCAGCGGATGATCGTCCTTCGGGTCGTAGATCTGTGCGGTCTTCAGCCACAGGTCGTCCACGCCGATCTGCTTGGCGAGCTTGCGCGCTTCCGGTATCTGGTGCTCGTTCGGCCTCACCACCAGGAATTGGAACACCACGTGGGGCGTGCGGCTCTTCAGTTTTTTCTTCCACTTCACGATGCGCTCGGCACCTTCGATCACCGCGGCCAACGTGCCTTCTTTACGGTAAGCGGAATACGTGTCCTGATCGGTGCCGTCGAGCGAAATGATGAGCCGTGACAGCCCACTGCGCACGGTAGCCTCGGCCTTGGCCTCATCGAGGAAATGTGCATTGGTGCTGGTACTGGTGTAGATGCCCTGTTGGCTGGCATACTTCACCATGTCCAAGAAGCCTGGATTGATGAAGGGTTCGCCTTGAAAATAGAACGTGAGCGCCCAAAGGTCTTGGGCCAGCTCATCGATCACTTTTTCAAAAAGGCCGTGTTTGAGGTTGCCGGTGGGCCGTGTAAATGCACGCAGCCCACTTGGACATTCGGGGCAACGGAGGTTGCACGCGGTGGTGGGCTCGATGCTGATGCTGATCGGCATCCCCTTGATGTGCGGCACTTTCGTGCGTTTCGCCTCGCGGAAGCTGCTCCAGATACCGTACGCGTTCCGGGCACGACGCGCCGTAAGCGCGCGGGACCAGAGGCGGGCATCGCGGAGCTGGGGAAGCATGGCCGCAAGGTACTGGGTCAGTGGAGAGTTATCCGTTGTTAGTTGTCAGGGTGACCTCGCCTGAAAACGGACAACTGGCAACTGACGACTATACTGTTACTTTTCCCCGACTTCCCCGTCACATATCCATTGGAACCACGTTATGCCCTTGATCCGGTCACTTGTACTTTGCCTTGCACTTCTCGGAACGCTGTTCGCATCCGCACAGCACGTTGTTACGGGCCGCGTACTGGATGCCGCTACGCGCGAGCCGCTGGCCTTTGTACCCTTCGTCATCGAGGGCACGCACATCGGTACCACCTCGGACATCGATGGCCGCTTCTCGCTTCCCGTTCCGCAACTACCTGTGACCCTACGGGCCAGCTACGTGGGCTATGATCCCCTGACGATCACCATCAACGATGAGAAGCCCGTGATGGTGTCGCTCACCGCAAGCAACACGCAATTGCATACGGTGGAGATCGCTCCCACGGAGAACCCCGCGCACCGCATCATCCGCCGGGTGTACGCCGACCGCAAGGAGAACGACGGCATGCGCTACCGGAGCTACCGCTACACGAGCTACAGTAAGAGCGTGTTCGATGCAACCTCGGACATGGAGAAGGTAATGCCCAAGGACACGATGGCCGACACGGGACCGGACACCACCTTCATGGCCGCCTCACGGGATACCACGGTCGCGGACACCGCCAAAACGGACAGCTCCACCACCAAGTTGTTGGAGCTTCTTGAGCACCAGCACCTCTTCCTCATTGAAAGCGCGACGCAGAAAAGCTTCAGGCCACCCTCGGCCGAGAAGGAGACCGTGCTGGCCATGCGCGTCAGCGGCCTGAAGAACCCGTCGTTCCTGGCGATCGCGGCGCAGACCGCCACCTTCAGCATCTATTCGCCGCAGATCGACATCGGCGATAAAAGCTACCTCGGCCCCATCGGCCCGAGCAGCACCAACAAGTACTACTACCACTTGGAAGACACGCTTTACCGGGGGAGGGACAGTGTTTTCGTGATCAGCTACCGGCCACGCACGGGCACAAAATTCGAAGGACTGAAAGGCTTGCTCTACATCAATACGGACGGCTATGCGGTGCAGAACGTGACCGCGGAACCCGTGGAGAAAGACGGCATCAGCATCCGCTTTCAACAGAAGCACGAACGGCTGCCCACGGCGGACGGCGGCACCGCTTGGTTCCCGGTGCAGCTCAACACCTTCGTCTACTTCAGCGGCCTTAGCCTGAACGGTCTGGGGATCTACGGTGAGGGCCGCATCTACCTGAAGGACATCGAACTGGACGTGGACGTGGCGCGGAAAGAGGTGCGCGGCCCGGAGCTGGTGATGGACAAACTGAGCATGCGCAAGGACGATGCCTACTGGAAGGGATTGCGATCGGATTCCTTGGGCGCGAAGGACCTGCGCACTTATGCGATGATGGACAGCCTCGGCGAGGAGGAGCACTTCGACCGCAAGCTGAAGGCGCTCAATGCCCTGGTCTCCGGCCGACTGCCGATCGGCTCGGTGGACCTGTTGTTGACCCGGATATTGAACTACAACGGCTATGAGGGCTTCCGCTTGGGCGCCGGGCTGGCGACGAACGACCGGATCACCAAGTACGCCTCGCTCGGCGGCTACTTCGCATACGGCTTCAGGGACAAGAACTGGAAGTTTGGCGGCGACCTCACCGTGAAGCCGTTGTTCGGTCGGGACTTTCATGTGAAATTCAGCTACGAGAATGATGTGGCGGAGACCGGTGGCGTGGACTTCCCGGGCCGGGTCAGCATGTTCACTCCGGAGAGCTATCGGATGTATTACATGGACCGCATGGACCGCATCGAGAGCATGGCGGGGGAGGTGATGCTCCGTGTGGGCAGCTCCTTGAAGATCTGGGCGGGTACAGAGCGGGCATTGCGGGTGAACGACATCGGGTACCGGTATGTGAAATCCGCTGCGGAGGATGTGACCCTGCTGCGAAACGATTTCCTCACCGGCTCCGTCAACCTGGCCCTGCGCTGGGCCTTGCATGAACGCTTGGCGCGCCTGCCGGACCGGGAGATCTCCTTGGGGACGAAATGGCCGATCGTCTATGTGCAGGCCATGCGTTCCTTTCAAGGGCTGTACGATGGCGAATGGGAGACGTGGCGCGTGAACACCATGGTGGAGAAGACCTTCAAGCTCCGGCTGGTGGGCGACCTTTCGGTGCAGCTCTTGGGCGGCATGGCCGATACGGAAGCTCCGATGCCCTTCCTCTACAACTTGCGCGGAACGGGCGGCAAGCTGTTCCAGATCTCAACGGACAATACCTTCCAGACCATGCGCCCGAATGAGTTCTTGGCTGACCGCTATGTCTCGGCCCATGTGCGGCATTCCTTCGGCACGCTCTTGCTGAAAGGCAAGCACTTCAGGCCGAAGCCGAGCATTTTCGCCAGCGCCGCCTTCGGGGAAATGCAGTCCCCGGAAAACCATCGGGGTTTGGAGTTTTCGGCCATGGAGAAGGGCTATTTCGAGACCGGCCTCCGCATCGATGACCTCTACAAGGCGAATTTCATCGGTTTGGGCGTGGGCGCGTTCTACCGCATAGGGCCTTACGCATTTCCGGAGGCTTCGGACAATGTGGCGCTCAAGTTGGCGGTAACGGTAGGTTTTTGACCGGGGTACGCCTGCTTTTCGCACTTTTGTCGCTTATTCGTGCCAGCCCCTTCTGGCGGAAACCCTTCAACGGACATGTGGTCTTGGCTGGCTGGCCGTGTTTTGCGCAATCGTATCGGGATCCTCACGGTGGTCGGGGTCCTCACGGCCTTCATGGGCTACGAGGCTACAAAGGTGCAGATGAACTACAAGCACGGCGGACTGCTGCCCAAGTCCGACCCGGCCTACGGTGAATACGAGCACTTCCTGAAGACCTTCAGCGCGGACGGCAATGTGATCGTCGTGGCCACGCAGGGCAAAGAACTGTACACGCCTGCGAACTTCAAGCAGTGGTACGAGCTGGGGAATGACCTGAAAGAGATCCCTGGCATCGACAGCGTGTTCAGCGAGGCGAACCTCTTCACCTTGGTGCGCAACGACAGCCTGCAGAAATTCGACGTGCGGAAGTTGATGACCGCCCTGCCGACCACACAGGTGCAGATGGATTCGCTGAAGCGACGCATCGACGACCTGCCGTTCTACAAGGGCCTGCTCTACAACGACAGCACCAAGGCCAGCTTGATGATGTTGTTCGTGAACGCGAAGCTCTTCGACACGAACGACCGGGAGCAGGTGATCGACGCCCTGGAGAAACGCGTCAATGAGTTCTCCGCCGCCACGGACCTCCCGGTGCATGAAAGCGGATTGCCGTGGGTGCGCGTGAAGAACACAAAGCTCATCAAGGGCGACATGCCGCGCTACATGCTGCTGAGCTTGGCCATCTGCGCCTTGCTGCTGCTGCTCTTTTTCAAGTCGTTGCGCGTGATGTTCATCTGCCTCGGCGTGGTGCTGATGAGCGTAGTGTGGGCCTTCGGCTGCATGGCCTTGTTCGGCTTCGGTGTCACGGTTCTGCAGTCGGTGATCGCACCGTTGGTGATCGTGGTGGGCGTGCCCAATTGCGTGTTCTTGGTGAACGCGTACCACCACGAATACGCGCATCATGGCAACAAGGCGAAGTCCTTGCAGCGCATGATCAGCAGGGTGGGCGCCGCCAGCTTCATGACCAACGCCACCACGGCCGCTGGCTTCGCCACTTTCTGTGTCACCTATAGCGATGTGTTGAAGCAGTTCGGCCTCATCGCCACCATCGGCATCATGGTGCTGTGGATCTTCGGTCTGCTGCTGGTGCCCATCATCTTCAGCTACATGCCTGCGCCCAAGGAGCGCCACCTCAGCCACTTGGAACGCCGTTGGCTGGACCGCGCTGTCGAGAAGATCGTGATGCTCTCCAAAGAACATCGCACGGCGATCTACATCGTCACGTTCTGCGTCACGGTCGTGGCCTGTTTCGGTATGACGAAATTGAAGGACGAAAGCCGTATCGTGGACGACCTTCCAGCGGACAATCCGGTGATCACGGACCTGCACTTTTTCGAGCGGAACTTCCACGGCGTGATGCCATTGGAGATCCTGGTGGACACCGAGAAAAAGGGTGGCGTATTGAAAAGCGCCACGCTGAAGCGTATCGACAAGCTCACGGATACGCTGGCCACCTATCCGGAGTTCAGCCGTCCGATCAGCATCGTGGATGCCGTGAAGTTCACGCGGCAGGCTTTCTACGGAGGCGATCCGTCGCGCTATGGCCTGCTCAGTAGCACCGACCAGCGTTTCATGTTGCCTTACCTTCAGAACATCGGTAGCGGAAAGGGGAAAGGCAACGCCACAACAGGCAAAGCCTTTATCGACAGCACACGGAGGACCACGCGCATCACCGTACAGATGGCCGACGTGGGCACTTCGCGCATGGACAAGATCCTCTCCAAGCTGCGCGCACAGACTGACAGCATCTTCCCTGTTGACCGTTACCACGTGGTCTTCACCGGTACCAGTGTGGTCTTCCTCAAAGGCAGCAGCTACTTGATCAGCAACCTGATCACCAGTTTGTTCTGGGCCATCATCATCATCGTGGTGCTGATGGCGCTGCTGTTCAACTCGCTCCGCATCCTCATCGTGGCGTTGATCCCGAACATGATCCCGCTCATCGTCACCGCCGGGCTCATGGGCTTTCTGCACATCCCGATCAAGCCCAGTACCATGCTCGTGTTCGGCATTGCACTGGGCATCGCAGTGGACAATGCCATCCACTTCCTCGCCCGTTATCGCCTGGAGGTGAAGCTCACCGGAGGTGACCTGGCGAAAGCCGTGGACAATGCTGTGCGTGAGGTGAGTGTCGGGATAATCTACACGAGCATCATACTGTTCGCAGGTTTTTCCATGTTCGCCTTTTCGCGTTTCGGTGGCATCCAAGCGTTGGGCATGCTCACCACCATGACGCTGCTCACGGCCATGCTCACCAACCTGCTGGTGCTGCCCTCGCTGGTGCTTTCGTTGAACAAGCGCATCATGTCCAAGGCCTTCAGCGAGCCCTTGCTCGAGATCTTGGACGAAGAAGAGGACATTGAATTAGGCGCGCTCACCGTGGAACGCCATAAGGACGAAACGACAGAACAGCAATGAAAGGCATCATCCTCGCCGGCGGGTCCGGCACACGACTGCATCCCCTGACGCTCGCGGTGAGCAAACAGCTTATGCCGGTGTACGACAAGCCGATGATCTACTACCCGCTGAGCACCTTGCTGGCGGCGGGGGTCCGCGAGATCCTCATCATCAGCACCCCCCACGATCTGCCGCATTTCAAGAAATTGCTCGGCGACGGAAAAAACCTCGGTTGTGAATTCGCTTACGCTGAACAGGCCGTTCCGAACGGCTTGGCGCAGGCCTTCGTCATCGGGCGCGACTTCATCGGAAAGGACTCCGTGGCGTTGATCCTCGGCGACAATATCTTCTACGGTGCGGGCCTCGGACGCAAGCTTGGCGCGAACACCGAACTCGACGGCGGCCTCGTCTTCGCGTACCACGTCAGCGACCCGGAGCGGTACGGCGTAGTGGAGTTCGACAAGGACAACGTGGCGATAAGCATCGAAGAAAAGCCCGCTAAGCCGCGCAGTAATTTCGCCGTGCCGGGCCTCTACTTTTACGACAACAGTGTGGTGGAAGTGGCCGCTGCGCTGAAGCCCAGCGCGCGCGGCGAATACGAGATCACCGACGTGAACAAGGAATACCTGAAACGCGGAAAACTGAAAGTGGAGATCCTCGATCGTGGCACCGCATGGTTGGACACCGGGACCTTCGCTTCGCTGATGCAGGCCGGCCAGTTCGTGCAGGTGATCGAGGAGCGCCAAGGCTTGCGCATCGGTTGCATCGAGGAAGTGGCCTTCAAAAAAGGCTGGATCGATGCGGAGCAGCTGAAGGCCGTGGCCACCCCATTGGTGAAGAGCGGCTATGGTGAATACTTGTTGAATTTGATCGGTTGAACCAGTTGTCAGTTGTTCGTTGTCAGTTGTCAGGACGCATGACCCAACACCGCAAGTTGATCGACGGGCACATCACGGCCTGGGTGAATGCCTTGCCGAAAGGGGGGCTTTATACGCCGATGGGCTACCTCATGGGCTTACCGGCAAAACGTGTGCGACCGGCGTTGGTATTGATGGGCTGCGAGCTTTTCGACGGTCGTGCGGAAGATGCGCTGGACGAGGCCTTGGGCATCGAGCTCTTCCACAATTTTACGCTGATGCACGACGACATCATGGACGCCGCACCCTTACGCCGCGGACAGCCCACCGTGCATGAAAAGTGGAACGTGAACACAGCCATCCTCAGCGGCGACGCCATGTTGGTGAAGGCCTATCAGCTAATGGCGAAGCGCCCCGACGTGTCCGCGATCTTCAGCCGGTACGCGCTGGAAGTGTGCGAAGGGCAGCAGCTCGACATGGAATTTGAGCGCCGCGATGATGTCACTACGGCTGAATACACTGCGATGATCCGCCAGAAGACGGCGGTGCTATTGGCCTGCGCATTGCGCGTAGGTGCTGCGGTCGCGGGTGCAAGCAAGGAGGACAGTGATCGCATCGGCGCGTTCGGAGAACACACTGGCCTCGCCTTCCAATTGCGCGATGATCTGCTCGATGCTTTTGGTGATCCCGCCAAGACCGGCAAGCAACAGGGCGGTGATCTGCGCGCAGGGAAGAAGACCTTCTTGCTGATCCGTGGTCTGGAGCTTAGCGCGACAAATAAGCGGAACGAGCTGCAAAAAGAATTAGCCAAGCCTGCCGATCAACGCGATGTGCCGCGCATGTTGCAAGCACTGGAAGAATTGGGTGTACGGGACGAGGCTGAACACGCCATACAAGCCGAGGACCGGAAGGCCGTGCAAGCGCTGGATGCGATCGCGGTGCCGGAGGAGCGGAAGGAGCCGTTGCGTGCGCTATCGGCGCAGTTGATGGCGCGGAGCTACTGAATGGGTTGGCGTAGTGGCGAAAGATACTTTGGCCCTTAGAGCCAAATTTGCAAGCGATGAACAACAGGGTGATATTCCGCTGGACTTTCAGTTTAATGGTGTTGCTATTGCTTTCTGGCTGCTCCAAAACCTACATGCAGATCTTTGATACAGAAGCCAAGAACGTACCGAACATCAATGATCAATGGGTGTATGAGAACGATACGGTCTCGATCATATATTCTTTCTGGGCATCGGGAGGAGCAATGTCCTTTGCCATCTACAACAAGACGGACCGACCGTTATTCATTGACTGGAAGAACTCCGCGTTGATCATCAATGACCAGAAGTTGAGCTATTGGATCGATCGTACGGTGATATCCAGCTCCGGCACGTCAACGTCTTCATCCCACGCATACTCGACCACAAATACGGAGTTGCCCGTATTCAATTGGGCCTACGTGCTTCAGTCAACCATGAATACGAGTTCGGCCACTGCTACTACTTTTCAATCGCACGGTACCATGGTCAAGGACGAACGAATTACATCACTTCCTCCCCATGCCTATGTGGGCATGAACAGGTATCGGTTCCGAGAGGAACTGTGGAAATTCAACGGTCCAAATGCGCGAACGGTAGAAGTTCCCAAGGCAAATGGACACGGCTATTCCTCTGTATCAGAGGAAGATTTTCGATCCGATACAAGCCCGTTGCGGATCCGGAATTTTGTTGCACTGTCCTTTTCGGAAACAATGGATAGTGTCTTCTATGTGGACAATTCTTTCTGGGTTTCCCGGGTGCGTGAAATGGGCTACAAGAACTTCCAAGGAAGGGTAATTGGCAAGGATGAAGATCGCTATCCCATTTATGAGAAAGCAGAAAAGAGGCGAACGGCCTTTTACTGGAAGTACGAGCAGTAGCAATGCTTGTGGCAGCGCACATTACGCTGGCAGTTAATGGCACGGAGCTATTGAAGCAACCCCTTCAACGCCTCTTTTAGCTCCGGATGCCGGAATTCAAATCCGCTCGCGACCAGCTTGGCGTTCGATACCCGCGACCCTTCCAAGACCATCGAACTGAGTTCGCCCAGCATGGCGCGCAGTACAAAGCGCGGCACGGCAGGAAAGAGGTACGGGTGATGTAGCGCATGGGCCACCTCGCGCATCATCTCGCGGTTGCGCACATCCTCCGGCGCGGCAATGTTGTAGGCGCCATGCATCTCCGCATTCCTGATCACATGCAGGTAAGCACGTGCAAGGTCATCGATGTGGACCCACGGCATCCATTGCCTTCCGTGGCCGAGCGGTGAAGCCAGGCCCCAGCGAGCGGGACCAGCGAGCTTCGATAGCGCGCCACCTTCGCGGGCAAGAACCACTGATGTGCGCAGGGTCACCACGCGGCATTGTGCGGCCCAGTCGTTCGCCGCTCCTTCCCACGACTGGCACAGCTTTCCCAAGGTGTCGTTCGCAGGCGGGTCCTCCTCGTTGAAGACCTGGTCCGAAGTATGAGTGCCGTAATAGTTGATCCCGCTCGCGCTGATAAAACTCTTGGGCCAAGCCCCGGCCATTCCCATTTCGCGGTGCAATAATGCAGCGGCATCCACGCGACTGGAGTACAGTACGCGCATTCGCTCCTCTGTCCACCGTTCGTCCGCGATGCCCACGCCGCTGAGGTGGATGATGTGGTCCACATTCTCCAATGCACGGGGATCGATGAAGCCTTTCGCGATGTTCCACTCGAACGTGGGCACCGGCGCATCCGGCTTCGCACTGCGGCTGAGATGCCGCACCGCAAAGCCTTCGCCCAGTAAGAGCTTCGTTAGGTGGCTGCCGACAAGTCCGCTACCTCCGGTGATGAGGATGGTGGTCATGCTGTAACAGCGAAGAACCACGGCAGCCCTGTCCACTGCGCGATACCATGCATTATCGAAGAATTTGAACGAAGGTCTTCAATAATCCCGGAGCCAGTTGTGATGGACAAGGGTCCTTACAACTGCACGGGCTTACCGCGACTGTTCCAGCACGCGGAAATCCTCCTTGATGAAGCCCATCTTCTTGTCGAAGAGCGCGGCCTCGTCGCGCTGGTACATCAGCTCGCCGGTGCTGGCGTTGAAGATGCGGCGGAAGCACCACTTCGTCTTGTACTCGCCGGTGATCAGCACATCGGCAAGGGCCACGTTCGGTGTGCCTTGGGTCGCGGCGCTTATCAGTTGTGAATAGTCCATCAATTTCACGTCCTGCTTATAGGTTTCCTTGATGGCGGCCAGGTCCGTCAGGCTCTTATCAAGTTGGTCCTTTGCCAGCCAGAGCTCCATCTCCTTCACCTGTCGGTTGCGGCTGGCATACAGGCGGTCGGCGGTGGCCTTATCGCTGATCTTTCCGGTCTCTACCTGCTTCAGATAGTCTTGAAGATTCTTCACGTAGATGTTCAGCATCGCGCTTCCCCCGCTGTTGAGCAGTTCCACATCGATCATGATGGAAGTCAGCTCCTGTGCCGACGGCAGGTTCGTCACGGCATTACTTTCCACGTTCAGCGTCTCTCCCTTTTTCATCTTCCAGCCTTGCACCAGCGCGAGGAAGGTGGCATCGTGCTTTTCCTTGTCGCTCTTCCGGATCTTCATCAGGTAGGTCTTCGCGGGATCGATGGGTGTGGTGGCCAGGTCCGTGATGGTGCCGAAGTCCGTGCTGGCCGTGAATTTCCAGTTGGCCTTCACCGCGTTCAGCAGGTCGCGGTTGAACGGCGAGTCAGCCGCATCGCGCAGGACGATGGTGGTGGAGCTTTTCGCGGCCTCGAGAGCCTTCTTGTCGAACGTGCCGTACTGGGCGCTGGCGGAAACGGAAACGGCGATGGCCGCGAGGAGGAGGTTGTTGCGCATGGTGAAATTTTGCAAGGAGTTTATACGGAGCACCTGTCAGGTCGACCCATTGGGTCGACTGTACGGATGCTTTCTGCGGGCTTTTGCGGTAGATCTTGCACCGGCGAAAATAGTGCCAAGCCATCCCCACCTTTGCGGTATCAAAGTTCGCGATGCACGAAGGGCTGTCGAAAACAGGAGCGGAAGGTGAAGGAGCCAGCGGCCTGCGCAAGCGGTTGGACGAGGCCGTGGTGTTGTACGAGACCGTTGCCCAGTTGCGCAAGGACCTGCGGGAGGAAGCACTGACATTGCCCGAGGTCGGTGAGGGAGCCTTTGAGGAACTGCGTACCCAAGTACTTGCGGTGATCGAAGAGCGGGACCGGGAGGGGGCGCACGCATTCGGGCTGGTGGTGAACCGCGTTGATCTTACAGAGCATCAGGTGGGTGCTGCGATGGCCGCGGACGGCTTGTTCGGCCTGGCCGGGGCCATTGTGCTGCGTTGCCTGCAGAAAGTGCTGAGCCGTAAGCGGTACGCAGGGTTGGGCTGAGGCCAATGCAGCTCCGGCAGAACCTGGTCCGTTCGCGCGAACAACCGCCTTCGTTCCCCCGTAACAATGCCCGAAACCGTGGCTACCTTTGCGGCCCGGTATTTTCTGCCCGGCCATGGACAAGAACACGTTCCTCAGTAATCTCGACCCTGCCTCAATTGACGGGGTGTATCAGCAGTACAAAACGGACCCCGGCTCCGTATCGCCTGATTGGGCGCGGTTCTTCGAAGGTTTCGACCTGGCCCGGACCCGTTATCCCGAAATGCCGGGACAGACAGGGTCCGCCAACGGCATGGACTGCGGGCCGAGCAATGAGAACGTGGCGAAGGAGTTCAAGGTGATCGCCCTGATCAACGGCTATCGTGAGCGTGGTCACCTCTTTACGCATACCAACCCCGTGCGTGAGCGGCGTACCTATACCCCCCCTTTGGAACTGGCTTATTTCGGGCTGTCCGAGGATGACCTCGGAACCGTGTTCGAGGCCGGGTCGGAGCTGGGCATCGGCAAGGCCACCCTGGCAGCCATCCTTGAGCATTTGAAGACCACGTATTGCCAAAGCATCGGTGTGGAGTACCGCTTCATCCGTGATGTGGACCGCGTAGATTGGCTGCAAAAGCGGATGGAAAAGGACCGCAACACTCCGGTCTTTACTTTGGAAGAGAAGAAGGAGATCCTGCGCAAGCTGGATCAGGCCGTGGTGTTCGAGCGTTTCCTCGGGAAGAAGTTCATCGGTCAGAAGCGTTTCAGCCTGGAAGGAGGCGAAACACTGATCCCTGCGTTGGACACCATCATCGAGCACGGCGCGGATGCGCACGGCATCAACGACGTGGTGATCGGCATGGCCCACCGGGGCCGTCTGAACGTGCTGGCCAACACCTTCAACAAGACCTACGAATCCATCTTCGCCGACTTCGAGGGCCGTGACTTCGAGGACAATTTCGTGGAAGGCGATGTGAAATACCACATGGGCTTCAACAGCTGCGTGGTGACCAACAAGGGTAAAGGAGTGAACCTGATCCTGTGCCCCAACCCCAGCCACTTGGAAAGTGTGGGGCCGGTGATGCAGGGCATTTCGCGTGCGCTGATCGAAAAGGACCATGCGTTCGTGCCTGAAAAGCTGTGCCCCGTGATCATTCACGGCGATGCCGCGATCGCTGGCCAAGGCGTGGTCTATGAACTGGTGCAGATGGCGCGATTGAAGCCGTACAGCACCGGTGGCACCCTGCATGTGGTGGTGAACAACCAGGTGGGCTTCACTACCAACTACGTCGATGGGCGCAGCAGTACGTATTGCACCGACGTTGCCAAGGTGACGCAATGCCCGGTGTTCCATGTGAACGGCGACGATGCGGAGGCCGTATGCCACGTGATGAAGCTCGCGCTCGATTTCCGGCAGCATTTCCAAAGCGACGTCTTCATCGACCTGCTGGGCTACCGCAGGCACGGACACAACGAAGGCGACGAGCCGAAGTTCACCCAGCCCATCCTCTACAAGGCCATCGCCACGCACAAGGACCCGCGGGAGATCTACAGGGAAAAGCTGGAGGCCAGTGGCACCATTGAGGCCAGTTTAGCGGAGGAGATGCAGGAGCGCTTCAACAACATGTTGCAGGAGCGCCTCACGGATTCCAAGGAACTGCCCAAGGCCGTGATCACCTCATTCCTCGCGGACCGCTGGATGGGCTACGAGCGCGCCGATGATGCCGACCTGGAAAGTTCGCCGGAGACCGGTGTGAAAAAGAAATTGTTACTGGACATCGCGGCCAAGCTTGCCGAGGTGCCGGCGGGGAAGAAGTTCTTCAACAAGCTGGAGCGCATCCTGCATGAGCGCGCCAAGATGGTGGCCGAGGACCGCTTGGACTGGGGCATGGGTGAACTGCTCGCGTACGGGTCCTTGCTCTGTGAAGGACATTCCGTCCGCCTCACCGGGCAGGACGTGGAGCGCGGGACTTTCAGCCATCGGCACGCCGTGGTGAAAGTGGAGGACAGTGAAGAGGAATACATCCACCTGAAGAACTTGCAGGAAGGACAGGCCCTGATGCAGGTCTACAACTCGCCGTTGAACGAATACGCGGTGTTGGGTTACGAATACGGCTACGCCTTCGCCACGCCTGCCAGCCTCACCTTGTGGGAGGCGCAGTTCGGCGACTTCGTGAACGGGGCACAGATCATCATCGACCAGTACCTCAGCGCCGCCGAGGAGAAGTGGAACGCCATGAACGGTCTGGTGATGCTGTTGCCGCACGGCTACGAGGGTCAGGGCGCGGAGCACAGCAGCGGGCGCATGGAGCGTTTCCTGCAACAGTGCGCGGACGCCAACATGATCCTGGCCAACCCCACCACGCCGGCGAACTTCTTCCACCTGCTGCGCCGCCAGCTTGCGTGGAAATTCCGTAAGCCCTTGGTGGTCTTTACACCGAAGAGCCTGTTGCGCCATCCCAAGTGCGTGAGCACCATGGATGATCTGGCGAAGGGTCGCTTCCAAGAGGTGTATGACGATCCGACGGCAGATCCAAAGAACGTAAAGACCTTGATCCTCTGCTCCGGCAAGCTCTACTACGAACTGCTGGAGCGCAAGGAGAAGGTGGTGGCTGACGATGTTGCCTTGGTGCGCATCGAACAGTTACACCCGCTGCCGGAACCGCAGCTCGAAGCGGTCTTCGCGCGCTATGCGAATGTTGAGGAAGTGCGCTGGGTGCAGGAGGAGCCGGAGAACATGGGCGCTTGGCCGTACATCTTCAAGCACCTGCACAAAGTGAACGGGGCGCCGTCGGTGGAAGCATTGAAGTTCGTTGCCCGACGTGCAAGCGGGGCACCTGCCACCGGAAGCGGCGTACGTAGCGCATTGCAGCAACAGCGGATCCTGGAAGATGCGTTCGTCGATAGACCTTCCGCACCAGTGGCGAAAAAAGCGAAGACGAAAGTGCGTGCTTGATGACGGGGCGTAGTTGTCAGTTGTTCGTTGTCAGTTGTCAGGCGTGGATTCCGGGAACCGATCACTATTCACCATTCACCAATAGCATTCTCCGCGCCTCTGCGTCTCTGCGGCCCCAAAATCGTACATCCCTCAATTCCCATGGCCAACATTGAAGTAAAAGTCCCCAGTCCCGGTGAAAGCATCAGCGAAGTGCGCATTGCGCAATGGCTGGTGGCCGATGGCGACGTGGTGAAAAAGGATCAAGTGATCGCCGAGATCGACAGCGATAAGGCGACCTTGGAGCTGAGCGCCGAGGAAGGCGGCAAGATCAGTTTGCTGGCCAAGGCCGATGAGACGGTGAACGTGGGTGATGTTGTTGCCAAGATCGATACAAGCGTGAAGCCCGCGAAGAAGGAGGTGAAGGAGGTGAATGGCGCGAAGGAGGCGAAGGAAGAAGCCCGTAGCGTCGACCCACCGGGTCGACCTGCTGCGGAAACCGCCGCCCACGCCACGCCCGTCGCCAAGGCCGTGATGGCCGAGAAAGGCATCGCCAGTGACAAGGTGAAAGGCACCGGACCGAACGGCCGCATCACGCGCGGTGATGTTGAAGCATACATCGCCGGTGGCGTATCGGTCGGCACATTGATGAACGGCTGGGGCGGAAGTCGCAACAGCAGCCGCGCCAAGATGAGCACCCTGCGCAAGAAGGTAGGCGAGCGCTTGGTGAGCGTGAAGAACGAAACGGCCATGCTCACCACTTTCAACGAGGTGGACATGAGCGCGGTGATGGCCGTTCGTAACCAGTACAAGGATAAGTTCAAGGAGAAGCACGGCGTAAGCCTCGGCTTCATGTCCTTCTTCACCAAAGCCGTTACGGAAGCTTTGCGCCTGTTCCCGAACGTGAACGCACAGCTGGACGGCGAGGAGGTCGTGAGTTTCGACTATGCGGACATCGGTATCGCGGTAAGCTCACCCAAGGGCCTGATGGTACCGGTGGTGCGCAACGCTGAGCAGATGAGCCTGGCCGAGATCGAAGGTGCGATCAAGGAACTCGCGATCAAGGCGCGCGACGGAAAGTTGAGCCTCGCCGAGATGACCGGTGGCACCTTCACCATCACCAACGGCGGCGTGTTCGGCAGCATGCTAAGCACGCCCATCATCAATCCGCCGCAGAGCGCGATCCTCGGCATGCACAACATCGTGGAGCGGCCGGTCGCCGTGAACGGACAGGTGGTGATCCGCCCGGTGATGTACGTGGCGCTGAGCTATGATCACCGCATCATCGACGGCAAGGAGAGCGTGAGCTTCCTCTTCAAGGTGAAGGAGATGCTTGAGGATCCCGCGAAGCTGGTGCTCGGTGGGAAGGATCCGGGTGCTGTACTTGCGGGGCTTTAGTCCCACAAGCGTCCCGCTTGTGGGGGAAAAGACCTGCAAGCGCCCTGCATGTTTGGGAATAAAACGTTCGAGCATCGAGCTCGCCGACTTCTGCTGCAGCTGTAACTGAATTTGCCATGGACAGTCCACCCCCGCAGGCGGGACGCCTGGGGGGACTTTCATTCCCTCGAATGGATCTCAGCGACCTCTTCTTCGATCCGCACAAGGAGCTGGAGATCACGAGCCGGATCCGTCCGCACTGGAAGCAGGCCGGTACGATCCACTTTGTCACCTGGCGCATGGCGGACAGCTTGCCCCAGGTGCAGCTCCGCGCATTGGAGAACGATCGTCGTCTTTGGCGTGAAAAGTATGGCAGCACGGAGATCAGGACACTGGACTTTCCCTCGCAGCGGGAGTACTACAGGCTTTTTGATGCACGCGTGCAGCAATGGCTTGATGCGGGTGCCGGGTCTTGCGCCCTGCGCCAGGCCGGTCCGAGGCAGGAGTTGGTAAACGCCTTGCACTTTTTCAACGGAATCCGCTACCAACTCGGGAGTTTCGCTGTCGCGGGCAACCATGTACATGTGCTTGTCGTGCCTTTTGGCGGGCACGACCTTTCAGCGATCACCCATTCGTGGAAATCATACACGGCAAAGTCCATCAACAAGCTCTTGGGGCGGACCGGTACTTTTTGGAAGGAGGAGAGCTTTGATCATCTCGTGCGGAACGAACGCTCGTTGTCCAAGTTCGAGGACTACATCGCGACGCATGAGCGGCAAGGGGCGTATGTGGAGCGGACCGCTTTTGCGTAATGGACTTGCAAGGAGATGTCTCTTTGACAAGGTGACAATGTCATAGCGCGGCGCGGATCCGGGAGAAGTTCAGGACCCATTTCCGTTCGCTGCAATAGTTGATCATCGCCATTCGGAGTTGATCCCGTCCGGGAAGGGAAGGTGCCCGGTTTGATCGTGAGCGTATAGCGGGAACCCCCCGTGCCCTTATGGTGGCTTTTCGGGTGAACACAAAACTGGCGATCATCAAATTCCTATTGGCTCTTCGTGCCCTGAACCATCCGGGCAAGCCAACACGTTGCTGTTAACAAGTGCAAACCTGCAACGGGAAATGCAGGATCGGCGCGGGGCTATGTTTGGCCCGGTAGCTAACGGACCTCGGAAGGCAAAGGCAATGGTGAGCTGGTTCGGGCAGTGGTCATGATGCCGCTGTTATGAACGATCAGCACAACGCCGGGATGGACCGGTGCCTTGGTCTCTTAATGTCCGGGATGTCAACTACCGCTATATCGCAGTTACATGGCTGAACAGATGAACGCACAGGGTACTTCGGACCAACAAGGCTGGCGGGGAATGCGCCAGGTCCGGTCCTTTCTCCAAAAACTCATCCTTGTCGCTGCGGCCATGCTGCTGTGGCAGAGCGAGGCTCATGCCACGCACGCGATGGGAGGCGAGCTCAGCTATGTCTGCTTAGGCAACAACCAGTACAGGGTCACCCTCAATTTTTACAGGGACTGCAATGGTGTTGCTGCGCCGACCAATTGCAACAACGGCCTTAGCTTCAACGTGAGTTCCAGCACATGCGCGGCCAATTTCAATCAGTGTTTCGACAATAACCCCACGATACAGATCATCACGCCGATCTGCCCTTCGGAGGTGGATCGTTGTCTGAATGCCAATGGTACGTACGGTGTGGAACGATACACCTACACAAAGATCGTTGATCTCAGTGCCTATGCCGCTTGCGGCGGAGCGGATTGGTTCTTCTCCTGGTCGCTATGCTGCCGCAACAATGCGGTCACCTCGTTGAACAACCCCGGCAACCGGGAGCTGTACTTGGATGCGCAATTGAACAATTCGACCGGGCTCTGCAACAGTTCGCCCACGTTCACCAACTCGCCCACGGCATTCTATTGCTTGGGCGAACCGATCAGCTACAACCCGGGGGCGGTCGATGCGGACGGGGATTCCTTGGTCTACGCCCTGATCCCGGCACGGACGGCAGGCGGGGTGAACATCCCGTACAACACGAACTATTCGGCCAGCCAGCCGATCCGGAACGCCGGTGGAGCGAATGCGGTGACCCTCAACCCGCAGACCGGCACGATGACCGTGACCCCGAACGTCCTTCAGGTGGCGGTGGTCACCTATCAGGTAAAGGAGTACCGCAATGGTGTCCTCGTGGGCGTCGTTACGCGCGACGTGCAGTTCGTGATCCGCGCATGTACCGGGAACGCCTCACCGACCGCTACCGGCATCAATGGGACGGCCGTCTACTCCATGCAGGTATGCGCAGGCACGCCGGTGTCCTTCACGGTCAATTCCAATGATGCCAATGCCGGGCAGACTGTTACCATGAGTTGGAACAGTGGTATCCCGGGCGGCACGTTCACCACTTCCGGTTCGCCATTTCCTTCCGGGACGTTCACGTGGACCCCGACGGTCGCGAACATCGGCAACAACACGTTCACGGTACACGTGCAGGACAACGGATGTCCGGTGATCGCCTCAAATGATTTCGGTTTCTCCATACAAGTGACGCCACCGGCCACCGATGTGAATGCCGGGAGCGACTTCTCTGTTTGCGGGACCTCGGCCACCTTGGCAGGGGTGTTGCCTTACCCCAGTGTGCAAGGGACCTGGACGGTGATCAGCGGCAGTGGGACCTTCGCGAACAACCATTCACCCACAACCACGGTCTCTGGCCTTTCCCAAGGGGCGAACGTGTTCCAATGGAGCGTGAACTACCTCACCTGTGGCACCCGCACGGACCAAGTGACGGTGACCAGCTTCAGCGCGGCACAAGCGGCGGCGGCAGCAGGTACGGATCAGCAATTCTGCCTGCCTACCAATACGGCGACCTTGGCCGGGAACACTGCTGTGGCACCCGCTGTGGGCACATGGACCTTGGTGAGCGGTACGGGGGCGATCACTTCACCCAACTCCCCGACTTCCGGGGTCACAGGTCTGGGGATCGGCCCCAACAGGTTCCGGTGGACCATCAACAATGGCCCTTGCGGTACGCCCACGCAGGATGAAGTGATCATCACCATCTATAACAGCGCACAGCCGGCCGCGAACGCAGGTGCTGACATCTCGATCTGCACACCGACCAGCTCGGTGACCCTGAACGGCAATGCGGCACCAGCCCCGGCAAGCGGTGTATGGACCTCGGTGAGCGGAGGAGGGACGATCGTGACCCCGACGAACCGTAACACGAGCATTACAGGCCTGGCCGTTGGTGTCCATGTGTTCCGGTGGACCATCAGCAACGGACCATGCACTCCCACCTCCACGTCCGATGATGTGTCGGTGACGGTGTATAACGCGACCAGTCCCAATGCAAATGCAGGCGCGGACCAAGAGGTATGCACACCAAGCAACGCGACGCTATCGGGCAGCACTCCGATATTCCCGGCCACCGGTCTGTGGACCTTGGTCAGTGGGACGGGCACCATTACCTCGTCTACTTCGGCAAGCACCACGGTTACCGGGTTGGGCATCGGTGCGAACGTCTTCCAGTGGACGGTGAGCAATGGACCATGTGCAAACGGGATCACCAGCGACCAAGTAACTGTGACCGCCTTTGACCAGACCGTCAGCGGCTCCAATGCAGGTCCGGACCAATCCTATTGCCTGCCCACGACCTCCACCAATTTGGCGGCCAATGCTCCTGCTGCCCCAGCGCAAGGCACATGGACCTTGGTCAGTGGCACGGGGACCATCGTGAACATCCACAGTGCAACCACGTCCGTGACGGGCCTCACTGTAGGCGAGAACAAATTCCGCTGGGCGATCAGCAACGGGCCATGCCCGGTGAACCCGCCGAACGATGTGGTGTCCATCTTCATCTATGATTCGAACGCGCCGGCGGCCAATGCCGGCCCCGACCAACAATTGTGTACCCCGGCCACTTCCACGACGCTCGCTGGGAACGCACCTGTATTCCCGGCCACGGGCCAATGGACCGTTACGGCGGGTACCGGCAGCTTCACCAATGCGAGCAACGCGACCACCACGGTCACCGGTCTCGGCGTGGGTGTGAACACTTTCCGCTGGACGCTCAACAACGGACCCTGTTCCAATCCGGTGACCCAGGACGATGTCTCGATCACGGTCTTCAATTCCGCCAATGCCGTGGCCAATGCAGGCCCGGACCAGGAACTCTGCACGCCGACCACATCCACAAGCTTGGCGGGAAGTACGGTGATCGCACCTGCCACTGGTACATGGACCTTGGTGAGCGGAACAGGCACGATCGTATCGCTGAACAGCCCTGTGACCCAGATCACCGGCCTCGCGGTGGGGGATAACATATTCCGTTGGACAGTGAGCAATGGTCCTTGCGCCAACCCGCTCACCACCGATGATGTGCGCATACGTGTGTTCAACAGTGCAAACCCGGTGGCCAATGCCGGCCCCGACCAGGAGCTTTGTTCCGACGCCAACAGTACTGCATTGACCGGAAGCGGGATCATCCTGCCGGCCTCCGGCACATGGACACTGTTCAGTGGTACCGGTACGATCGTTACGCCGAACAGCCCCACCACCGCAGTGACCGGGTTGGGCGTAGGCGTGAACGTGTTCCGCTGGACGGTGTCAAACGGCCCGTGCCCCAATGGCAATACACAGGACGATGTGTCCATCATTGTCTACTCCAGTACGCATCCGGCGATCACTGTCAGTGCGGACCAGAGCATCTGCGTTCCCACCTCGGCGAACGAGGTCACGGTGACCGGCACGACACCCGTGTCGCCTGCCACCGGGGAATGGACCGTGTTCAGCGGCAGCGGAACGATCACATCTCCCAACAGCCCGACCACCACCATCACCGACATGGGGTATGGCGTGAACGTGTTCCAGTGGACGGTGATGAACGGACCCTGCGCCTTCCCGTTGAACAGCGCACAAGTTTCGATATCCGTGTACAATGCGGGCATGCTCACGGCTGATGCGGGTCCCGACCAGAGCGTATGTACCCCCATCACCAGTGCGACCTTGGCCGGTAGCGCCCTGATCCCTCCAGGTACAGGGCTGTGGACATTGATCAGCGGTACCGGCGTATTCGTGGACGCCACCAACCCCGGGACCGTGGTGAGCGGACTGTCACTAGGAGCGAACGTGTTCCGGTGGAGCGTGGAGAACGGACCATGTGCAGCGCCCAGTTCCAACGATGTCACCATCTCGGTCTTCAATGGCAATGCGCAGCAGGCCGACGCCGGTTTGGACCAACAGCTTTGTGACAACGCCGCCACCACGGTGATGGCGGCGAACGCGGCAGTATCACCCGCCACAGGGTCATGGACGGTGCAGCAGGGTACCGCGACCTTCGGTAACGCGACGTCGCCGACCACAGGTGTATCCGGTCTTTCCCTCGGTGTGAACATCATTGTTTGGTCTTTGGACAACGGTGCCTGCGGTACCAGCTCGGACCCGGTGAGCATCACCGTATATGACGACGCGAACCCGATCGCCAATGCCGGGCCGGACCAGCAGCTCTGCACCCCGACCACTTCCACCACGCTGAGCGGCAGTTCGCTGATCGCGCCCGCAACGGGAACGTGGACCTTGGTCAGCGGTATCGGCAACATCGTTTCGCCGAGCAGCCCCACATCCTTGGTGAATGGCCTCGGATTGGGCAACAACGTCTTCCGTTGGACGGTCAATAATGGCCCATGCCCCAACGGCACCACTTTCGACGAGGTCATCATCAGCGTATTCAGCGGCACGGCGCAAGCGGCCAACGCAGGCCCTGATCAGGAAGTCTGCACGCCGACCTCCTCCGTCACCTTGGCCGGCAATATCGCGGTCGGACCCGGACAGGGCACATGGACAGCGGCGGTGGGCATCACCTTCTCCAACACGCACGCGGCCAATGCCACGGCCAACGGATTGCAGGTGGGCGACAACGTGCTGACGTGGACGATCGACAATGGTTCCTGCGGGACCACCACGGACCAGGTCACCATCAAGGTGTTCGATGAGAACAACCCGGATGCCGATGCCGGCGATGATCAAGAGCTGTGCAGCCCGGCGAACTCCACGGCGTTGGAAGGCAGCAGCCTGATCTATCCGGCCACCGGGACCTGGACCTTGGTGAGCGGAACGGGCACCATCACGACCCCTTCCTCACCCACCAGTCAGGTCACCGGTCTGGCGGTAGGGCCGAACGTCTTCCGTTGGACAGTGAGCAATGGGCCCTGTGGTGTTGGCATCACCTCGGATGAGGTCTCCATCACCCTGTTCGACAGTTCGGTAAGCGGATCCAATGCAGGCCCGGACCAAAGCCTCTGCACGCCCAACACCACGGCCACCATGGCGGCCAGCGCGGCCCCAGCACCGGCACAAGGCACGTGGACGTTGGTCACGGGCGGCGGCAACATCACTTCGATCCATGACCCCGCGACCACGATCACGGACCTTCCCGTCGGGGAGAACATCTTCCGCTGGGCGGTAAGCAATGGTGCCTGTCCGGTGAACCCGCCGAACGACCTGGTCTCTATCTTCGTCTATGATGCCAACAATCCAGTGGCGAACGCCGGGCCCGATCAGGAGCTCTGCACGCCGAACATCTCCACCGTCTTCGCTGGAAGCAATGTGATCTTCCCTGCCCAAGGCACTTGGACCTTGGTGAGCGGCAGTGGTGTCATTGCCGATATTCATTCACCGACCTCAGGGGTCAGCAATTTGGCTGTTGGCGAGAACGTCTTTGAATGGGCCGTATTGAACGGACCTTGTGCGGATCCCTTCACCAAGGACCGCGTCAGCATCTTCGTGTTCGATGAGCACAACGCGGACGCGGAAGCAGGTCCCGATCAATCGCTTTGCACGCCCGATGAGAGCACGACACTGGCGGGCAACGTGCCCATCTTCCCGGCAACGGGCACTTGGCAGCTCACCCAAGGCACAGGCGTGATCACCGATCCCACCGACCCGACCACCACCGTGACCGGGCTTGGAGTGGGCGAGAACATCTTTACTTGGACCGTGTCCAACGGCCCTTGCGGGAATGGCATCACCAGCGACGCCGTCAGCATCTTCCTGTTCGACTCGAACAATCCGAACGCCGATGCGGGACCGGACCAGGAGCTTTGCTCTCCGGCATCCTCGACCACCTTGGCCGGTAGTGCGGTGGTCTTCCCTGCGCAGGGCACATGGACGGTGGTGAGCGGAGGTGGCACATTCGCCGACCCCAACTCCCCGACCACGGACGTCACCGGGCTCATCGTGGGCACGCACGTGTTCCGCTGGACCGTTGCCAATGGACTTTGCAGCAGCAGCAGCGATGATGTCACCATCTACGTTTTCGATGAGCACAACCTCGTGGCCGATGCCGGTGCCGATCAGGAGATCTGTACGCCCGTAAGTACGGTGCTGATGGCAGGCAGTGCCGTGATCTCCCCGAGCGTGGGCACCTGGACCTTGGTGAGCGGGACGGGCGTGATCAGTGATCCGAACTTGCCGACAACGGCGGTGATCGACCTGGAAGTCGGTACGAGCGTGTTCGTTTGGACCGTGGACAACGGACCTTGTGCGAACGGCATCACCACCGACACGATGGAGGTGCGGGTGTTCGATGAGCACAATCCGCCCGCCAACGCGGGCCCGGATAAGGAACTCTGCACCCCGAACACGAGCCTAACGCTTTCGGGAAGCAGTGTGACGGCGCCGGCCGTAGGCACATGGACGGTGCAGCAAGGTGCCGGCGTGTTCGCCGATGAGCATGCGAGCAACACAACAGTAAGCGGGCTGGCCGTGGGCGTGAACATCCTGCGCTGGACCGTATCGAACGGTCCCTGCGAGAGCGGGTTAAGCTTCGATGAGGTCATCATCACCGTGTTCGACGAGACCAATCCTATAGCGAACGCAGGCCCTGACCAAAACCTCTGCACCCCGAACACCACCACCACCATGGCAGGCAGTGCATTGATCTTCCCGGCCACCGGTGAATGGGTACGGGTGAGCGGGTCCGGGAATATCGCCGATCCGACCTCGCCGACCACCTCCGTGAGCGGACTCGCGGTAGGGGAGAACGTGTTCCAGTGGACCGTGCATAACGGCCCGTGCGGTCCTTCGACCAGCGACCAGATGAGCATCTTCGTCTATGACGATGAGAACCCGGATGCGAATGCCGGCCCCGACCAGCAGGTATGTACGCCGTTGACCGGCACCGTTTTGGCGGGCAGCCCCGTGACTTTCCCGGCCACCGGTGAATGGACCTTGGTGAGCGGTCAGGGCACGATCGTTGACCCGAACGATCCGGCCACGGAGGTCACCGACCTGGGCGTTGGGGAGAATATCTTCGAGTGGACTGTGGATAATGGGCCGTGCGGAGCTGGAAGGACCAGTGACCAGGTCAGTATCTTCCTGTTCGACCTCAATGCTCCCCCGGCTGCCGCAGGCCCCGACCAGAGTTTCTGCACCCCGGATGAGAGTGCGGTAATGGCGGCCAACACGGCCACCCTGCCCGCTATCGGAGAATGGTCGGTAGCACAAGGCACGGGCTTCTTTGCCGACGTGAACGACCCCAACACCACCGTGACCGGCTTGACCGTGGGTGAGAACATCCTCAGGTGGTCCTTCGACAACGGCGTTTGCGGATTCACCCAGGACTACGTGAGCGTCTTCATCTTTGACGAGCATAATCCGCCAGCCAACGCAGGCCCCGATCAGGCCTATTGCACACCGCAGGACAGCACCTATCTGGAGGGCAATACACCGACCTTCCCGGCAAGTGGATCATGGAGCGTGATCGACGGTGCCGGCCTTTTCGCAGACATGAGCGATCCATCCACCAAGGTGGTCGGCATGGCCATCGGTGCCAACACCTTTGTCTGGACCACCAGCAACGGACCGTGCCCGAACGCCATCACCATGGACACCATCACGGTGGTCATCTTCAGTGACAGCACTGCGGCCGCTGATGCGGGTGAGGACTTTGAAGTCTGCCTGCCGTTCACCTCGGCGCAGTTGCAGGCCGCCACGCCCCAGCCGCCGGCCACGGGTACGTGGAGCGTGCTCAGCGGGCAGGGCACATTGGTGGACCCCACCGACCCGACGACCACCATCAACGACCTCGATATAGGCATCACCACACTGGTGTGGACCTTGGACAACGGCCCCTGCCCGAACAACGGCCTGATGACCGACACGCTCAGGATCACCGTTTATGATCCCTTCGGGCCGGTGGCCTATGCGGGTCCGGACATCAGCCTTTGTATGCCGGAGGACAGCACCGAGATGGCGGCTGATATCCCGCTCTTCCCGGCTGCTGGCACCTGGCATCTCGTGAGCGGTACGGGCACCATTGCCGACAGCACCGACCATGCCACGGCGATCACCGGGCTCTCCATCGGCATCAACGTCTTCACATGGACGGTCTACAACGGTGATTGCGGCTTCGGCCCGCCTACGATGGACACGGTGGCCGTTTACGTCTACGACAACAATGCAGCTACGGCCGAGGCAGGCCCGGACCAGGACATCTGCGGAATTGACGCGGGTGCGACGCTGGCCGGGAACGACGCGGTCTTCCCGGGTATCGGTACATGGACACAGGTCGGCGGTTCCGCCATCTTCGCGGATGCCAATGATCCACAGACGACCGTATCGGGCACTGAGGTCGGGGACAACATCTTCGTGTGGAGCATCGACAACGGCCCATGTGGAACATCCTCGGACACTGTACGGGTGCGCGTGTTCGACTCAGCCTTGCCTGATCCCAACGCAGGTGAGGACCAAAACCTTTGCAGCCCGATCGCTTCCACACCAATGGCCGCCTCTATGGCCACCTACCCGAGCACCGGCCAGTGGTCCGTGGTCAGCGGCAGCGGCACTTTTGCTGATGCGAGCGACCCGGCGACGGACGTATCGGACATCGGTGCCGGGGTGAACGAGTATGCTTGGACCATCGATAACGGCCCCTGCGGAACGCTGGTCGACCAGGTCACGGTGATCTTGTTCGACGGCACTGTCACCAGTGCGACCGCGGGTCCGGACCAGAATATCTGCGGACCGGTTGAAAGCACTCCGCTGGCAGCCACGGGCGTTACCGCACCGGCCACGGGTTCGTGGAGCATCATCAGTGGAAGCGGTACGGTCAGCGACGTTGCGGACCCGAACGCCACGCTCGGCGACCTCACACCCGGCCAAACGGTACTCACGTGGACCATCAGCAACGGCCCCTGCACAACAGGCCCGCTTACGGACACCTTGGTGGTCACCGTTTTCGACGGACAATCACAACCAGCGGCGGACGCAGGGCCTGACCAGCAGTTCTGCGAACCCGGAGCGATCGATGCGGACATGTTCGCCAATGAGGCGGTATTCCCCGCCACGGGATATTGGACCATCGACGGCAGCGGCAACATCACCGACCCAAGCAACAGGAACACGACTGTGACAGGCATCGGCTTCGGCAGTACGAGCCTCACATGGACCATCGACAATGGCGTATGCGGTACGACCTCGGACGATGTCCTCATCTCCGTGTTCGACATCAACGTACCGCCCGCAGCCGGTGGCCCGGACCAGCAGATCTGTCAGGACACCACCACCACGGTGATGTCTGCTGATCCCGCGGTGAGCACGGCCACGGGCCATTGGGAGCTGATCCAAGGGCATGGTGAACTGACATACCCCGACCAGCCGAACACCGAGGTCACCGGCTTGCAGCCCGGCACCAACATCTTCCAGTGGGTGCTGAACAACGGTGTCTGCGGCAGCACGGCGGACACGGTGGTGATCACCCTGCGTGATTGCAGCATCTTGGTCGTTCCGGACGCTTTCTCACCGAACAAGGACGGTGTGAACGACACCTATGTGATCCAAGGTCTGGACTACTATCCGGACAACTCCTTCCAGGTCTTCAACCGCTGGGGTTCGAAGATCTACGAACGGAGCCCATACCGCAATACGTGGGACGGCACCAGCGAAGGCAAGCTCAATTGGGGCACCGACCTTCCGGAAAGCACTTACTACTTCATTCTTGATCCGGGCAATGACAAGGAGGTCATCACGGGTTACATCTACCTGCGCCGCTGATCATGAACGCACTCACGAAAACAACCACGCCGATGGCATCCGAAGCCTCTCGTTGGAAAATGGCGTTGCTCGCGCTTCTGCTCGCCGGCCCGGCCCTGCTGCCCAAGCAGGCCAAGGCCCAGCAGGACCCGCAGTTCACCCAGTACATGTTCAACCTGCTGGCGTTGAACCCGGCCTATGCGGGCAGCGCGGACCGCGTGAGCATCAAGGCGCTCAGCCGCCACCAATGGGTGGGCTTCGAGGGAGCGCCGACCACGCAGACGCTCACCGTGCATAGCCCCTTCTTGGTGCAGAGCTTAGGGCTGGGCGGTACGGTGATGCGCGATGAGCACGGGCCAGTCACCCAGTACGGATTGATCGTGGACCTGTCCTACAGGATCTTCCTCGGGAACAACCAGAAGCTGGCCTTTGGCATTAAGGGCGGCCTCAACCTCTTCCAAGGCAAATTTGCGGACCTGCATCCCTTGGAGGCCAACGACCAAGTGTTCCAGCAGAACGTCAGCACGAAGACCGACCCGCAGTTCGGCTTCGGGGTGATGTGGTACAGCGACCGTTTCTATCTCGGGCTCAGTTCGCCGAAGGTGTTGCGCACGGACTTTTTCGATGAGGATTCGCTCCAATTCGTGAGCCAACCCGGGCAACGGGCGCACTACTACCTCACCGGCGGTTACGTGTTCGATCTGGGCACCTACACCAAATTCAAGCCTACGGCCATGGTGAAAGCGGTGGAAGGTGCGCCCATCAGCTTCGACCTCAGCGCGAACTTCCTGCTCTATGACAAGCTGTGGCTCGGCGCCATGTACCGCTACACCGATGCGATCGGAGCCTTGGTCCAGTACAACCTCACCGACGGGATCTCCGTGGGCTATGCTTACGACTACCCATTATCCCCGTTGCGAAACTATAGCGGCGGCAGCCACGAGTTCATGCTCGGCGTCGAGTTCGGCAATGCAGCCAAGGGGATCCGTTCACCGCGTTACTTCTGAGCCAGATGCACCTATCCATTCCCATGCGCCCACGGTACCTCATTCTCGCAACCGCCTTTTTGCTGCTGGCATCCCCGGCCGTGCAGGCGCAGAAGTTCAAGCACCTCATGGCGGAGAAGTATGCCGCGGTGTTCGACTTTGCCAACATGGCGAAGGTCTATGAGGACATCGTCGCCGGCAATAAGGCCCAGCCCGCCGACTACCGGCAGCTCGCCTTCGCCTATAAGAAGATGGGGAACAATGCTAAGGCCGCCGAGACCTACAAGCGGTTGATCGACCTGGGCAGCCCCGCGCCGGACGACCTGCTGGCCTATGCCGATCAATTGCGCGCACAAGGAAAGTATGAGGAGTCCCTCACGTGGTACAAGACTTACGCGGAACAAGCACCGGATGATGAATGGGTGAAAGAATATCTGAAGAACGGGGAGTTCCTCAAGAAACTGGAACGTGACAGCACGAAGGACGCGATACGGACCCTCCCGATCAATTCCGCGGAGGCCGACCTGGGCCCTGCCGTGATGGACGATCTGTTCCTGTTCAGCAGCGCGAGGGGTGAGGGAGTCGGGGGCAAGACCAAGTACAAATGGGACAGCGAACCCTTCTTGAACCTCTATTCCGCTTTATTGAAAGGTGAGACCGCGACAGACCCCATGGTGATGAGGAAGGTCGTCAACAGCCGCTATCATGACGGGACGGCGAGCTTCGACTCCACTCGCCAACGCCTCTATTTCACGCGGGACAATTACTACTACGGGAAGTTGTTGAAGGCCTCCAATGGCGAGGTGAAGCTCGGTATCTACTACACGGACATAGCGAAGGGTGAGTTCGGGCAGTCGGAATGGGGCGCCCTCACTCCGTTCGACTACAACGACCCCGAGTACAACGTGGGCCAGCCTTCTATTTCGCCGGATGGCAAGCGGCTCTACTTCGTCAGCGACATGCCCGGCGGAAGTGGCGGCACGGACATCTGGTACTGCGACGATAATGCTGGCGAATGGGGCGCACCGAAGAACATCGGAAGCAAGGTGAACACCCCGGGCAGTGAAATGTACCCGTTCACCACCAAGGACAGTACCCTCTACTTCAGCAGCACCGGCCACCCCGGTCTGGGCGGGTACGACATCTTCTCCGTGCGCCTCACCGCCTCGGGGCCGGGTCGTGTGTTCAATTTGGGCACGCCGATGAACACCACCTGGAACGACCAGGGCCTGATGCTTCTCGCCGACGACAGCACCGGCTTCTTCGTCACCGATCGCCCGGGGGGCATGGGAAGCCTTGACATCTACGGCTGCACGGTCCATCCTCCACGCATAAAGATCAAAGGGATCGTGGTCGACAAGCTGTCACAGGAAGGCATCGACGAGGCACAGCTGGACGTCCGCGACGCGAAAGGCGCCTTCATCGATGGGGCCAAGGTGGAAATGCAGGACGGCGGACGTTTCACCATCGACCTGCCATACAGTGAAAAGTACACCATCAGCGCCAGCCGGAACGGTTACCGCCAAGGCAGCACCACGGTGGACGCCGGAACCGACGACCTTGATAACGTGGTGGTGCAGATGGAGAAGTACGATTACGGTGCCGAGGGCATTGTGATGCACGGCGAGACCAAGGCCCCGCTGGACAGTGCCAAAGTCCAGCTTCTTGATGCTGATGGTAACGTGGTGGAGGAAATGCTCACCGGTCCGGACGGACATTACGCGTTCGCGCTTCTGGGCGAGAAGGACTATCGCCTCAAGGTGGAGAAGGAGGGCTTCTTCAAGCAGAGCGCACGCATCACCACTAAGGGCAAGACCAATACGATCATCCACACGGACTTCAACCTGTTCCCGCTGAAAGTGGACCAGGTGGTACGCTTGGACAACATCTACTATGACCTCGCCAAGTGGAACATCCGCCCGGACGCGGCCGTGGAGCTGGACAAGCTGGTGCAGACGCTGAACGATAACCCCTCGGTGAAGATCGAGCTCAGCTCGCACACGGACTGCCGCGGCAAGGACGCATACAACATGTCCCTTTCCGAGAAGCGGGCCAAGAGCGCGGTGGACTATTTGATCAAACAAGGCATCGCCAAGGACCGGCTGATCGCCAAGGGCTACGGCGAGACCAAGCCTGTGGAGGCCTGCGAATGCACCAAATGCACCGAGCCCGAGCATCAGGCGAACCGACGTACCGAATTCAAGGTGCTTTCGAAGTAGGGTTGGGTAGATGGGAGATGCGCCCCGGCTTGCCGGGGCGCATCATTTTCGGCCCGAACTGACGATCCTCAGTTCGGGCTTTTTGTTGAGGCATTACCCTTGTTTGGAATTGTTCCAAATAAGGAAAATGAAAGAACAGGAAGTAATGGAGCCGGTCGCGACCGCTGAACCGAAGTTGGTCACACCGCACCGTTCAACGGCGAACCAGACCTTGAACGAGGAGCAGGGCCACTGGCTTTTGGCCAAAATGGGCAAGAAGGTGCTGCGGCCCGGCGGTAAGGAACTCACCTTGCAATTGATGGGCAAGCTGGGGATTACAACCCAGGATGACATCGTGGAATTCGCCCCCGGCCTCGGTTTCACCGCCGGGATCGCCTTGGCCAAGAACCCGCGCAGCTATACGGGTGTCGAGCTCAACGAGGAAGCGGCGGTCATCCTGCGGAAGAAGATCCATGGTCCCGACCGCGAGATCGTGATCGGCAATGCCTGCTGTAGCCCCTTGGGCAGCGGTTCGGCGGATAAAGTATACGGCGAGGCCATGCTCACCATGCAAGCGGACCATCGGAAGGCGGAGATCGTGCGGGAGGCTTACCGCATTCTGAGGCCGGGAGGGCTTTATGGTATCCACGAGATCGCGCTTACGCCGGATTCCATGCCCGAAGCGGGCAAGAAGCAGATCCAGCACGACCTGGCCTCGACCATAAAGGTCAACGCGCGGCCGCTTACCCAGGCCGAATGGACCGCCATGCTGGAGGCCGAGGGCTTCACGGTGGAAAGTGTCATGATCAATCCGATGCACCTCTTGGAACCTGCCCGGATCATGGATGATGAAGGCTTCTTCCGCACCTTGAAGATCGCCTTCAACATCCTCACGCACCCCAAAGCCCGCAAGCGGATCCTTTCCATGCGCAAGGTCTTCCGGCGCTATGAGGACTCCATGTGCGCCATCGCCATAGTGGTCCGAAAGCGTTGAACACAAGCTCGCCCGATATTTCCGTGACGGATCTCCCGAAGGGGGCGATGTGTATCGGACCTGATGGAGTTGCGGTATGCTCCTTAATCCGAGTGAACCCGGATCTGCGGGAAAGGAATGCTGATGCTCTTAGCATCGAACGTCTTTTTCACCTGTTCGTGCATGTCGAAGAACACGCCCCAGTAGTCCTCGGACCTGGCCCAAACACGCACGGTGAAGTTCACGGAACTGTCCGCCAGTTCACCCACCACCACTTGTGGAGCGGGATCCTTCAGGATGCGCTTGTCCGCATTGATCAATTCCGTGATCGCCCCACGGGCGGCATCGATGTCGGCATCGTACCCGATGCCGAAGGTCATGTCCACCCGCCGTTGAGGCTCTGTGCTGAAGTTGACGATGGACCCCGTGCTGACGGGCGCGTTCGGTAGTATCACCGTCTTGTTGTCCAGCGTCTTCAGGATCGTGTTGAAGATCTGGATGCTATGTACGGTGCCCAGGTGCCCCTGCGCTTCGATGAGGTCGCCCGCCTTGTAGGGCTTGAAGAGCAGGATCATCACCCCGCCCGCGAAATTCTGCAAAGTGCCGCTCAACGCCATGCCGACGGCCAGGCCCGCAGCGCCCAATACGGCAATAAAGCTCGTGGTCTCGATGCCCACCATCTGGATCACACTGATGATGAGGCCCACTTTGAGAACCGCTCCAACTAAGCCACGGACGAAGGGGATCAGCGAAGGGTCAACGATGCGCTTTTCCATCATGCGGGCCATCGCGCGTACCAGCAGGCGGATCACCCAAAGGCCGAGGATCAGCACCACGACGGCTCCGATGACCTTCGGGCCATGGATGAGCAGGAGTTCCTTTATCCTGTTGATCGCGAGTTCGGTATTGTTCATGCTGTTCTTCTTCCTTTTTGTTCAATGAACGGATGTATCCGTGTGCAACAAGGATGGAGGGTCAATGGTTCAGCCCGTTCTGTACATAGGGGCCATTGCAACTCAAGGGAAGAGCCGTTCCGCGATCGCGGAACGGCTCTTCCCAAAGTGGGATATGCGACGATCTTATTTCGCCACTTGCACGGCAAAGGTCTTCACCAGTTCACTGCTGCGCAAGGTGAGGTGGTACAGGCCCGTGCCCATGTCGTTCACGTTCAATTGCCCGTGTGCGCCGTAGAACTGACCGCTTTGGACCGTGCGGCCCTGCATGTCCGTGAGGGTGTAGTTCACCTGGCTCCCTGCAGCTTGGCCGAGGCTTACGTTCAGGATGTTCTTGGCGGGGTTCGGGCCCACTTGAACAGAGGAGAGCACACCGGCCTCGGAAATGCCGGTGATGAAATCCACATCGCTTTCCATGCGCGGCTCGATGTTGTATTCGCTGAAGGAGTAATAGTTCACACCGGTGATGTTGTAGGTATTCCCGAGCAAGGGATCCGGAACGGTGGTGTAGATCACTTTGCCGATCACGGCATCACCGGTGCCATCGTCCACTTTGTACTTGCCGAAGTTGGCCCCACCGGGCTCCTCTGTGCAGGTGGCGTTCAGCACGCGCAACAGCACACTTTCCAATGGCTCAAGCGAGACATCGCCCGTGGCCACGTCGAAGGCCGCTACCGCATTGCCGCTGGAGACTACCGTGTAAGCCGAAAGGCTCGAAAGCTCGGTGATGCCGAAATACTCGCTCACGGAGGCCATGAAGGTGATGCTGTCACCGATGGAAGGTGTGTTGTCCGTATCGTACACGTAGATGCCCGACCACGGGCCGCTGCCGCTTTGCACGAAGTAGCCGTCACCGGCCCCGGGCAGGTCCGCCGAGACGAGGCCGCCGGTCAAAACGGTCTGGCCGTTCAACGGGGAATCTCCGCTGGGGTCCGTGGTATACTGGATGTCATAGATGCTCACCGGGGTGAGCGGGCCGGCCTCGGTAATGGTCACATCGTCCACCACCAGATGCTCCGGGGCTACGGTGCTCTGCACGGAAAGGATGAATTCGCCGCCCGTGGTGTCGTAGGCCGCCGCGATGCTCTGGGTCACTTGGGTCCAAGCGTCCGGGGAGGCTACTACGGTGTATGGGGAATAACCGGCATAGCCCGAGCTGCCGCCTGGCCGGCCGTCAAACAAGCCCACACGGATATTTCCGTTGCCGCGCACCCAGAAGGTGATCTCAAAGTTCTGCCCGGTGGTTACCGCGATGGGCTGCGTGGTGAAGCGCTTATGGCTGCTGGTCGTGTTCTCCAAGCGGACGGCGGAGCTGCCCCCGTGTACGTTGTCCGTCACTTGGGTAACGCCGCCGGAGGGGATGTTCGTCTTGGACCCGGACCAACCGTCCGGCGTGGAGCCGGTCCAGTCTTCAAAGCCGCTTTGGAAGACCTGCGCGCTGGCCATGCCGGCGATCGCAAGGGTGGAAAGGAGTACTGCTGTTCTCATGGTATGTTGGGTTTCAGGGTAAGGAGGATTTTAGTTCACCTGTACGTTGTCAACACGGTAGGTGGTGTTTTGTGCGGCATCACCTTGGTATTTGAAGGCGACCACGAAGTTACCGCTATATCCCGAAGGAAGGATTCCGGAGAGCGCGATGCTACCGGAGGGGATCCAATCATTGTCCGCATCAGCCTGCCCGGCGATGGTCGCTCCGTTCACCTGTGTCCAGGTCGCGGTGGTCACGTCGCCGGTGAAATCGGTACTAACCCAGGCGGTGAGACCGTCATGTACCCAGTTCACTTTGGCCGATGAGAAGGACAGGTTCTGCGAGGTGGAGTATGTGATCTGCGGTGTTACCAACCACATGGTGCTGGCTTGTCCAAGGGAAAGCCGGGCCTCTGCGCTGAAGTCGGAGCCGCTCACCTTGCCGCGCCAAGCCACACTACCTTCTGTAAAGGTGTTCTTCCAGCAATCCAGATTGATCGTTTGGTTGTTCACCACGGAGGAGAAATCTTCTGAAACCGATGCCACAGGGACACAAGTGCCTGCTTGCCCGCAACGAGGACCGTTCATGTCAATATCACTCGGATCGCGAACCAGGAGTTGAAGCCCATTGGGGCCACTACTGCTATAATAGCTGGCTATTCCAATGAAACTCCCCTTGCCGGCGGGCAGGTGTTGCCCGGCGAAGTTCGCGTAGCCACTGGTACGAACGATCGTCGTGTTGCCGTTGCAATCATCAAGATCGCGGTTCAGTGTTCCGAGGTTGGCCGCATCCGCATAGGTCAGGTTTCCCGTGCTATCAGCAAACTGCACACCAGTGATCTTTACTAATTTGCTTTGGTATGTGGGAATACCATTGGCGTTAGCGTAGCCGCTATTTGTGGCAAGTTGGTTGATCGAAGCTGGAGTAATGAAAATGCTGGTGGCACTTGTCACGTCAACTCCAGTGGACTGCTTAACAATGTTGTTGTCCACATCCACACTGTCCAACTGAAGGAGATTCTGGTAAACACTTAGAACTGTGCCGGGCAGATAGATCCGGATGTAATCTCCTTGGTAAAGACCTCCGGAGTTCAGCAAACGCAGACAGATGGCGGCACCAGAGGAGTCTTGGACATAGATGTTTTTATAGAGGTTTCCGCTTTGCTCATCCGCAGTCACTACGCCATAGACGGTGGTGATCGCCCCGGCTGTGTCGGAGAAATGCACGGGTGAGAGTACAGATTGACTTGTGTACAGCGCTCGCAGCTGGGTGATGTTCACTTTGGCTCCCTCAGGTATGGAGCGCACGGGCGGTGTATCGAATTCCCTTTTGCAGCCGAAAGCCGTGGCTAAGAGCAGGGGCAAGGCCAGCAAGGCGATGCGTTGGGCGGGGGTGATGCGTTGCATTTTCGTTTTATCAGAAGCTGAGGTTGACCTGGGCGTAGAAGGTGCGGCCGTACATGTAGCTGAGCTTGGGCGGGAATTTGTCGATCTCCATGGGCACGTAGCGCAGTTGCTCGTAGCCGCCGGTGACCAGGTCCGTATTGTCCAGCAGGTTGCTGATGGAGAGGTTGAAGCCGATGCGGTACTTGTGTTTCAGCATCCAGCTCTTGGTGAAGAAGATGTCCACGGTGTAGCCATCGTCCAATTTGGTCTGTTCCAGCAACTGGTTCCACTGGGGGTCCTCGATGACGAGATTGCCTAAGGCCTCAGCTGTTCGGCGGTCCGGGTTGGGGTCCAGGTAGATGTTGCCGAAATAGTTCATGTTCGCGCCGATGGACCAGTACTTCGGTGCATTGTAACGAAGGCCCAGGGAGGCGGCGCGCTGTGGCATTCCGCCCACGCTGTAGTCTTTCCAGTACACGGTGCGGCCCGTGGCCAGCGCGGTGTCGCTGTTGTCCCGGGTCACCGTGGCGATGGGCCGGGAATCGTAGAGGTATTGTCCTTCGGCGTATACGGCGGTGAGCTGCCAAGTGGGAGAAAGCTTCACCTCGGCGGCCAGTTCGAGGCCCACGTTCTTCTGCGCCACCCCGGTCATGGAATAGTTCACGAAGGTGCGGTACACGTCATGGTAAAAGCTGCGGGACCAGATGCCGTCCGTGGTGTGCACGTAGTAGAGGGTCGCGCGGCCTTTTACCCGGGGCATGCGCACCTCGTAGCCGATGTCCCCGCTAAGGGCTTTCTCGGTGGTGAGGCCGTCCACCGCGGCGTCGCGGGTACGGGGGCTGAGGTAGGCGGAGCGCGCAGTAGGTGCGTTGGAGATAAAGCCGGCATTGGCGGTGATGTACTGGCGGCCGGAGATCTTGTAGACCGCACCGGCCTTCACGCCGCCATGGATGAAACGCTGCTTTTCGCTTTTCCCGAAGGAGTTGTCCGGAAACAGGGCTTTTTGGTAGTGACCGTCACGCCAAAAGCAGGTGCTCGAAAGGCTGGCCCCGAAATAGCCTTCCACCTTCCGCCATTTCTTTTCCACTTGGCCAAAGGCGTTCACCAAGTTGGTCTTGATGTCATAATCGTAGCCGAAGGCATCGCCCTTGTACACTATATGGTTGGGCGTGTTCAGGTCGTTCTGGGCGGCATTGGGGTCGTCGCTGTCTCGGCTGGCGAACTGGTCGTAGTCCAGCCAGTAGTCGCCACCCAACAGGTCCTCGATCACCTTGAAGTAATGTGTCTTCTGGCTGTTATAGCTGGCCCCGACCGTGAGGTGCAGCTGATCTGTCAATTCCCTGCTCCACACGCTGTTCAAGGCGATACGCGTCGGGTCGGCCCGGCGGTCCTCCACGATGTACTTGCTGCGCATGCCGGTGACGTTGTTGCCCTGGACGCCCTCGGCATTCTGCACGGTATAGAGGTTCTTCGTGTTGGCGAAATAGAGCTGGTCCCAGTTGATCTGGCTGGCGTTGGGGTCGTTGTGCCAAGCATTGGTGAGGTCCGCCGCGATGCCCGGGTCGGTATCGCTATAGTAGCTGGGCAGGTAACGGTAGTAGTCGGGGCGTGGGTCGGGGGCATCATACCAGTTCAGTGCTGTATAGCCGTCCCGCCCGAAGGTGTACAGCAAGCTGGTGTTCCAAGTGGTATGGTCGTCGGGCTTGAAGTAGTGGGAGAGGATGAAAACAGGTTTGTGGTCGTTGCTCACGTTCGCATTGCGCTTTTTGCCGTCTTGAAAGCCCCAGTTCGGGTTGTAATAATGGTCGTCCGTGAGGGTCTGGGCCTCCTGCACCGCCAGCCCCTGGCGGCCCGAAACGATCGGCGCCCCGAAGCCGATAAAGCCGAAGCTGTGCTTGGCGTTCAGTTTTTTCTCCACGGAAAGGAAGTACGCACCAGCGTTGTAGAATGTGCCGGGCACGTAGCCTTCGTCGGACCAGCGCAGGGATCCGCTTGCGCTCAAGGCCCAGCCGTTGGCCATCATACCGGTATTGTACGTGGCCATGGTGCGGTTGCGGTAGGTCCGGTTGGTCCGCGCATAGGAAACGCGGATGCCCTTCCGCAACTGGGAGGCGCGCAGGTCCAGATCGGACCATCCGCCGATGCCGCCGAAACTGTGGCGTGATGCGCTGACGCCCGCGCCCGTCTCGGACCACCGCGTCACATCGTTCAGCCCGCCCCAGAGCGACCAGGAGGCATACCCGCTTTCCAGGTCGTTCATCAAGATGCCGTTTATGCTGACCGGGTTGAACTCGCCGCCCAGACCGCGGACACGGAAACGGGCCGCGCCGAAGTTGTACCCGGCTGTGCTATTGAACACATCGCGCGACGAGCGCAAAATGCCGGAAACGTCCTGCCCGGCGATCTCGGCATCGAGGTCGGTGGCGGAAACGGTGAAGCCCCCGGCGCGGATGTCCTGTTCAACGGTGGACGTGTCCGGCTTGGTGATCAGCAGGGAGCTGTCTTTCCGGCTGGTGCCGGAGGTGTCCGTTTGTGCTTGGAGCGGGAAGGAGGCCACCAGAGTCAGTATCAGGGCCAACGTAAATGATAGGGCGATCCTCGGAACGGGGAAGGTCGAGGGGTAGGGTCTTCGCATCAGCCTTGATCGTTGGTTGCTCCGGGGCGTTCCGGGGAAAGGGGGTCAAAAGTAGTGTCCCTGACCGTTCGTAGGAGAAGTTGGACAATGGTACTTTCAACGGGGAACACCAAGAGGTTCATAGTCGTACAACGATCCCCGGCCCATGCGCCGGATCGGGGCAAAGAGGCGTCAATAGGAAATAAGGAACCCCGTTCAACACCGGATCTCCTAATTTTGAAGGTTCCAACGAGATAAACCGACCAACGCCCCTTGAAGTTATCCCGCCCATTTTACTGTCTTCGTCGGCTGAGGCATGCCCTTGTCGCGTTGGCGCTCGTGTTCGGCCTGCATGCAGATGCGGCCCACTACATGGGCGGCAACATCACTTATGTATGCCAAGGCGGGAACAATTACTTGGTGACGTTGGATCTTTTCCTTGATTGCAGCGGTGTGCCTGCGATCGACCAGACCCTGCACTATGAGAGCGCCTGCGGTTCCTTTGATGTATTGATCCCTCCGCCCGTACCTACGGAAGTGAGCCAGATCTGCCCGGCCCAATTGGTGAACAGCACTTGCAACGGTGGCGGGCTTCAGGGGGTGAACCTGTACAGTTTCCAGACGGTGTTGAACATGCCTCCCTGTCCGGGCGGCTGGACTATGTCCTGGGTGCTCTGCTGTCGTGCTGTCACGATGAACCTGGTGGGTTCCGCGGGAATTTATCTGGAGGCGGTCCTACGGAACGACCTGGCAGCCTGTGATGATTCGCCGGTGTTCACGGAAAATTCCGTTCCCTACGTCTGTGTTGGACAGGAGGCCAGCTACAATTTCGGGGTCACGGAGCCGAACGGTGATTCCTTGGCTTATTCGTTGATCAATGCACGAGGCTTTGCGAACAGTTCGTCCCCGATCGGCTACAAGCCAGGTTATAGCGCTAACCAGCCTGCAAATAGCACCTCGCTGGACCCGGTCACGGGGCAGTTGGTTTTCACGCCACCGGCGATAGGCCGGTATGTCTTCGTGATCGAGATCGAACAGTATAATGCGAGCGGGGTTCTCATCGGTACGGTGATGCGGGATGTCAGTATCGTGGCCTTGGCCTGTGTCGGTAGCACGCCCGTCGCGCAAGGCTCTGCGACGCTCACGGGCCCTGGTGGTCCCGGAGATCCACCCGCTCCGGGGGGCTTTATACTCGGACCGAACGCCATTCAGATCTGTGATGGCTCAGCAATTTGCTTCAGTTTGGTCTTTGAGGATATGGATCCCGGGGATGTGCTGGTAGTGGCTTCCCAGGTTACCACACTGTTGCCGGGTGCCACATATTCCGTCAGTGGGGCGAACCCGGCCACTGTAACGGTCTGTTGGACGGGGGATGTCAGCAATAGCCCGGTGAACGTGTTGTTCCAGGTGAACGACGGCGCCTGCCCGATCGTGAACAGTACCACGATCGCCGTGAACATCACCTCATTCACTCCTGCCGCAGGAAGCCCCGATGCGGGAACGGACGCTTCAACATTGGTCTGCCCCACGGCCAACGTATTCAACCTGATCGACCGGTTGGGCGGAACACCGGACGCGGGTGGAATATGGTATGCCCCCGACAACAGCATCCATGATCCCCAGTTCGACCCTACCACCGATCTGGCAGGCGTATACACCTACATCGTCGGGAATGCATGCATGAATGTGAGCGCCACATTGACCGTCAACTTCACCGCCGGGACGCCCAACGCGGGGGTGGACAGTACGCTGAAAGTTTGTGGCAATTCCGTCCCTGTTCCATTGATCTCCGGCTTGGGCGGAACCCCGGACGCGACCGGTACATGGACCCGGCTACCGGGAGGTACACCTGTTGGTCCGAACTATGATCCGGCCACACAAGGACCGGGAGTTTTTCAATATACCGTTCCGGGCGGCGGAGGATGTGCCGCGGCTACGGCCACGGTCACGGTGACCGAGGTGGCACCAGCGAACGCTGGCACGAGCAGTTCGGTCAGCGTCTGCGCCAACGGTGTTCCCATCAACCTGCTGGACTCATTGGGCGGCACTCCTGCCGGTGGCGGCGCATGGAGCGGTGGCCTCGTCGGCGGGATGTACAACCCTGCCGTTAATGCTCCCGGCCCATTCACCTACACGGTCACGGGCACGGCGCCCTGCGCGAACGCGACAGCGACGGTGACCGTGGCGGAACAAACGCCGGCGAACGCGGGCACGAACGGCCCGGTCAGCGTCTGTGGGAACGGAGCACCGATAAATTTGCGGAACTCCTTGGGCGGTGCGCCCGCTGCGGGCGGCACATGGAGCGGCGGCCTTGTCGGGGGCATGTACGACCCTGCCGTGAACGCACCCGGCCCGTATACCTACACGGTCACGGGTGTGGCGCCTTGCGCCAATTCGACGGCTACTGTGACGGTGACCGAGGTGGCACCGGCGGATGCAGGCACGAGCAGTTCGGTCAGCGTCTGCGCCAACGGTGTTCCCATCAACCTGCTGGACTCATTGGGCGGCACTCCTGCCGGTGGCGGCGCATGGAGCGGCGGCCTCGTCGGCGGGATGTACAACCCTGCCGTTAATGCTCCCGGCCCATTCACCTACACGGTCACGGGCGTGGCACCCTGCGCGAACGCGACGGCGACGGTGACCGTGGCGGAACAAACGCCGGCGAACGCGGGCACGAACGGCCCGGTCAGCGTCTGTGGGAACGGAGCACCGATAAATTTGCGGAACTCCTTGGGCGGTGCGCCCGCTGCGGGCGGCACATGGAGCGGCGGCCTTGTCGGGGGCATGTACGACCCTGCCGTGAACGCACCCGGCCCGTATACCTACACGGTCACGGGTGTGGCGCCTTGCGCCAATTCGACGGCTACTGTGACGGTGACCGAGGTGGCACCGGCGGATGCAGGCACGAGCAGTTCGGTCAGCGTCTGCTCGAACGGTGTTGCGATCAACCTATTGGACTCATTGGGCGGCACGCCCGCTGGTGGCGGCGCATGGAGCGGCGGCCTTGTTGGTGGGATGTACGATCCTGTCGTTAACGCCCCCGGCCCATACACCTACACGGTCACGGGCACGGCGCCCTGCGCGAATGCGACAGCTACGGTGACCGTGGCGGAACAAACGCCGGTTGATGCTGGGACAAGCAGCTCCGTCAGCGTCTGCTCGAACGGTGTTGCGATCAACCTGTTGGACTCATTGGGCGGCACGCCCGCTGGTGGCGGCGCATGGAGCGGTGGCTTGGTCGGCGGGATGTACGACCCTGCCGTTAATGCTCCCGGCCCATACACCTACACGGTCACGGGCACGGCGCCCTGCGCGAATGCGACAGCTACGGTCACGGTTGCCGAGCAGGCCCCGGCGAACGCTGGCACGAGCAGCTCGGTCAGTGTCTGCTCGAACGGTGTCGCGATCAACCTATTGGACTCATTGGGCGGCACGCCCGCTGGTGGCGGCGCATGGAGCGGCGGCCTCGTCGGTGGGATGTACGATCCTGCCGTTAACGCTCCCGGCCCATACACCTACACGGTCACTGGCGTGGCACCCTGCGCGAATGCGACAGCTACGGTCACGGTTGCCGAGCAGGCCCCGGCGAACGCTGGCACGAGCAGCTCGGTCAGCGTCTGCTCGAACGGTGTCGCGATCAACCTGTTGGACTCATTGGGCGGCACTCCGGCCGGTGGCGGCACATGGAGCGGCGGCTTGGTCGGGGGGATGTACGATCCTGCCGTCAACGCGCCCGGTCCATTCACCTACACGATCACTGGCGTGGCACCCTGCGCGAATGCGACAGCTACTGTGACGGTGACCGAGGTGGCACCGGCGGATGCAGGCACGAGCAGTTCGGTCAGCGTCTGCGCCAACGGTGTCGCGATCAACCTGCTGGACTCATTGGGCGGCACGCCCGCTGGTGGCGGCACATGGAGCGGCGGCCTTGTCGGTGGGATGTACAACCCCGCTGTTAACGCCCCCGGCCCATACACGTACACGGTCACTGGCGTGGCACCCTGCGCGAACGCGACGGCGACGGTGACCGTGGCGGAACAAACGCCGGTTGATGCTGGGACAAGCAGCTCCGTCAGCGTCTGCTCGAACGGTGTTGCGATCAACCTGTTGGACTCATTGGGCGGCACTCCGGCCGGTGGCGGCACATGGAGCGGCGGCCTTGTTGGTGGGATGTACGACCCCGCAGTGAACGCGCCCGGTCCATTCACCTACACGATCACTGGCGTGGCACCCTGTGCGAACGCGACGGCGACGGTCACGGTTGCCGAACAGGCCCCGGCGAACGCTGGCACGAGCAGCTCGGTCAGCGTCTGCTCGAACGGTGTCGCGATCAACCTGCTGGACTCATTGGGCGGCACGCCCGCTGGTGGCGGCGCATGGAGCGGCGGCTTGGTCGGCGGGATGTACGACCCTGCCGTTAATGCCCCCGGCCCATTTACCTACACGGTCACTGGCGTGGCGCCTTGCGCGAATGCGACAGCTACGGTCACGGTTGCCGAGCAGGCCCCGGCGAACGCTGGCACGAGCAGCTCGGTCAGCGTCTGCTCGAACGGTGTCGCGATCAACCTGCTGGACTCATTGGGCGGCACGCCCGCTGGTGGCGGCGCATGGAGCGGTGGCCTTGTTGGTGGGATGTACGATCCTGCCGTTAATGCTCCTGGCCCTTACACCTACACGATCACTGGCGTGGCACCCTGCGCGAATGCGACAGCTACTGTGACGGTGACCGAGGTGGCACCGGCGAACGCTGGCACGAGCAGTTCGGTCAGCGTCTGCTCGAACGGTGTCGCGATCAACCTGCTGGACTCATTGGGCGGCACGCCCGCTGGTGGCGGCGCATGGAGCGGCGGCTTGGTCGGCGGGATGTACGACCCTGCCGTTAATGCTCCCGGCCCATTCACCTACACGGTCACGGGCACGGCGCCCTGCGCGAATGCGACAGCTACGGTGACCGTGGCGGAACAAACGCCGGTTGATGCTGGGACAAGCAGCTCCGTCAGCGTCTGCTCGAACGGTGTTGCGATCAACCTGTTGGACTCATTGGGCGGCACGCCCGCTGGTGGCGGCGCATGGAGCGGTGGCTTGGTCGGCGGGATGTACGACCCTGCCGTTAATGCTCCCGGCCCATACACCTACACGGTCACGGGCACGGCGCCCTGCGCGAATGCGACAGCTACGGTCACGGTTGCCGAGCAGGCCCCGGCGAACGCTGGCACGAGCAGCTCGGTCAGTGTCTGCTCGAACGGTGTCGCGATCAACCTATTGGACTCATTGGGCGGCACGCCCGCTGGTGGCGGCGCATGGAGCGGCGGCCTCGTCGGTGGGATGTACGATCCTGCCGTTAACGCTCCCGGCCCATACACCTACACGGTCACTGGCGTGGCACCCTGCGCGAATGCGACAGCTACGGTCACGGTTGCCGAGCAGGCCCCGGCGAACGCTGGCACGAGCAGCTCGGTCAGCGTCTGCTCGAACGGTGTCGCGATCAACCTGTTGGACTCATTGGGCGGCACTCCGGCCGGTGGCGGCACATGGAGCGGCGGCTTGGTCGGGGGGATGTACGATCCTGCCGTCAACGCGCCCGGTCCATTCACCTACACGATCACTGGCGTGGCACCCTGCGCGAATGCGACAGCTACTGTGACGGTGACCGAGGTGGCACCGGCGGATGCAGGCACGAGCAGTTCGGTCAGCGTCTGCGCCAACGGTGTCGCGATCAACCTGCTGGACTCATTGGGCGGCACGCCCGCTGGTGGCGGCACATGGAGCGGCGGCCTTGTCGGTGGGATGTACAACCCCGCTGTTAACGCCCCCGGCCCATACACGTACACGGTCACTGGCGTGGCACCCTGCGCGAACGCGACGGCGACGGTGACCGTGGCGGAACAAACGCCGGTTGATGCTGGGACAAGCAGCTCCGTCAGCGTCTGCTCGAACGGTGTTGCGATCAACCTGTTGGACTCATTGGGCGGCACTCCGGCCGGTGGCGGCACATGGAGCGGCGGCCTTGTTGGTGGGATGTACGACCCCGCAGTGAACGCGCCCGGTCCATTCACCTACACGATCACTGGCGTGGCACCCTGTGCGAACGCGACGGCGACGGTCACGGTTGCCGAACAGGCCCCGGCGAACGCTGGCACGAGCAGCTCGGTCAGCGTCTGCTCGAACGGTGTCGCGATCAACCTGCTGGACTCATTGGGCGGCACGCCCGCTGGTGGCGGCGCATGGAGCGGCGGCTTGGTCGGCGGGATGTACGACCCTGCCGTTAATGCCCCCGGCCCATTTACCTACACGGTCACTGGCGTGGCGCCTTGCGCGAATGCGACAGCTACGGTCACGGTTGCCGAGCAGGCCCCGGCGAACGCTGGCACGAGCAGCTCGGTCAGCGTCTGCTCGAACGGTGTCGCGATCAACCTGCTGGACTCATTGGGCGGCACGCCCGCTGGTGGCGGCGCATGGAGCGGCGGCCTTGTTGGTGGGATGTACGACCCCGCAGTGAACGCGCCCGGTCCATTCACATACACGATCACTGGCGTGGCACCCTGTGCGAACGCGACGGCGACGGTCACGGTGGCCGAGATACCAGCGGCATACGCAGGCTCGGATACGACCTTCACTCTATGTTCATCGAACAGTACAACGAATCTGTTCTTTGTGTTGACAGGAGCACAAGCAGGCGGAACGTGGACGGGACCCGGCGGTGCCTTTTTTGACGGCACCTACGAACCATCAGTAGATCCAGAAGGACCCCATATATACACCGTCGCTGGCTCGGCCTCCTGTGCCGATGATCAGGCCGTGGTGATGGTTGTGGAGGTCGTCGCACCGAATGCAGGACGTGACACGTCCATAACCCTCTGCTCGAACGGGAATATCCTGAACCTGTTCACTGTTCTCCCCACCGCACAACCGGGTGGGACTTGGCTTGCTGGATTCAGCGGTTCGTATGAGCCGGGAGTGACGCCACCCGGAGTGTTCACCTATTCGCTTCCGGGCATTGCTCCTTGCGTTGGTGATCAATCCACGGTCACAATTGCAGAAACCTCGACGCCGAACGCAGGCACTGACGCCAACTTAACGGTGTGCGATCAAGGCGCTGCGGTCAACCTGTTCAACTCCTTGGGCGGATCCCCGGACGCGGGCGGCACCTGGAGCGGCGGCCTTGTCGGCGGGATGTACGACCCTGCTGTTAACGCTCCCGGTCCGTACATCTATACAGTCACGGGTACCAGCCCTTGCGGCAACGCGACGGCGACGGTTACGGTTAGCGAGACGGGCAGCCCGAACGCAGGTACGGACGGTGCGGTGACGGTATGCGCTGACGGAGCAGCGATCGATCTCTTCACGGAGCTCGGCGGCAGCCCCGATGCGGGCGGCACCTGGAGCGGCGGCTTGGTCGGTGGGATGTTCGACCCTGCTGTGAACGCTGCGGGCAACTACACGTACACGTTGAACGCCACAGCACCGTGCACGTCCGATCAATCGCAAGTGGTGGTGACGATCGCACCCGCCCCTGACGCCGGCACGGACGCGAACTTGACGGTATGCGACCAAGGTGCTGCGGTAAACCTGTTCAACTCCTTGGGCGGATCACCTGACGCGGGCGGTACTTGGAGCGGCGGTCTCGTTGGCGGGATGTACGACCCTGCTGTGAACACTCCCGGTGCATACACCTACACGGTGACAGGCACCAACCCTTGCGGGAACGCGACGGCCACGGTCACGGTGAGCGAGACGGGCAGCCCTGACGCGGGCACGGACGGGGCGGTGACGGTGTGCGAGGGCGGTGCTGCGATCGACCTCTTCACGGAGCTCGGCGGCAGCCCCGATGCGGGCGGCACCTGGAGCGGCGGCTTGGTCGGTGGGATGTTCGACCCTGCTGTGAACGCTGCGGGCAACTACACGTACACGTTGAACGCCACAGCACCGTGCACGTCCGATCAATCGCAAGTGGTGGTGACGATCGCACCCGCCCCTGACGCCGGCACGGACGCGAACTTGACGGTATGCGACCAAGGTGCTGCGGTAAACCTGTTCAACTCCTTGGGCGGATCACCTGACGCGGGCGGTACTTGGAGCGGCGGTCTCGTTGGCGGGATGTACGACCCTGCTGTGAACACTCCCGGTGCATACACCTACACGGTGACAGGCACCAACCCTTGCGGGAACGCGACGGCCACGGTCACGGTGAGCGAGACGGGCAGCCCTGACGCGGGCACGGACGGGGCGGTGACGGTTTGCTCTGACGGTTCGGCGATCGACCTCTTCACGGAGCTGGGCGGCAGCCCTGATGCGGGTGGCAGCTGGAGCGGCGGCTTAGTTGGCGGCATGTTCGACCCGGCCACGGATCCCGCAGGCATCTACACGTACACGCTGAGTGCCACTGCACCTTGCGCAGGCGACCAATCCGAGGTCGAGGTTACGATAGCTCCTGCGCCCAACGCGGGCACCGACGCGGACCTCGCGGTATGCGACCAAGGCACTGCGGTGGACCTGTTCAACTCTTTGGGCGGCACACCTGATGCGGGTGGCACATGGAGCGGTGGCTTGGTCGGCGGGATGTACGATCCGGCGGTGAACGCTCCCGGCCCTTATACCTACACGGTCACCGGTACGCCCCCTTGCGGCAACGCGACAGCGACGGTTACGGTGAGCGAGACGGGCAGCCCTGACGCTGGCACGGACGGCGCGGTGACGGTTTGCTCTGACGGTTCGGCGATCGACCTCTTCACGGAGCTGGGCGGCAGCCCTGATGCGGGTGGCAGCTGGAGCGGCGGCTTAGTTGGCGGCATGTTCGACCCGGCCACGGATCCCGCAGGCATCTACACGTACACGCTGAGTGCCACTGCACCTTGCGCAGGCGACCAATCCGAGGTCGAGGTTACGATAGCTCCTGCGCCCAACGCGGGCACCGACGCGGACCTCGCGGTATGCGACCAAGGCACTGCGGTGGACCTGTTCAACTCTTTGGGCGGCACACCTGATGCGGGTGGCACATGGAGCGGTGGCTTGGTCGGCGGGATGTACGATCCGGCGGTGAACGCTCCCGGCCCTTATACCTACACGGTCACCGGTACGCCCCCTTGCGGCAACGCGACAGCGACGGTTACGGTGAGCGAGACGGGCAGCCCGGATGCGGGCATGGACGGGGCGGTCACGGTCTGTGCGGACGGTGCGGCGATCGACCTCTTCACGGAACTTGGCGGTAGCCCTGATGCCGGTGGTACTTGGAGCGGCGGCTTGGTCGGCGGGATGTTCGATCCTGCGGTGAACACGGCGAACACGTTCACCTATACCGTGAATGCCACCGCACCGTGTGCGAATGCGACCGCTGAGGTAGTGGTCTCGGTCGAGGCGGTGCATGATCCGGGCACCAACGGGATCGATACGGTATGTACAGGCGATGCGCCCATCAACTTGTTCACCTTGCTCGGCAACGGTCCGGATATGGGCGGAGTATGGACAGGCCCGGGCGGCAGTGCTTCAACCGGCATCTTTGATCCGGCAAGTTCAGCCCAAGGGACCTACACCTACCAGTTCGCGGGCGGGGTTTGTGCGGATGTCTCATCCACGGTGCAAATGACCATATTGCCCGGACCGAACGCAGGCCAGGACAATGCCGTGGCGTTGTGTGATGCCGGGCCTTCGGTGAGCCTGCTGGGGCTATTGTCCGGCAGCCCGCAACCAGGTGGTTCATGGACCGATCCGGACGGACAACCCACCACTTCCTTGGTCGATCCGGCCACGGCAGCACAGGGTCCATATACCTACACGGTCATCGGCAACGCTTCGTGCCCGGATGCGACGGCCGTGGTGACCCTCGCCATAAACCATGCGGTCGATGCAGGCACGAACGGCTCGTTGAACCTGTGCAGCGATGGATCTCCGGTCGCGCTTTTCGGAGCATTGGGTGGCACGCCGGATGCGGGTGGCACGTGGACCATGCCCCCGAACAACGACCCGTTCAACGGCGTGCTCGATCCTGCGACCAACCCCTCCGGGAACTACATCTATACGGTGGCGGGCATGGCCCCGTGCCCCGCCACCACGGCACAGGTGAGCGTGGTGGTCACCCAGGCCCCCGATGCAGGAAATGACAGTACGGCGGCGCTGTGCAGTTCCGCTCCGAACGTGAATATGCAGAACTTGCTCGGTGGAGATCCCGATCCCGGTGGTTCATGGACGGACCCGGACGGGAACAACACGAGCGCCATATTTGATCCAGGCACGTCCATTCCGGGTGTTTACCACTACATGGTGCCCGCTGTGGCAAGCTGCTCGGCGGACATGGCCAGTGTGGACATAGACGTCGCCATGGCCGCGAATGCTGGAGGGAACGGGGATACCACCTTATGCTCAAATGCCGAGCCCTTCGTATTGATGACCCTCCTCAGCGGAACGCCGGATGCAGGTGGCATCTGGTCCGGACCAAGTCCGATCGGCCCCGGCGGCATCTTGGACCCGTCCACGGCCGTCAGCGGACCTTATGTCTATAGTGTCACCGCCCCTGCACCCTGTCCGCTGGCAATATCGACCGTACAGGTCACGGTGACCGCAATACCGGTCGTCGCACCCACCTTCACCACGAGCCAAGGATGTGTGCCGATCGATGTCACCTTCAACAGTGGCTATGTGGGCAACGGCTCCTGTTTCTGGGATTTCGGGAACGGTACGGACACCACCGCTTGCGGGCCGATCACCGTTACCTATGATCAACCCGGGAACTATATCGTCCACTTCACCGCCGATCCCGGCAATGGCTGTGCCGTCACCGTGCAGACCGACCAACTGGTGCAGGTGGTCGAACGGCCCACGGCCGCGTTCAACATCGTTTTGTCCAACACCAGTACGCACAGCCCCGTCGCCGCCTTCGACAACCTGAGCTCGGGTGCAGGCAATTTCCTCTGGGATTTTGGCGGCTTGGGCACTTCCACGGCCTTGGACCCGCAGTTCACCTTCCCATACGATTTGGAGGAGATCTACCCCATCTGCCTCATCGCCTATGCTTCGCCCACCTGCGCGGACACAATATGCTCGGACCTGTTGATCCCGGCGAGCGCCTCGGTCTTCACCGCCAATGCGTTCACTCCGGACGGCGATGGAAGGAACGACGAATTCGCGCCGGTTTCCTTTGGTCTGGACCCGAACGACTACCATTTCCTGATCGTGGACCGCTGGGGAAGCCCGGTATATTCCACGGAGGACATGAATGCGACTTGGGACGGCAACTTCGGGAACGGTACCCCTGCGCCCATCGGTGTCTATGTATGGAAGCTCACCGCACAGGACATGATCTCCAACACGCGGTTCGAGCAGATCGGTCATGTGACCCTCGTGCGTTAGGAACGGCCTGTCACACCTTTTTCCTCGACCTTTGTGGCCGTCCAACCGCGTATGAACGACCGGCTAGTCATTATTCCCACGTACAACGAGAAGGAGAACATCCGCGACATCATCACGCATGTACTCCGCTTGGAGCCGCCTTTTCACATCCTGATCGTGGACGATGGTTCTCCCGACGGCACGGCAGCCATCGTGCGCGAACTACAGGTGAAGGAACCCGGACGCCTGCACTTGCTGGAACGCAAAGGCAAGCTCGGGCTGGGCACGGCCTATATCGCAGGCTTCAAGTGGGCCTTGGAACGCAACTATGGCTACATCTTCGAGATGGACGCCGATTTCAGCCACGACCCGGACGACCTGCTGAGATTGTATGCGGCCTGTGCGGAAGGCGGGGCGGACATGAGCGTGGGATCCCGTTATGTGAAAGGCGGCCACGTCAACGATTGGGCCTGGAACCGGGTCCTCCTGAGCTGGTGTGCTTCGCTTTACGTGCGGCTCATCCTCTGGCTCAATGTGCAAGATACCACCGCAGGTTTCGTGTGCTACAAGGCGGACACTTTGCGCGCGTTGGCGTTGGATCAGATCCGCTTCATCGGGTATGCGTTCCAGATCGAGATGAAGTACCGCGTGAAGCTCGCCGGTTTCCGCATCCAAGAGGTCCCCATCACCTTCAAGGACCGCGTGAAAGGGAAGAGCAAGATGAGCGCCAACATCTTCCAGGAGGCTTTCCTCGGGGTGCTTATGATGCGCTACACGATCAAGCCGAAACAGAAAGCGGCCACAGCCTGATGAACAGTTGGCTGCTCCGAGATGTCCAAGTGGTGAACGAAGGCCACGTGACCCCCGCCGATGTGCTGGTGCGCGACGGTTTCATCGAGCGTGTCGCGACCGAAGGCATCGGCAGTGCACGTGCGGTGAAGGAGCTCGACGGCAAAGGCCGGCACCTCCTTCCGGGCGCTATCGACGATCAGGTGCACTTCCGCGAGCCCGGGCTCACCTACAAGGAAGATATCGCGCACGGTTCGGCCGCTGCGGTGGCGGGCGGCATCACCACCTTCATGGAGATGCCGAACACCGTTCCACAGACGCTGACGCAGGACCTGTTGACGCTGAAGTACGCCATGGGCGCGGCTTCCAGCGTGGCCAACTACTCGTTCTACATGGGCGCGAGCAACAGCAACATCGAGGAAGTGCTGCGCACGGATCCGAAAACGGTCTGCGGCTTGAAGGCGTTCCTCGGAAGCAGCACCGGCGACATGCTGGTGGACAATGAGGAGACGCTGGACCGCCTCTTCAAGGAGGCCCACATGATCCTTGCCGTGCATGCAGAGGACGAGCCGACCATCCGACGGAACATGGCGGAGGCCAAAGCCCGTTATGGGGAGGACATCCGGATCGGACAGCACCCTTTTATCCGCAGCGCGGAAGCCTGCTGGCGCTCCTCCAGCACCGCCGTGGCTTTGGCGAAAATGCATGGCACAAGGCTGCACGTGCTTCACATCAGTACAGCGCGTGAACTCGAGCTTTTCGAGCCGGGACCGCTGGAAGGAAAGCGCATCACGGCCGAAGCGTGCGTACACCATCTTTGGTTCACCGATGCGGACTATGCAAAGAAGGGTACGCTCCTCAAATGGAACCCGGCTGTGAAGACGGCGGAAGACCGTGACGCCCTCCGGCAAGCCGTGAAGGACGGCCGCATTGATGTGGTGGCCACCGACCATGCGCCGCATACCGTGGAGGAAAAAGCGAATCCCTACACCAGCTGCCCGAGCGGTGGCCCCTTGGTGCAACATGCGCTGCCCGCCATGCTGGAACTGATGCATCAAGGCGTCTTCACGCTGCAGGAAGTGGTGGAGAAAATGTGCCATGCACCGGCGCGCTTGTTCCAAGTGAAGGACCGTGGTTTCATCCGGGAAGGCCAACACGCGGACCTCGTGCTCGTGGACCTCGATGCACCGTGGACCGTAGCCAAGGAAAACCTGTTGTACAAATGCGGTTGGTCCCCGTTTGAAGGACAACGCTTCCGGTCCCGCGTTTTGCGCACCTGGGTGAACGGTCAGCTTGCCTATGCCGAAGGCGAAGTGGACCGTTCCGTTCGTGGCATGCGCGCAATGTTCGACCGATGAGGATCAGCCTTGCTTTCCTTCTGTTGTTCTTGGTCGCATGTGGTGGAAAGGGAAAGCCGCCATCAGGGCCGCTGGACCGAGAGAAATTCGAAGAGGTGCTGATGGAGTCGATGCTGATCGAGGCACGGCTGAGCCAGGAATTGACGGTGGACAAGCGCGTTGACGGTCCGGCCTCGGCCTACTATGACGAGATGTTCAAGAAGCAGGGCGTCACCAAGGCCGATTTCCGTGCGACGTATGACGCGTATCTCAAGCAGCCGGAGGTGCTGAAGTCGGTCTATCAGGACGTGCTGAATGACCTGCAGCAGCGCGCGGACAGCGTGGCTCACTGAGCCTTCTTTCACCGAAGAAGCAGCAGACTTCGATATTCATCTGCGTTCATCTGCGGATAAAACCCGCCACGTTCGCGACCGCCTCTTCCGCGGAACGGAAACGCATCCCCAACAAGCGCTCGGCCTTGGACCCATTATAATGTCTGATCCGCGAAGCCGTGCGTGCCGTGTTCCGCGTGATCAATGGTCTTCCGCCGAAAAGAGTGCGCAAGGCCTCGGCGCGCCATCCCAGTTCCAGCGCCCATGCGGGCAGCTTCATCGAGGGTGCGGTCTTCCCGGCGCTTTGTGCGATCAGAGTGAAAAGCCGTTCGTAAGAGATCTCCTCGCCGATCAGGAGGTAGCGTTCACCGATGCCACCTTCAATGATCAGCCGTGTCATCGCCGTTGCCACATCGCGGGCGTCCACGATCGCATTGGTGCCACCGGGAAAAAAGCGCGAACCCTTGCGCACCCGGTCGATCATCGTCATACTGCTCCGCCCGTGCTGCCCAGGGCCGAAGACCACGCAGGGGTTCACCATCACCGCGTCCAGGCCTTCCGCGATGCCGCGGTACACCTCCAGCTCCGCCTCCGCTTTACTGATCGCATAGCCGGAGGAATTCTTGTCCTGCACGAAGGCCTTCGTCTCATCGCCGATGCCGCCGTCCAAACCACCACCGATGGTGGCCGTGGAGCTCACGTGGCAGAGGCGTTTCACTCCGGCTTCCAACGCGGCGTCCACCACGTTCGCCGTACCTTCCACATTGGTGCGTAACAGCTCGCGTACATCCCGTGGGTCGAAGGAGACCATCGCAGCGCAGTGATACACGTGATCGACGCCTTGCATCGCCTCGCGCAAAACACCCACATCGAACAGGTCGCCCTCAACCCACTGGATCCGCTGGAAGCGTTCCGTGCCGTCCGCGTGATAGTGCTCCAAGATCTGTTGGACAATAGAGGCATCACTGCCTTTGCGGAGCAGCGCACGCACGCTTCGTCCTTGCGCCAACAGCGCGTCCAGCACATGTGCGCCCACGATCCCCGTTCCTCCCGTTACCAGATCCATCTATGTGCCGATCGGCGCGGCCGCAAGATATCCCGCATGGGCTTGTGAGCACGACATCGGTGATCGCCTGGAACTTGCATTTCTTTGCGCCATCTTGAGATCAATAATTTCCGCTCTTTGTGTTCGTTGCGTCCGTTGCGAACGTTGCGGTAGAAAATCGCATTCCTTTGCGTCCTTTGTGCCCTTCGCGGTAGAAAGATCATGGCGGTAACAAACTTCGTAGAGGAACTCCGTTGGCGCGGATTGTTGCAGGACAGCACCCCCGGTGCCGAGGAGCACTTGATGAAGGGCCCGGCGACCGGCTACATCGGCTTCGACCCCACGGCGGATTCGTTGCATGTGGGCAACCTGGTGCAGATCATGATCCTGGTCCATTTCCAGCGCTGCGGCCACAAGCCCGTGGCCTTGGTGGGTGGTGCCACGGGCATGGTGGGCGACCCCAGCGGCAAGAAAAGCGAGCGCAACCTGCTGGACGAGGACGCGTTGCGCCACAATCAGGCCTGCGTGCAGAAGCAGCTTGAGCGCTTCCTCGATTTCGGCGATACAGCGAACGGCGCTCGGTTAGTGAACAACTACGACTGGTTCAAGGACATGGGCTTCCTGCGCTTCATCCGCGACGTGGGCAAGCACATCAGCGTGAACTACATGATGGCGAAGGACAGCGTGAAGAGCCGCTTGGAAACGGGCCTTTCTTTCACGGAGTTCAGCTACCAGTTGGTGCAGGGCTACGACTACTGGTGGCTGAACCAGCATGAGAACTGCACGGTGCAGATGGGCGGCAGCGACCAGTGGGGGAACATCACCACCGGCACGGAGCTGATCCGGCGCATGGGCGGCAACGAGGCCTACGCCATTACCACGCCGTTGCTCACCAAGGCTGATGGCAGCAAATTCGGCAAGAGCGAAAGCGGGAATGTCTGGTTGGACGCCGAGCGCACCTCACCCTACAAATTCTACCAGTTCTGGTTGAACGCCCCGGATGCGGACGCAGCGCGGTTCGCGGCCATCTTCACGCCATGGACGCAACTGGAGGTGGAGAAGCTGCGCGCCGAGCATGCCGAAGCACCACATAAAAGAGTGCTGCAAAAAGCTGTGGCCGATCATATCACCACGCTGGTCCATGGTGCGGCGGAGTTGGAGGCCGCGGTCCAAGCGAGCACCATCCTCTTCGGTAACGCCGCAGAAGGCTTGGGCACGTTGAACAAGAAACAATGGCTGGACGTGTTCGACGGCGTTCCGCAGGCGGATATGCCCACGGAGACGATCGCAACCGGCATTGGCATCATCGATCTATTGAGCGATGGTACTGGTTTTCTGGCATCAAAAGGCGAAGCCAAACGCGCGCTGAAGGAAGGCAGCATCAGCGTGAACAAAGTGAAGGTAGGGGAGGACCGCACCGTGAACGCGGACGACCTGATCGCGGGAAAGTTCATCCTGCTACAGCGCGGCAAGAAGAACTACTTTTTGGTGAAGGCAGTGTAAACTCGAGGCTGGCCGTTCCTTGGTGCCCAGTGCCGTAGGCTCGCCTTCGCGTCCTTCGTGTTCTTTGCGGTAGAATTTTCGTTGCGTTCCCGTTGCGTCGTAGCGTCGTTGCGGTTAACCTTCACTCACTCCACCAACAAATTACACCCCCGCAGGTCGCTGTTGTCAAAGCGCCCCAGCACTTCGAAGCTCCCGTCCGCATGCATGCGCCCCAGGTCCTGCGTGGAAATGAACGGGCAACTGGCGATGTTGCACAGGTCGATCACATCGATGCCGCCGGTGCGGCCTTCCGCCACACGCGTGAACGGGTCGTTAACATCCCGCGTCAGCACCCGCATCCACGGCGGGCATCTGTACGCGCCTTCGCCCTGCGACCATGCCTGTGAGAGCAATTCCGTCATGCCGTACTCGCTATGGACATGATCCACGGAGAATGCGTCTTTCAAGACCCTGTGCAATTCCTCGCGCACCATCTCCGGCCGCCTTCCCTTCATGCCACCGGTCTCCATGATCACCGTGTGTTTCAACGGCATCGGGTGTTTCTCCGCCAGGTCCAGCAGGGCGAAGGGAACGCCCAACAGCAAGGTCTGCGTGCCATTGGCTTCTCCATCGCGCAATAGCTCGGCCAAAGCTTCCAGATCGTGCAGGAAAGTGCCGCTGCGTTTATCGCCGCTTTCGGCGATGAGCTTTTCCGCCATGTACACCAAGGAGCTGCCTGGTCTTTCCATGTAGGCGGGCAGCAAAGCCAGGATGCGCCACCGCGCCGGTCGCCCATATTCCGCACTGAAGGATGTCAGGAATGAACGCTCATAGAGCCCCGGCCAAGGCACGTGATGGGTGCTGGTGACGGGCCCGGTGGTACCGCTGCTGGTGAACTGCAATGAAGCCTCCAGCCCCACCAGTAGCACCCGCCGGTTACGGAACAGGCCGATGGGCAGGCAGGGGATCCGTTCCACCGTGGTGATCGTCCCCGGATCTATGGTCAGCGCCTGAAGGTATTCGCGGTACACGGCATTGTGCGTGGCGTGCAGCATGAACAGCTCAAGCGCCAGGGCGGAAAAGGCTTCCGGCCCGTCCACCTGGAACGGCTTTTCAAGCAGCGCTGGCGGCACAATGGGGGAAGGCGCTGCGCCGTTCATACTTTTGCGGGACGATGTGGGACCAACGGAGGATGGGGACAAAAGTATCAGGGGCCGTGCTGCTGATGGCGGTGCTGATGTCCGCCTGCCTGAAAACCGAGGAATTCCCCAAGGAACCGCACATCGACTTCAAGTCCTACACCCGCTCAACGGATTACGACAAGCTCACCATTTCCTTCACCGATGGCGATGGGGATATCGGCTTGGACCAAGGGGATACGCTGGCACCGTACAACCCCGGCAGTCAGTGGTACCACAACTTTTTCGTGGACTACTACAAGATGCAGAACGGCCAGTGGGAGCTTCAGCAGTTCACATTGCCGCTTTATTACCGCATCCCGGTGATCACGCCCACCGGCCAGAACAAAGCGTTGGAAGGGGATATCGCCGTGGAGATCAGTCCGCTGGTGCTGCCGCAGACTTCCGGGGACACCGTGCGTTTCAGCGTGCGCATCGCGGACCGCGCCTTGCACGAAAGCAACACCGTGTTCACGGACGCGATCGTGGTGCAATAGCGCGGGTGTAGTTGTCAGTTGTTCGTTGTCAGTTGTCAGGCGTTGCCGCGCCCAAGCGCTGCCTCCTTCGCCGAAGCGGCTGCGAAGGTCGAGCTGGCGACAGCATGCGACAGTTGCAGTTGGCAGCGGCAGTCATCGTCGGCAATACGCTGTACCCTGTACTCGATACCCAGTACCAGCTCCACCCCTCAGATCTGCGTGGATCCACTCTTTCAGCGTCATCAGCGTTCCATCCCCAATGATCACCGTTCATCCTCTCCCTTCACCACATCTTCCCAGAACGTGATCTCGTCCTCGTTGTTGATGCTGATCCGTGCGATGTCGTTGAAGGTCGTGATCATGCCGGTGACACAGACTTTCCGCCCTTGAAGAAAGGTCTCCGGGTCATAGGAGAAGTTGGGGCTGTTGCTGTCCCATACCGTGGCATAGAAATCCTGGTTGGGATACATGCGGTCGAAGTTGAGGTAGAGCGCATTGGCCTTTTTGGTGCGCCGTGTGCTCACCACGGTGCCACAGATGGTAGCCTTGTTTCCGACATGGTATTTGGCCTGTGTTGTGCTGAAGCGGCCTCCGGGCAGGGGCGGTACCAGCGGGGCCACTTCGCCCATTGCGCGGTCGCCTTCACCGTACCAGTCCTGCGTGTCGTGCATCGCTTCGATGCGGCTCTCAAGGGTATCGTCCAACGCGGGATAGAGGTCCAGCCCGGATAGTTTCTCCACGCTGTCGATGGAGCACGCATAAGTGAGCAGGCCATGATCATTCAGCCCGTTGCCCATCACGAAGGCGATCCCCTTCTTAACGGGAGCATCAAGGTCCACCATGGCCTTGAAAAAGTAGGGTGGAGCGCTCACGTCCGCCTCTGCCTTCGGCTTGTTCAGCAGGGGCATGTCGGGGCCGAGGATGGGTGCTGTGACCACGAAGACGCGATGCCCCGAGTAGTGGACATAGCGGCGGATCCAGTCCTCCAGATCGGCCCATGCGCCGCGGTTCAGCTCAGGCTTTTGCGGTGAGATGTTGCTGTAGAGGTAGGTGGCCTTCAATGCATCGAGGCTCCAGCGCATGTCGGCGCTCGGTACCATGTGCCCGCGGTCGTATCCGCTGTACCAATAGCTGGTGATCAATGCCGTATTGGTCCTGATCAACGGGTCCGGGAGGAAGGTGTCGATACGTGCGAGATCGCCTTCCATGATGTCCGACATGATGATGTGTGCGGTCCACTTCGGCACCTTATACCTCTCGTTCCACACCAGCGCATGTCCCGGATGCACCACTACGGTGTCACCGGGGGTCAGTGCAGGATAACCCCACTGGGCGAGGTCGTGCTGCATTACGGCGAGCTTGGCCTTCTCCACTTTGCCACGCACCTGTTCCAGTTGGTCCTGCAGCTTTGAGTATTCCTGCTGCACGGCCTTCAGGGCCCCGGTCTGTTCGGATTGTGCAAAAGCAGTGGAGAAGGCAAGGAGCGCAAACAACTGCGCGGTGGTACGGACGGTCATGCGTGGGAAAGATTAGCGTTACGCCGTTGGATGATCAAGCGTGCAAGTTCGCTTATAGCCGGGAGAAGTGCCGAGGTTTTTTGTGGGGAGAGGGACAGACCCGGTGGGTTGTGGAATGCGGCGGCGAGGTCAAGCCCATGTTGCTCTTGAATGCAATGAAGGCCCGCCTGCCGGTGCAGCCTGCCGAGATATTCCTGCTCCGGTTGGCCCGGCGTGGGAACAAGAAGTGCGCCACGTCCGATCGCGTCGAGGTCCATCAACGTGGAATAGCCGGTGCGGCTGATGATGAGCTCGGCGTTCTTCATCGCAGTGCAAAGCGCTGCGGCCTTCAAGTGCCCTACGGTCCGGATGTTCCCTTGTTGGACATCATCGGATCCCGGTTTTCCTGAAACGACCAGGTGGGATCCTTCGGTTTTCTGCAACTGTTCCAGAATGCTTTTCTCCAACAAGGTACGTTGCGGTTCCGGCCCGCTGATCACGGCCACCGCGCGGTAGTGGATGTCCGCGCGGGCTGCCCGCATATCGTTGAATCGGCTGAGCGGCCCGATAAACCGTGCTTGCCCCGGAATGTCCTTACCATGTGAAAGAGCTCCGGAAAGCCCCGGCGGATCCGCATGGTCGGGGATCCAACAAAGATCGAAGCGGTCGATGTGCCGCCGATTGATCCGCCGTGCAACACCTTGGGCGAAGGGTGCGAAGGGTGCGAAGGGAAAGAGCTGGTGCGTGATCAGTACGCTGGGTAGCCCTGCCGCACGGATGCCGAAGCGTTGGTCACTGATCACAGCATCAAGGCGAAGCTCGCGCCACAGACTTTCGAACACGCGTTGTTCCCCGGGCACCTGCCGCAGCATCGTCGGGAATTGCTTCGCCATGGCCCAAGCCTGTGAGCGGCCTTTCGCATAGCGGACCTCCATGCCGGGGATGGACACCTGTTCCAACAGCGGGAACTCTTCGCGGAGCAATGCCAGCGGCCCCTTGTCACCACCGATCACCGGCACTGCCCCTTGCTCCTGCATTGCGCGGATGATCGGGACACAGCGTGCGGCGTGGCCCAGCCCCCAATCGAGCGGGGCCACCAGAATGCGAGCGCCGTTGAACATGGCGCGAAGTTCGTCCACCGGTCCCGTCCGCACGGTGAGCCTCTATCGAAGCGACCTGGGATCGTCCATAAAAGACTTGCCTGTTTTGTCCACAGATGTCACAGATGACACGGATGTTCCCCGCGTTGCGGGGATAGGCTGCGCCTGCTTCAACTTTCAAGCTGCCGAAGGCAGCATCTGTGGTAATCTGTGGACAGTCATTGGAACCGTGGATCAGCAACTCTTCGTTCTTTCGCGGACATTTTCACCGATCCCACGATCTTCGCAGCCTTTCCATGGGCAAGAACAAGCTCTCCCGCTTCGCCGAGAACGCCACCTTCGATCACGTGGTGCAGCCCTCGTTCACCGAGCTTCAGGCGGCCGACCTGCCACAGAAGGGCAAGTGGAACAGTGATTTCTTCAAGCGCGATGCCCTGTTGGTGCTGGAGCTGGGCTGTGGTGGCGGTGAATACACGGTCGGTCTCGCGCAGTTGCGACCGGAGAAGAATTACCTCGGTGTGGACATCAAAGGGGCACGTATTTGGCGCGGCGCGAAAACCGCCAAGGAAAAAGGATTGGACAATGTCGGCTTTCTACGCACGCACGTGGACCACATCCTGCGCTGCTTCGGTGAACATGAGGTGGACGAGATCTGGCTCACATTCAGTGACCCGCAGATCGGGAAAGCCCGCAAGCGCCTCACCAGCCCGCTCTTTCTCGCACGCTACAAGGAGATCCTGAAACCGGGCGGCATCATCCACCTGAAGACAGACAGCCCACTGCTTTACGAATACACCTTGGAGCAGATCGCCGAGCACAAGCTGCGCACCGAGGAAAGCAGCGCCGACGTATATGCCGAGCTGGTGCCGCGCGTTTCACCGGAGGAACAGGCCGTGCTGAACATCCGCACATTCTATGAAAACATGTGGCTGGAAGAGGGAAGGACGATCCACTACGTACGATTTGGTTGGGATTGAGCTGCGGAGGTTTTTTCTACCGCAACGGACGCAACGGACGCAACGAGCGCAACGTAAATGCGGCAGCCTCTCAAGTGAGCAGGTGGCATTGGTCCGCCCAGAAGTTGGTTTCCGCCCGGCCTCATCGGAAGATCCGTTGCGCTCGTTGCGAACGTTGCGGTCAACTTTTTGCATTCCCCGCGACCTTTGCGCTCTCTGCGGTTAGAACTTCCTCATGATCAAACACACCATACTTAACGACGCGGTACAGGAGCGCGATTTCTTCGCCGACGTGATGGACGTGGTGCGGCAGGTCCCGCGCGGCCGGGTGACGAGCTACGGGGCCATTGCGCGCTACCTCGGTGCCGCGCGCAGCTCCCGCATGGTGGGCTGGTGCATGAACCGGGCCCACACCGTGAAGCCCAAGGTGCCCGCGCACCGCGTCGTGAACCGCAACGGACTGCTCACCGGCAAGCACCACTTCGCCACGCCAGACCGGATGGAGGAACTGTTGGGGAAGGAAGGCGTGAAGGTGAAGAAGGACCAAGTACAGGATTTTGCCAAGAAGTTCTGGGACCCGGTGGAAGGCTTGCGGTTCTGACCTGCAAGGCGTACCCATAAATAGGGAAATTGTCCCATCCGTTCCTTCAGTTCTTTTTTGCCGTGTACCTTCATCGTGCCGAAAGGCCGCACCTCATGTTGATCCACACCGAACATAAATGCGATAACCTGTTGCTGGAAGTGCAGCCGGTGCAGCGGTTCGTACGGTCCACATGGAGCGGCGTATTCGTCGGTGAGGTCTATCGCTCTTTGTTGCAGCGTGTCATGGACGTGGTGGAGCGCGAAGGATTGCGCTATTGGCTCACCGATGGCCGCAAGGCGGGAGCGATACCGGAAGAGGACCAAGCGTGGACCATGCGTGAGTTCACTCCGCAGGTGATGCAGGCGGGCATTGAGCGCATCGCCATCGTAGGAAGTGAGGACCCCGGCAACGCAGAGGCCGTGGACCGGTTCGTGACCGCCACCCCGGCCGACGCGCCATACGCCGTCCGTTTCTTTGAGGATCCCTCCATCGCCATGCTCTGGTTGCTGGAGCGGAGGCCCGTGCGGGATGCCATCGGGGACGCAGGTATACGCAATGTCGGCGGCGGGACCTGACAATAGGCATCCTACACCTGCTTTTTCAGGGGTAATTTCGCGCCGCAATGGATATTACCGAAGAAGCCCTGCAAGCGGCACTGAGCCGGGTGATCGAACCCGACCTGAAGAAGGACATCGTGGAACTGGACCTCGTGCAAGAGGTCGTCATCGACGAGAACACCATCAGCATCATCGTGGAGGTGAGCAATCCCGCGATGCACAGCCGCAAGCGCATGGAGGAGGCCGTGATCTTCCAGCTGAAGCAGGCTTTCGGCGACGGGGTGAAGGTGAACGTAAGCGTTCGCCCCATCAGCGGTGCACGTGGCGGCCTTCGCAAAGTGCTGCCCTTCGTGAAGCATATCGTGGCCGTGGCCAGCGGCAAAGGCGGTGTGGGCAAGAGCACCATCACCGCCAACCTCGCGGTCGGCCTTGCGCAACGCGGATATAAGGTCGGCCTCGTTGACGCGGACATTTATGGCCCCAGCATGCCGATGATGTTCGACGTGCAGAAGGAGCGGCCCCGCGTGAAGGCGGTGGACGGAAAGAACCTCATCATACCGGTTGAGAATTACGGCGTGCAGATGCTCAGCATCGGCTTCTTCGCCGATCCCGGTCAGGCCATCGCTTGGCGCGGGCCCATGGCCAGCAAGGCGCTCGACCAACTCTTCAAGGATGCCGATTGGGGTGAACTCGACATCATGCTCGTGGACCTGCCGCCCGGCACCGGCGACATTCACCTGTCGCTCGTGCAGGCCGTGCCGCTCAGCGGGGCCATTATCGTGAGCACCCCCCAGCCCGTGGCCTTGGTGGACGCGCGCAAGGGCGTGGGCCTCTTCAACATGCCCAGCGTGAACGTGCCCGTGCTCGGCATCGTGGAGAACATGTCCTGGTTCATCCCTGCGGAAACCGCAGCCGGCCGGCCGCTCGCCGACATCCCCGAAAAAGAGCGCCAGTACATCTTCGGCAAAGGGGGCGCACGCGCGCTTTCAGAGGAGCTGAACGTGCCGTTCATGGCCGAGGTGCCATTGGTGCAAAGCATCCGCGAGGCTGCCGACGTGGGCCGCCCCGCCGTGCTTCAGGGCGATACCCCGGCCGCACAGGCCTTCGCGCCCATGCTGGATGCCATGCAGCGTATCTTGGCCGAACTGGAGGTCGCGCCGCCGAAGAAGAAAGTTGCCGACCCGGCAGACGAAATGATAGTTAAGCCATGAGCATTGCCATCCTGATCGGTACCGAAGAACGCGAACGCTTGACGCAGCGGGTGAAGGATGCGCTCACGGAACTCCGGCCCTTCCTCGAAGCTGATGGTGGCGACATCACCCTCGTTGACATCAGTGAGAAGGGCGTAGTGCGCGTGCGACTGCACGGGGCTTGCAGCAGCTGCTCCATGAGCGCCATGACGATGAAGGCCGGTGTGGAAGAGGCCATCAAGCGCGTGGCCCCGGAAGTGGTGAAGGTGGAGGCGGTGAAGTGAGTGTCTTTGCCTGACCGTAGATGTCACAGGTGCCCGCGAAGTAGGCTGCATTTCGGCTAAGGCACCCCGTTTCCGAGTTCACGGACCCCCGGCATTCTCTGCGGCCATCTGCGTGATCTGCGGTAATAAGGATCAGCGGATGATCTCCTCGGACCATCGACCCTAGCGGTAGGAGGTCGCCTCATCCACGCCCTCCACCATGTCGATGTAGCTGTTGTAACGGCTCCCGGCGATCTCGCCGCTCTCCACCGCTTCCAGCACCGCGCAGCCCGGCTCTTTCATATGCTTGCAATCCCCGAAGCGGCATTCACCCTTCAGCGCAAAAAACTCAGGGAACTGGTCCACGATCTCCTCCTGCGTCATGTCAACCAGGCCGAAGCCTTTCACGCCGGGCGTGTCGATGATGAATGTGGGTAGCGATGATCCGGACTCACGACTCACGGGCTCACGACTCAAGACGGCTGGTGACAACTGCAATTCGAACATCTCCGCTGCCGTGGTGGTATGCTGTCCCTTGTCCGTGGAAGCACTGATCTCCAATGTGTGCAGGTCCAGTGCCGGGTCGATGGCGTTCACCAAGGTGCTCTTGCCCACGCCACTGTGCCCCACCAACAGCGAAACTTTTCCCTTCAGTAGTTCCTTCACCTCGTCCATCCCCACGTTTTTCAGCGCGGAGGTGATCAACGTGCGATAGCCTGCGCCTTGGTACACATCCTCGTATTCCGCGAGCAGGCCCAGCTCGTCGTCATCGTAGTCATCCACCTTGTTGAAGATGATGATCGGCGGGATGCGGTAGGCCTCCGCCGTCACCAGCACACGGTCGATGAAGCCGAAGGACGTGCGCGGCCGGGCCAAGGTCACCAGCACCAGGCACTGGTCCATATTGCTCGCGATCACATGCTTGTGGTGCGAGAGGTTCACGGACTTCCGCACCAAGTAGTTGCGGCGATGGTGCAGCTCCGTCACGGCGCCCACCATCTCGTTGCCCACCTTTTCCGCCGCCGGGTTGAATTCCACCAGATCGCCCACGGCCAACGGGTTGGTGGTGCTATAGCCTTTGATGCGCAGCTTCCCCTTGGCGATGCAGGTATGCAGCACGCCATCTTCACCGCGTACGATGTAGCGGCTGCCGGTGGAACGCATGAGGAGGCCGGTGGGCATTGGGCAAAGATGGGGGGTGGAGGTTGGAGAACGGATCCGCTATCTTTGAAGAACAGAAAAGAACCATGGAACTCTCAGCAATAGTCGAACGATCCGAAGACGGTTGGTATGTAGGCCAGCTGGAGGAACTCCCCGAGGTGCTTTCACAAGGGCGCACCTTGGAGGAATTGATGGACAATTTGCGTGATGCCATGCACCAATTGTTCATAGCGAACAAGCAGCAGGTGGAGGATGAACATGTAGGCAGAACCGTTATCCGGGAGAGGCTGAAGGTGGCCTGAAGCGCAACGGTCGGCGTCCATGAAGCGGTTGAAGTTGATCCGGCACTTGGAGAAGCACGGATGCATCCTGTTGCGGGAAGGAGGTAACCATGCCATCTACCTCAACCCGAAGAACCAAAGACGATCCGCAGTTGGACGTCACCGTGAACTGGCCGACTTGCTTTGCGAAAAGATCTGCAAGCAACTTGAGGTACCGGGTTTGAAATAATTCCGCCTTCCTTACCGACTGCGATCGCCTGTACTGGTGCCCTCCAGCGCTGCGATCTTCTCCCGCGTTGCCATTATGTGGAGTCTAGCCCATGGCGCGGGAGAACGGCTGAGGGCCGGAGGTGCTGAAGGGACTAACTCCCGAGCCATGGCCAGGGTCATCTGCCCTCCATCAGACCGGCCCTGCAACCACCGGATCAAATTGTTCGACCTTTGACCGGCGACGGTGCCCGTCCCTAATTTCGTTGGCCCTTTCAGCCATGAAGCACATTCTGTACGCCGCCTGCCTTGGCGCGGTAACCCTTTCACCGGCCCTTTTCGCCCAAAGCGCCGCCATCACCATGGACGGCCGATTCGATGATTGGGGGCCCGGCCTGGCCACGTTCACTGACGACAACTCGCCCAGCTCCGGCGTGGACCTGCTGAGCATGCAGGTGACCAATGATGCGGACTATCTCTTCATCAAGCTGGTCGTTGGCAGCGCGATCGACCTCACCGACAACGTCCCCGCGCAGACCATACGCCTTTACATCGACGGGGACAACAATGCGGCCACGGGCACCGCGGTGCAGGCGGGTTATGGAGCCGAGCTCCAGATCAAATTCGATACCCGCGTGGTCACCACCTACTTCGGCAGCAGCACCAACGTCTCATGGAGCACCATCGACCTGGTGCCCCTGCCCACCGTCACCAGCGACACCTTCGAGATCGCCATCGCACGCAATTCCATTCCGGACGGCGTGCATCCCCTCTTCACCTCGAACACCATCAAGCTGCTCTTCCGCGAGACCGATGGCGGCGACTACATGCCTGATGCAGGCAGCACCTTCAGCTACACCTTCGATGCCACGCCGGTGGCCCCGCTGGTGCCCATCGCAATGCCCAAGGCGGTGGCCTCCTATGTCCGCATCACTGCGTGGAACGTGCTGGCCGACGGCATCACCGATGCGGCCTTGCAAGGCCAGTACCAGCGCATGCTCTCGGCCATGTCGCCGGACATCATCGGCTTCAGCGAATGCGTTAGCAGCACGGCGGCGCAGGTCAAAACGCGGCTGGACAGCTGGTTGCCCATTGGTGGAAGCGGCTGGTACACCACGAAGGACGATTATGACATGGTGATCGCCTCGCGCTGGCCGATCCTGCAGACCTGGCCGGGCCTTACGCGCCAGTATGCCGCTTTGATCGACCCGCCATCAACATACAGTACCGACCTGCTCTTCACCGCCGCCCACCTGCACTGCTGTACGGCCGATGCCAACCGCCAGAACGAGGCCGATGAGTATGTGCAATTCGTGCAGGACGCGAAGAGTCCCGGTGGCAACATCACCCTGCCGTACGGTACGCCCATGGTATACGCCGGCGACCTGAATTCCGTTGGTTATGCGCAACAGCTCATCACCTTGCTCACGGGCGACATTCAGAACAACGCCACCTACGGGCCCGATGGCGCCATGGACTGGGACGGGACGAATGATGCGAGCACGCATGCCTTGCAGACGGATGCACGCATGGGCTACACCTGGCGCAGCAACACCAGTTCCTATCCAAGCGGCTTGCTGGACCACATGCTGTACACCGACGCTGCCGCCACGCTGGCGAAGTCCTTCATTTTGCGCACCGAGGTGATGCCACCGGCCACGCTGAGCGCCTTGGGACTGAACAGCAACGATGCGTCGACCGCCAGCGACCATTTTGCGGTGACCTCCGACTTCATCGTGCCGCAGCCGGGTTGTTCCGTGAATGTGCATCTGTTCCTGGAGGGGCCGTACGATGCGAACACGGGAATGATGCAGGACAGTCTCCGCAGGAAGGGCTTGATCCCCTTGGCGGAACCCTACACCGCATTGGGCTTCACACAGGCCGGTGGAGGCGGCGGCGAGACCATCCTTCCCTCCGTGCTCAACACCACCGGAGGCAACGCCATCGTGGATTGGGTACTGCTGGAATTGCGCGACTCCCAAGCGCCCTCCTTGATCTTGTCCACCCGCGCCGCGCTGCTTCAGCGGGATGGCGACGTGGTGGATATCGATGGCGTTTCCGCAGTGACCTTTTCCATGCCCGCAGGCAGTTATGATGTGGCGGTGCGCCACCGCAATCATCTGGGCGTAATGACCCAGCAGGCCATTTCCCTTGGCACGTTCCCGACAAGCATCGACCTGCGCACATCGGCCACCAGCCTGTATTCCGTTGGCTCCGCAGCGGAAAAAACACTTGGGTCCGTCCAACTGCTTTGGGCCGGGAACACGCATATCGATGCTGAACTGAAATACACGGGCCAGGCGAACGACCGCGACCCCATCCTGGTCCGGTTGAGCGGAAGTGCACCGAACAATACTTATACCGGTTACGTGCAGGAGGACGTGAACCTGGACGGCGTGGTGAAATACACCGGTGCCCGGAATGACCGCGACCCGATCCTGGTGAACATCGGCGGCGTATTACCGACCACACAGCGCGCGGAGCAATTGCCTTGATCGGGTCCGTGCGGATATGGACGCTCAGATCTGCGTTTATTTTTCTTTCAGTGTTGCTGGCTGTCGCAGGCAAGCATCAGCGTTCCATCAAAGCCGAACCCCATGCTCCGGGTCATCTGCGTGAGACCCCAGAGCGGAACTCTTCAGATCCGCGTTTATCATTTCTTTCAGCGTCATCTGCGTTCCATCCCTCATCGGCCCGTCGCGGCAACGGCATTTCGTTTTCTGATTATCTGATCATCTGATTGTCTGATCTTCTGATCAACCACAGTTCTCCCGACCTTTGTCCCTTCGCCTTTGCTGCACAAAGAATCTCATCCACCGCTACGGCGGAACAAGCATGTCCATCTCCGTCCGCCACATCACCAAGCAGTTCGGCACCCAGAAAGCGCTGGACGACGTTTCCTTCGAGATCGGTGGGAGCGAGGTCGTCGGCTTCCTCGGGCCTAACGGCGCGGGAAAGAGCACGATGATGAAGATCCTCACGTGCTTCCTGCCGCCTACCAGCGGTGATGCCAGCGTGTGCGGCTTCGACATCCGTGAGGCCAGCATGGACGTGCGCCGCAACGTGGGCTACCTGCCGGAGCACAATCCGCTGTACACGGACCTCTATGTGCGGGAATACCTGGAATTCGTCGCGGGACTGCACAAGATGAAGAACATCGCCGCCCGTGTGAAGGAGATGGTGGGCACGGTGGGGCTGGAGCGGGAAGCGCACAAGAAGATCGGAGCGCTGAGCAAGGGCTACCGCCAGCGCGTGGGCTTGGCGCAGGCCATGATCCACGACCCCAAGGTGCTCATCCTGGATGAACCCACCAGCGGTCTGGATCCGAACCAGTTGGAAGAGATCCGCGGCTTGATCAAGCACATCGGTGAGGCGCGCACGGTGATGCTGAGCACGCACATCATGCAGGAGGTGGAGGCCATCTGCAGCCGGGTCATCATCATCGACAAGGGCCGCATCGTGGCGGACGACAATGCCAAGCACCTGCGCGGCATGGGCGATCAGCGGCAGGCCATCCTCGTGGAGTTCGACGGTCGCGCCACCGCTGAGGAACTGCTTGCATTACCGGGCGTGGAGGGTGTTGAACGGGGCAGCGGGAGCACATGGACCATCACCTTCCGGGAGGAGCACGACATCCGCCCCGCCGTGTTCCAGTTCGCCGTGGACAAGGGCCTGAAGGTGCTCACGCTGCAACGCTCCGAGCGCGATCTGGAGGCGGTGTTCAAGGAATTGACAGGACGTTGATCCACTGGCTTGGGCGGGTCGTGCTTTGGCTTGGCCCGTTCGGATCCCACCGCGCCCGCGCCATTTGAGAGGGGGATAGCTCCTGTAGCTCCTGAGGTCCGGGCTCAAAACACACTGCTAGAGAAAGGTGCGAACGACCGTATGGAGCAAAACCGTTTCTTTGCGGCCTGTTTTTTCCCTTCTGGGGAGCACCAACGAAACTTCGACCATGCCATACCTCTTCACTTCAGAAAGCGTCAGCGAAGGCCATCCCGACAAGATCGCCGATCAGATCAGCGATGCGCTCATCGACCACTTTTTGGCCTTCGATCCCGAGAGCAAGGTGGCCTGCGAAACATTGGTGACCACAGGACAGGTGGTGCTGGCCGGCGAGGTGAAGAGCACCGCGTATTTGGATGTGCAGCAGATCGCGCGGGAAGTGATCCGCCGCATCGGCTACACGCGCAGTGAATACATGTTCGAGGCGGACAGCTGCGGCGTGTTCAGCGCCATCCACGAGCAAAGCCCGGACATTAACCAAGGCGTGGTGCGCAAAAAGCCGGAAGAGCAAGGGGCCGGCGACCAAGGCATGATGTTCGGCTATGCCTGCCGCGACACGGACTCCTATATGCCCCTGGCTTTGGACCTGAGCCACCGCCTGTTGCAGGAGCTCGCCGCGATCCGCCGCGAGAAGAACTCCAAGATGCCCTACCTGCGGCCCGATGCCAAGAGCCAGGTGACCATTGAATACGGCGACGACCATACGCCGCTGCGCATCGACGCCATCGTGATCAGCACCCAGCATGACGACTTCGACACCGAGCCGAAGATGTTGGCGAAGATCAAGAAGGATGTACTGGAGATCCTGATCCCCCGGGTGAAGAAGAAGCTTTCCAAGCGTGTGCAGGCGCTTTTCAACGACAAGATCCAATACCATATCAACCCCACCGGCAAGTTCGTGATCGGCGGACCGCACGGTGATACCGGCCTCACCGGTCGCAAGATCATCGTGGACACCTACGGTGGCAAGGGCGCGCATGGTGGCGGTGCTTTCAGTGGTAAGGACCCCAGCAAGGTGGACCGCAGCGCCGCGTATGCCGCTAGGCACGTGGCCAAGAACCTGATCGCAGCGGGGGTTTGCGACGAAGTGCTCGTGCAGGTGGCCTATGCCATCGGCGTAGCCAAGCCTGTCGGCTTCTACGTGAACACCTACGGCACCGCGAAAGTGAAGAAGACCGATGGCGCCATAGCCAAGACCTTGGCGGGGATGAAGGAATTGGACATGCGCCCGTACTTCATCGAAAAGCGCTTCAACCTGCGCACGCCCATCTACAGCGAGACCGCAGCCTACGGGCACATGGGCCGCACGCCGCGCACCGTGACCAAGAAATTCGATAACGCGGGCAGGAAGGCCACTGTGAAGGTGAAGCTCTTCCCTTGGGAGGAACTGGATGCCGTGCCGGCAGTGAGGAAGGCGTTCGGGTTGAAGTAGTTATCCGTTGTTCGTTGTCAGTTGTCAGGCTGCCGACGCTGAAGTGGCAGTCGGCAGAGACAGTCGGCAGCCGTGAGCAGCCTTTCAATCACCAATTACCAGCCACTAATCACCAAAACCCGCCATGGGTACGGAAAGGAGCGCCAAACTAACCTCCCCACAACGCACGGAACCCCCTGACAACGAACAACTGACAACTGACAACTGACCGCACTGTTTGCGGGATCATAAAGAAGCACTACTTTCGCACCCCATTTTTCAGGAACCATGTACGCCATCGTAGAGATCGCCGGCCAGCAATTCAAGGTGCAGGCCCCCCAAAAGCTGAAAGTTCACCGCCTCGAGCTCGAGGAAGGCAAGCATGTTGAACTTGGTAATGTGCTCATGGTGAGCGATGGTACCAAGACCAGCATCGGCACGCCGGTGGTGGACGGTGTCCGCATCGCCGCCAAAGTGCTGGTACACAGCAAGGCCGACAAGGTGATAGTGGGCAAAAAGAAGCGCCGCAAGGGCTACCAGAAGGTCAACGGCCACCGCCAATACCTCACCGAGCTGTGGGTGGAGGCCATCCTCGCCAAGGGTGAGAAGTTCGATGCCAGCAAGAGCACCGCACCTGCCGTGATCCCCTACGCTCCGGCAGTGAAGAAGACCCGTGAGACGGCCGAGGCCGCTCCGGTGAAGAAGGCTCCTGCCAAGAAGGCCCCGGCCAAGAAGGCGGCAGCGAAGAAAGCACCGGCCAAGAAAGCGGCAGCCAAGAAAGCCGCTCCGAAAAAAGACGATAAGAAATAAGTGTCACCAGGTTTCATCCTGAAAGACCCCCTCAGCCATGGCACACAAGAAAGGAGCAGGTAGTACCCAGAACGGCCGCGAGTCGCACTCGAAGCGTCTGGGCGTGAAGATCTACGGTGGCAGCGCCGCTATCGCAGGTAACATCATCGTCCGCCAGCGCGGCACCCACCACCATGTGGGCAAGAATGTCGGTATCGGCGTGGACCACACCCTCTACGCCCTTGTGGACGGCACAGTGGAGTTCCGCCGCAAGCGCGACAACAAGAGCTACGTGAGCATCATCCCCGTCGGCGTCGACCTGAACGGTGGCGGAAAGGCCATCGTGAAGACCGCCAAGAAGACCGAGGCCCCCAAAGCCGCCAAAGCTCCCAAGGCCGATGACCTGAAGAAGGTCGAAGGCATCGGGCCGAAGATCGCCGAGCTTTTCAACGAAGCAGGGATCAACAGCTTCGCCGAGCTGGCAGCTACTTCCGTGGACAAGCTGAAGGAGATCCTGGAGGCCGCCGGCCCCCACTTCGCCTCGCACGACCCCGGCACTTGGCCCAAGCAAGCTGAACTCGCCGCAGTCGGCAAGTGGGACGAGCTGAAGGCGTGGCAGGACGAGCTGAGCGGCGGCAAGTAAGCCGTTCCAACAAGCAACTATCAAAGCCCTCGGAGATTCCGGGGGCTTTGTCTTTGGTACGGTTTCGAGTGCCCGACAAACCCGCGCTCAACCACCGAAGCCCACGCTCGCGTTTTTCGCGAGTGTGCCCAGCTTTTTCCGCCTCTGGCGGGCTCAAGCAACTTCCCACAAGCGAGGTGCCGCCCTAACACAACTTTCACCGCGCTTCCAACAGCGCTTTCGCTTGTGCCGCATAAAACCCGCCGCCACTTACGATCCGCTCCAGCGCTGGCCGTGCAGCCTTACCGTCCTGTCTCACCGTGGCGAGCGCCTCGTACCACAGGGATTCCTCGCGAAAGCTGTCCACGGAGTTGCTTGCAGCAGCATGCAGCAGGCGGATGCCACGCGGATACAGTCCGAGCCGATAGCAGGCCAGCCCCGCATAGAACTGCGCGTTCACATCGTCCGGGTATTGGCCGAGGAGGAAGTAGAGGTCGTCCAAGGCGGTGCGGTCGTTGCCTTTTGCCAAAGCACCCAAGGCCACGTCCAGAAAATCCAAGTAGGGTTGTGTAGGTCTTGCCGACGGGACCACCTCCGGCCGGGAAGGGTCAACGTTCGCAGGCACACCCGGTGAGCGTAGCCGAGGCCCGGCAGTCCCGTACAACTCTTCCGGATGGACCACCTTCAGGTCATGCAGAAAGACCAAGTGGCGGGAAGGCCGCGGTGCTTGGGCCTCACGCGGGGCAGCAACTCCAGGATCCCGTGCCACGGTGACCGGCTGGGCATCGATCCGTTCGATGGTTTCCCGTTCCGGCCGTGTTCCCCCGGAAGATGGGCCATGGAACCGCTCCGGCACAGAAGAAGCAGCTTGGTGTCCTGTGGCTTCGGGTACTGCTTTCGTGGGCAGCGCATCGATCTCCGCATGGACCACCAGCAAGGTGCTTTCCACCGCAGCGGGCATCGTTTGCGCAAAGTTCGGATCCTGCACAGCTACAGAAGACTTCCGTATCGGTGTGGTCGATTCATGCTTTTGCAACGTAAAAAACGTGACCACGGCTCCGATCAGTAAAACCACAGGGACGATCCCCCATTTCCAATTCAGCCCTTGAGCGGGCCGCTGCGCGTTCAAGTGGCCCAAGGCCGCAACAGCCCCAGGCTGTTGAAGGCCCTCCACCGCCTCGCGGAGCAGCGGATCGCTTTCCAGATGAAGCTCGACGGCGTGGCGCTCCCCATCTGTGAGCCTGCCTTGGGCATAGCGTTCCAGTAGCTCGCGCGAAAGCGGCGTGCTTGGCGTGAAAGGGTCAGTGCTGTGGGCCATGGCGTTCCAATGAAATGCGCAGGTTCCTCCTGCCGTTCTGAAGATGGCTGCGCACCTGTTCAAGCGGGTAGCCGGTGCGCTCGGCCACTTGCTGATAGCTGTTCCTTTCCAAATAGAACAAGCGGATGCACGCTTCCTGTCCTTCGGGCAATTGCGCGATAGCGGCTTCGAGTTCCTGTAGTGAAGCCTCGTGCAACGCGGCTTCACCACCTTGGTCTTCCTGCTCGATCAGCGCGGGATCCATGCGCACCAGCGGGTCTGCTTTCCGCAATACCATCAAGCATCGGTTCCGCATCACGGCATGCAACCATGGCCGGAATCTCTTCACCTCGTGCTTGCCGATCAGCGCGGGCAGCTCCGCGAAAAGTCCCATCACCGCGTCCTTCCCGGCCTCCACGTCCTTCAGGTACTTCATCGCCACGCCGAACAGCAAGTGCGCATACCGGTCCCAAAGCACGCCCAACGAAGAACGATCGCCAGCGCGAAGCCGGGCGACCAGTTCCTCATCGGTGAGGTTCGGAGCGGTTTTGTTGCGGAGGAACATGCCTTAGCGGCTGGTGATCGGTCACTGGTGATTGGTGAATGGTGATCAGTGACTGGTGCGGAGACTCAAGACTCAAACTTCCCTTTGTCCTCTGTGTCTCTGTGCCTCTGTGGTTTAAAACTTGACGATCCTCTCACCTCCCAGAATTCCTCTGCTGCCACAGATCAAAGTAGCTCTTCGTGTCGATCGCCACCACGCCTCCTGTCACATCGCCGTATTTCGCGGGCAGACCGCCGGTGTACACGCTCACGCTGTTGATCGCCTCCGAAGGCACGCCGGGGTTCGTGCCGGTCACTTTCACGCCGTCCACGTAGTAGGCCATCGCCCCGGCGCGTGATCCGCGGAAGTACAGCTCGTCGCTGTTCGCCGACTTGGTGACGCCGGGCGTCATGCTCGCGATCATCTTCACCGGGTCCTTCCGGACAGCATTGGTCTTGATCTGCGCGGTGGTCATCACCATGCGGCTCGGGTCGTCCGGGCGGATCAGGGGTTCCTCCCATTTGTAGCGTTCCACCACGATGGTCCCCAGCATGGAAGCCAAATGCACGTCTTTGAGCCGTACGATCAATCCGGGGTCCACGCGCACGCCGGTGATCTCCGCCGGTTGAAGGCCGATGGCTTGCACCTTCACGTCATATTCCCCTGCTGCCAACGGCTTCAGGATGAAGCGGCCCTCGGCATCCGTCTCCGTGCCGGTGACCGAGCCGCCCTGCTCGGCCCGGACGATGCCGAATTCCACCGGGTTGCCATCGGGGTCGAGCACCTTTCCGTGTATCTCTCCAAAGCCCTGTGCTGATGCCTGCGCTCCAAAACCCAAGGCCAGCAATGCGATCATCCATTTCGTGTTTGTCATCGTCGTTGCGGTTGTTGTTCCACAAGAAGATGCACGAAGTGGGGGGAATGCATAAAGGGATCCACGACTCCCGGACTCAAGACTCCCTATTGTCGGACTCGTCCCCTAAAGCTCCTCCGCCACCACTTCCTTCACCCCCGGCACCATCTGCTTCATCAGATTCTCGATGCCGCCTTTCAGCGTCACCATGCTGCTGGGGCAGCCGCTGCAGCTACCGCGTAGGGAAACAGCGAGGACGCCATCCTTGAAGGATTTGAAAGCGATGTGACCGCCGTCGCCTTCCACCGATGGACGCACATATTCCTCCAGCACGGAGATGATCATCTCATCTTCCTTGCTTGTGGGTTTGGCGTGTGATACGGCGCGTTCGTTCGCGTCGGCGAGGCTCTGTGCGGGAGCATCGGAGAGCACTATGCGGCCGTCGGAGTTGAGGTATTCCTGGATGTATTCGCGCAGCTCGATCTGCACCATGTCCCAGCCGATGCTGTCGTTCTTGGTGACCGAGAGGAAATTCCCGCTGATGAACACGCCGGTGACGAAGGGCAAGTTGAACACTTTCGCGGCGAGCGGCGATACGGCTTCGGCCTCTTCGGGCGAGGTGAATTCCATCAGGCGTCCTTCCGGTACGAGCGCGCGGTTGGTGACGAAGCGCATGGTGGCCGGGTTCGGGGTGGCCTCGGCATAGACCGAGACGGGGATACGTTTTTCGATGGATTCCATGGGGCTGCAAAGGTAGAGATCGTGCGAGAGGGGGAAGGGAAACCACAGACCGTGCTACGCCGAAGCGGCTACGCCCAGGCGAGGGCACGGAGGCACAGAGGAGCACAGGGGATGTTCTGAAAGAAAAACCGCAGATGCCGCAGATGATCCCACCCAGCGGGATGTAGGACGACCGCTTGCCGACCAGAGCCGTGGCTTACCAAGCTTTTGCACCGTTCTGCCAGAACCTTACATCCAGCAGCACGTATCTTTGCCATCCATGCATCCCTTGCGCTCACTTCGCTCGAAAGGCCTCTCGGTCTTGGCTATGCTTGTGCTCTTGCTGGGCACGGCGGCGCCCGCGTTGGCGCGCATGACCTGCACGATGGGCGGCCCCAGCATTGTAAGCTTCGGCCAAGCGGAGGAATGTTCCCCAGTGGATCATGCGCATCCTGTTACCACGGTGCAGGCTACTTGCTGCGAAGTGTTGCAGGCGCGGCCACAGCGCACGGACTTCGTTCCGGCTGCCAGTGCTTCGGTGCCGGTGCTTTTCGCCATGATCCTGCCTGCGGTGATCATTCCTGCTGAAATAGCGGCGCCTGTTGTCCGCAGTGATGCGCGTTTTTCGCGCCCGCCCCCCTTGGCGCACTCCCAGCGCTTGGCCACTACGGGCGTTTTCCTCATTTAGATCGGTCTTTTCGGTGAAGACTGCAGCAACTGCTGCGGTCTGTTTTGTTTATCACCCTAAAGACTTTTTCTGAATGAGACCCGAACAAGTGATCATCCTTTTCGCACTGTCCGTAGCGGGCAGCGCGCTCTTTGCGCAGGATAGCGTGACGGGCGTGGTGCGCACACGCGCAGCCGACAAGAGTGTCGCGCCCTTGCCCGATGCCCGCGTGGGCTGGGCCGGTGGTGCTGCCGTGATGAGCGGCCCCGACGGCCATTTTTCGCTTCCGATACCGGCCGCATGGCCCGCGACGCTCGTCACCTCCTCCTTTTCCACTACGCCGGATTCGCTTCTCCTGGATGCGCCGCCAAGCACACCATTGACCATCACCGTGGAGGGCTCCGTGCAACTCGCCGCCGCCGAGGTGAGCGAACGCCAAGCCAGCACCCGCGTGAGCCTTCAATCGCTGCAGGCCATCGAATCCATCGGTGCACGTGAGCTGAAACGTGCGGCCTGCTGCGACATCAGCGAGAGCTTCGAGACCAATGCCACGGTGGACATCAACTACAGCGATGCCATCAGCGGCACCAAGACCATCCGCATGCTCGGCCTCGACGGCAAGTACGCGCAGATCAGCATGGAGAACATCCCCTTCGTACGCGGGCTTTCCTCCAATTCGGGGCTCACGCTGATCCCCGGTCCGTGGATCCAGGCCATCAACGTGAGCAAGGGCATCGGCACGGCGGTGAACGGCCCCAATGCGATGACGGGCCAGATCGACCTCTGCCTGCTGGACCCGGCCTCCTCGCCTACGCTCTTCACAAATCTGTATGTGAACAGCCAGAGCCGTACGGAGCTGAACGTGAACGCCGCGCAGCACTTAGGCAAGGGAGGTGATAACCTACTGATGGTGCAGGGGAACCTGATGCAGCGCGAGCTGGACGACAACGGCGACGGCTTCCGGGACCAGCCGCTCACCAAGCGCTTCAACATCATGGACCGCTGGATGCAGCGCACGGAGAAGCGCACCACGCAGGTGATCCTGCGCTATGTGACCGACCTGCGCAACGGTGGACAGATGAACGATGCGCGCTTGGGCGAAAGCTCGGACGGGCGGCGCTACGGCGTCGATATCGACAACGAAATGGCGGACGTGATCGTGAAGAACGGCTGGATCCTGAACGATCCAGGCAAAAGCATCGGCATCCTCACCGCGTTCCGCAACAACACCATTTCTTCGGTCTTCGGTGACCGCAACTACCAAGGCGCGCAACGCAGCGGCTATGCGAACGTGGTGTACCAGCAACTGCTGAAAGGCAAAGACCAGATCAAGGCCGGGGCCAGCTTCCAGTTCGATGATTACGAAGAGCTCTTTCACCAACCATTGGACGAACGGCTGGACCTGGGTCGCACGGAGCGTATGCCTGGCGTCTTCGCGGAGTACACCCGCACACGGAACCGCTTTATCCTGGTGGCCGGCCTGCGCGCCGACCATAGCAGCGAATACGGTGAAGCGATCAGCCCGCGGCTGCACTTGAAGTACGACATCGCGCCGCTCACCACCATCCGCTTCTCCGTGGGCAGCGGATTCCGCAGCGCGAACCCGATCATGGAGAATGCCGCCGCCTTGGCCAGCTCGCGCCATGTGGTTTTCGACGGCCCGCTCGGCTTTGAGCGCTCGTGGAACACCGGCATTTCCCTGTTGCACAAGTTCAAGTGGTTCGGCAAGAAATGGAGCCTTGGGCTGGATGCCTATCGCTCGGATTTCACGGACCAGGTGGTGGCCGACATGGACCGCGATCCGCAGATCTTGGCCTTTTACATGCTGAACGGGCCGAGCTATGCCAACAGCGCGCTCGTGGACGTACATGTGCAATTGAGCAAGCAGTGGGAGATGAAGGCGAGCTACCGCTATTACGACGCTGAGACCACGTACGACGGCGTGCTCCGTGAACGTCCGCTGGTTCCTTCGCACCGCGGGTTGCTTGATCTCGGCTACATCGCGAAGAACGAAAAATGGCGCTTCGACATCACGTTGAACGGATTTGGTACGGCCCGGCTGCCGAGCACCGCGAGCAACCCGGAGGAATACCGCCTCGGCGACCGCTCACCGGCCTATGCCACGCTCAACGCACAGGTCACACGGGTGATGGGTGCTTGGGAACTCTACCTCGGCGGAGAGAATCTCACAGGCACGTTGCAGAACCGGCAGATCCTCGATCCCGGTGATCCGTTCGGCCCGTACTTTGACGCCTCCATGATCTGGGGCCCCACCAATACACAGATGGCCTACTTCGGCCTGCGTTTCACCTTGAAGGAAAAAGCAAAAACACCCACACCTTGAACATGAAAAACCTACTGAAAACAGGTGCCTTCCTACTGCTGCTCGTGGCCGGACGCACCTATGCACAGGATGCCGATAATTCCAAGTTCGCCTCGGTGGATATCCATTCCAATGCCGTGTGCGACATGTGCCAGACCACCATCCAGACGGAAATGCTCTACGTGAAAGGCGTGCAGGCCGTGAAGGTGGACCTGGAAACGAACACGATCCATGTGGACTACAAAGCGAATAAGACGGACCCGGACAAGCTGCGACAAGCGATCTCGAAGCTGGGCTATATGGCTGATAGCGTGATGCCCGATCCGGAGGCCCGCAAAGCATTACCTGATTGTTGCCAGAAAGAAGGATGCGGCCTGCCGGGGGAGAAAAAGGAAGTTGCTGCACCAGCCGAGCAGATCACACCTACCGCCGTTGAACCGGAGGCTCCCGCAGCCCCCCCTGTACCGGAGGCCCCTGCGGAACCGACGGAACCACAACACTAAGCCGATGGCTTTAGTGCGCATATTAAATGGGATCACGCCCACGTTCGGGCGTGATCCCTTTCTCGCAGAAACCGCCGTGGTGATCGGCGACGTGGTGATGGGCGACGGCTGCAGCGTGTGGTATTGTGCGGTTGTGCGCGGGGATGTGAACTCGATCCGCATCGGCGACCGGGTGAACATCCAAGATGGCGCGGTGCTGCATTGCACCTACCAAAAGTGCGGGCTGCAGATCGGCAATGACGTGAGCATCGGGCACAACGCGATCGTCCACGGCTGCACGGTAGGGGACAAGGTGCTCATCGGCATGGGTGCGATCGTGATGGACCAAGCGGTGATCGGTACCGGTAGTGTGATCGCCGCTGGCGCCGTGGTGACACAAGGCACCGTGGTGGAACCCGGCAGCTTGATGGCCGGGGTCCCGGCGAAGCGCATCGCTGCGGTGAGCAAGGACCTTTCCGAAGGCGAGATCGAGCGGATCGCGAAGAACTACGGGATCTATGCCAGTTGGTACAAAGAAGAGGGTGGTCAGGGTGCTGAACCACGTATGAACACGGATAGGCACGGATAGAGTTCTGTAGTTCCCTCAGTGGCATCGAGAAGCGGACCCTGAGGTCTGGTGGGACTTTTTTTTTTGGACAGGATCACAGGATTTACAGGATCGGGGGTCCGCCTTGAGGCGGGGTGTTACGGCAACCGCAACGTCCCATCCTCCTCCCAAACACCTTGCTTCACCGGCGCATCTTCCATCCCGAGCCGTTCAAGCACCGAGCGGAAGGACTCCGGATCGCCGCTGGTATAACACTCCAATATCCCGGTGGCATCCAAGGGCGCGGAGAACTGGTGTTGCTCCAGCACCTTTTCCACACGCCGCGCGATCGCTTCCGAAGGCTCGATGACACGGACATCCGGCCCCGCGATCTTTTCGATCAAGGGCCGCACCAGCGGATAATGCGTGCAGCCCAGTACCAATGCATCGATGTTGCGTTCCAGCATCGGTGCGATCCAATCGCGCAAGAGCCGTTCGGTCTCCGGCCCGTCAAAGTCACCGGCGTCGATGCGCTGCGCCAGACCCGGGCAGGCCTGTCGGATCACTTCCACGCCATGCGAGAAGCGTTCCACCACGTCCGCCATGGCACGACCTTCCACGGTTGCCCGCGTGGCTAAAACGCCCACTACGCCGGTGCGCGTATGCTCCACGGCCGGTTTCACCGCTGGTTCCATGCCAATGAAGGGCACCTCGGGGAATAGCTCGCGCAAGGGACCGAGTGCGGCGCTGGAAGCCGTATTGCAGGCGATAACAACGCAGCTGCAGCCTTGGTCAAGCAGCGCCCCTGTGATGGCGGTGCTGAAGGCGAGGATCTCCTCGGAGGTACGTTCACCGTATGGCACGTGGGCGTTGTCCCCGAAATAGAGCAGGCGCTCCCGGGGGAGCGCCTGCCGAATGGCCGCAGCGACGTTGAGGCCGCCGATGCCGGAGTCGAAGATGCCGATGCGCGGGACGGTGCCCATGCGCCGACCGCTTATTGGATGCCCAGCTTGGTCTTCACCAAGGGCAGGATGTCGGTGCCCCCATCGCTATAGAGCACCATGCCGGTGCTGGTGTCGAAGATGTACGTGAAATGCCCTTCAGCCGCTACGTCCTTGATGGCCTTGTTCGTCCGGTCGATCATCGGTGCGAGCAATTCGTTCTCCTGCTTGGAGAGGTCCTCTTTAGCCTTGTCCTGCGCGTCGCTGATGCGTTGCTCCAGCTCTTGGATCTCGCGCATGGCAACCTGTTGCTCGGTCTTGGTCATGTTCTCCGCCTTGGACTGTGCGTCGGTCACCTTGTCCTGATACTCTTGGCCCATGGCCTTCAGGCGCTCGTCCAAGGTCTTGGCGAAGTCCTGCATTTTGGTTTCGGCGGCCTTGCGCTCAGGGAGCATCAGCATCAGGGCTTGGCGGTCGATATGGCCGAGCTTGGCGGTTGCCTGCGCTTGCATGGCGGTGGAGGCCGCGAGCATCACGCATAGGGTCATGATCAATTTCCTCATCTTGGTCTTGGGGTTCACTGCTTGGGTTTCATGTTGGGTTGTACACGGTCGGAGCCGCCCTTGTCCGGCGTGGTCGTCTTGCCACCCTTGCTCGGCGTGCTCATTTTTCCACCGTCATCTTCGGGGGTGGCGTTCCCGCCGTTATCGTCGTCATCGTCATTGCCGCGCAAGTTGCCGGAGTTCTTACCGTCCTTTCCGGGCCGGATGCCCAGCTTCCGCAGCACGCTGTCGCTCTTGTCGTATTTCTCGCTGGCGTAAAGCACGTTGTTTCCCACGCCGCCGATATCGAAGATGGCCACGTAGCTGGTACCGGCCACTTCTTTCACCGCGTCGAAGATGCGGTCCTGGATCGGCTGGATCAATTCCTGCCGCTTTTTGAACAGGTCGCCGCCCACGCCGAAGCGCTTCTGCTGTACGTCGCGCGCCTCCTGCTCTTTCTTGCTGATCTCTTCCTGCCGCGACTTTTTCATCTCCTCCGTCAGCAGGATCGCTTCGGCGTTGAAGGCCTCGCGCAAGCGTTTGATCTGGCCCCAGCGGTCATCGATCTCGTCCTGCCATTTCTTGCTGTTCAGGTCCAGCTCCTGTTGTGCGGCGGCATATTCGGGCATCTGCTCCAGGATGTACTTCGTGTCCACGAAGGCGATGCGCTGGGCATGGGCGGCGACCCCGGTGAGGAGGAGCGCCATGAGGGCGGTACGGAGGAGGTGTCGTGTCATGGGAAAGCCGTCGAAAATAGGCGATCGCGGTCAGAGCTCGCCAAGATCTATGCCAATAGTGAAGTGGAACTGGCTCTTGGCCATGTTGGGCTGGCCGGGCACGTCGTCGAAACGCCACCCGTAATCAAGCCCCATGGGCCCGAACATGGGCAGGAAGAGACGAAGGCCGATGCCCGCGCTGCGGTAGAGTTTGAAGGGGTTGTATCGGTCGATCGAGTCCCAGGCGTTGGCGCCTTCCACAAAGCCCAAAGCGAAGATCGTGGCCGAGGGGTTCAGGGAGACCGGGAAGCGCAGTTCGGCCGTGTATTTGTTCACGAAGAAGCTGCCGTAGGTCGATGACAGGGAGTTGTCGTCGTAACCGCGCAGCGCGATGATCTCGCGACCATCTAACTGGAAGCCGGTAAGGCCGCTGCCGCCGAGGTAGAACCGCTCAAAGGGCGAATCCCCCTTGCGTTCGGTATAGCGGCCGATAAAGCCATATCCGATGCGGCCCATCAGCACCAGGTCGTGCTTGGTCTTGCTGCGCGTGAGCTTTGTGAACCACTGGCTGGTGAATTTCCACTTGTGGAATTCGGCCAGATTGTACCGTTCGGCTGCGGGCAACAAGGTGTAATCCTTTCCGGGGCTGAAGGCCGAGAAGGGCGGGGTCGCCTTCACGGTGATGCCCGTCTCGGATCCCTGCGTGATCCAGAACGGCTCCGCGATGGAGCGCCGGGCGAAGCGGAGCTGCAGTGCATAGACGTTGCTGGTGCCGTTGCTGAAGGCGAACAACGAGTTCCAGTTCTGCAGCTTGTACTGCTGATAGCTGGCGGTGAGGTTCATGAAGAAATAGTCGTCCGGCCATTTCAGACGCTTGCCCAACCCGATGCTGCCGCCAATGATGCCCAACTGCTGGAACAACGGGTCTTCGCTGGAAACGCCATTGGTCTGCCGGGTGTAATAGCCGCCGAAGCTCAGGGAATTGGGCTTGCGGCCGCCCAACCAAGGCTCCACGAAGGAAAGACTGTAGCTCTGGTAGTAGCTGCCGTTGGTCTGCGCGCGGAGGCTCAGCGTCTGGCCATCGCCGGCGGGCAGCGGCGTCCAAGCCTTCTTGTCGAACATCTTGCGCACGCTGAAGTTGGTGAAGGAGAGCCCGAGCGATACGAGCACCCGACCACCGCCGTAGCCACCGCTGAGCTCCAGCCGGTCACTGGGCTTTTCCGCCACGGTATAGTCCAGGTCCACCAAGCCGGTGCGCGGGTCCGGCGTGGGAGTGACACCCACCTGCGCGGGGTCGAAGAAGCCCAAGCTGATGAGCTGCTGCTGCGAACGGATCACCTCGCTGCGGTCGAAGAGGTCCCCCGGTCGCGTCCGGATCTCCCGCCGGATCACATGGTCGAAGGTCTTCGTGTTCCCGTGGACCATCACGTCGCGCACACGGTATTGCTTGCCTTCGCGGATGCGCACTTCGAGGTCGATACTGTCGCCCTCCACGCGCTCGATCGGGTCCGGGTTGAAACTGAGATAGCCGCGGTCCATGTACAACGAGCTGATGTCCACGCCGCTGGGGTTCATGTAGAGGCGGCTGTCCAATTTCTTCTTGTTGTAGACGTCGCCGCGCTTGATGCCGAGCAGCTTGACCAGCGTGTCCGAACTGTATTTGGTGTTGCCCGTGAAATCGATGTTCCGGAAATAGAACCGGTTCCCCTCGTCCACGGTGATGTCGATGGCGATCTTCCTGGCGGAGACGTACCGGATGGTATCATGCGTGATGGTGGCGTTGCGGAAGCCTTTCTCGTTGTACAGGTCGATCAACTTGGCCTTGTCATCGCGGTAATCCGTGCTTTTGAATTTGCTGGATCCGAAGATGTTGTACCAGCGTTTGCGCTTGGTGCCTTTCATGGCGCGCCGCAAGCGGCGTTCGGAGAGCTGCTCCTTCGGTTCGAAGAGCTGGTACCACTTATTCTTTTGGAGTTCTTGCGAACGGACCTGGTTGAAATTGATGTTCTTGATCCGCACCCGCGGGCCTTTCTCCGCCAGCACCTGCAACCGGACGCTGTTCTCCAAGGAGGTGTCGCTGGTCTGCACGATGCGGCATTCGGCCTTCAGGAAGCCCTTCTCACGGAAGTAGTGGCGCACGGCCTGGGCCGCATTGGCCTTCACCGCCTCGTTCACCTGCTGCCCGCGCTGCATGCTGATCACCTCGCGGAGCTTGTCGCCTTCGCTGCGCGTCACCGTGCCGGCAAAGCCGTAGCTCGCCAACTGCGGGTTCTCCGTCACGATGATGTTCAGGAAAATGGTGGCGCCGCGGATCTCTGCCTCCTCGATCCGCACGTCGGTGAAGAGCCGCTGGTCCCAGATGGCCCGGATCGCCTTGCCGATCTGCTCGCCGGGAATGGTGATCTTGTCGCCCACCTTCAGGCCGCTGAAGAGTTTTACCGCATTGGGGTCTCGGGTCACGCAGCCGCTCACGGTGAGGCCCCCGATGGTGTATTCCTTCGGGTAGCCGTAGTCCATCTTTGGGACGTCGAGCTGCTGGGCCGTGCCGGAAAGGGCAAAGCCCAGTGCACAGATCAGTGTGAGGATGTGCCTGTTGGCGCGGAACATCGGAAAGGAAAGGCGCATCAAGAGGCGGGAAGTTGTTCACGGGTGAGGCCGAAGCGCCGTTCGCGGTGCTGGAAGTCGAGCACGGCCTGGAAGAGGTGCTCCTTGCGGAAATCGGGCCAGAGGACGGGGGTGAACCAGAGCTCGGCGTAAGCGATCTCCCAGAGCAAAAAATTGCTGATGCGCTGCTCACCGCTGGTGCGGATCAAGAGTTCCGGGTCGGGCAGGCCGCGTGTGCTCAGTCGTTCGTCGATCAGCTCTTCGTTCACCGCATGGGTATCGATCCGGCCTTCGCGGATGTCCGTGGCGATGCTGCGCACCATGCGCAGAATGTCCCAGCGGGCGCTGTAGCTCAGCGCGAGGGTGAGCGTGATCCGCTCGTTCTTCGCCGTGTGGTCCATGGCCTTTTGCAGGGCGGACCGGCATCCGGGCGGCAGGCTGTCCGTGTCGCCGATGGTATGCAGGCGCACGCCGTTCGCATGCAGCTCCTCCACCTCGCTGGTCAGGGTGTTCACCAGCAGTTCCATCAAAGCGTCCACCTCGGCTTTCGGTCGGCTCCAGTTCTCGGTGCTGAAGGCGTACAGCGTCAGGAATTTTATGCCGATCTCCGTCGCGGCTGTCAGGGTCTCACGGATCGGCCGCACCCCGTTCAGGTGGCCGCTGATCCGTTGCTCGCCTTGTTTTTCGGCCCAACGGCCATTGCCGTCCATGATCACGGCCACGTGCGCGGGCACGCGTGCAGGGTCGATCTGCGCGCGCAATTGCTCCTCGATGGATGGGGTGGATTCTTTCACGGGGGTGCGAAGGTCGCCATTGGAAGCATTCCAGCGGCGGAATTCAACGGCATTGCATCCTAAACCACGTGGAATTCAGGATTTTTCAAAACCAGAGGGCAGCCGATGACCCGATCAGCCGACCCAAGAACGAATGTCATTCCGGGCTTGACCCGGGATCGCGCACGTGTGGAGCGATGGATATTCCGAGCACCGGTTCTCATATTCCTCCTCCCCATCAGCGCTTCATCTTGTCCCAAATGGCATCACACTCGGTAAAGCGCGTCAGCAGCAAGGAAACGGTGATGCCGCTGTACTGGTACCAATCGCGGGTCTGGCTGTCGCCACGCGACCGGCCGACGTTGTATCCGGTGCTGCGTAAGGTGCTGGGGTCTGCCAGCACCGCGGTAAGAGGCCCGGCCTGCTCGGAAAGTGCTGCATTGTCGGTATAAGCACCGCTCACATCGTCCAAATAGTCCGTGTAGGTGCGCCGCAGGCCCCATTCCAGCTGCACGTCCACCTTCTTGGTGATGGCGAGCTTGATCCCCACACCAAAGGGAATGCAGATCTGGTTGAGGCTGTATCCCTTTCCGCCGCCGATGGTCTGCCCCTCGGTGCCCAAGGGTTGCAGGTCGTACCAGGTGTCGTCCAGCAGGTTCTGCGGATTGAAATGGAAGTAGGCCAGGCCGCCGAAGATGAAGGGCGTCCAGTTGCGGCTGTCCTTGGAGATGCCGCGGTACTTGAAAAAGTTGATCTCCAGCAGCGCCGAAGCCTCGAAGATCACGCTGCGGAAACCCAGGCCGCGCAAGCGTTGCAGCGGGTCCGGGGATTCGCTGTCGTAGGCCTCCACCTTCCCGTATAGCCCTTGCAAACGCACGGCATAGTGCTGGTTAAAATTGTAGCGGTACATCAGCCCGCCCGCCAAGTGCGTGTGCTGCGGATAGTGCCGGGTGGGGTTAATGTCGCCGATGTAGAAGGTGGTGCCCCCGGTGATGCCCAGTTCGCTCACCTGCGCTTGCGACGAAGTGGCGAGAACGAGCAGCAGAAAAAGGGTGCAGATCCTGGACATCGGGTGGAACAACGGCGCTGGAACGAGATCCGTGCCCGGCGCGGGCGCGAAATTAGGGGTTCGGGGTGACGGAATTGGTCTGTATGGTTACGGATGCTGCACAATGCATCGTGAACTCCGGCTGTTGTCAGACGGCTGCTAGAAGCTGCTCTTGGGTCGATGCGTGGTGTCGAGGATCGATGGATCATGTACATTCGATGTGTTCGGCCTTGAGGGTGTGAAGGCCGAAGACTTCACAGATAAGCATGGATGAGCGCTTTGAACATCTCCCACAAGTCGCTCCGGCCATCTGTCTTGGAGCGCAACCTTGGGTTGGCCGGAAAGACTTGCGGGAGCGCGGGCTGGCGTCGGCCAGCTATGTCCTCATGGTCGTGGATGCCGAAGGCCAGATACACAACCGCATACTGATCAAAGAATGAGCAAGTTGAATGTTCTCCTGTTGCTGTGTGGCACTCTGGTTTGCATTCCAGGGTGCCGGCGGGATGATCCCGTTGAGCCAAGTCCTTCAGTACCGGTAGATGGTCGCCAAAAGTTCGTCGGTACGTACGACGTATACGATACCATGAGCAACTGGCTATATGAAATGGAGTTTTCATTATACAATGGGGTTACAAATGTAGATTCTATCTATATATATAATTGGGGTGGAGCTTTTGATTTTTATGCTCAACATGATGATGGAAATGTATCGAATTATTTGAACATAGGTAGTCAGTTTGGAATAATCGATCATATGGGGCATCGATGGGCCTTATTTCGGGAATACGACCCCTTATTCAACAATACATTGGTCAATGACACCCTTCGAATGTCCTACCTCAAGGACAATATTGCCTTTTACGTTTCCGATGGCGTTCCGTATTTCAGGCAAAGCTATCGGGAGTATGCAGTGAAACGGGAGTAGGAGTGAATGACGTCGTTTTCTTTGGGGTTGTTCAAGGAGAGCGTTTCCCTTCACTACCCCGCCTGAAACCCCGGCCGCGAGGACCGGATGTCCAGTCCCCACGCCAACTTCGAGCGCAGGGTATCCAGGAAATTCTGGCCTTCCAGCTGCACCAATTGCATGCGGTAGGGGGCACGGCGCACCACGAGGTCGCAGGGTTGGTCCAGCACTTCGCTGCGGGAGTCGAGGTTCACGAGGTACTTCTCGCCACGCGCGTCCACGGTGAGGGTGAGGTTGCTGTCACCGGGCAGAACGAAGGGTCGCACGTTCAGGTTGTGCGGCGAGATGGGCGTAACGACCATGGCATCGCAGCCGGGGGCCAGCAGCGGGCCTCCGCAACTGAGGGAGTAGGCGGTGCTGCCGGTGGGCGTGGCGATGATGATGCCGTCCGCCCAGTAGGTGTTGAGGAAGCGGCCGTCCAAGTGGGCATGGATGGCGATCATGGTGGCGCCGTCGCGCTTGTGGAGGCTTACCTCATTCAAGGCGCTGTTGTGCGTGCCGAAGCTGGCGCAGCCTTCCATGGTCAACAGACTGCGCTCCTCAATGCTGTAACGCCGCTCCATGAGGGCCTTCAACGTAGCGTCCACATCCTCGATCCGGGTGTTGCTGAGGAAACCGAGCCGGCCGAGGTTGATCCCGAGCATGGGCACAGGGTTGCTGCCGATGAAGTTCACGCTGTCGAGAAAGCTGCCATCTCCCCCCAAGCTCACTAGTACGTCCAATTTGGCGCCTTCCACGCGGTCCATCAACTCGGTGCCTTCAGCCACCGGGTAGTTGGCCTCGGCCATGCGCTCGGCCAGGCCGCGCTCCACCACGGGCGTGGCCCCTGCGGCGGTCATCCGCTCCAGGATCCGGTTGATCGTGGCCGCCGCCGCCGCCGGATACAAGCGGCCATGTGTTCCTATGCGCATTTCCGTTTTCTTCAGAACGGTTGGGTGAAATGTAGGTACAATCCCGTCTCCGACAGGCCGTTCACAGCGTACTCCAAGCGCAGCACCTGATCGTAGCTTGTCACGATGTCCAGCCCAAGACCGTAGCTCTGTTGCCAATGGTTGGCCAAGGGGTTCAATGCTCCGTTCCGCTCGTCCCATACGTAGCCCTGGTCGCTGAAGGCGTTGAGGTACACCGCGAGGTAGAGCGTCCGGAAGGCACGGAAGGGGATGAAGTCCGCTTGGAAGGTGCGCGGTTTCAGCAGCGCGAAGAAGATGTTGGCCTTGCCTAAGAAATAGTGCTGTCCATCGATGATGTAGTACTCGTAGCCGCGCAGGTGTTCATCATAGCCCAGACCCTCCTGGAGATAGTAGTGGTCCTCGCTGCCGGCGGAGACTTTGCCGTTCAGGCTGCCGCCAAAGCTCCAGCGTTGGCCCCGCTTCCAACTGCGCTGCACCAAGGCTCGCAGAGACGTGACATCGGGCTGCTCCGGGCCGATGCCGTTGTGGTCCAACAGCAGCTTCGCGTAGCTGCCGCTGAGCGGGAAGGAGCGCGAGTCCCGTTGGTCGAGCACCAGTGCATAGTTCAGGCTGAGGTAGGCCATCTCCTGCATTCCGGAGGTGAGGTATTCCGGATTGCGCCGCACCACGGTGTCGCGCACGGTGGCATCGGTCCAAGAGGCTCCGAGGTAGTGCCGGACGTCATGTCCGCGGCGCAGGATCACTTTCGCGCCGGCCTTCCAATAGTGGTAGATGTTGTCCTTCGGGGTCTTCAACAGCACGCGCTTGTTGCCCACCGTGCCGATGGTGATCTCGTCCTGTTCGCCATAGGCACCGCCCACCTCGAAGCCCCAACGCTGGCGCTTGTCCACGAAGGGCACGCGGTAGTTGAGCCCGAATTCCTTGGAGTAGCCCAATTGCACTTTTGCGAAGAGCGTCTCGTTGCGCCCGCGCATGTTGTAGCGGAAGAACCAAGCGCCGATGTTGAGGCGTGAAAGATCCTTGGTGAGCCACCACGTGTTGAAGTTGGGGTCGGCGAAACGCACGATGGGCGTGGGCCACCAGAACCAGCGTTCGTTCAGTGTGATGGTGATGAAGACCTCGTGCGGCCCGAGGTAGGTGGGGAGCAGCGTGGCGGTGTTGAACAAGCCGAGGTTGAGCAGGTTTTCGCTGCTGCGAGCGAGCCGTTCGTAGAGTTCGTCGGCGGTGAGCGTATCCCCTTGCCGGAAGGTGAGCTCGCGCAGGATGATCCGTTCCTTGGTACGCCGGTTCCCTTCCACCAGGATGCCCGACACGCCGAAGGGGCCGGTGAAGTCCATGACGCGCTGCTGCGCGAAAGAACCCAAAGTGGCCAAGAGGAGCAACGGGAAGAGCAGGCCCCGCCCCGATAGGCATCGGGGCGGCCCGTGGTGGTGAGCTCCGATGTCTATCGGACCCGCGTTGGCGTGAGGCACGGCGATCATCCGGTTCCGCTGTTCATGGGTCACAGGAGCTAAGACAAGCTGGGAACACTTTCGCGATTCCGGGTCAAGCCCGGAATGACATTTGTTCCTTGGCCGGAAGCTCGAATACACGCGCCGAGCGCGTGTATTCGAGCTTCCGGCCCTCCGGTGGTTGTCACCCCGGCCTCCGAGCCGGGGTCGCGAAAAGGTTGGCGATGCTTCTTCTTTGAACGCAGGACAATGATCTCAGGCTTCCCACCTATGTCTCTGATATCAGCATTTATCGAATAGCTGTGCATTTTATTCCGGACACCAATAAAGAATTGGTATCACATTTTAATGATGCGCATCACGTCCTCATAACGGTCGCGCAAGTCGTCCTCCGCCTTGGAGCCTTGGAAGGTGGTGTGGACGGTGTACTCGAAGCGCTCGAAGGCTTGGAGGATCGCGCGGACGTCGTCGTGGTTGACCTTTAGGGTCACCTCCATCCGCATGCTGTCCGGCAGATCAGAGGTGTACACGCTCAATATCCGGGCCCCTTCATCCTCCACGATGCGGGCGATCTGTTGCAGGGAATAGTCGTTCCGCGCCATCTCCAGCACCAGCACGCTGCCCGCCGCGCTCGCGTTCACTAATTCCGCCATGCGGCGCATCGCCTCGTGCTCGCTGACCACCCCGAGGTAGTTGCCGCCCATGTCCAGCACAGGCACTATCGGCAGGCCGAGCTCGGCCATCAACTTCAGCACGTCATAGAGGTGCTGCCGGTCGCGCACGTAGGGGATCTCCACCCGGTCCATCAGTTTTTCCACCGTGGCCGCCGGGTTGCTGTTGTCCAATGTCGCACTGTCCTTCATCAGGCCGAGCAGCCGTCCGTTGGCCACCACGGGCAGCACGCTCGTCTTGAACTCGTCCATCAGGTCCAAGGCGCGCGCCACGGGATCGCGCGGGTTCAGCGGGAGTATGGCTTTGGAGATCAGGTCTATGGCTTGCATGCGATCGGTGTTGCGGAGCTTGGCCGCTACTTTTGTTGCGCCACCGGGGGACCAAGTTATGTGGCGCTGAAGGATGACCAAGCTCAGTGTTAACATCAATAAGCTCGCCACATTGCGCAATGCGCGCGGCGGCGACAGGCCGGACTTGTTGAAGTCCGCGCTGGAGATCGAGCGCTTCGGGGCGCAGGGCATCACGGTGCATCCGCGGCCGGACGAGCGCCACATCCGTTACGCGGACGTGCGGGCACTGAAGCCGGTGCTCACCACCGAGTTCAACATCGAGGGTTATCCCAATGCGAGCTTCATCGACCTGGTGCTGGAGGTGCTGCCCGCGCAGGTGACACTCGTGCCGGACCCGCCGGGCGTGCTCACCAGCAATGCCGGATGGGACACGCGCACCCACAAGGCCGAACTGAAAAAGGTGGTGGCGCGCTTCAAGGAAGCAGGTATCCGTACCTCGCTCTTCATGGGCACGGACACGGAATTGATCGCGCACGCCGTGGACACGGGCACCGACCGCATCGAACTCTACACCGGGCCATATGCGGAGCAGTATGCCGCCGACCGCGACACGGCGGTGGCACCGTTCACCCGCGCGGCGGAAAAGGCCGTGGCGCTGGGCTTGGGACTGAATGCCGGACATGATCTAGACCTCCGGAATCTGGCGTGGTTCAAGGCGCAAGTGCCGGGTTTGGAAGAAGTTTCCATCGGCCATGCACTGGTGTGCGACGCTTTGTGGTTTGGTATGGAGAACACTGTGCAATTCTATCTGCGTGAGTTGCGATGAGCGTAGACCTCTTTTTCCGCCGGGAAGGCACCGGCACCCCCGTAGTGATCCTGCACGGGCTTTTTGGCAGTAGCGACAATTTTGGCAGCATCGGGCGCACGCTCAGCAATGAGTTCGACATGGTGCTGGTGGACGAGCGCGACCACGGGCGCTCGCCGCACACGGAGCACATCACCTACCCGCTGATGGCGGAGGACGTGCAAGCCTTGGTGACGAAGCTCGGCCTGAAGGACATCGTGCTCGTAGGCCACAGCATGGGCGGCAAGACGGCGATGACCTTCGCGCAACGCTGGCCGGAGCTGCTGAAGCACTTGGTGGTGATCGACATCAGTCCGCGCCAGTATTCCATCGGTGACCATGCCGCGATCATCGAAGCCTTGCGCACCAGCGATCCCGCAAGCAAAGGTTCGCGCAAGGAAATAGAGGTCCATCTTTCCAACTATGTTCCCGAGCCCGGCGTGGTGCAGTTCCTGATGAAGAGCCTGTATTGGGAAAAGCCGGACCGATTGGCCTGGCGCTTCAACGTGCCCGTGCTGCACCGCGACTTGGACAACATCCTTGCGGCGATGGGGCCGGAGGTCGTCCGTGTTCCCACGCTCTTCATCCGCGGCGGCAAGAGCGGCTACATCACGCGGGAAGACCTGCCACAGCTGAAGGAGCAATTCCCGAAAAGCCGGGTGGAGACCGTTCCTTTCGCAGGCCATTGGGTGCATGCACAGGCTCCCGATGAGGTGATGGACTTCATCCGCTCCGTGGCATGAGGTTATCCATTACGTTGCTGGTTTCCGCCTGTTGGCTCCTATCGCCTGCACATGCGCAAGAGCAACGTGACAGCGTGCGCTACTCTGGTGGCTTCGTCTTTCACGACGGCATCTATCTCGATTTTCAGGCGTTCCGGAACAACGCGCCGAGCGTTCCCATGGCGGCGCTCACCACTGCGCAAGACCAGCGTGTCACGGACCTCGCCAGCACCAATGGCAAATTGTTCTATACGGACAGCGCGGGACAGTCCACACGCCTGGACCTGGACCGTACGTGGGGCTTTTGCGACAAAGGCATCGTGTATGTCCGCGCCGGAAATGACTTCTCCCGCATCGGCCTGATGGGCACGCTGGCACATCTCGTGTTCGACGCCACTTACCACAACTTCGACCCGTACATGTATAATGGCGGCTCCACCTATACCGTGGAGGAACAACGCTTCCTCAACATGGAGACCGGCGCGTTCCTGACCGTCACCGCTGGCGGGATCTATCAGGCCATCAGCAGGGACGCGATCCTCAAGGAGGACTTTGATGCGCTTTCACGGAAGCAACGCAACAAGCCGGAGACGGTCTTCCTCTTTATGCGGAGGTACAACGACCGCCACCCGCTTTATTTTCCGAGGTGAGGGTTTACGTCAAATGGCCTGAACCACCCCCGGCCCCTCCTTTCAGGAAGGAGGGGAGACCGGGCGCTCTCTTACCGCGCGATCGTGATCAACCGCTGGGAGCGGACTCCGTTCTGCAAGCTGGTCACCGTGTACAAGCCTGATGGCAGGTCGCTGGTCGGCACGGTGATCGCTCCGTTCGCATCGGTGCGCAGCACTTCCCTTCCGGTCGCATCATGCACGGTGATCAGCGCCGTCCCATCGGCGGCGGGCCGCACCTTGATCCAGTTGTTCGCAGGGACCGGCCACACGCGCATGTTGTCTGAAGAGGTGGTCTCTGCGATGCCTGTTGCATCGTTATGGCGTGCGTACCATTCCTGGTAGAACAGGTTGGCCACCGTGGCATCATGGATCACTAAGGTGTTCTCATCGTTCACCGTTTCGGCCGCCGCGGTCCAGTTGTGGCTGCCGGTGATCACACGCGGGTCGCCGGTGACGCCTTCATCCAGGATAGCGTACTTATGGTGTAACAGACCGGGTTCATCCAGGTGTGAATGCAGGTCTATGCCTTGTCCCACGAGGTAGTTGAATTCGGCGCCTATGCCGTCGACGTCCTCAATATCCCCTTCCACCAGCACTCCGGGGCGCTGGTAGGCGGCGACAACGGCGTCACCGAGGTCATTCTGCGTGAAGGCGTACAGGGCGAGCCGCACACTGCTCTGGGCGGCATTCAGCTCATGAACGATGTGGTCGGTCACGCCGTCGGAAGGGGAGAACCAGCTTTCCACCTCCTTGCCGCCCACGTTGAAAAGGTGCGGCGTATTGTCCGTCTTGTCCGGCCCGAAACGGCTGAGAGCAAGTACGGGCTGTGCGCCGCTGCCGCCCCACATTTCCTCGAACTCCATGCGGTAGCACCGCGCCAAGGCCTGGTCCTGGATGAAGACGATGTTGTTGTAGTCGTCAAAGAAGCTCTGCACGGTCCAGTTGCAGGAGCCGCCCATGATGGTGGCGCGCTGGGTGTCCTCGGCATCGGCGATGAAGAATTTATCGTGCGTGCCGCTGCCCAGCCCATCGGTGCGGTACAGCACGGGAATGCTTGGATCCAGCCCTGAAAGTGCCGTGTTGTTGTTGCTTCCCTCGGCGATCCAGCGCACCTGAACACCGCGTGCCTTGGCAGCGTTCACGGCGGAAACAAGCATGGTGCTGTTGGTGTTGTACATGGCGATGTCCAGCGTCTGCTGCGCGCGGTCGATGTAGGCCTTGATGGTGTCGTCGGTGGCCTGGAACAGCGCGATCGCATCGACGCCGCTGCTCACGCTGTGGTCCACGCTTTGGGTGAAGTACACCGCGATGGCCCCGCTGGAGGTGGAGGCGGTGGAGTACAGGCCGGTGAGGGAGAATGCGGTGTCACTGTCGGCCACGGAGAATGCCTGCGCATAGTAGAAGGTGGCGGACTGCAGGCCGGTGAGCTGCACGTCGTGAGTTTCCGTGGCGATGCCGTCACCGGCCAAGGAGCCGAGCGCCGGGGTGGTGCCATAGAACACCTGCGAAGAACCCGGCAGGTTTGTCTGCCAAGTGAGATGAAAGCCGTCCGGCACGAGGTTCGATTGTTCCACAGGGGGAATGATGCTGATGAACGGATGCGGAACAATATCAGCCGAGCCACGGGGCAACAACTGATAGCCACTGGTGTATGGCGGCGAATTATCATACTGCGAGGCTATGCCGGTAATGTCCACCGGGCCGGTGGGTACGGCGGTCCCGATCAACGGATGCCCGGAACGGAGGTAGACGTTGGCCGTCAACGGACCCGCCTGAACAGGCCATGTGCCGGCGGAAAAGACGCCGGAGCCGCTGAAGTAGACCCCTTCGATGCGCACCACGCGCGACTCCACGGATTCATCCAGCCCGTCCGGAGGGATCACTTCCGCATCTGGCAAGGTGTTGCCCGAGCTGTTGACGGAGAACGCGCTGATGGGTGTGATCTCCAAAAGGCCGCTGTATTCGGTGAGCGTGCCGGTAAGCGTGATGGCATCTCCCATGTCGGGCGAGAAGCCGGGCACGGACCCACTGCCCGGGAAGGCGGCGATGCCTCCGCTGGCATCTTGCACATAACGCACTCCGCCCAGCGAAGGGCCGGAGGTGACAATGCCGCTGATGGTGACACTGCTGCCGATCGCTGTGTTGCGTGCATCGTCAATTGTTTGCGCTGACAAGGTGGCCGTGCCGAGCATGCACAGGACCACGAAAAGTCCGGACTGATACCATTTCATCCCGCAAAGGAACGGTCCGTTCCACCGCCATCGGTCATTGCGGTACGGAATTTGGCAATTCGGGGCGGTGCACTGGATAACTTGCCGCCCCGAATTGCCAACGCCATGAGCATTCCTTCCCGTCTCCTATTGCTGATCGCCAGCGCTCTTATCATCCACGGTGCCACCGCCCAGAATGACAAAGCCCGCTATGAGCCGCGTTGCATCGGCTTTTGGAACTTGGAGAACTTGTACGACACCCTCGACGGACCCAACGACGACGCCGAGTTCCTGCCCACCAGTGCCAAGTTGTGGAACACTGAACGATATGAGCGGAAATTGCAGCACCTCGCACGCGTGATCGGCGAGATGGGCACCGACATCCACCCGGACGGCCTGGTGTGTTTGGGCCTCTCTGAAGTGGAGGACCGTGGCGTGGTTGAGGACCTCGTCAAGACCTCCCCGTTGGACAAGCGTCATTACCAGATCATCCACCACGACAGCCCGGACCGCCGCGGTATCGACGTGGCCTTCATCTATAACCCGAAGTTCTTCACCGTCCTTCATGAGCGGACCTATCCACTTCGCGATCCCTCCGACAGCCTCTTTCGCACGCGTGATCTGCTGTTGGTGACCGGCCTGATGGACGCCGACACGGTCAGCGTTCTGGTGAACCACTGGCCTTCCCGATATGGCGGTGAAAAGCGCTCACTGCCCAACCGCATCCGCGCTGCGGAACTGGGAAGGCACATCATCGATTCGCTGATGGCCCGAAATGCCGAGGCCAACATCCTGTACATGGGCGACCTCAATGACGATCCCGTGGACCCTGCCGTCCGCAAATACCTCAACACCACCGGTGACAAGGACATGGCCACAGGAAAGAAGCTGTTCAATCCGATGTACGACCTTTACAAGAAGGGCATCGGAACCCTTGCTTGGCGCGATTCCTGGAACCTCTTCGACCAGATCGTCCTCTCTCCCGCGCTGGTCACCGGGGCTGGTGGCAGCTACCGCTATTACGGAGTGCGCGTGTACAACCAGCCCTATCTCCGGCAGCAGGACGGGAACTATGCGGGATATCCCTTCCGCACCTATGTGGGCGATCAGTACCAAGGCGGCTACAGCGACCACTTCCCCGTGTATGTGATCTTGGTGAAGCCGGTGCAGTAGTTCAGTCCCATCAACGTCTCACGCAGTGGACGTTGCATGCTGGAGTAGTTCACGGTGATCGGTACTTTCGCACCATGATCGTTGTCACCGGTGCCGCAGGTTTCATTGGAAGCCGTCTCTTGGTCGAACTGCAGGAACGCGGCTACGCGGACCTCGTGGCCGTGGATGATTTCTCGCATCCGGAGAAAGCCCCGAACCTCGAAGGCGTGAAGCTCAGCGCCCGTGTGGAACGCTCGGTATTCCCCGCATGGATCGATGCGAACGAGAACCAGATCCAGTTCATCTTCCACCTCGGTGCCCGCACGGACACCACCGAGTTCAACAAAGCGATCTTCGACGAGCTTAACGTGCGTTCCAGCCAACAGATCTGGGAGCGCTGTGCGAAATATGCGATCCCTTTGGTGTACGCCTCTTCCGCAGCGACTTACGGCGTCGGTGAGCTGGGCTACGGCGATACCGACGATGCGCTTCCTTATGAACTGAAGCCGCTCAATCCCTACGGCGAGAGCAAGAACGAATTCGACAAGTGGGCCTTGCAGCAGGAGGCCAAGCCCTACTTCTGGGCCGGCCTGAAGTTCTTCAACGTCTATGGTCCGAACGAGTACCACAAAGGCCGAATGGCCTCCGTGGTCTTCCATGCGTTCAACCAGATCAGCGCCGGCGGAGGAATGAAGCTGTTCCGCAGCCACAAACCGGAATACACCGACGGTGGCCAGCTCCGGGATTTCGTCTACGTAAAGGATCTGTGTAACGTCTGCATTTTCCTGATGGAACACCGAAAGCATTCCGGTATCTACAACCTCGGCACCGGCAAGGCCCGCACCTTTTTAGACCTCGCTCGCGGCGTCTTCAAGGCCATGGGAAAACCCGAGCAGATCGCCTTCATCGACACACCGGCGGACATCCGGGACAAGTACCAGTACTTCACCGAAGCTCCGATGGAAAAGCTGCGCAGCATCGGCTACGATGCGCCATTCCACACGTTGGAAGAAGGCATCGAGGATTATGTGAAGGACTTTTTGTTGAAGCGGTAGTAGGGATCACCAACTGCCGCTGCCAACTATCCTACGCGTAGGTCGTCCGAGAGGCCCCTTTTCAACTTTCAGCCTTCCTCTTTCAGCTTTCTCTCAAAGCCACCAACCTTTCCCGCACCCGCTTCAGCTTTGATCGCACTTCGTCCAAAGGAAGCTGCGGTGGCGGTGGGGCCTCCTGCGGTTCCGGTTTGCGCAACTGGTCCTTCGCCCCTTGCAGCGTGAAGCCCTTCTCCTTCACCAAGTACAGGATGCGCCGCAATTGTTCGATGTCATCCTTGGTATAAAGCCTGTCGCCCTTGTTGGTGCGCTTAGGCCTAAGCGTGCCGAATTCCTTCTCCCAGTAGCGGAGCAATGAGGTGTTCACGCCCAAGGTCTCGGCCACCTCGCCGATGGGCCAGTACATCCGTTCGATGGTTTTTTCCTTCAGGGGCATCACGGCGAATGTAATGATCAGTCCATCGACTGCCCTGCATTGCCGGCGATCTCCACCATGCGTGCATATTCCTCCGGGCTGAGGCTGTTGAAGAGGAAGTTCACCGGATCCACCGGCATGCCGTCCTTGTGAACTTCGTAATGCAGATGCGGGCCGGTGCTGAGGCCCGTGCTGCCCACTTCGCCGATGACGTCGCCGCGCTTCACCTTCTGGCCTGCGCGCACCTTCAACTCGGACATGTGGCCGTAGAGCGTCTGGTATCCGAAGCCGTGGTCAATGATCACATGGATGCCGAAGCCGGTGGTGTTGTATCCGGCGAAGTCCACCGTGCCATCGCCGGTGGCGTGGATCTCCGTGCCGATGGGGCTGGTGAAATCGAGGCCCATGTGCGGCTTCTCGATCTTGTAGATGGGATGCATCCGCTCTCCGAAGCCGGAGCTGACACGCGTCTGGTCCTGCGGGATCGGTTCCACTGAGGGGATGCTCGCCAGCATCTCCTGCTTGCGTAGCACGAGCGAACCCACCTCGTCCAGCGAGAGGCTTTGGACATACATCCGCTTGGCGATCATGTCCAAGCGCTTGCGGGTGCCGATCACCAGTTCGCTGTTCGCGAAACCCGATAGGTCCTTGTACCGGTTCACTCCGCCGATACCGGCCATGCGCACCGTGGAGGGGATGGGGTCCGCCTCGAAGATCACGCGGTACACATTGTCGTCACGCCGCTCGATGTCGCTAAGCACATCCTCCATGTCCGCCAGTTGCTTGTTGATCAGTTCGTATTCCACCTGCAGCTGCTGGTTCTCGCGGCGCAGCGTGGCCTCCTTGGGCGAATCGATGAACTGGAAGGCGAGGAAGATGCCGATCACGCCGATCAGCAGCCCCGGTGCAAGCGCCAAAGAAATGCGCTTCAACTTCTTCCAGCCGCTGGTGCGGATGCGCTCGAAGTTGAGCGTGTTGGGGTTGAAGCGGTACTTGTGCTCAGCCATGTGGTCCGGCAGGGAGGTGCGAAGTTAGCCGCCACCTAATTTCGCGGCGCATTCATTCACAGGCCTTAAGCCAGCAACGCAGCCATGCCCACTTCCCGCGAGATCCGCCAAGCTTTCCTCGACCACTTTGCCAAGCGCGGCCATGCCATCGTGCCCAGCGCGCCGATGGTGGTGAAGGACGACCCCACCCTGATGTTCACCAACGCGGGCATGAACCAGTTCAAGGACCTCTTTCTGGGCAACAGGCCGGTGACGGACCCGCGCATTGCGGACACGCAGAAGTGTCTCCGTGTTTCAGGTAAGCACAACGACCTGGAGGAGGTGGGCATTGATACCTACCACCACACGATGTTCGAGATGCTCGGCAACTGGAGCTTCGGCGATTATTTCAAGAAAGAGGCCGTACAGTGGGCTTGGGAACTGCTGGTGGACACCTTCAAGATCGATCCCGCGAACATCTACGTCACCTATTTCGGTGGTGACGCTGCGGACAAACTGGAGGCGGACAATGAGACGCGCGACCTTTGGCTGGAATACCTGCCTGGTGAACGTGTGCTGCCATTCAGCAAGAAAGACAACTTCTGGGAAATGGGGGAGACCGGTCCCTGCGGCCCTTGCACGGAGATCCATGCGGATGTGCGCTCGGACGCCGAGAAAGCAAAGACACCCGGTAAGGATCTCGTGAACAACGACCATCCACAGGTGATCGAGATCTGGAACAATGTGTTCATGCAGTACGAGCGCAAGGCAAACGGCTCACTGCTCCCGTTGCCCGCCAAGCACGTGGACACCGGCATGGGCTTCGAGCGGTTGTGCATGGTGCTGCAAGGCAAGCGCAGCAACTACGACACAGATGTGTTCCAACCGTTGATCCAGGCGCTTGCCAAGTCCTGCGGAAAGGAATACGGGGCCAGCATTTCCGGGATCCCGGGTCAGGCCATCTCTACGGGAGGCATGTCCCGGAATGACGGGTCTGGGGAAAGGGCGGACATCGCCATGCGTGTGATCGCCGACCACCTGCGGGCCATCGCCTTCGCAATCGCCGACGGGCAGCTGCCCAGCAACACCGGTGCGGGTTATGTGATCCGCAGGATCCTGCGTCGTGCCGTGCGCTACGGGTACAGTTTCCTCGGTCTGCAAGAGCCGTTCATCCATGCGTTGGTACCGGTGCTTGTGGAGCAGATGGGCGAGCAATTTCCGGAACTGGCGAAGCAGCAGGAGTTGATCACCAACGTGATCCTGGAGGAGGAACGCTCCTTCCTGCGCACGTTGGAACTGGGTACGAAGCGGCTTGAGCAATTGGTCGCCGAAAGCAAGGGCACCCTTGACGGGGCCAAGGCTTTCGAGCTGTTCGACACCTTCGGCTTCCCGATCGATCTCACCCGCCTGATGGCCCGTGAACAGGGCGTGGACGTGGACATGCTGGGCTTTGAGAAAGAGCTGAAGAAACAGAAGGACCGTTCACGTGCGGCCACCGCCATCACCACGGGGGATTGGACGGAATTGGCGGAAGGCACCACCGAATTCGTCGGCTATGATGAACTTGCTACCGAGGCCAAGATCCTGCGCTATCGCAAGGTGAAGGACAAGGCAGGTGACCGCTACCAAGTGGTGCTGGACCGCACGCCCTTCTATCCCGAGGGCGGCGGCCAGATCGGTGACCAGGGTTGGTTGGCCCAAGGTGGTACCAAGGTGACCGTACTGGATACCCGGAGGGAGAACCAGTTGATCGTGCATTTTACCACGGAGCTTCCGCAGGATGTTTCCGCGCCGCTCTCGGCGGAAGTGGATGAACACCGCCGCAAGCTCACGCGCCGCAATCACAGCGCTACGCACCTGCTGCACTACGCCTTACGAAAAGTGCTGGGCACGCATGTGGAGCAGAAGGGGTCCATGGTGGCCCCCGACCGTCTGCGTTTTGACATCTCGCACTTCGCCAAGGTCACTCCGGAGGAACTGGCACAAGTGGAGGCTGAGGTGAAGGACCTGGTCCGTGCCGACCTGCCCTTGCAAGAACTGCGGGATACCCCTGTGAAGGAGGCCATGGCCATGGGCGCGATGGCGCTGTTCGGCGAGAAGTACGGGGATGCTGTGCGTGTGATCAAATTCGGTGACAGTGTGGAGCTGTGCGGGGGCATACACGTACCGCGCACAGGCGAGATCGGCGGATTCCGTATTGTCTCCGAAGGAGCGTTGGCAGCGGGGATCCGGCGTATCGAAGCCATCACCAGCGAGGCCGTGGAGCAGTACGTGGAGGAGCGTTTGAGCACCCTCGACACATTGAACGGCCTGTTGAAGCATCCGGCGGACATTACTGCGGCCGTGAATCAGCTTCTGGACCAGAACGCAAATTTGGCCAAGGAGGTGGAGAAAGCCGGGCACGAGCGGGTCGGTCGTTTGCAGGAAACGATCCTGGCCAAAGCCGTGGAAGTGAATGGCGCGCGTGTGATCGCCGAGGAGGTGGACCTGGACGCCAACGGCATGCGGGACCTGGCATTCCGGCTGAAGGATGCCAACCCGGACTTGTTGCTGGTAATGGGCGCCCGTCAAGGTGATAAGGCGCTGTTGGGCGTCATGGTGGGCCAAGCACTTTTGGACAAGGGCGTTGCAGCGCCGCAGATCATCAAGGCGCTTGCAAGCGAGATCAAAGGCGGCGGGGGAGGGCAGGCCTTCTATGCGACGGCCGGGGGCAAGGACCCTGAGGGCCTGCCACGCGCACTGAAAAAGGCGACTACGCTGTTAGAGCCTATTTAGAATCTCTTGGGCGATGGACCGCGAGTCTATTTTTCGTTCAGGCGAAGCAGGAAAATCATCGCGTAGCGGTGTCTACGGGATCATTTTCCGGCGAAGCATGGGCGGAAAAGAGGCCGGGGGCCGCGTTCGAAGAGATTCTAAACAGGCTCTTAGGCTAAGCTGGGGCTGTGCTCCCGGTTGGAGTCTTGTGTGCCCGGGGCCGGCCGTCCATACACCGGTCCGGTGTACGCCGTGTCGTAGCTCATGCCAAGGTTGAAGATGTACAGGCCATTGAGCAAGATCACCAGCACATGATCCAGCGTGGAGCGCTTGCCGAAGCTCTGGCACAGTTCGATCCACACCTTGGGGATCATGTACAACTGGCCGTAGACCGGGATCAGGAAGAGCCAAAGGTGGCTGGCTGGCCGACCTACGATGCGCAGAAAGACGATGAAATTCCAGATGGGCACGATGGCGGCGATGCCTGGCTGCCCGGCTTTTTCATACAGGCGCCATTGGGCCACCACGGAAAGGACCAACATGAAGCCCAGAATGTAGTACATGCTGTCCCCGAGATGGCTATACAAGAAGTTGTAGATATGGCTCAGCATTTCCATGGCGGCGTGGTTTTGGTTCCCCCCCAAGCGTAATTAGTACGCGTTTTCTCCCTTGAAGACGCCTCAAAGAACGGGAGGTTGCCTCCCTCCTGTCCGATCCTTCGGAAGGAATGTGAACAGTGGAATGGGGGAATTCCGGTCCAGAGCTATATGTGGCAGAGTATCAGGAGTTTGCATAGCGTTTGACATCCGCATCGCCGATCTCCGGTCCGCCCAGGATCACCAAGCGTTCCACCACATTTCGCAGTTCCCGCACATTTCCCGTCCAGGGTAGTTTCTGTAGTTCCTTCATCGCCTTGTCCGAGACCTTTTTCGGGGCGCAACCCTGCTCAGTGCAGATCATCTTGATGAAATGCTCCACCAGCTCCGGGATGTCCTCGATCCGCTCCTTCAAGTCGGGCACATGGATGGGGATCACGCTGAGGCGGTGGTACAGGTCCTCCCTGAAGCGGCCTTCCGCGATCTCCTTGCGCAGGTCTTTGTTGGTGGCGGCGATCACCCGCGGGTTGACCTTGATCTCTTTGTCGCCGCCCACCCGGGTGATCCGGTTTTCCTGCAAGGCCCGAAGCACCTTGGCCTGGGCGGCCAGGCTCATGTCCCCGATCTCGTCCAAGAAGAGGGTGCCCCCGTCGGCCAGTTCGAATTTCCCCTTCCGCTGGGCCACTGCGCTGGTGAAAGCGCCTTTTTCATGGCCGAAAAGCTCACTTTCGATCAGTTCCCCGGGGATCGCGGCGCAGTTCACCTCGATGAAGGGGCCGCCCTTTCGGCTGCTCTTTTCATGCAGCATCCGGGCCACGCCCTCTTTTCCTGCTCCGTTGCCGCCGGTGATCAAGACGCGGGCATCGCTCGGGCCGACCTTCTCCACCATTTCACGGATCGCCTCCAGCGCTTTGCTTGTTCCGACCATGCGCCCATCGGCCTTGCCCTTCTGTACCTTCTGGCGGAGGGTCTTGGTCTCCTGTACCAGCGAGCCGCGGTCCAAGGCGTTCCGCAGGGTCACCAGGATCCGGTTCAGGTCCGGCGGTTTCTGGATGAAGTCGAATGCCCCTTTCTTGATCGCTTCCACGGCCGTGCCGATGGTGCCGTGCCCGCTGATCATCACTACGGGGATGGAATCGTCATGCGCCATCAGCTTTTCCAGCACCTCCATGCCGTCCAACTTGGGCATCTTGATATCGCAAAGCACCACGTCGAAGCCGCCTTTCTTTGCTTTTTCAAGGCCTGAAGCACCATCCTCGGCTTCTTCCACCTTGTGCTTCTCATGTTCCAGGATGTCGCGGAGCGCGTTGCGGATCGCCTTTTCGTCGTCGATGATGAGGATCTTGGCCATGCTTTGTTGCGCCTGAGCTTTTGCGTAGGTGAAGCGCAAAGATGGGAAGGAGGCGACAGGTTTATCCGCAGATGCCGCAGATGTGCGCAGATGATGCGCCGGAGGTGATGTGGTTTTTACCGCAACGGTCGCAACGGATCATATCGGCTGACCTTTTACCGCAGAGGACGCGGAGGACGCAGAGAATGCCAAGCAAACGGGGGGCTGCCTCCGGCAGTTGAGGACGCGGAGCGGCAGAGCCGGCAGCACACCGTCGCCGGAGTGCTTCGGCCTGACCAGCCTAACAACTGACAACTACGTGTACGGTCAGCTCTTCGCTTGTTCCGGATGCAGGTAACGCTCATGCACACGCGGCAAAAAGGCCGCCGCCAGACCGATCAGCGGCAGGAACGAGCAGATCTGGAAGACGAACGCGATGTTGGTGTGGTCCGCTAGCGCACCGAGCAGCGCGGAACCGATCCCGGCCATGCCGAACGCGAAACCGAAGAACAGGCCGGAGACCATGCCCACCTTGCCCGGCACCAATTCCTGCGCATAGACGAGGATGGCGGAGAAAGCGGAGGAGAGGATCAGGCCAACGATCGCTGAAAGGATACCGGTCCACATCAGGTCCGCATGGGGCAGCAGCAGAGTGAAGGGCGCCGAGCCGAGGATGGAGAACCAGATCACGTACTTCCGCCCGTAGCGGTCGCCGATGGGCCCGCCGATAAGTGTGCCGATGGCGGCGGCGAAGAGGAAAATGAAGAGGTGGATCTGGGCATCCCGCACCGACAAGCCGAACTTGCCCATCAGGTAGAAGGTGTAATAGCTGCTCATGCTGGCGAGGTAGAACTGCTTGGAGAAGATCAGCACGAGCAAGATCACGATGGAGCGCCTAACGGTGCTGCGCGGGATACCATGGGGTACCACCATCTTGGCCGGGCGGCGTGCACGGATCGCTGAACTGCGTTTGTACCAGGTCCCCACCCGCTGCAGCACGAAGATCCCGATCAGCGGGATCACCGCGAACCAGCCCAGGCTGTGCAGACCGAACGGTACCACGATCAGTGCGGCAAGCAATGGCCCCATGGAGGACCCGAAGTTGCCGCCTAGCTGGAACACGGATTGTGCAAGGCCACGTTTTCCGCCGGATGCCGCGTGCGCGATGCGGGAAGCCTCCGGATGGAAGATGGAGGAACCCATGCCCACGAGCATCACGGAGAGGAGCAGGGCGGTGAAGCTGCCCGCGCCCCACAGTGCCAGGATCCCCGCCAGGGTGAAACACATGCCCACCATCAGGGAATAAGGCTGTGGCCGCTTGTCCGTGAAACGCCCCACGAAGGGCTGCAGGATCGAGGCGGTCATCTGGAAGCAAAGCGTGATGATGCCCACCTGCGTGAAACTCAGCGTGAACTTCTCCTTGACGATGGGATAGATCGCGGGGATCAGCGACTGCACGATGTCGTTCAACATGTGCGACGCGCTGATGGCGATCAGGACGGGGACCACCGTGCGTTGCGCGAAGGCGGAAGCGGGGCGGGCGGGCTTACCCATGGGGGCCGCGAAATTACTTGCGGTCCGCGATCGGGATGATCACGGAAAAAAGATAGGGGGGATGACCGGCCCGTTCATCATTATGTGCTTGATCACTTCTTGTTTTCAGCATTTTGGGGTTCCTTGGTGGCCTCGCGTCCAGATGCACACAGTGGCCGTTCACACCTCAACGGCACCGCCCGGTTCCTGTGCTAACACCCACATTTGCGGATATGTCGGGATAGTGTGGCAGGAATGTTCCGCAGTCTCCCAATTCCCATAGCTTAGCGCCCGACCCGAACTACGCATGAGCAGACACGACACCAGGAAACCGATGAGCGTATTGCTCGCGGAAGCGGAGGATCAGGGCCAAGGGACCTTGGTAAGAAGGCTGGGAGCGGTAAGCTTAGTGGCTCTCGGCATCGGGGCCATCATCGGTGCGGGCCTCTTCTCTCTTACCGGCGTGGTGGCGGGGCAGCATGCGGGGCCGGCGGTGGTCCTCTCCTTTGTCATCAGTGCCGTCGGTTGCGCCTTTGCGGGGCTGTGCTATGCGGAGTTCGCCAGCATCATTCCGATCGCCGGCAGTGCCTACACATACAGCTTCGCCACCATGGGCCGCATCTGGGCCTGGGTCATCGGTTGGGACCTCGTGCTTGAGTATGCCGTGGGGGCCGCCATGGTCGCGATCTCCTGGAGCCAATACCTCAACAAACTGCTGGCAATGCACGGCATGCACATCCCCGAGCACCTGATGGCGGGGCCATTTGAGGGCGGATGGTTCAACCTTCCAGCCGTGATCATTGTGGCGTTGATGTCGCTGTTGCTCGCGCGCGGGACCCGCGAAAGTGCCGGGGTAAATGCCATTATCGTGGTACTGAAGGTGGCTGTGGTGCTGGTCTTTATCTTCTTCGGCTGGTCCTACATCAACCCGGCCAATCTCACGCCCTTCATCCCACCGAACAACGGCGTGTGGGGCGAATTCGGTTGGAGCGGGGTGCTCCGTGGTGCGGGCATCATCTTCTTCGCCTACATCGGTTTCGATGCGGTGAGCACCGCCGCACAAGAGACCAAGAACCCCAAGCGCAACATGCCCATCGGCATCCTCGGCTCGCTTGCTATCTGTGCGGTGCTCTATGTGCTGTTCGGCCACGTGATGACCGGCTTGGCGAACTACACCGAGTTCGGTTCGGGGACTGATTCGCTTGCGCCGGTGGCCACCGCCATTAAGCACACGCCCTACGTTTGGCTCCAGCAGGCCGTGATCATCGCCATCCTTGCCGGTTATTCCTCGGTGATCTTGGTGATGCTGATGGGCCAGAGCCGCGTGTTCTACAGCATGAGCCACGACGGCCTGCTCCCGAAGGTCTTCTCCGATGTTCACCCCAAGTACCGTACACCGTTCAAAAGCAACATGTTCTTCATGCTCTTTGTGGGGGCGTTCGCCGCCTTCGTGCCGGGCAGGGTGGTGGGGGAGATGACCAGCATCGGTACGCTGCTCGCCTTCATCCTGGTGAGCATCGGCGTGCTCATCATCCGCAAGCGCATGCCGGACGCACCCCGCGGTTTCCGTACGCCGTTGGTGCCGTTGGTCCCCATTCTGGGCGTGGTCGTATGCGGCGCCATGATGCTGGCTCTTCCTTGGGACACATGGCTGCGCCTGGTGGTGTGGCTCGGCATCGGCATGGTGGTCTACTTCCGCTACAGTGCTAAGCACAGTAAGTTCTGAGCACCACCGGCTCAGCATGTTGCGCAGAGCATTGTCAACTGCTGATTTCTGTATCCCGTACCGGATCTTGTTGGACATGATCGGCCGGACCGTGCTACGGTAAGGCGCGAACGCGGAGCATATCACCGCGGATGTGGCGGGCCTAAAGTCCGGACGCTCTTTGGTGCGGACGCCTTTGGCCAACGGAGCTCGTCAGGTCCGTTCCTTTTATAGCGAAAGCATTCGGCGTGTGGACCTGCTTGGACAGGTTTTGTTCCTAAAGTTAAAATGATCAGCTTTGATACAAATCGCCGCACCATGAAAGCACCACTACACATTCTTCTTGCTGCCACCGTCTTTGCCACGGTGCCGGCCATGGCACAGATCCCCAATGCGGGCTTCGAGAACTGGATCACGGTAGGCAGCTATCAGGACCCGGTGCAATGGACAACGATCAATCAGATGACCACCTCTCAAGGCGCGGGGCTTTCCTGTGAAAAGGGAACACCAGGCGCGGTGGGAAGCAGCTATGTGAAGCTGACATCACTTGCCATGGCAGGCGTTGGCGTGATACCGGGCCAATTGACGGCCGTGGATGCCAACGGGATGACCGGTTTTCCTTATGCGGCACGGCCCGAGGCCTTGAACGGTATGTGGAAACATGCTATTCAGACCGGTGATGCCGGGTTCATCACGGTAACGTTGAGCAAATTCAATACCACTAGCCAAAGCGATGAGGCCGTGGGCGTGGGAAGTATCAGTGTGGCGGGTACCCAAGCTGCTTGGCAAGCCTTCAGCATGTCGATCATCTACGTCAGTCCGGACGTGCCTGACAAGGCGATCATTGTCATTATGTCCAGCGCCGGGGCGGGCATTGCAGGCAGCACCCTTTCGTTGGACGAACTGAGCTTCGGGAATTTTACCGGTATCGATGAGCCCAACGCCTTACCTGAGCTGACCGTCCGCCCCACCTTGGCAACGGACCTGCTTACCGTGACCACGGCCATCCCGATGGCCGAGCTCACCATACTGGACCTTTCGGGGCGCACCGTGAAGACCATGAGCACGGGACAGGCACAAGTGGAAATGCACGTGTCCGATCTTCCTGTCGGTCGCTACCTCCTAGGCGTGCGCATGGCCGATGGCAGGCGTAACATGCGCTCCTTCATGAAGCAGTAAGCGATCATCGGACAGGAAAAGGAGGCGGCCCCGCCTCCTTTTCTTATTTCCTCATGGGAGGATGCGTGCCGCCGCCCCTTCCTTCAGGGAATACTTGCTCCACTGCAGTTGATGCATCCCGTGCAGAAGGACGCGCTCGATCAACGCCATCGCGGGAATGATGGTGTCCACGCGGTGCGCGGGCAGCCCGGGCATGGCCGAGCGTTGATCGCGCGTCATGGCGAAGAACTGATCCTTCAAGGCATCGAATTCCGTGGCATCGAAAGTCAGGGAGACGGTATCCGTTGCTATCGGCGTGCCTCGTTCCAAGGCGATCATCGCCGCGATGGAATCGAAAGAGCCTGCGGAACCGACCAAGGTGGTGGGCCAATGCCGGTCCACTACGGACCACAAGGACTCCAGTTGCGCATCCATGTGCTGGGCCATGCGCAGTTGGGTGTTCATGCCCATGGGGTCGATATCGGGAAAGCGTTCGAACAGGCGCGTGGTGCCGAGTTCGAAACTGTGCTTCCACATCAGTGATCGATCGGTGGCCAGGATGAACTCCGTGCTTCCCCCGCCGATGTCCATCACCAGCATGGGCTTCTTCCCGAACGGTACCGCCTGGCGAACGCCGTCCAGGATCAAACCGGCTTCCTCCTCACCGGGAATGATCCTGATCACCAGACCAAGCTCCTTGTGCACCTCTTCCACGAAGGCCTCGCCGTTCCGTGCATTCCGCAAGGCCGAGGTGCCAAATCCGCTCACGTGTTCCGCGCCAAGCTCTCCCGCCGTATCCATCAGTATGCGCAAGGCCTCCATTCCGCGAGCGGATGCCTCTGCCGTGATCTCCTTCCTTTCAATTCCGCCCCGGCCCAGGAAAACGGAGAGCTCCTCCGTATGCAGTACGTGAAGGCCCTTTTGGCTTCCGCTATGCTGCTCGGCCACCAGCAATTTGAAGGTGTTCGTACCGAGGTCGATGACAGCAACTTTCATAAGTGCAGTCGTGAGTCTGTGAGTCTTGAGTCGTGAGTCGGACTCCCGACTCAAAGACTCCCGACCCCCGACTCAGAATTATCCGCGATAGAACAACCACTTCCCCAGTTCCTTCCACGAGACCTTCTTGCCGTACATAAGGATCCCTGTGCGGTAGATGCGGCCCGCGAGCCAGGTGGTGAAGATGAACGTCGCGATCAACAGGCCCATGCTCAGGAAAAGTTCGCCGAGGTGCTCAAAAGCGTTCCCGGTGGCCACGCGCACCATCATCACGATCGGTGATGTGAACGGAATGATCGAGCACCAGAACACCGCCGGGCCGTCCGGGTTGTACACCGCAGTCTGGGCGATGAAGAGCCCGACCATCATGGGAATGGTGATGGGCATCATGAACTGCTGCGTGTCCGTCTCGGCATCCACCGCCGAACCCACGGCAGCGAAAAGCGAACTGTAAAGAAGATAGCCTCCGAGGAAATAGAACAGGAACAGACCGAGGATCGCCGCTACGGGCAGGTCGTTCCAGATGTCCATGATCACGTCCAATTGTTCGTTCGGGCTTTCCTGGTCCTGCACCTGTGCCTGTTCCTCGAACTGGGAGTGCAGTTGCGTGGTCATTTGAACGTTGCCCTTTTCCAGTGCGGAGCTGGAGATCGCGTCCTTGGCGAAGGACATGCCCACGGACCCGAGCACCAAGGAAATGACGACCCAAAGCAGGAACTGGGTGAGGCCCACCATGGCCACCCCGACGATCTTGCCCATCATCAGTTGGAACGGTTTCACCGAGCTGATGAGCACCTCCACCACGCGGTTCTGCTTTTCCTCCATAACCCCGCGCATCACCTGCACACCATACAGAAATATGAAGATGAAGATGAGATAGCCGAACGCGAAGCCGATGCCGGCCTTGGCCTGGTCGTAGCTTTGCTTACCCTGCTTGTCGATGTCGAAGAGCTGGATGTTCAAAGCGGTTTTGATCTTCTGGTAGACCTCGGGATCCACGTTGTTCACGCGCAGCTTTTCCTTTTCGATCACCTTCTCGATCTGGGTGGAGAGGTAGTTCTGCACGCTTTGGCTGGGCAGGCTCTTGTAAAACACCTGGATGGTGTTGTTCTCCAAGATCAAGGGGTTCACCTCCACCATGGCGGTATAAGGGCTGGCCTTGAACACGGAGTCGGAAATGTCTTGCGGCTCGTAGAAGAACTTGATGTCGTCGGTCTCCTGTAATTTGTTCGTCAGCAAGTTTGCCTTGTCCACCACTACGATGTTCTGGATGCCGCTCTCCTGCATGCCGAGGTAGACCACCAAGGTGATGCCGCCCACCATTAGGAGGGGGCCCAGGAGGGTCATGATGAGGAAGCTGGGCTTGCGCACGCGGGTGATGAATTCCCGCCAGATGATCAATCCGGTCTTGCCCATGGTTCAGGAAGCGTTGAGAGTTGCCGTGGTGTTGTTGCGCATGTCCATCCTTATTCGGTCATGTCCGTGGAAATGGTCTCCGGCGCTTTTTCGCTCACGGCCCTGATGAAAATGTCGTGCATGCCGGGCACCAGTTCATGTACGCCGAGGATCTGTGCCACTGGCATGGTCGCCGCCAGCACGTTGTTCAGCGTGGCACCGTGCAGGAGTTTCACCCGTGCCGTGCACAGGCCGCCGTCCTCTTTGGGGTCGATCAGCTCGCCGTGGTAGGCCAATGCATTGGCAAAGGCCACCTTCGACCCTTTGAATTCGATGGTGTAAGTGGAGTCGCTGTATTGTTTGCGGATGTCCTTCACGCTGCCATGGAGGACCACCTTGCTGCGATCGATCAGGGCGATGTGCTCGCAGAGCTCCTCCACACTGCCCATGTTGTGCGTGCTCAACATCACCGTGACGCCCTCGTCGCGCATACGCAGGATCTCCAAGCGGATCAGCTCCGCGTTGATGGGGTCGAAGCCGCTGAAAGGCTCGTCCAGGATCAACAGTTGCGGGCCATGCAGCACGGTGGTGATGAACTGGACCTTCTGGGCCATGCCCTTGCTGAGCTCCTCCACCTTCTTGTTCCACCAGGTGGCCATGTCCCAGCGCTCGAACCAGTCCTTGAGCCGCTTGGTGGCCTCTTTCTTGTCCATCCCTTTCAGCCGGGCGAAATAAACGGCCTGTTCGCCCACCTTCATCTTTTTGTAGAGCCCGCGCTCCTCTGGCAGATAGCCCATGGTAGCCACGTCGGCCTCGGTCATGGGTCTTCCGTTCAAGAGCACCTTGCCGCTGTCCGGGCCGGTGATGCGGGTGATGATCCGGATCAATGTGGTCTTCCCGGCGCCGTTGGGGCCGAGCAGGCCGAAGACCTTGCCCGTAGGGACTTCTATGCTTACGCCGTCCAACGCGAGATGGTCGCCGTATTTCTTAACGATGGTTTCCGTTGCGAGCATGCCGTCGGGTCCGGGTTTTCGGTTTACGGACGGGCCGAAGGTAGCCGCCTGCGTTCAGAGGATGGCTTCCGCCCGTGGAGCGGGCGGACCGTTCGACCGGCGAGACGCCGGGAACGGATCTATGCGTAGATCTCGCGCCGCCCCACCATGCGCTGCTTGGCGGTGTCCCACACCTTCAGTCGAAGGCACTTGATCACGTCCCAAGGCAGCAGGCTGGTGACCTTTGCCTTCTGTAGTTCGGGGATGGCCTTGTAGACCTCCGGCAACCGGTAGAAGGGGATGCGGGGGTTGAGGTGGTGGATGTGGTGGTAGCCGATGTTGGCAAGGAACCAACGCATCACCCCGCTCATGCGCATGTGGCTGCTGCTGCTCAACGCCGCATCGTGGTAGGTCCATCCATCCTTCTCGGCGAATTGCACCCCGGGGAAATTGTGCTGTGCGTAAAAGAGGTAGGAACCCAGCCCAAGGCTGATGACGAAGGGGGCGAAGAAGCCGAACACCAGCCCCGGCCAGCCTGCGAGCAGGAAGATGCCCGTGCCCACGGCGATGTGGAAGACCAGCGCCACGATACTGTCCCAGTGCTTGCCCGTGTTGCTCACCAAGGAGCGGATGCACATGCCGTAGAGGAACATGAAGATGTAACCCAGACCGATGGTGATCGGGTGGCGGATGAACATGTAGATGGTGCGCTCCCCTTTGGGTGAGGCTAAATACTTCTCCTTGGTGACGATGGGGAAGGAGCCGATGCTGCTGGTGTACAGCTTGCTGTTATGGGCGTGGTGGTAATTGTGGCTGCGCTCCCAAATGCTCACCGGGGCCAGCATGTACCAGCCGAAGACTGTAAAGATCCCGCGGGCGGCCCTCGAGTGCTGGAGGATGCTCTGGTGCAGGAAGTCGTGGTAGATCACGAACATGCGGCCCAAGGTGAGGGCCACCAATAAGCCGCAGATCACCTTGGCCCAGATCGGGGTGGGGAGGAATACGCCGGTATAGCCTGCGGCCAGCACCACAAGGGTGATGATGACATGCCACCAGCTACGGCCGCGATATTCCTTCGCGTAGGCACGGGTGGCCAGAATGAGATCTTTGCCTTGAAGCATGGTGCAAAGTTACGCCGGGCGGAATGGCATTGATGCCGGAGGCCTGTGCTTCCACCGGCGGTGCGTCCAAAGCCAGATCTCCGGGCGCGTGTGGATGTCCTGCTCCAATCGTTTGGTGTGCAATTCGGTGATGAGGCCCTCCGAAGTGTTCTTCGGGTCTGCCACGAGCGGTTCGAACCGCATTACGTAATGCCCTCTCTTCGGCCGGTCGATGCCTAAGTAGATGATGGGCCGGTCGAGTTTTTGCGCGATCTTCTCCGTGCCCCAAAAAACGGGTGTGGCCTGGTTGAGGAAGGTGGTCCAGTAGGCATGTTCCGGAGCAGGTGTCTGGTCCGCGATAAAAGCCGTGGCCGTCACTTGGTGCCGGTCGCGGAGCATGCACTTCACCGTCTCTTTCATGGGGTAAAGTCCATTGCCCAAGCGGGTGCGCATCCGGATGAACAGGCCGTCGAAGTGCTTGTTCGCAAGCGGGTGGTAGATCACGTTCAACCGGTGATAGGGCAGTTGGCTGAAACGTGCCCCCCCGAGCTCCCAGTTGCCCCAGTGCCCCATCACGAGGATCACGCTCGTGCCCGCATCGAAATACCGCTTCAGAAATTCCGTCCCTTCCACCGTGATGCGTCGCTCCAGTGTCGCGGTCGGAATAGTGAGGGTTTTGACCGTCTCGAGCATCAAATCGCAGAACCAACGGCGGAATTTCCGTTCGATCAGCGACAATTCCTCCGGTGACTTTTCCGGGAAGCTGTTCCGCAGGTTCTCGCGCACCACCTTCAGGCGGTAACCGATGATCCGGAACAACACGAACTCCAACACGTCGCTCAGGAGGTACAGGGCACGGAAGGGCAGCAGCGAGATGCCGTAGATCAACGGAAGGATCAAGTAGTAACCAAGGGTGCCCATGGATTGCCAAAGAAAGCACGATCGGGACGGAACCGGGTGAAGGTGGAAAGCGAAAAGCCCCTTCGTTGCCGAAGGGGCCTTCGCAGGGTGCGCGTCCGTTGCCTACTGCCGCGCTACCGCTAATGTGACCGACGGTCCGTCTTTCCTTATAAATGCCGCCCGAAGTGCTCCTTCAACGGGAAGCGGGAAAGTGGGGTCAGTGCCACAGTGCGAAGCAACAGGATGTCCGGGCCATTGGCAATACCCATAAATGGGGATATTTCATTGCGGAATAATGTTATGGTAAAAGCAGAAAGCCCCTGCGTTTCCGCAAGGGCTTTCCGTACATCGTGGACTCCGGATCCCTCAGATGGGGAAAAGTGGAAGTTCTGCGCTTACTTGATGATGCTCAACCGCTGCACGGAATGTTGTCCGTTCACTACGATGTTGACCATGTAGACCCCGCTGGCGATGTCGCCCGGCAGATCGAGAATGGTGGTAAAGTGCTCACCGCTGTTCCCGAACTCCTTGGCGAAGACCTGCTTGCCATAGATGTCCTGGATGTCCACGGTGATGTTCTGCTCCGCATCCCGGATGCCGTCGATGGTCAGGTTCACCTGTCCCTCACGCACAGGGTTCGGCCACATCGTGGCTGTTCCCGCGGTCTGCGCCATGCCGGCTTCGGGACGGTTGCCGCTGTTGTCGATGGTGATGGTACAGACGTCCCCGCAGAAACCACTGTACAGCGTGCCCACTTTCACGTTCACCTGCACATTGTAGGTGGAGCCGTTCACCATCGGAGGATGGTTGTTCCACTTTAGTTGCAGGATGTAGGTGCTGCGGATGAAGGTCTCATCGTAGCCTTCTCCGGGTATGGAGATGCGGAACTGGTATTCCGTCGCACCCACCACCGGCGTGGCGTAGATGAAGCTGTTGTTGGTGTTGAAGGCGCGGCTCTCGTTGCAGGAATGCCCGTAGGTGGGCGCGCTGATCAGCTCCGAGCAGGTCACCGAGAAAGGTACGCTCATGCCCACCTCGCAGCCCGTGCTGAAGTGTGCGCTGGCCATGGGTCCGGCGTCGTTGGTACGTGCCCGGACGAAGTACTTTACACCGGGTGTCAGCGGGCTGGTGTTCATCTGGTTGAAGCGCACCTTGTTGGTGTTCACAGCGATCCGGCGGATGAAGCCGGCGTCGGGATCGGAGAACTCGAACTGGTAGCTCGTCGCTCCCGCCACATCGCGGCAATAGACGTAGCTGTTCATGGTGTAATTGAAGATGTCGCAGGACTTGTTCGCGATCTGGGCGGGACCCGGAGGCAGGCAGAAGCTGTGCTCCGTGTAGCCTGCGTAGGCCGGGGTGAGCGAAGGTGAATCACCTCCGTTGGGGAAATCATCGCCCAATAGCACCTTGTCGTCCATGGTCCTGAGCTGCCAGTTCCCGCCACTGATGCCGTCGCCGAAGCTGTCGTAGAGGCGGAAGCCATAGCAGGCACTTGCGGGTGCTGCTCCCAAGCAGGCGACCTCACTTACCAGCATGTTGTTCTCAACGGCGGCCGGTCCTCCAGCGGCGATCACGACGTTGCTCTCATCGGTGATCTCCCAGGTGAGTTGGTCCGGGTTGCCGTCGGTGTTGATCGCTACGACCACCTGATCACCAGAACACGGCCCCACTGGAGTCCCCAAGCAGGTGCAATTAGCGCTCCATGTGTCGTTGGTCGTCGAGGCATTTTCATCATCACACGCGGTTCCGGGAAGTGCTGGTCCGTCAAGCACTCCTTCGCAGTCCAACGTACCGATAGGTTGTCCGACGCAGTCGCAGTTGGCATCGTATACATCGTTGCCGGTGTTGGCGTTGCCGTCATCGCAGGAAGAGCCGATGGTCGCCGTTCCGCCGGGTACGCCGAGGCAGTCGTTCAGTTGTCCGACGCAGT
>Ga0209170_1000021_pt1 | contig 181828 bp, 162 predicted proteins | sample KloWWTKNB14_bulk_FD_187178 | JGI IMG/M metagenome (GOLD analysis project Ga0209170, IMG submission 187178) | Active sludge microbial communities from Klosterneuburg, Austria, studying microevolution and ecology of nitrifiers - Klosterneuburg... | ecosystem: Engineered > WWTP > Aerobic digester...
TCGCGTGGTTGTTTAACTCGCGCCGTACATTCGTTCGGTATGAATACCATGCAGACCTCTTCTTAGGCATGGTGCAGTTGGCTTGCGTAATGATAATTCTCAAAAGTTATTTTTGAGATGGCTTCTACATTCCGGTTTCAGAACGTGGTACGGTGACGGCCATGGATTCGGAGTAAGCCGTGTAGATGAAAATAAGGTGTATTTAACCAATGAAGACCATTATTTCACGTACGACAATGGAAGCATTACGAGTTACTACTCTAGTAGCCCAAACCACGAGCAATACCATGTCGATGTTGAGGATTTTGTAGAAAGACCCGGACATGCCGACGAGATTTGGATGGCCAACCATGGCAGTATCAATAGATCAACGGATGGAGGCGTGAATTGGGATTTTCAAGGAAAAGGCCTTGGTGTCGCAGATTGTTTCGGCACATCAAATTCCTATTCTGAGCCAGGACGTATCGCAATAGGATTATACCATGATGGCAGCATTCTTTCGGACGGTAACTTTGGGCCAAATTGGCAGCCGAATTGGTGGCAATTAGGCGGATTTGACGGGCAGCACCCTATGATTGACCCTGTTCAGGGTAGCAATATTTATTGGCACAGCCAAGCAAATTATTGGTTCAAACGCAGTATTGATTATGGTGTATCTGAAATTGGAGTCAGTGGAATTCCAACCGCATGGGATACACACAATGTAATGGACCCAAAACAACCAAATATCTTCTATGTACTTTCTCATAGTAAAATCAAAAGAACAATTGATAACGGCAACTCGTTTGAAACCGTGTTTGATTTACCTTCATTTTTTGGCATTCCTGTTGGTCTTTTTCGACTTCATATTGCACCCACTAATCCAGAATATCTTTATGTGAACGCTCAACTCTATTTTCCGGCACCTTCGCACTCCGGACAGCGTATCTTGCGAACTACTATAGCACGTGCTGGTGCATCTTCAGTTTTGAATAGCTGGGAAGTTATGCCTCTACCTTTAATCCCAGACCCTGACCCTGATAACGCAGGTCAGTTGATTGAAAAAAACTATAATCTTTGGATCGGGGATGTTGTAGTTGACAACCATGACCCCAATGTAGTGTATTATGGATTTAGTTCTTCGCTCGGATATACACCATCAGCCAGTGGTACCGAGATGCTCTATCGAATGGATTATAACCTAGCACCTGGCACTCCCGGATATCAGACTGATCTTACAGGAACCGGATCAACGAGCCTTCCAAGCGCTGGAGGAGGACAAATTTGTTTGGAGCGTGGAAGTAATGGCGGCATCTACTTTGGCACCGACGTGGGTGTTTTTTACACGAATGTTGACTACCAAAATGATGGGACTGGGTGGGTGTTGTTCGGTCCGGATTTGCCACATATCTCGATACGTGACCTAGACATTAACTATGTTGCCAATAAAATTCGTGCTTCCCTCCCTGGTAGAGGGGTATGGGAGCACGACCTATATTGTCCTGGATTGATAGACGCTGCTGAATCGGGAACTTATACAGGTGATTTGTTTTTGGAGGTGCAGAACGTCGTAACTTCTATTGCCATTGTGCCAGACAATCATAATATCTCATACCGCGCAGGAAATGAGATACATCTTCAACCGGGTTTTAGTGCAGTGGGCGGTTCGCACTTCCATGCGTTTATTCATCCTTGTAGCGAATCTGGCAACAGTTTTAAGAACAACTTAATACTAACTAATAATCCGGAGCGCACAAATTCGAGGTCTAACCTACCAACCGATAAGACCATATGGATTTATCCTAACCCAACAAGCAATGGTCAAGTCAATATTGAACTTTTAGATGACAATAATACGATTGTGACCGTGCACATTTTCAATATTCTGGGTGAACAATTGGCAATCAGAACTGTGAGCCACTCTTCCAATAACTGGATGGTTCAGATGCCAGACATACCAGGCAGCTATTTTGTTCGCGTCATTAATAGCTCTGGTCATGTATTCAATTGCAACGTCCAAGTGCAATGAGGAATCAAATACCTATTAATTTATCAATATCGCTTGTGTTAAGTTCGATTCCTTGCTCTTTACTCTCACAGTTTGATGCCTTTCCTGATTCATCTGCAAAATGGACTATTGGCTCTTTCGAAGGTCCAAACCAAGTAGCTTCATACGATTTGTATTTGCAATATGATAACGATACGTTAATTGATGGTCAAGAATTCGGAAAACTCAGGTTCCACCCATCTAATACGTACTACGGTGCTATACGGGACAATGGTAATGGACAAGTGTTTTACCACACAACAGATAATGAAACACACTTGCTTTATGATTTTGACGTTATTGTTGGTGACACTATTTTCGATGTTTATGTAAATGGGTTTGCTGTTTCTGGCTTGTTTGATATGATCGTTAGCTCTGTGGATACACTGTTCATAGCAGGCAGCGCTCATAGGCAAATTGGCATATCTACGTTAATAATGGGGCCACCAGCTGTGGACTTCTGGGTTCAAGGTATAGGCGGTAGCGGAGGTTTAGTATCTACGTGCGGATGCGGATCAGTATCGGGCTACAACTCACTTAGCTGCATGAGCCTTAATAATACCATCATGTACGGCCAGTTGGCCGGACAACAGGGAAGTTGCTTCACCGTAACGGACATTGTTGAGGAAGATAATTTGCATGCAATTCGTCCTTCCTCCAACCCCTCAGCAGCCCTATTCACCTTCAACCTAAAACAACCCAAACGCATTATAGTGTACGATGCTTTTGGCAGCGAAGTGTTGAAAACCTTCGGTACCAGCGTAGACCTTGGCGGCGAGCCAGAAGGGGTTTATGTGGCGCGGGTCTTTATGGGTGGCTTAGGGAACTACGCACAAGTGGTTCGGTTGGTTGTGGCAAGGTGAATTGTGATGAGTTTTCCGGGTCGTTGCCCGGAATGACATGGTGAATGGATGGAATGCACTTCGGTCCAAGCGTCGAAGTGTGGGATGACAGTTTGGAGATCAACATGGCGAAACGGTATACAGCGTGCAGAGTTGTACGGAACTACTTCTTTACCGCTTCTGCGAATAAGGATGTCGGATCGTGGACAAACCCGCCTTTTACATCCAATTCATAATCGCTCCATTTTGGTATTCTGCTCTCGGTGGGGCTCACTATGGAAACGTTCTCGAAGCCACATTCCTTGAGCAGCCGTGCCAGCGAGAACCGGTCATACATCCACAGGTGAACCTCACCGCCCATCCGGAATGCACCGACCTTTGAATTCGTGGATCGGAAGGGGTTCAGTTTTTGACGCAGCTTGCTTACTCCGAAATTCACGGCCTTCTTGAACATGAACATGGAAGAAAATGCTTTTTTCAACGTGTCCGAGACCGACCTTCCGCCACCTCCGCTTAAATAGCTGGACCGGATATCATTGCCAACGAATCCCGTTCTACCAATTACGAAATCCTCGTTGATCATTTTCGGTTGCCGGAGGAACTCCACCATATTGCCACCTGTTTGATTCCTGACCGTCTGATCGTAGATCTCGAGCATCATCCAATCGTAATTGGCTTCGTTCATCTCGCTCGGTGATTCCAAACATTTATTGAGGTAGTTCTTGTACTCGTCCACAATGTTCTCCAGATCCGGAACCACTACACGAATGATCCCGTTCGGTTTCAATACCCGACAACATTCCTTAATGAATGCATGTGCTCGCTCTTTTGGAAAATGCTCCAGGACCTGAGAGTGGTACACCACATCGAACGTATTGTCCGGGAATGGCATCCCTTTCAAAATGTTCGCAACGATCACATCAGGTGAGTTCGAGGCCATATCGATATTGACCCAATCGGTGTGCGTTTTGTTTCCGCAACCAACATTCAAATAATTCAATTTCGCCATCTGATCTGTTGTTTTTCCAGGACCACATGCATCATCGCTTATGCATGATAAGCAGGCCCTTGTGAGAGTACACCTGTCCGATCCGGGCGGCAAAGTAGGCCGATCTCGAATTAAAATCAACCACTGCTATCTTGCAAAGGGTTATTGGGTCACCGACCCGCGCATGTAGCAAGAAAAAGGAACCACAGATGTTCCGGGTCGTAGCCCGGAATGACACTGATGGACACAGATACTGAGTAATCAAATGCCTAAATGACCCGCGCTGAAGCAGGAACTCTAAGATGACTCCTTTGCGGCTGAACAAATTCACAATTAGTATTCCCTAGGTAAGGAGGAGCGTTGGAGAACCGATAGCCCTGCGTCCCGTAATAGGGATCCTGTCGATCTACTACCTTCCCCTCGTGAATGGCCACCGACGCTAAGACGTTCTTACGGAACCTTGTCCCTGACCCGGTTCTTGGGATCATCCGCAATTGGCGCGGACGCAAGGAGGGTCGGGCAATTACCGATCTCCAGCTCGTTCTTGACACGGCTCCTACTTCACCGGAATGGCTTTCTGCCGATGAATTAGAGCAGTTGTGTATTGAGTTCACATTTCCTACACCTTATGGATACGACGAAAATGCTGTTGAAGAGCGGGGGCAACAGCGTGCGGAATTCGTGCTGAACAAATTGAACGGCAAACCTGCGCAAACGTTCCTGGACCTCGCGTGCTTCGATGGCATGACCGCAGCAGCGCTGCAACGACAAGGCAGATCGTGTTGGGGTGTAGACCTTACCGACAGTGGTTTTGATGCACGTGCTCGGCATGCTGGTGTGCAATTCGCTGCGATGGATGCAAGCGCTATGTCCTTCGCGGATGGATTCTTTGACGTGGTCTACTCATTCAATGCCTTTGAACATTTTGAACACCCGGAAATCGTACTTCGTGAAGCTCTTCGCGTTACAAAACCCGGAGGACATGTGATCCTACGATTCGGGCCGTTGTATGCTTCAGCAAAAGGGTTGCATGCTTATGATCGCATTCCGGTTCCGTACTGCCAGTTCCTTTTTCCGTTGGAGGTGATGAACGGGTACTTAAGGAAAAACTCGCTTGAAGAGATCGACCCAGCTCATTGCAACCAATGGTCCGTGCAGCAGTTCCGCGAATTATGGAAGAGCGTTAGTGACCTTGCCGTGGTCTGCACCAATGAAGAGTTCACGTGGTTGGAGGACCTGCCGACCGTACGCCGTTATCCTTCTTGTTTCAAAGGAAAAGTGGGATCCGCGGAGGATCTTGCCGTGAATATTATTGAAGTGGCGCTAACCCTTCGGGAATGAAGAATTCAGAATTGAGAACTTTGAAACCGCGACTTCCCTCGAACTGCAAAATCAACCATTGGATGGCCAGAGATCCGCTGGGAAGCTAGTGCGCTGATCCTATTTTCAACCTTGTGCTCCTGCGAATTCCTTGAAGAACGCTACAATGCGTTTGCGGAACAACAAGAAGAGCAACAAATAGGGAACAGCCATCAGATACAGAATTCCCATATTGAGGCCGTGGCCAATGGTGCCTGGTCCGGAACCACTGACACCATTCTCAACCACTGCCTTGCACATGGAACAGCCCTGTGCTAAAGCAAAATCCGGCATGAGGATGAATATCGCGACGACAACAAAGAGAATTGACCTGGTGATCATGGGAGATCAAATATACATTCTTTAAATTTCTAACATTGCGATGGCAAGCGCTATCACGTCTTAGCTAACTTGATGTGAGAGCAGGATCGGGAGCAGAGCCGCACGGGACGAGATCTTTTGACAGGATTGCAGGATCTACAGGATTGCCCCCCGCAGCGGCCGGAGTCATGTACCAGTCGTGGTATCCCCATCTCAAAACGCGCTGGATCGATCGAACTGATCCATGGTGTAAAGCCAATTGCAACTGTAGCGGCCGATCAATAGTACGGGCTGATCAGGAAATACACGACAACGCCTGTAACGCTTACATAGAACCAGACCGGCCAAACCTTGCGTGCTAGCTTTCGATGCGCCGGCCATTGCGCGGAGAGTGAGCGATATGCCGTAAGCAGAATGAATGGCAACGAAGCGGATGCCAATATGATGTGTGTAGCCAATATCACGTAATACACAATGCGTATTGCCCCTTCACCGCCGAATTTTGTTTCGCCTGCGAACAGGTGATGCAGGATGTAGGAGGTCAGGAAAACGATCGATAGGACCAAGGCGGTCATCATCACCTTGCGATGCACGTTCCACTTGCCGGACCGCGCGCTGAACAGCCCGACCAAAAGCAAGACGCTTACCATGCTATTGATCACGGCGTTCACTTTTGCGAATACATGCACGTCCCAGTTGCCGGACGATGGTATCTGCACCCTGTTCAAGATCACAACTGCAAGAAATACGATGGTCGAAACGATCCAGATCCAGCGTTTAGCAATGCCCTCTGCAACTGAGATCGTTCGTGAAGGATATGGTTTGTTCGCCATTGTTGACTAGCGCTTGGCGCGCTCCGCCTTGGTTGCAGCGGCGTTCTTGATCTTTTCCTCCTTCAACAACATCTTGATGTCGCCAGCCAAATTATTCATGGCCTCCTGGTCGGTACCGTCGTAATATCCGCGGATGTGCTTGTCCTTGTCCACAAGCACGAATTGCTCGGAATGCAGGAAACCATCCGGCGCCATCACATCTTCTTTGGCAGCGAGATAATACCCTTCTGAACCTTGTAGATAAAGATCTGCTTTTGCTCCGGTCAGGAATTTCCAACGTGCGGTATCCGCTTCGAGCTTTTTGGAATATGCACGCAATACCTCTGGTGTGTCATATTCGGGATCCACGGAATGGCTCAAAAATAGCACGTCGTCAAAGGCGTCGTCATCCAGTTTGAACTGTAATTGCTGCATGTGGGTGCTCATCTTGGGGCAGATGGTCGTACACCGCGTGAAGAAAAAATCGACCACCACGATCTTCCCATCGGTCTGCTGCTGGGAGAAGGGCTTTCCGAATTGATCCGTGAACGTGAATGGTGGTATCGTCGCGTAGATGGTATCAACCACCATCTTTCCTTCTTTCTCCACAAGCACGGTCTCTTTGGGGCCGAAATAGGGCAGGTGGATGAAGTTATGCTTCACCAGACCCAACATGGGTGAAAAGAACAGGAAAAGACTTAGTATGAACGCTGCAAAGCCACCGAGCACAAGGACCTTGGTCCTACGGGAAGATGGTGTTCGATCGCTCAAGGCAGGTCAGAGGAACATTTCCCAAAGCCAACGTAAGTAGTTCGCTTCCCATATCGCAACGAACAGCAGATACAGGATGAAAAGACCGTATGGCAACAAGATGATCGCGCGGATGTTACGGCGCTCATCACCCAAGTGCATGAACGTCATTACAATATATGTGGCCTTTACCAATGTGAGTACCACGAATGTCCATTTCACCATATTCCAACTGTGGGGCATCCACTCTTTCCAGTAGGCACCCAATGCAACCTCAACGGTTGTGATCACTGCCAGAAGCGCCGTAACCATCCAGATGGTCCGGCGCATTTTGCGGCCGACCTCTTCGCTATGATGGGAGTCAAGGCTGTATTCAATAATATCGTCGCGCTCCATGGTTGATCAGAGTAGATAGAAGAAGGTGAACACGAATACCCAAACAAGGTCCACGAAGTGCCAGTAAAGACCAGCCTTCTCGACCATTTCATAATGGCCACGGCGATGGAAAACACCCTTGATCACCATGATCAGTACGATCAAATTGATGATAACACCGCTGAATACGTGGAACCCGTGGAATCCGGTAATGAAGAAAAAGAAGTTGGCGTATTGGGTTGGACCATATTCGTTGCGATCCATGTTCGCACCGTCAATATACGCAACGCGATCATCCCAGATCTTCATGCTCGCTGCTTTGTCCAAGTGGTGTGCGCCTTCCTCTGCGATCAAGTAATGACCTGCGGCGGCTGGCACTAAATGGAAGCTGTCATGGGCCGTAGGGTCATGTGTATCGTGCGCATCGTTGTGTACCCAATACTTCGCGCCAGTGGTCGTTGTGATATAACCGCCACCGCCGTGGATGAAGTGGCTCCATTCCCATGCTTGGCTGCCAACGAAGAACGCACCACCGATGACCGTAAGGAATAACCATTTGATCACGCCCTTCTTATCCATGCGGTGACCTGCCTCAACGGCAAGCACCATGGTAACGGAACTGAAGATCAGTATGGCCGTCATCAACGCCACATAGATGAGCGGAAAATTACCGTTCAAGAATGGTAAGGCGCGGAACACCTCTTCACCGATCGGCCAGGCCTCGGTGGTACTGTGTCGCGTAAACCCGTAGGCAACGAGCAGACCTGAGAAGGTAAGCGCGTCCGAAACAAGGAAGAACCACATCATCATCTTCCCGTAGCTGATGCTGAACGGGGAGCGTCCTCCTCCCCAGAGGACGTCGTTACTCAGGACTTTACTTGCGTCTCCGGCCATTGGTAGGTATTTCCGGTGGCAATGTTAGTGAACAAACTGCAAGAACAAAAGAAGATAAACCCAAAGGCCACCAAGAAAGTGCCAATAAACCGCGCCAGCCCAAAGGCCCACGTGGTTCTGCGGGGTATACCGCTTCTGTAATGCCATTATTAACATTACCACCAAACTGATCAATCCGAACGCAGCATGCGCAAAGTGCGTGCCTGTAAGGATGTAGAAATATTGACTGGCCCCGTTTACCTGCTCGGCCATATCCGAATTCAATGGGGTACTGAAGGTGACATCATCCTGGCTGAAATATTCTTCGCCCTGTTTTACTAACGGCGAATTGTTCGCCATTACCGTGTAATCCGTGCCGTATTCGCCTTTGGGTTGCAGCACATTGCTGAAGCTCAATACGTTTCCCATAGCAGCCAATTGGCTCCACCCTTTGAACTGATAGTAACTGAATCCGATCCCTAGCGCTAATGTTACCATGAGCAACTGCGAAACAAGGTTTTGTTTGCCGGCTTTTGCCGACATAAGCGCCGCATGCACTGTGAGACTACCGCCGACAATGAATACTGTGCTGAACCAAAATGCAGTTGGGAGGTTGAAGTTGACCCAAAATTCCGCACTACCTCGGCTTACTACGTAGGCACTGGTAAGGCCAGCAAAGAACATCACGATCGCGAAAACGATCAAAAAAGTGATCATTCGCCTGCTCTGGGTGGCACGTTGGGACTCCTGTTCCGGGCTGAATGCGATCGTTGTCATAACCTATCAAGAACATAAGCGATCTGTACGATCGGGAGGTAGAGAAAGCTCGCGAACATCAATTTACGCGCGTCCGCCTTGTCATGCGTACGGAACAATTTGAACGCCGGTACTATCATAACGAGACCCAGAAGAATACTGGTCCATAGTGCAAATGGTCCTACTACATCATAGACCCAAGGCAACATCCCTACGGGGATAACAAAAAGCGTGTACAGTAGGATCAAGAAGGCACTGCGCCGATCTCTTCCAGCAGCACTAGGCAGTAGACGATAACCCGCTTTGGCATAATCATCATTCAATACCCACGCAATAGCCCAAAAATGAGGGAACTGCCAAATGAATTGCATAGCGAACAACAGACCGGCAATAAGATCGAAATGTCCGGTAGCCGCAACATAGCCCAGCATCGGCGGGAATGCACCGGGAAAGGCTCCCACGAAGACAGCCCATGAAGAGTGCTTCTTCAACGGGGTATACAATGCCACGTACATGAACATTGAAAGGAAGGCAAGTATCCCAGTGAGCGGCCCGAATTGGAACCATAACATGAAGGTGGCCAAGCCACCCGCTATCAATGCTGCAGCTATAGCTTCGGCAGTGCTCAATGTACCTTGCACCAACGGTCGTTTTTGCGTTCGGTCCATTAACCCGTCCTCTTTGATCTCCAGCACTTGGTTCAGTGCATTGCTGGCTCCCGTCAATAATGTGCCGGATATGGCCAAGCCCAGAATGCCCATCCAGGAGAACGAGCCAACCGGAATACCGATCAAATAACCAAGAACCGCACTTACTACGACCAACGATGCAAGCCGTAGCTTGAATAGAACCGCTACCTCACGGAATTTCGCGATCGGTGTCGCTGTAGCGGTGTATGCAGTGGACCTTTCCAAGATCGAACCCCATTATGGCATATCCTGCACAGGGGGTTTAGAAGCCGCAAAAGTATCCATTGAGTTGGAATTGGAGCACTTCGCTACATTGTTTTTTCTTCCACCTCGAATCCCCCTGATGCTCAACGACCTGCGGAGCGATGAGGCCAAAAACGAACTATGGCAACTTATAGCGGACCTGTTGCTCCACATGTCTATCACGGAAGTAACAGACCACACCCAAACGAAAAACAAGATCCATTGTGTTCGTACCAAGTGTGGAAGATGCCGACCGGATCAAAGCAGACGCCTCCAATCGGGTAGCTGTAGCGGGGTCCAAGAGGTACCCGGCCCGGATCTCTCCATGGAACAGGCCCATGTCCGCAACAGCCCCCATGTAGTAACCAAAGTCATCCGGCTTGCCCTCATCATTCAAGGGCCGCTCGTTCTCTGGTCGGAATATGTTGTTGCCGTAGCTATACGCTCCTGTATCCATTCCAAGGATCGCGTAGCTCGTATGAACGCTGTAACGCATCCGCCCTTTCAGAAGATCGGCCTGCAAAATGAACTCGTTTGAATTACTACCATACGGGTGCGCAAGGGGTTGGCCGAATTGCGCATAGTTCTGCCGCGTATCCGAATGTGTATAGATGAAGGGGCGTATGTAATTCCATTCCACACGAAGCGTAAGGCCCTTCACCTTGAAGACATCTCTTGCAACAATACCAAGCTGTAAAGCCTGTTTGTTCGCATACCAACCTCTTCCTTCCCGCACTCGGAAGAATAACATTTCATCCAGCATCATCTGTGAATAGACCAGCACGTGCTTGCCCGCCTTCACATTGATAGCGACACCCAATAGGGCGTTGTCCGGTGATCCAATATTGTATTCCGTTGGGCGATAGAACAGGACGGGGTTGACATAATTCATATCAAATCCGCGTGGATACAGACTGTCCCCAGCACTGAACACGATCCCTTCGAATACTGCGAAATTGATACGGGGGGTAACGTTGTATGACAGATAATGCATGCTCGCGTACTTCTTGCGGTAATCGCTCGCAACACCATTCGCACCCCGAATATCACTCATCATGGTGAAGAGGTTCACATACTTCACGTGCCAAACGCTTGTAGTGATCTTCAGGTACGGGTAGCTGTATGCTTCATCTGAAAGGAACAACGATCGATATCCTTCACCAAAGGAATTCTTACCCTTCCCAAATGTGAAATTGAAGTACTTACTCGCGTCCCAGCTCACATACCCATTCCAGTCATAATGCGCATAGTTCGGCTTCGACCCATATGCATATCCTTCGCCCGGGGTAACTTGTGTTGCCCGTATCAGTGTATCCACATAATTCGCATAGCGTTCACTCCATGCCTGGCCATCCAGATGGAATGTGAGCTTGTCATTCACATTATAGTCCGTCCAAAATCCACCACCGCCGCGATAAATCGCCGCTCCCTCCGCACCGGTGTCGTAGCCTCCGTTGGCATCCACCAACGGACCCCAGCGAAATTTTCGACCATCGGTCGCACCAGCCCATTTATCCAACACGTTCAATGCAGCTTCAGGACGAAGTGTATCAGCCCCCTTGAGCAACGAAATATCCTTTCTGCGGTAAGGACGAATAGCGGTATGTTCATTTGACCGGTACGCTTGTTGTGCTGTCGCATAGGGCATCTCAACATCACGGCTCAACGGCAACCAGCCCGCTTGAGCAAGTGCTCCGCTCCCGAAAAGAACAAGACAGAAAAAAAGAAGAACGCTTCTCATTTTCGTTCGCGCTTGGGCCATACGAAAGGGAGCATGGCCAATACGACCGCCGAGATCCCCAAAACCATTAACCCGATATTGGGGTGCCACTTACGTGTTACAAAGCTCAACGCAATAATGACGCACGCATAGCCATACAGACCGAAAGTAGTTCCTCTGTGTCCAAAACCCAGATCAAGCAATCGATGGTGTATATGATTGCGATCCGCAGTAAATGGTGAGACTCCACTTGCCGCGCGCACAACGAATACACGCAACGTATCCACCAACGGATAAGCAAGCACGGCCATTGCAAAGATCGGCGTTGGTATCTGCTGCAAATAGACCGGCAAACGCGATGTATCATGATCGATGACCCGAATGGCGAGAACGGCGAGGATCGCGCCGATCATCAACGACCCACTATCACCCATGAATATCCGGGCCGGATGACTATTGAACACCAGGAAACCGACCAGTGAACCGGCAAGGACGAATGCTAGCAACGCCATGGCAACATCACCAGCCATATAGAGCCACCAACCGAAGCTTATCGCCGCTATCAGACCTATTCCACCCGCAAGACCATCTACACCATCGATCAGGTTGAAGGCATTCACTAGAACGATATATACGAAGAACGAGAACGCAATGCTCAGCGTAATAGGTAATTCGTACACGCCGAACAGCCCATGCATATCCTTGATCCGAATGTCTGCCATGACCACGAGGATATACCCTACTACCATGTGGCCCACCAATTTCTTGACCGGTGAGAACCCTATGATATCATCCTTTACGCCAATGAAGAACAGCAACACCATGGATGCCAAAAGAAATTTGAAATCCGTATAGGCCAAACCCATGGCCTTGTAGAGCATTTTATAGTCCGCGTCCGGCATACCCAACATGGCGCCTTTTGGAAACCATAAGGAATATGAGAAGATGATCGCCGCGAAGATGATGATACCACCAATGGTAGGCACACTGCGCTGGTGCAATTTCCGCGCTTCGGATGGCTCATCGACCAAATGCTTCATACGTGCCACCTTGATCAAGGATGGCATAGTGAACAACACCACGAAGAATGATGTAAGAAAGCCCAATAGGATTATGTAACCGTGCTCCTTCACGTGATCAAAAGTCGTAATACCGGTTAAAGATCGATGTACCAAGGACCACGTAAACATAGGTGCTTTGAACGTTATCCGAAGTATCCTGAAGATCTCTTCTGCGAACACCTACCGCAAAACGCAAATTCGTCTTTGGATTGAATAAATAAGAAGCATTAACATCCATGAAAAGAAGCTGTTGTTCCGGACCAGCCGTCGTTGAGGCACCGCTATCCGGTCGATTCAAATTGCTACCACGATTCTCCATTGATGTAGTATCCGGATGGTACAATGCAAGATTGAATTTAGCCTGCAAACGTAACCGATCCGCGAAGGTCTTATCAATGATCGCGACAGCCTCACTGAAATAGGCTCCCATTGGGTGTGCCATGGCCAAACCACTGTGGACATAGTTCAATTGCACAGGATCCGCCATGTACATAAAGGGTTGTACGGAATTATATTCCAATTGAACGTTCAAGTGCTTTATGCCAAGGTCGAACATGCGGACGCCAGCCTGCCAAGCATAACGCTGGCGCTCCGGATCATCCGTCGCAAATTGACCATAGACATATCCTTTGTCAAACAGTTTTACCTTCAGGTCAGCACCTACGAGACTTTTATAAGGACCATGGAACCCGTTGGATAAAACGTTCACGCCGATCACCGGGTTCAATTCCAACGGATCAAATGGTCTAACCCCATTGTTGTCGATATTGCGAAAGATCGTGCTTTCGAAAAGGCCAATTTCCACTCTGCCCAAGTTGACCCCAAGGTGATGGAATCGTGCACGCATCCATGAAAACAACGACTCACTGGATGCGCCGGTCAGTAAGCGATCCGCAAGTCCTACGCCATGTTGCAACTTGGTATGCCAAGTGGTGTATTGCCAGCGCTTATTCGGACTAATAAAACTGAACTCATAATACGGAGCAGGCAATGCGTTATCACTAAGTAACACTGACCGATAACCGTGACCTACGAAGTGTTTACCATGCCCGAGCTGGACATTGAACCATTTCGCTGGTGAGTAAGAAACGTTGGCTTGAGAAAAACCGTAGTCCATCTTGGCACCTCCAACGAATTTTACGCGCGCTTGGCCACTTAATGTGCCATCAATACGTGTATCCAAAAAGAGGTATTGTGGAAGGATGGTTTGCGTTTCATGGAACATTGTTTGGAACGAAACCTTCGGACCAAGATCCGCCGTGATCCTGAAACCACGTGTATTCTGGTAGTATTTATTCGTGTCGGAGTATAGCGTCGCGTCGCCCGGATCAAATCCGACCTCGAATGCAAAAAGCGGGTCGATCGTAAGCCTTGCATCGCCTTCATGCACATCAAGGAAGTGATCACGGTACAGCTTCTCGGTCAGACCATAGTAGTACTTCGTGGTGTCCTTAATGTATCCAAGTGTTCCACTAAGGTCCAAGCGCGACTCGAGCATTGGTTTCAGTCCTGAGATGGCCCGGCTCTCAATTTTTGTCGCAACGCGTTCAATGGTTTCGCTATAGTCGTTCTGTAGGATCACCACGTTCTGTTGTGCGGACGCGGTAGAACATCCCCAGCAGAACACTAGAACGACAACTATGCGGATGGGGTTCACTGGAAATTCGCGTATGGGCCTGCAATGTAGGGCGGAAGTTCTTCATGCGATACACACGCCAGTTGAGCGTAAGGAGCACTCTGCAGCATAGCTGTAAAAAGAAGAACGCCCGACATATGCCGGGCGTTCAATTCTGTGGAAATGTGTTCTATGCTTTGGCCAGCTCACTTTTCGTAAATTCAGCGTAAACAGAAGTTATGCCATCGCGTAGGTCGATCTTGTGTTTCCAGCCAAGCTTGTGCAGCTTACCGACATCCATCAATTTACGTGGGGTGCCGTCGGGTTTATCCGTATTCCACTTGAGCTCACCTTCATACCCAACGATATCCTTGATCATCTCCGCTAGTGCTTTGATCGTTAGATCCTCGCCAGTTCCAATGTTCACGAACAACTCATCGTTGTAGTTAAGGAGCAAGAAATAACACGCATCCGCAAGGTCATCCACATGAAGGAATTCACGCATCGGCGAACCCGTGCCCCAAACTTCAACACTCACGGCATTGGTGATCTTGGCGGTGTGGAACTTGCGGATCAGAGCGGGTAATACGTGACTGTTGTTCAGGTCGTAATTATCATTCGGGCCATAGAGGTTCGTCGGCATGGCGCTGATGTAGTTGCGGTCATACTGCCTCCGGTAGCTTTCCGCCAATTTGATCCCTGCGATCTTGGCAATGGCATACGGCTCATTGGTCTGCTCCAATAAGCCAGTCATCAAGCTCTCTTCCTTCAACGGCTGTGGAGCCATTTTGGGATAGATACAGGAGCTTCCCAGGAACAACAGTTTCTTCACATCGTTCTCATGACTGGAATGGATGATGTTACTCTCGATCATCAAATTCTCATACAGGAACTGCGCGCGATACACGTTATTCGCATGGATACCACCAACTTTTGCCGCCGCGAGAATTACGTAAGCTGGTTTCTCCTTTGCGAAGAAATCGCGAACGGCCTGCTGGTTGGTGAGGTCCAATTCCTTGCTTGTCCGATACACTAAGTTCGTATGCCCTTCAGCAGTAAGCTTACGCACCAATGCACTTCCCACCATTCCACGATGGCCGGCTATGTAGATCTTGTCTGTCTTATTCATTGTTTATTATTTAGAGCGATACAGGCATCATGCCCCATTGTGGGCATAACTTGGTCACCATTCGGTCGGAACAAATTCCACTTCTGGGCGCATCATGACGCGCTTCCGGGCGCATCATGATGCGCCCCTCCAGAACGATTGCCGGTTGCCGTCATTCCTGTTCGTGCAAAATGGTATGCCCGCCTTTCTTCAGATAGACATCCCGCTTGAACAATTCGATATCACTTTGAACCATTTCGGAAACCAATGCCTTGAGGTCGTATTTGTGTTTCCATCCAAGAACGCGCCTTGCTTTGGAAGGATCCCCCTCCAAATGATCCACCTCTGCTGGACGGTAGTAGCGCGGGTCAATGGCAACAAGTACCTTGCCTGTTTTCTTATCGCAGCCCTTCTCCTTCGCACCTTTACCTTTCCATTCCAACTTCACCCCGGTCTGGGCAAAAGCGAGTTCGATGAAATGACGTACGGTGTAGGTCTTTCCGGTAGCGAGAACAAAGTCGTCGGCCTTCTTGGCCTGTAACATCAACCACATTCCTTCTACGTAGTCCTTTGCGTGGCCCCAATCCCGCTTCGAATCGATATTTCCAAGATACAATGCATCCTGTAATCCTAAACTGATCTTCGCTACCGCGCGGGTGATCTTACGTGTTACGAAGGTCTCTCCGCGTAATGGACTTTCATGGTTGAAGAGGATCCCATTACATGCGAACATATTATAGCTCTCGCGGTAATTCTTGGTGATCCAGAACCCATAAAGTTTGGCCACGCCGTAAGGACTTTTCGGATAGAAGGGTGTTTCCTCGTTCTGCGCTCTCGGCAGTACACCACCGTACAGTTCACTGGTGCTTGCCTGATAGAAACGGGTCTTCTTTTCCATACCGAGGATGCGGATGGCTTCCAGAAAACGCAATGTTCCAATACCGTCCGCATTGGCCGTGTACTCCGGCATTTCAAAGCTCACCGCAACATGGCTCATTGCCGCCAGATTATAGATCTCATCCGGCTGGATCTCCTTGACCAACCTGAGGCAATTGACACTGTCGGTGAGGTCACCATAATGCAAATGGAACGGACGGCCTTTCTCATGCATGTCATGATATAAGTGGTCGATACGATCGGTATTGAACAAGGAGCTACGGCGCTTAACACCGTGAACTTCGTATCCTTTGTTCAGCAATAGTTCGCTTAAGTACGCTCCGTCCTGCCCGGTAACACCAGTGATCAACGCTACTTTGCGCTTCTTGGGTGCAGCCACCGGTTTCTTAGCCTCTGTCGCTTTCTTCGTCACCACTTTCGCAGTGGGCTTCTTCGCAGCGGCAACTTTAGTTACGGTCGTGCGAGTCTTTGTTGTCTTCCGTTTGGTGCTCATGTGTGCTTATTGTACGATGAACCAATTGTTCACCAATTCGTTCTTGTTGTATCTCATTGGACCGTCCGTGGTCACATCGATCAATTCTTTTCCTGCTTCGTTCGCAATGGCATGTCCGGCAGCAGTATCCCACTCCATGGTGGGTGCATACCGCGGATACACATCGGCCTTGCCTTCTGCTACCAAACAGATCTTCAACGCACTGCCCATGGCCGTTAACTCCACGGTGCCATGCTCTTCTTCCTTTTTGGCAATGAATGCGGCCGTCTCCGGACTTTGATGGGAGCGGCTGGCGACAATTGTGTAGTTCGTCGTCTTCTGAATCAATGGCAATCTATGCGACATAGCGGCACGTTCATACGCGTTGGTAACGGAAAAGGTTGCTGCTTGCTCGTGCTTGTATGCACCGCCACCTGCCCATGAAAAATAGAGCACATCCGTAACAGGTACATACAACACACCTAGGATCGGGGAACTTGTTCCGAGCGGACCGGCCGGCTGATCGTCGCGTTCCATCAATGCGATATTGATGGTGAACTCACCGTTTCGTTTTATGAACTCCTTTGTGCCATCCAGGGGATCCACCAACCAGTAACGATCCCATTTCTGGCGTTCATTCACCGTCAATGTTCTGCCTTCTTCGCTCAGAACCGGGTAGCCTGTTTCCGTTAGCACCTTCACTATGGCCGCATGTGCACGCAGGTCCGCTTCGGTGAGCGGTGAGCGATCATCCTTCAACGTTACTTCAACAGGTCTGGAATAAACTTCCAAAATTTCTTCTCCAGCTTTGAACGCGGCGCTTATAGCGGCGTTCAGATGTGGTAGTAGTTCGGATCCGGCTTGCATGCAATGGCCAAAGTTAACCGGGCATGTCCGTAGCGAAACTCCGGTAACGGGCAGATGTCAAAACCGAATTGTGTGTAGAACATGGCAAACAAAAATTGTTCAACGGGCTTTCCATCACTGCGCTATGTGGCACCGGATGCGTTATCGGGTTCCAACATAAAGCCTGAACTGCACGGGGTCCGTGGAACCGGTCGATCACTTTAATGTTCTGTATCAACGAAAAACCCGGCAGCCTATGGTCCACTTACGCAGAACCAAGACTACCGGGAAGCTCTTATGGACCTACAGCAGATCCAAGAATGCTGTTCGATCAGGCCTTGCCCATGATCTTGAACATGCCTGTGCCGCACTTGGTGCACGTGCCCTTCATGGCACGACGCCCGTTGGCCATAATGTTCTCTTTCGGATCTTTCATCATCCGTTTTGCTTTGCACTTTACGCAATAGCCTTCTACTTCAGCTGCCATATTCTTTGGAGTTTTGAGGTTAGTTATGTCATGCAAGGTAACTGGATCGCAGGTTTATTGTCCTATTGGTTTTCAACACGTGTTAGCGGATAACCGTACCATTGGGCACCTTTCGTTCTACTGTGGCAACGACAATGTGACCATTCTCATCCGGAAAACCGGTCACCAAACACTGCGACATCACGCTCCCTACCTGCTTTTCCGGGAAGTTCATTACTGCCATCACCTGCAACTCAATGAGGTCCTCTTTGTTGTAGTTCCTCGTAATCTGCGCACTGCTCCGCTTAATACCGTAAGGGCCAAAGTCGATGGTCAGGACGTAAGCAGGGTTGCGTGCGTTGGGCAGATCGGTCGCGGTAAGAACAGTGCCAATACAGATCAGCACTTTCTCAAGATCGGACAAATGGACCATTTCCATGAGGTTCTATTGCGATAGACTCACACTTTGCCCAACCGCTCATGGTATCGGGCATTCAAAATTTCATGCTTTGGCCAGAACGCTGGAGCGATCCGGTTGTGCATATGTTCGACCAGAATATCCAAATGTGTATGCCAGCCACCTGAAATACTGAGCAGGTCCTTGTGATCCGGTAGTCGGTGGTGCGTGAGTACCAAGAGCACTTCATTGCCTTTTTCAGTTAATTCGAATACCACTTCGGAGAGTGCCTCCGCACGAGCACCCCATGTAAACCCGAGCACATTGGGTGGTTCGCAACGTGTGATCTTAGCTGCCATTCTGTGTCCCTGTGCATATTTCTCAGGCGTCTCACTGGGTGCAGCATCCAAGGTGCTGTGCAACCAGAACAGGTCAACTTCACCGCCAACACGCAGATCCATGTTTCCACTGGCCAGCCATTTGGTACGTTTTTCCGACTCGGTAAGGTAGGCCCATACGCGCTCGATAGGCCCAGGTAATAAGCGCTCGAAGCGGATGGTATTCGGCGCTATGATGGTTCCGTACTTGTTCATCTTCGTTGTTGTTCGTTAGTTGAATTTCATTCTTTAGTGGCATCCTCGGTTCGAAGGAGTTGTTCCAAAGCATCCAAGCGACCGCCCCAGAACATCCGCGTCTCCTCCATCCATTGCGCCGCAGAATCCAAGGGTGCGGACCGATAACTTAGAAAATGGTCGCGTCCTTTCCTGCGACGCTTGACCAGTTTGGCGCGCTCAAGTACGAGGATGTGCTTGCTCACGGCATTCAGCGACAATCGAAAGGGTTGTGCTAGCTCTGTCACACGTGCCTCGCCCATTGATAAGCGTTCCAGGATCGCACGGCGCGTTGGATCCGCAAGTGCTAAGAGCGTCCTATCAATGGTTCCGTGATCCGTCATTGGGTACAAATATATTCAACCTTTTGGTTGAATATTAAAAACATGCCTTTCACAATGAAGATCCTAGGGAGAATGTGATAATGGCCTGGACCAAACCCTAATGTGAACACTATACTTTTGTTCCACTCGGATGCCGATAACAACTCCGCAACCCCGATCGGATCCAAAATGGGTCGAAGCTCGGTTCGATCGGATCGCCAGATCGTACTGGTTGTTCGAGCGATTGTTCATTGTGCCACGTTCAGCGCGGACCCGAGCTATTGGAAAGCTGGGCCTAGGGCCGGACGACCGGGTTCTTACAGTTGGATGTGGGAGTTTCCCCGAACTGTGCGAACTTTCAACCTTGGTCGGGCCGAAAGGGGCGGTGGTCGGTATCGATCTCTCCGAGAAAATGCTTAGAAGAGCCTATGCAAAAAAGACAGAACTTCAGCTCAACAATACAGAGCTGATCCATGCCAACATATTCAATTACACCAACGAACAGTCGTTCAACGCGATCTACTTCCCTTACTCATTGACAAGTTTCGGAGAACCTCATCGTGTGTTGCGGCACATTTGGGATTTGTTGGAACCTGGGGGACGACTGGTGGTTCTTGATGCACAAATACCCGCGATGGTCCGTCCATGGGCCGGACCAGCAATGCCGTTGATCCGATCTTTCATGGAACGAACCGTGGTTGGCGACCCGGACATGGAGCCATTGGCAGAATTGAAGAAACTCGGTTCACCCGTTCAAGTGGAATACATGCGCGGTGGCGCACACTTTATCGCGCAGATCGAAAAATAGCCCAATGGGGTCGCTATCAGAAATGATAGTTGACGGATAACGTCCGTAGCGGGTTGGCGAAATTCACGAATTCACACTTCCCTTGTTCTGCTTTCACATTGTCGCGTGTTCTGCCAATTCCGATCGCATAACTACCCTCTCCGGATATGGAGAAATGCGTGGTGGCATGGAAACGGATGCCGAACAACGGTGATGCCAGAACCTGTTTTGTAACGGTGTTGATATCAGCTGAGACAGGTTCGATCATCGGACCTGCGTAATTCACGTAAATCCCTTTTTGCTGGATCCGGCGGTAAGAAAAGTCCATACCTACGAAAGGCTGTAATCGCGAACTACACAAGCTTCGCTCCAGTCCTAAACGCGCTTCTACCGCTGTCATGTTCACTGACTTGTAAAAATCACTTGCTACAGGAACGTCCACTCCTGCCAACCGGGTCCCTTCTTGATCCTTGGAACGGAATACATCGAGTCCCATTCGCAGTGCGCCTTTGTTGCAATGTGCCTTATACATGAATCCATTGCCGTAGCTCCAGTCGCCCCCTTTCGGCCCTTTAGTGCCTAGTTCTGCATTGATCCAACTTACAGCATTGAACCCGATCTCCTGCCTTCCGAATTCAGGTGATTCACTGGATAACGGACAATTGCCATGCGTGAGTGGGCATTCTTTCTGAGCGGCTGCTCCGAGTTGGAATGTACCAAGAACGATGCTGAGAACAAGTATGCGCTGGTTGTGTGGCATGATGCTGTTGTTAAAGCGAAGGTATGTAACCCACTGAAATTTTGTGGGATCTGCAATTGGTCGTAGGATATCCACGCACATGACATTAACCGTCCTCAATATCCACCACCACCACCCTGCCCAACTTCGATCGGGTGCCAAGTTGTCTTAACTTCCTGAGTATCGAGGATCATATATGGGTTCTCGGCATCTGCTTTCATCCAATCCTTCACCTTTGGAACTACGACGCGTTTCATGTTGCTCGTACTTTCGGTATCCAATAACATGCGCTCTTCCTTAGTAGGTTGATCGCATACAACAGCGTTAACATCCATGTGCGAAACGAGCGGCTTCAACAACTCGCTCCGAAGACCAGTAAGCAGATTCACAACACCACCGGGCAGGTCGCTAGTAGCAAGAACTTCAGCGAAGGTCACTGCGGGCAATGGGTGTTCTTCGCTCGCAACTACAATGCAAGTGTTACCGCCTGTGATGATCGGAGCAACCGTGCTTACCAAGCCGATAAGGCCACTGGTACTTGGCGCCATTACGCCAACTACACCTGTTGGTTCGTATACACTGAAGTTGAAGTGGGCGCTGTTCGTCGGGTTCACGCTGCTGAATATCGCTTGGTACTTATCGCACCAACCTGCATAGTAGATCCATCGGTCTATCGCTGTAGTAACCTCGGCTTCCGCTTGCTTTTTGGTGGCTCCGTGGAGCATGATCTCATGCACGAATTGTACACTGCGCCCCTCCAACATTTCACCGATGCGATAGAGGATCTGCCCGCGATTGAATGCACTTCGTCCGGCCCAACCACCAACTGCTCCGCGCGCAGCGATCACACTTTCGCGCACATCCTTACGACTACTTCGACACACGTTGGCCAACGGTTCTCCATCTTCGCCTTGTGGTTGATAATAACGCCCGCTTTCCGTCCGAGGAAATTTTCCACCGATGTAGATCTTGTAGGTCTTCATCACTGGTAGTCGATCCGGTGTCGTGGAAATGCCATTGGTAGCATGGCCGTTCCCGGAAGGCTTATCGGTCTTGGCTGAAGTGATAGTAGACTTTGTTGCGGTCTTGGCCATGGAAATTCAATTTCGTAGGCGAAGTTACGACAGTGTGTTGAAGTGTATTACTGTGGCACATTCGCCATAGTTGAGTATAGAATGGCAGGCCGTTCATCGCGATCATTTGCTGAATGCCAGAACTTCGTAATGACCGTGGACTTCAGTATTGGCTGTATGTTCGCATGGTGAGCGGCTTTCTTCAGCAGCCGACCAATGCTTAATAGACCGAACAGTATCTCCTTGCCATGCTCACTGACCCGCAGTTGGGCACGGATAACAACAAGCAGGACTTCACCGATCAACCTTGATCGTGCATGAGGCAACGTGGACGGATCCTCCTGATCTTAGTGATATTGAATTTCGTTACCAGCGCTGCTTCTGCCCAGGAAGATTCGCTTTGGCGAGTATGGAATACCCTCGAACTTCCGGATAGCGCCCGGCTCAAAGCACTGCAGGTCCTTGCTTGGCGGGCCGTCTTCCTGCAACCGGACAGCGGTATGGTGCTTGCGCAAAAACAATTGGACCTAGCGGATGGTATCGGAGATGACCGAGCACGTTACGAGGCGCACACCACCTTGGCTGTTGGCAGCAGCATGAAGAGCGACTACCCAGTTGCCTTGAAGCACCTGCAGCAATGCCTTGCCATTGCCCATGAATTGGGCGACCTGAAGCGCGAAGCGAACGCATACAGCAACCTCAGTAACGTGTATCGAAACCTAGGAGATCTGCCTAAAGCCCTTACACAATTACAGAAGAGCTTAAGTATCGATACGCAACTCGGCAATGACGAAGGGCTGGCAGGTACCTATAACAATATCGGCAACGTTCACACCGAGCTCCACGATCTGGACGAGGCCTTGGAGAACTACGAACGCAGCGCCGCCTTGTATGCCAAAGAGAACAATGCGAAGGGCCGCGCACAAGCACTGATGAACTTGGGCGCCACGCATTTGGATCGGGGTGACCGCACTTTGGCGCTGGAGGAATTCAGCCAAAGCCTTGCTCTTTACCGCGGCATGGGACGCACGCTGGAAACCGGCATGGCCTTCAACAACATGGGCCGCGCATATGGCGAGCTTGGACGGGCTCCAGAGGCCTATGCCGCTCTCGATTCCGCATTTACTTTGTTCACCGATATCAACAGCAGTCGGCAGCTTGCACGCAACCTCTATTACCGAGGTACCTTACTTCTCCGACAAGGCAATGCCAAAGCAGCTCGAATCGCTTGCGAACAGGGCTTACGCATCGCACGGGAGCTGGATCTTGACCTGCAGCGCAAGGAGTGCAGCGAATGCCTGATGCATGCCTACGAGCAACTCGGAGATCTGGCGAGCGCTTTCCGCGCACAGAAGCAGTTCATGGCCGTGAGCGATTCACTTGATCAACGCAATAACGCCAAGGAAGTGCTACGCTTGGACCTTCTCAGGCAATTCCAACAGCAGCAGATGGCGGACAGCTTGGTGGCAGAACGGGCGCGTTTCGCTGTGGAACTTTCACACAACAAGGAATTGGGCCGTGAGGAACGACGACGCAACTTGCTTCTCTTGGGCGCGGCCATCTTAATACTACTAGCAGGCGCGCTATGGAATCGACTGCGTTACACGCGCCGTTCGCGTAGTGCCATCACGCGTGAAAAAGAGCGCAGCGATGAACTTCTGCACAATATTCTACCCCAGGAGGTGGCTGCAGAATTGAAGGCAACGGGTCGCGCCGAAGCACGTCATCTGGATGAGGTCACCGTGCTGTTCACCGATCTCAAAGGTTTTACCGAGATCAGCGAGCAGCTCTCTCCAGCTGATCTTGTTGCAGAGCTGGATACATGCTTCAGAGCCTTCGATACCATCGTCGCGGAACATCAGGTGGAGAAGATCAAAACCATCGGCGATGCGTACATGGCCGCGGGCGGTGTGCCCGAAGCCCGGAAGGACTCGGCGGCGGATACTGTGCATGCAGCGCTAGCAATGCAACGCTTCATGGAAGAGCGTTATCGTGAACGCACCGCCTTGGGCCTGCCCGCCTTCCGGATGCGCGTGGGATGCCACAGCGGCCCGGTGGTGGCTGGCATCGTTGGTAGCCGAAAGTTCCAATACGACATCTGGGGCGACACCGTGAACACGGCCAGCCGCATGGAAAGTAGCGGCGAAGTAGGAAAAGTGAACATCAGTGGGGCAACGTTGACCCTCTTACGAGAACGATCCACCGACCCGTTCCATTACACCGCTCGCGGCCGGGTGGAAGCGAAGGGTAAAGGCACCTTGGAAATGTTCTTCGTATCCGAAGGCTGAAGCAGCCTAATTCACGAGCAGTTGTTCTACGACCACACCATTTTGCGAGCGGAGTAGGACGGTGTAGAACCCCGGTACCAATTCATGTAGGTCCAAGGAGGTCTGATGTGCAGAACCGGCCAATCCCATCTCCAGTACTGTGCGCCCGGCAGCATCAACCACGTGCAACTGATCGGGAGAAAGCGGCGCAGACCAGCGCACTTCAACCTGATCATGTGCGGGAACCGGAAACAATTGCAATGAGAGTTGCGACTGCACTTCCGACACACCGAGCACCGTACCCGAATGCAAGCCTTCGTAGGCCTCGTGCGTGAATGTGGAACCTTCTATCTGGATCACTTCGCTCCCATTGCAGCGTACGATCAAATGGCCACCGGTGATGCCATCGCCACCGGCATCCGTCAATTCCAAGCCGAAGCACACATTGGCAGGTAAGCTCAGCCATTGTGTTTCTGTACTCGATGCGTTTGCATACGGCCCACCTTGCGCTAACACCTGTCCGAGTTCATCGCGGATCGCCCACGCGGTTTCGCCGGGCTGTGCATCGGTCAGCACCTCCACCTCCACCGTCTGTAGTTCACATGAGGTGGGAGTCATTCCAACAGTGAAGCTGGAAACATTGCCGGTGCTGTCCTCGTCCGGCACACCGTTCACCGAGATAATATGGAACTCGAGCATATCCCCATCAGTGGCGGCCAAGATGGGCATGGCGGGTTGGCGCTCCTCGTTGGTCAAAGCAGGCACATCCAGTAGCCAGTTAAAAGAGTTCACGACAAGGCCGTTCTTCCACGTCTCTACCACGCAGGTTCCCATGCTTTGCGAACCTACGTTCTTGATGCGCAGAACGGGCGTCACGGAATCACCACAAGCAAAGCGCAAACCTCGATAAGCTATGATAGTGGCATCATGATCCTGCTGTGCACTCATGTCAGGAACCGCTAGTAGGAACAGGAAAAGGAGTAGTAAGTGCTTCATGGCATGGTCTGCTGGATCACAAACATATTGTGCCAAGGGGTCCTGTAGCAATAGAACATTGGTTGACAGCGCACAGACCTACTTCCTGCGAGCCTGATAGGTCCTTGATCGCAGCGCAGGTCTGGATCTCAGGCCGCGTTTTACAGAACAGTGATCCACACAGCACGGAGAGCAGTGAACTGATCCGGTATGAAGTTTTAATTCCAGAAAATGAGTTCATTCGTTACGATACGTGCGTTAACGCATGACCGCAACCCTGACCGGTCCGGCACTGGTGTTCGTGTTCACGATGTAAATGCCAGCGACAAGCGACGCCGTACTCACGGTATTGGCTCCTACTTGCACGTGTTCCTCAATTACTACTTGCCCACGCGCATCGAAGATCCGCATGATACCGGACTGTTCTACCCTTAGCGTGATGAGATCGTTCCACGGATCAAAGGCTACGACCATGCTCTCACCAGGATTTGTGGATGCCACGTCGGTGATCACATCAAGACCGAGCATCCAAAACCGAGCGTCACTGAATGAATTTTGTTCGTTGGTAAAATACGCTGTACCGGGGCCGCTCCAGGTAATTCCTTCCACCTGCCCGAACAAGAGCTGCACTTGGCGACGATCGGCACCGCCATTGAAGAACTCATGACCGGGATATCCATAGAGCTGCCAAATGAATGGGGACAGAATTGAGGTGTAACCGCAGAGTAAAACGCCCCCGCTCGCATCGATGCTTGCACCGGTCACCATGCCTTGCGTGTCCAGCTCGTCACGACGTTGTGCGGAATGCACGCCCGGCTCGGCCGACATGCTGTACAAGTAACACTCGTTGTTCTCCCAATTCTTGGTGAAGAGAAAAAGGCTGTCGTCCATGGCGAGCAACGCCTCGCAATCCCAGTTGGTCGCATTGCTCGCTGGCGTGAAATCGATCTGGTCCGCATACGAGAACGCAATGGTATCCACTACCACCTCGGTGGTAGCTGGATCGGAAAGTTCGGCGATCGGGAAGCGGTATATGCGCAAGTTCGTCCGAGATCCAGAATTGTTCCCGAAGTCGCCAACGTACACCCAGTTCTCATCGGTCGTGATCTCTTCCCAATCGATGTTGTTCGCGTTGGAGACCGTTACTGTTCGTAGCACATCCCCCGTGGTAATGTCCACCTCGTACAGCTCGGACGGATTTCCGCTATCCAGCTGGGTCCAAACATGTCCGTTGATCACCAACATACCGCTCGTTTCGTTAAGCGCTATGTTGAGCGGTGTCAACAATGTGGGTATCAAAGTTTGAGCACTTGCGGAGGACAGACCGAAGATCAGCAACAAGGAAGGTAAACGCATATCAACTAAAATTCCCACGAATATCTGAATTCTCGGTGGAATGAAGGTACTCCAGTACAAGAACCTTCAGCTTGAACTGTAGCATATGGACGAACCTCATAACTCCATTCTACTTCCTCAAGATCGATTCCATTTTCTTACCCCTGGCCAGCTCATCCACCAGCTTGTCGAGGTAACGTATTTGCTGCATCAGCGAATCCTCGATTTCTTCAACACGGTAGCCGCAGATCACACCAGTGATCTTGGACACATTCGAATTCATTCGTGGTGCTTCCGAAAAGAAAGTCTCGAAGTCGACCTTATTGTCGAGTACGTGTTGCAGACCCTTCTCCGTGTAGCCGGTAAGCCAGTGGATGACGGTATGCAATTCCTCTTTCGTGTGCCCTTTCTTCTCCACCTTGGTGACGTAGTGCGGGTAGACGCTGGCGAAGGTCATTCGGAAGACTCAGGTGTTATCTGTTGCTTTCTTCATTGATGATCAAAGTTGACCAAGATAAACCCATGCGTATTGAAACTTAATAGTACGAGAGAATTCCCATCCGGCATCGAATTATATAGCTAATAGGGCGTTGGGTTTTTGAAGGCAGGCAAGTTCGGGGATGCGATCGGCTGAACAGCTCCGGTCAAGATCCGTGATCTAGTGTTCGCGCTTCCATGGGAGCATCAAAACTCACCTCAGCCTTCAACGATGGTCTTGAAACCGCCATAAGCCATGTTCTTCAGATCAAAGGGCATGTCCTTGGGCATTTTCACCTTCATCATTTCGGCCAACACTTTCTTGTTCACCGCATTGCGATGGGCTTTTGACTTGAAAATGATGAACGAGAAGAGCATCGTCTCTGTGCTCTTCAGCTTCGCGAGCTTCTTGAAATCGCCGCATCCCGGCATCGCTTTCAGATCATCGCCTACGCACTCAAAGTACTGTAGTGCGCCATGCTTCATCCAGGCCTTCCTGCCCATGAGGGCCATCTTCTTGTACGCGGCCACCTTGCTCTTTGCAACAGGGATCACGAATCCATCTACGTATGACATGTTGTAGCTCTTTTGTTCACACAAGTATAGCGAAGACTCCTTAAAACGTTCGCCATCGATGCAAAGAACTTGGTGATGCGTCAGGACGCATTGTGCGCAACGAACGCATAACGCAATGGTGCAACTACCCAACGCCCGGCGGACTTCCCATCCGATCAGCTTCAATACCTACAAGGTCGTTGGGCTTTGAAGGCGGGATAGTTCGAGGACCGTATTGCTAGTGAATGCCAGAAGTGTGCGGAAGATCCTTGTGCTATCCATTAATGTCTTTCTTGCTCACTGCTGCGGAGCGCCTTCTGACTCTTCGCACACGCATTCCTTCCACCATCTCCTCCTTGCGCGCCTCAATTTTCCGCTCCATGACGCGACGGAACTGTTCAGCTGCAATGCTTGACAATGCTTCCATGTTGTCATTACGACTTGGGTCAACTACGCTCTGGAAGACCCTGAATTCTCCATTCTGCTTGAAGTGCACTGTGTAGTGCGTAAGAAAATCGTCAGCCGAAAGCACTACGACCATCGTTCTGGCCTTCAACTCTTCCATCGTGTTAGCGCTTCCACCTCCTTCAGTGTTCATTCGTTTAAGTAGAGTAAGTATTCGTTCAATTCCTTCGGGCGACTCCACGAAGTAGACGTACTCAATCCCAGCTTTCAGATTCCCAAAAACGCGGCTGCGAAGCGCGACATGCATAGGACCAGGTAGTGTTTCGAGCGGATGTGGTGCATAGACCCACACTTGAGAAAGGTCTGGACCCTGAAGACCCGTTAGCTGATTGGTGGTAATTCGCTGTGAATTATCAACCAATGCTGAAGGCGGGTATGACTGGACGTCTGTCCGCGTTTGCTCCGTCAGGCGCCGGGACCTTCGCGCCTCTCGGTATTGCCCTACTCCAAGTACTATTGTAAGGACCGTGAGGACTAGCCCAATCACCGAAAGCATTACCGGGTCCATGCAAGCAATCTAATTTGGAATTTTATCGTGACCAAACCTAAAATCAGAAGGCACGAATCGCAGATTCGCACCAGCGTGTGTGCTAGTTAGTTAGTATGGCCTTGCTTATATCTATGCCACATATGCCGAGAGGTTAGCTGGGCCGAATTGGTATTCTTGTCATACATCATCACTACAAAGGATTTCCCACCCTTTGGAACATCTATGTTTTGTCGAACAACTGAATTTTTGACGATTTCAGGAACGAGTGCATCGAGCAAGAGATCAAGCTTTGCGATGGACGTTCTGATCAACCAAGAGGACATGTAGGCCAGCGTGCATTGCTTGCAGTTCTCATCGCCTTCATAAATGCTCTTGAAGTGGTTGAACGAAACCTGCGATGGCTTTATCGTAACCCTAAAGTGCAGGGGGGAGAGAGCTACTAGAGCCTCAAAACGATGTTTGTCCCGTTCATGGTGAGATAATCGCGAGCGATAATCATAGAGCCTCCCAACAAAGCTCTTGTCAACTTGATCAACGACGTCCTTGATTGCAAGCTGAGCAATCTCATTTCCCTCTCCTCTCGCTGATCGTGCGAGTTTCATCCAGTATAGTGTCTTGCTCTTGTTGCGTTGACAGATGTAGCAAATCACATGAGCCATATAGTCGAAGGCAGATGCCAACTGGAACACCAAATTGTCAAAGTGCCCAGAGACATCCCGTTCAATTCTATCGAAGAACGGATTGCCCATCACGAATTTGTCAAATTCCCTTGCATTGCCCTTGCTCGATTCTAGAAGCCATCGTTCACCTTCTCCAATCTCCCTCAAGAGTGCCCGATATGAGATACGGGCTGATGACAGCCTATAGTAGATATTCTCCTTGTGCCGAAATATGTTGTCATGGGATTGCTTGTCGTTGGAGTGTTCGTCATACATCACGCAGACTGCGCGAATACCAAACTCCAAGCGTTCTATGAGGTCATGAATGGCACGAAAGTCTTCATTGCGATTCTCTACGTCAATGGTCTGTCCCATTGCCTAGGTGCAAGGTGGCGAGCTGGTGCAGAGCGTATTCCGCGTGAGCGATTGAAGCAGAAAGGAGGAACGACGTGTGCGTGCTTGCAGTGGAAAGCGCGACCCGGCTGCATTTGACCCGGGGCACGCCCAAATCTTCAATATGTCACTCGCGCCAAACATGCCTCAATTCAAATTCAAGTACGCCCCCAGCCCATGCACTCCGCCTTCCCTTCCATACCCGCTTTCCTTGTACCCACCGAATGGTGAAGTAGGATCGAACTTGTTGAAGGTGTTGGCCCAGATGACGCCCGCGCGGAGCTTGGTGGTGAGGTTGAAGATCTTGGAGCCTTTGTCCGTCCACACGCCGGCGCTTAGGCCGTAGGGGGTGTTGTTGGCTTTTTGGATGACCTCATCCACCGTGCGGAATGTTTGGATGGCGAGTACCGGGCCGAAGATCTCCTCTTGTGCGATGCGTGCGCTTTGCGAAACATTGAGGAACAATGTCGGGCGGCACCAGTAGCCTTTGCTCGGTAGGTCGCAGGGTGCTTGATACATTTCACCACCATCTTCCACACCGATCTTCAGGTACTTGTTGATGGTGTTGAGCTGCTCTTTACTGTTGATGGCACCGATGTCCGTGTTCTTGTCGAGCGGATCACCAACGACCAGGCTCTTCATGCGGTGCTTCAGTTTGCGCACCACTTCATCATGTACGCTTTCCTCAACGTACAAGCGGGACCCAGCGCAACACACGTGACCTTGGTTGAAGTAGATCCCGTTGATGATTCCTTCCACTGCTTGATCAATGGCGGCATCGGCGAAGATGATGTTGGCTGCTTTTCCGCCGAGTTCGAGTGTGAGTTTCTTCCCTGTTCCGGCTGTTGAACGTTGGATCAGTTTGCCAACTCCCGTGCTTCCCGTGAATGCCACTTTGTTCACATCGGGATGGTTCACTACGGCGGCACCTGTTGCACCCGCTCCGGTAACGATGTTCACCACACCTTCGGGTAGTTCGACTTCTTGGATCAATTCAGCAAGAAGCAATGCGGTGAGCGGTGTTGTTTCGGCTGGTTTCAAAACGACCGTGTTGCCGCAAGCCAATGCGGGGGCGAGTTTCCAGCTGGCCATGAGCAAGGGGAAATTCCACGGGATCACTTGCCCAGCGACACCCAGTGGCGTAGGGTTCTTGCCCGGAAATGCATACTTGATCTTATCGGCCCAACCGGCGTTGTAGAAGAAGTGTGCTGCTGCTAATGGCACGTCAATGTCGCGACTTTCGCGGATGGCCTTGCCTCCATCCATCGTCTCAACAACGGCGAAGTGTCTTGCCTTTTCCTGCAGTAGCCGCGCGATCCTGTAAATGTATTTGGCACGTTCGCTGGCCGGCATTTTACCCCATGGTCCTTCGTACGCCTTGCGTGCTGCTTTTACTGCAGCATCCACATCGGCTTCGTTGGCTTCGGCAATACGCGCGAGCTTTTGCTCGTTGGCCGGGTTGATGGTGTCGAAGTATTTACCACTCTTGGGCTTCACCCATTTGCCACCAATGAACAGTTCGTACTGCTCCTTCAGTTTGAAGTGATCTTTGCTTTCCGGTGCCGGAGCGAGTTGCCAATCGAGGGGTTTCATTTTGGTTGCCATGGGTCGTAAAGGTAGTCCTGTATTCCACAGAACGAAGGCGCCCGGAAATGTGCGATGCCACACTTCCGGGCGCCCTCAAGGCAGGATCTTGGAAAGGCTCACTTCGCGAAGAACCGGAACACCTTGCGGCCATTCGGAGATCTCAACACGAACGTATAGGACCCTGAGGCAAGTCCAATAGTACTGATCTGGTCATAGCCAGCGGTAATGGTACCGGTCTTCAGCAGGAGGCCACGCGCGTCGAACAGTTCGTAAGGCACAGAGTCGTCGCTGCGAATTGTAAGCATGCCGTAGGCATCCGGTCCTGTTAATGAAATGGACTGCGTGGGGTCAGTAGTCGGCACGCCAACATTGAGCAATTCGAACGGCGCGGATATCGCTGAACAGCCCAATGCATCGGTCATTTCAACGGTGTAGCTGCCGTTCGACAGTGGCTCGAATGAGTTGGTCGTGGCACCTGTGATCTCGCTGCCATCGAGATACCACTGGAATCCAGGACCACTGCCCGCTGTGATCAACGATGAGCCCGACGCGCTGATGCTAGGCAAGGCCACCGGATCCATGGAGAAGCGCCTGACCGCCATGCCCGCCGGGAATTGTGCACCCGAAAGGACCAGCCAGCGGCCCTCCTCGATCTCGATTGCGTCACTCGCTTTCTTGAATCCAAGGGATACCCAGGGTTGATCGTCGTTAGCGAGGATGTTACTCTCGTTGAGCAGGAACCATTGCGTGCCAGGGACATTGCCGGAAGTGCCAGCATGCACAATGCCCAGTATGTTTCCGTCTGCGAGGATCTTCAAGCGCGAGGGCAATGGCGGAAGATTCGTTCCTAAGTGCGGCACCAGTAAGCGGCCATTCACACCGAACGTGAGATCCCGCGCGCCACTGGGCAGGAAGCGGATCAACATGATGTTGTCCTGGTCGAGCGTACCCATCACGGTCAACCGGTCCTGATCGTCCAATACGGCAGCGAAGTCCTCAAAGTAACCGTTGACCCCGGAAAATGCGGTGGTATCGTCCACCACGCCGTTGCTACCAAACGTTGTGGACGGTTCGCCCGCGAGCGTGAAGGCACTAAGTTCGATGCGGATCGTATTGACGAAGCGGCGACCGTAGGCCACAAGGATCGTCGAACTGCTGGTCAAGTGTGTTGTTGCACGATAGGCGAACTCGGATTTCGGCACGTGCACAACTCCATCAGTGCCGAACGCAGCGTCCGGGTCGCCAGTTGCTTGGTAGCCGAACAAGGACAAAGCCCTCGAACCGCCGTTGCTGTTCCCGCTTTGGACAGCAGCAGCCACATACCCTCCGGTGGGAAGAGCGATCAGGTCCATGCCGTAGCTGGACGCCACTCCATCAGAAGAGCTATGGCGGATGAACCCGTCCATTCCATAGGCTGCATCGAGCGTACCATTGGGCAATACGCGTATAGCGGTGTGGCGGTTCGTGCTCACAGCCCCGAAACCCTGGTTCGTTGTCCCTGCAAGCAGGAACGATCCATTGGCCAGTTCCACTCCCTTCTCAGGCAGCACCCTCCAATCAGCGGCACCTGCAAGCTGCGAGACGCCGGCCGTTCCAAAGTCTGGATCAAAAGTCCCACATTGGTCAAACTTCACGAGCACGCCTTGCCCGCTGTAGCCTTCGGGGACGCTCAATGTGACCTCGCTGATACCCAAATAACTGCCATCCTGAAGAGCCAATAGATTCGCCGCCCAGCAATCGTGAAGTGAGCCTATTATCGGCACGTCCAGCACGCCGCTCCCGGCGAACACGGGATCCAGAGTGGGCAGCTGCGCTTTTATTCGGGTTACTCCTACGATCAGAACTGCGGAGACCAGAACAGGATGGAGGTAATTTGTTTTCATAGTGTGGGTGATCAGGTTGGGTTCGTTGTTGCAAAGCACCGGCAAAGGCTGACGGCGCGCAATAGAACTTTGGTTGACGATCCGGAACAATGTCAAGGAGCTAGTGTTCTTGGAGAGCAAACATGTATGGTATACCTCTAGGTATAACGGCGCAGGACCTTCCGCTTAAGTCCACTGAGTGAAGTGCCTTGCTAGATGTGCCGGTCGGAAGACCGCATGTGCTGCGCGGCTTTACTAATTAAAGGATGGATCAGCTATTCTGGTTCAACGCATTCATCGCGATCCATGATCACTCGAGATCCTACACCACGGACATGGCTCAGACCCGCGATGGCGGTAACGCGGTGCCGCGCCGTTTTTACTTAAGCTCACTTGTGATGAAGACTCCTTCTTGATCGCCATGTGATCGAGGGGGTCGCAGCGGTCTATGCTCACTTCTTCTTCCCAGTAGCGGCGGGTATCGCCAAATAAACCGAAGTCAACCCGATCAGGAATCCGGCCAGTTTCCTTCGGTCGCCAGCACCGCTCAATTCCGTCAATGCCGGAAGATGGTCCATCGCGAACTCCAAGGAATGCGCCATTTCAATAAGCGTAGTAGCGAAAGTACGGGGGTGCTTGCACGATCGATCACATGCTTTGAGCTCCTTGGCGAGATGTGAACAGAGATCCTTGTATGGCTGGAACAGCTTGAGCTTATTATCCTCATCCACGTTCCTGTGCATGAATGATTTAGATCCTTCCACCAATACCAGATCGCGCAATGCGACAGGATCGAGCTGAGCCGCCAAGGCATCCTTCGACCATATGCCACATAGTGCATGAATATCACCTTGCACTCGCGCCCAAGGGTCGGTCAGCGTGTGACCCTCTTGCTGACAATGCGTATCCAGCCACATCCAATACAACTGGAAATAATACTGAAGTAATCGTTGTTTGTTCGTGAAGTAATTGTAAATGGTAGCTTCGGTGCATTCTGCGCGGTCTGCGAGCTTACGAAAGGTGAAGGCCTCGAGACCGAGCTCATTCATCAGTGCGAGTCCTTCTGAGAGGATCCGCCCCCCTACTGCCGATGCTGCAGGGTCTCGTAAGTGGAGCGACGTGTCAGGAGCAAGTTGATAGTGTACCATAGCGGACAAATATAGTATTACTTTATCATATCATTGTTTTACTATATTTGCACCCACGATGATCGACCCCATAACCCCCTGGAAGCGTTTGACACGGTTGTTGCGCGTAGACAAGCGCGAGATCGGCCACATCTACCTTTACGCAGCTGTGGGCGGAGCCATCGGTCTGAGCCTTCCGCTCGGCGTGCAGGCCATCATCAATTTGATCAGTGGTGGCCAAGTTGCAACGAGTTGGGGAGTGCTGATCGCTTTCGTTACGATCGGTGTGGGATTCACTGGAGGATTGCAAGTAATGCAGCTTGCACTTGTCGAGAATTTTCAGCAACGCCTCTTCGCTCGAAGCGCACTGGAGTTCGCTTATAGACTGCCCCGCATTTCGCACGAAGCAGCAGGTGGGCGATATCTTCCGGAACTTGTGAACCGATTCTTTGACACAATGACGATCCAGAAAGGACTTGCCAAACTCCTAATGGATGTACCCATGGGGCTGTTGCAGATCGCATTGTCACTCATCCTGCTAGCGATCTATCATCCCTTTTTCATCGCCTTCGGCTTTCTATTGGTCCTATTGATGTGGTTGATCTTCCGCATTACGGGGCATCGTGGTCTTGCCACCAGCATGGATGAAAGCACCGCAAAATACAAAGTGGCCTATTGGTTGGAAGAGATCGGCAGGAAGCAATCCACTTTCAAGATGCTTGGTAAAACGAATATGCCGATCGAGCGTACAGATGCGTTGGTCGACGACTATGTGAAGGCACGAAAGGCACACTTCAAGATACTACTCGGCCAATACGGGGCAATGGTCGGATTCAAGGTCGTTATCACGTTGAGCTTGCTTGCGCTAGGTGGTGCTCTTGTGATCAATGAACAAATGAATCTGGGACAATTCGTTGCGGCAGAGATCGTGATACTCCTGCTCATCAATGCTGTGGAGAAGATCATCCTAAGTGTGGACCGGGTGTATGATGTGCTTACCGCGATCGAAAAGATCGGCCAGGTCACGGACATTGAACTGGAACGTTCCGGTGGATTGACCGTACTGGAGCATGATACCGATCAAGGTCTTGAGGTGCGGACAACTGACCTCGGTCTGCGATCCGAATGGAACCATCATGCCGTACTCGAGAACATAAACTTGCACTTCGCGGCAGGTGAGAAGATCTGTCTCAGTGGCTCGAACGGATCCGGCAAGACCTCCCTTTTGCGGATCCTAAGCGCAGGTGTGCTGCCTACACAAGGCACGGTTTCGTTCGACGGACAACCCTTGACCAGTCTGGACCTGCCGCATGTGCGATCGATGATCGGCACCTACCTCAGCGATGAGAATGTATTCATAGGGACCGTGATGGAGAACATTGTCGTTGGCCGCAAATGGATCACCGAAACGGATGTAATGGAGGCTGCTAAGACCACTGGATTGTTCAACCATTTGGCCACTCTGCCTAGTGGACTTCTCACCCAGATCCAAGCAGAAGGCGGGCGTCTGCCAAGAAGTTTGGTAACACGTATTGCTCTTACCCGCGGGATCGTTGGCAAGCCACGCATGTTATTGCTTGATGATAGCATGCTTGATTGGGAAAAAACCGAGCGCGAGCAGTTGCTCGGGTGGATCACCGATTCCGCTCGGCCTTGGACGCTGGTGATCGTGAGTAATGATCCGTGGGTACATGGAAGATGTGATCAAGTGATCCACATGCACAATGGTCAGATCAAAACCTCTTGAGCTATGCTGGACCTTAGCCCACAAAACCCCTTACCAAAACTTGACAGCAACACATTCGGTTCGTTCCGGACCATCGGTGTTGCCAAGGCGAATGAATTGTTCGCGAAATGGGTTATCGCCATTTGCGTCATTACGATCATTGGCATGTTCCTTCCTTGGACACAGAATATCCGTGCACTCGGAACGCTCACTAGCCTTTCACCGGATCAGCGGCCACAGACCGTGCATGCCATTATTCCCGGAAGGCTCGAGGAGTGGTTCGTGCGCGAAGGACAACTCGTGAATAAAGGCGATACGATACTTCGACTGAGCGAGGTAAAGGCCGAATACTTCGATCCCATGCTCTTGGACCGTACACAACAGCAGATCACCGCGAAGGAATTGACCGCGAAGAGCTATGACGAGAAGGTTCGTTCCTTGGACTCACAGATCGATGCACTTACAGGTGGGCTGCGGATCAAACTGGAACAGGCAGAGAACAAGATCATACAAGCGAAGCTGAAGATCCAAAGCGATAGTATCCGCGTGGTGGCTGCGAGAACGGAGATCAGAGTGGCGGATGATCAATATGCAAGAGGCGAACAACAATTCAAGGAAGGTCTCGTGAGCAAAGTGGAATTGGAACGTCGCCAAGTTACCCAGCAACGAGCCAATGCAACACTGATCGACGCCCAGAACCAATTGCTCAATGCGCGCAACGAATTCCTGAACGCTCAGCTTGAGGTGAACAGCATCCGCAATGACTACCGCGACAAACTGAGTAAAGCCGAAAGCGAAAAGTTCGCCAGCATGAGCCAATTCTACACCACCGAAGGCGAAGTGAGCAAAATGCAAGTGGACCTCGCCAACTACACCGTGCGAGCCGGTAATTATTATGTGACAGCTCCTCAGCAGGGATACATCACAAGAGCAATCGTTACCGGTTTGGGTGAAACGGTCAAGGAAGGAGATCCGCTCGTGAGCGTAATGCCTGCACGATTCGAGCTTGCCGTGGAACTCTATGTAAGACCCATGGATATGCCGTTGATCAACAAAGGGCAGAAGGTGCGGTTCTTCTTCGATGGATGGCCGAGCATCGTTTTCAGTGGTTGGCCGAACACAAGCTATGGGACCTTCGGCGGGGAAGTCGTTGCCATCGACAATTTCATCAGCCCGAATGGTAAATACCGCATTCTGGTCGGCCCGGATAAAGACGACGAGGAATGGCCCAGTGCCTTGCGCGTTGGTGGAGCCGCAGTTGGATTCGCATTGATGAGCGATGTGCCGATATGGTATGAACTGTGGCGACAGGTCAATGGTTTTCCTCCGGATCTTTATACAGGGATCGAAGCCGTGAGCACGATGCCGACGAAAGAAAAATGAAAACAACGCTACTCATCGGAATTTTGCTTCTTGGCTGTGCTTCGCATGCTCAAACGCCAGCGGACGGCGGAACGCTCACCAGGGAAACATTCGTGAAGCTGGTGTTGAAGAACCATCCTATTGCACGCCAAGCAACCTTGCGCACTGGTCTAGGGGAAGCTACCGTACGCAGTGCCCGTGGTGGTTTTGACCCAATGGCAACTGCCAGTTACGCTGAGAAACGATTCGATGGATTCGAGTACTTCGAGATAATGGACGCTGGACTCAAAGTGCCTACTTGGTTCGGAGTGGACCTTGTTGGTGGTTTCCAGAATACGGATGGTTTCTACTTGAACCCGCAAGGCACTACCCCGGACAATGGGCTTATCAAAGCTGGAGTTGAAGTACCGATCGGTCAGGGATTGTTCATGGACCAACGCCGCGCAACCTTGCGCAAGGCACAAGCATACCAACGTGGAACAGAAGGCGAACGGCAAGAAATGCTGAACCAGTTGTTGCTAACGGCTTTAGGCGATCACACGGATTGGGTTGCTACTTATGAGCAACTACGCATCAGTGATACTGCCGTGGTCCTGGCAAGCAGGCGCTTCGATCAGGTACGTGGTAGCTTTAGAGGAGGGGATCGGCCTGCCATTGATACACTTGAGGCCTATTTACAAGTTCAAGACCGCTTAATGCGAAAACAACAAGCGCAACTTGACCATCTGAACGCCGGCCTCCGATTGAGCAACCATTTGTGGGATGATGCGCAACGCCCCTTAGAGTTACAACCAGGTATAACACCAGTGATCAGCGACCTCGCATCACCGATCGTGTTCACCCTTGCGGACAGCAGTATTGCGCGCGCTATCGAAATACATCCAATGTTACAACGATCACAAGCACGCATCGATCAGATAGAAGTGGATCGACGCCTCCGCGCTGAATTCCTAAAACCGCAACTGGACCTGAAATACAATTGGTTGGGCAACGGCGGTGCGTTAAGCAATGAGCCAGGTACTACCTTACTTGGCGATGGACATCAATTAGGAGTCGGGTTCCAAATGCCATTGCTCTTGCGCAGAGAACGCGGAGAACTCACGCTTGCCAAATTGCGGCTCACGGATGCTGAGCTTAGCTTGGAACGCGATCAGGCAGTGATCCGGAACAAGATACTTGAACGCCGGAACGACATTGCTACTTACCGCCAACAGACCGACCTCGGAGCAGACATGGTGACGAATTATGCGCGTCTTTTAAATGCTGAAACCCAACGATTCGAAGTAGGTGAAAGTTCGCTTTTCATTGTGAACGGACGCGAAGTCCCATTGATCGAATCGCGCTTGAAGCAAGTGGCCTTCGAAGCCAAATTGCGCAAAGCCTATTTCGCGTTGGACCACGACGCAGGAACGCTTTGGAACGCTTGGACGAATAACACAACACAGCCATGATCCATATAACATTTCAAACACGCACCGAAGAGGCTGCTGAGAAACTCGCAGGCCACTTAATGGAGAAACACTTGTTGCTCTTTCCTACAATAGACACGGATCATGAAGAGCTTACTTGGGCAGGAGGTGCAATTGAACGCAACCGCCAACTTCTGCTCCAAGGCATGAGTAAAGCGCTGCTCTATCGGGAACTGGAAAGCGAGGCCTATGCTTTATTAGGTGAAGACCTTGTGCGTATGCATGCAGTACCCGTGGTCAGCATGGATCCACATGCACAACAAGTGCTCTTGGAACAAACTGCAAAAGTGTGAAGGATGAAGTACACCGAACTTCTCCAGCGCTCCTTCTTCTTCGCGGCGTTACTGATACCAGTGATCCACGTGAATGCCCAGGTCAATAACCGTCTTGACGCTATCCATGCCATTCAACTTGGTGACAATCTGCTGCGCTTGGGGAACAGCGAACAAGCGCTTCTTGCCTACACCAATGCCATTAAGATGGATATAACCTTCGCTGACACGTATATGAAACGCGCAACCCTGTTGAGCCGTTTGGGCCAGAATTTACAGGCTCTAGGGGACATGGACCAGGCCTTAGCACTCAATCCATATAGCGCTTATATCTATGATCGCCGAGCCAAAGTGAAGATACTTGCGAATGATATAAAAGGCGCTGAGGATGACATCAATATGGCCGTTTCCATGCAACCTTACGATGATATTTTACGGGAAAGTCGTATAGATACCTGGTTGGCGATCGGCGCCGTTGACAAAGCCATAAGCGAGATCGACACGTTGCTCGAACACAGCCCGGATGACGTAATGCTCTTATTGAAAAAGAGCACTGCTTACCTTCAAATGAACGACCAGATCCGCGCATTGGAACTTCTGGACCTGACCGTGTCCCTTAGCCCAAAACTCGCATTGGTGCATGACCTGCGAGGTGTGGCCCTCATGAGAGCTGCACGTTGGAATGATGCATTGGCCTCATTTGACCTAGCAATAAAATTGGATAGTACGTTCGACATTGCCTGGTACAACCGCGGCCTAGTACATGGGCATTTAGGCAATACGATTGCCGCGAAGTCCGATATGGATAAAGCCCTGATGATCGGCACTGATAAGCCACACATATTCTTCCAACGAGCACTTTCCCGAAAACGTGATGGCGACCTTACAGGTGCCCAAGCAGACTACGACAAGGCCTTGGAACTTGCACCTGACTACTTGGAAGCGCAATACAATCGGGCATTCGTGCGTAAACATTTAGGTGATCATGCTGGGGCGTTCGAAGATGCTGATAGGAGCGTGGTAATGGCCCCAGACGACCCGGATACGTGGAACATGAAAGGCAACCTCCACATGTTGTTCAGTGAATTCGTAGATGCCATCGAGTGTTTTGATAGGGCCCTTTCACTCGACCATGATCATCAGAATGCGCTATTCAACAGAGGCCTCGCATTCCATATGCGTTACGATGCTATTCGCGGTTGCGAGGATATGCGCAGAAGTGCTGAACTGGGCTCGGCCCAGGCCAAGGACGCAATGACCTATTTCTGTGCATTCTGATCTAATTGAGCAACACATGGTCGGTGCAAAAGGTGCGCAAAGCGATCCGAGTGCTACGGTGACCAACTTGGCCCGATCACAAGGTCGCGACTGCCTTGGTCGGCAATAAGAGATCATCTCAACACACTCACATCGATCTTGAATAATTCAGCAGCGTTCTTCCACAAGATCATTTCCTTTCGATCATCCGGTAGGTCCAATTGCGCAATGAACTTCAAGTAGGATCCCATATTGGAGATGGGCCAATCGGTTCCGTATAACAAGTAACGCGGATTGCCGGCGTAGGTGATCATGTTCTCCAATTCGCTCTTCATGAACTTCTCGAACTTATCCGAGAAATCGCCCAACACCAGACCGGAGAAGTCGGCATACACATTGTCGTTCTTGTACACCACTTCCATGCAGTCCTTTATCCACGGATTGCCGACGTGACAGATCACGATCTTCATTGTGGGGAAGTCGACAGCTAGGTCATCGATCTGTAACGGGTGCGAATATTTCACCCGGCCTGTTGGCGAATACGTATCACCGCTATGGAACATGACGGGCACATCGTATTCCACAGCCATGTCGTAGACCACTTTCAAACGTGTATCGTTCGGATAGAATGGTTCGTAACCGGGATAAAGTTTCAACCCTTTTACCAGTCCCTTTTCCAAGTAGTTCGCGATCTCACTGAGGTCATGGTGGTCGTAATGCAAGTAACTGATCCCAGCAATTACACCGATGTTCTTTCTACCCTGAACAGCATCCACCACAGCTTTCGTACTCGGTCGATGTTCGTTGACTTTATACGAAGTGAGCACCAGCGAATAGTCCACGTTGTTCTGAGTCATTGCAGCCGTAAGCTTATCGAGGCATTCGTCTATAGAGACCACATGATCTTCGTGATAGTTATTCAGATGCGTATGGATATCGATGATCATACGGCGCAAGATATTCGTTGCTCAAGGAAATTGGTCCGTTCCGACCGATAGCGATCAAGCATTTTCCAACGCAGCGCAAACTGACCCCGATCTCACTTGACCGATCGGCTTTGTTTTGGGTACCACTTCTCGCGCATGCGCAAAAAAGGGATCTCGATGAAACGCGTAACGATGGAGCCGACCAGAAATGAACCCGCTGCGAAGAACATGAGTTCAAGGATACTACCTCCGAGGCTGAACTTGACCATCACTTTTTCCACGACCAATAGCACAAGCAAATGCCATAGGTAGGTATTGTAGGAAATACCACCAACCCATGCCAGCGGACTGATGATGTATCGTTGAATACCACTTGTCTCCGGCAGCGGGGTTCTGGAAACAGCCATGCCTACCGCGATGGCTCCAGCTAGAAATGCGCCGGACAAACCAATGGTACCCATCACGGTGGAACCAAAACGAAAGAAGAGGACCGGTGCAAGGAATAAGGCCATACATGCGATCAACACAATAGAATTGCGGCCGAAGAGAGCTTTGAAACTTACGGGCCTGAACCGGTGCCAAGCAGACAAAAGAACACCCCCCAACAATGAATCCATCCTTAGGTGTGAAGGAATGAAATGTGTGGTAACATGATATGGAATGGTTTGGTACGTATAGATGCGAAGTGCAAGAAAGAATAGGAAAAGCAACGCACTCAACACGATCATGCCCCGCCATTTTATGCGGGATGGTAGCGCCATCAATACCACTGCGGCGAACACAAGTAGCAAATAGAAGTGTTCCTCAACCGCCAATGACCATGTGTGGCTCCACAAGCCAGCGTGATAGTTCTGGAAGAAGAACAGCTCGGCGATGTAATTCATTAGTGGATCACGACTGCCAATGACCTCCATCAAAAGCGCGGAAACTATGATCAACGCGTAAAATGAAGGATAGATCTTAAAGCCTCGGCGTATCAGGAATCTTACTCCCGCAAAGCCATTCGTTCTCCGGTATTCGTCAAAGATCAATCCGGATACCAGGAAACCGCTAAGGACGAAGAACAGGTCAACGCCCAGCCATCCATACTCGCCAATGATGCCGCCCGCTGCGTGGTGGTGCAATATCACCAGTATCACAGCAATGCCTCGAAGTACATCCACATACTGCCATCTTCGACCGGCAAGATGGGCCTGCGGAACAACGGCCATTCAATGCTCAATCGTTACTGAAGTAATCAGCACTTTGGTAGCGGCCGGTCTCCTCTTTCTGCAATTGCATGAGGATGTCATTGGCCAAACTGCTTGCACCGAACCGGAACCAGTGTTTGCTTAACCATTCCGGCCCTAGTTCTTCTTTCACCATCATTAGATAGTGCAGTGCTTCTTTGCTCTTACGGATGCCACCTGCAGGCTTCATGGCGATCATTACACCTGTCTTAAGGTAGTGATCGCGGATAGCATGTAGCATCACCAACGTAACCGGCATTGTGGCCGCTGGGCTGATCTTACCCGTACTGGTCTTGATGAAATCAGCTCCCGCTGCAATGGCGATATCACTGGCCAAACGCACTTTATCATACGTACCCAATTCGCCTGTCTCAAGAATAACTTTCAATCGCGCTTTGCCACATGCTTCTTTGATGGCTGCTATTTCATCGAACACAAAATTGTAGTCACCACTGTGGAAATGACCGCGGCTAATGACCATATCGATCTCATCCGCACCTTCGCTCACGGCGAACTTGGTATCCGCGATCTTTACTGACTTGGGTGCTTGACCACTTGGGAATGCGGTAGAAACGGAGGCTACCAATACCCCGCTATCGCCCAACGCTTTCTTCGCAACCTTCACCAAGGTGGGATACACACATACTGCAGCACATGTCGGAAGTCCGGGCAACGAATCATGCAAGTGCATCGCCTTGTAAGCAAGTTGTTGCACTTTCCTTGGCGTGTCCGCTCCTTCCAATGTGGTAAGATCGATCATGCTAAGTGCGAGCTTCATGCCTTGCACTTTGGTCTCTTTCTTGATGCTACGCGTTTTGATCCGCGCTACGCGTTCTTCAATGCCGACTTGATCCACCGTTGGTGTTGTGCGTGGATCGGGCATTGCGCGGCGAGTTGGTGTTGTGGTTGCCATGACGATGTTCAAAGGTAGCCGATGCAAACGAGATCAGTGAGCGGGCAAGAACGGAACAACGCTTTTACCGCTGTTCACTCGGCGTGCAGCGTACCACCCTGCAACCAACGCTCCGATCGTATTTGCTATCATATCGTTGAGGTCGGTTCTGCGACCAAGCGCTTCCATCCCTTGCAAAAACTCAGTTGCCAAACCGAAGGTCACGCTCAGTAGAACGGACCAGAGCACCCATCGTTCCGGAGTTTGTCGCGCATTGAACACTCTAGCGAGCAACAAGGCTTGAACAAAGAACATTCCGGCATGGACCAATTTGTCCAGATCGAACAATGCGAACCATTCCCACTCCGGCAATTTACTGCCCGGTAATAGACATAGGAACAGGATCACCAGCGACCAGAGCAAAGGAGGCCAGACCGCGCGTGGCGCCATTGTGGATCAACCCACCAGTGCACCGTATGCTTCAGCGGTCATCAATCCGGCAAGCTCACCTTTATCCTTAAGCTTTACACGGATCATCCAGCCTTTACCATACGGGTCCTTGTTCACGGAAGCGGGGTCATCAGCAAGATCGAGATTCACTGAACTCACTGTTCCGCTAACTGGCATGAACAGGTCGCTCACGGTCTTAACCGCCTCCACCGTACCGAATACGGCTTCATGTGCCAGCTCTTGGCCCTCTGAGCCAATATCCACGAAAACGATGTCGCCCAATTCACTTTGGGCAAAATCCGTTATACCAATTACGACTTCGTCTCCTTCTACGCGGACCCATTCATGATCCTTCGTGTACTGTAGGTCTTGTGGAATATTCATCTTTCAAGTTCTGTTGATCGTTCGTCCATTACTCCGCCAAAGTAAAGCGTAGACTGATACCCACGTTCGTATTGGCTGATGGGAAAGAGGTTGAGATCACGGGTTTGTTCACTACACGCTCGTAGAATGCTCTAATATTCAACCGCTGGCTCAAGGTGTAATCTATGGAGCATTTAATGCTTAGGATGTTCTGCCCGGCGGTGACGGTATTCTGCCGTTCCTCCATTTTCCGGATCACCGTAAAGTTATCGCGTAAGCTCAGATCCACACGTAAGTTCACATCGCTCTTGGGGTCGTTACCACCGATCTTGATCGGAAGTTTCACGTTCTTGAACCGATATCCCGTTCCGAATACATACTCCTTTCCACGTACCTCGGTGATCTGATAATTGGTCAAGCTCAAACTGAGGTTGCGATCGCGATTGTATTCGAATTTCAATAGCAAGCTGTTCTGCAATGTGGCGTCGAATCCGATCAACGGACGCATGACCTCTTGCACCGTGACCACCGAGATCTGCCGCTCCGGTATGAAATTTCCGGCAGCATCAACCTCTGCGCTACCAGGTACGAACAAGAGGTTGGTCTGGTAGTTCGCTATGCTGAAGTTGCTGCGGTAACTGTTCTTCATTGTCAATGTGCGGAACATTCTTCCGATCGCAGGGATCTTCGTCAATCCATCATAAGTGATGTCCCAATTCGGTGCAGGTGTTTGCTTGAATGGATTCAACTTCACATTGTCCGCACTACGTCCCGTATATGCTGCAAGGAAAGCGGGAATGACCACATCCTGGTTGGTCGATCCATAACCCGAATAGAATCCACTGTCCGGCTCCAATACCGAATTGACATTATTCACACCCAAACGGGCACTGATGATCGGCCTATTGTTCAATACGTCCTGGAATACTTGATTGACGAAATTCTCATTGTCCGCAGAAAATGCCGTGCGCCACGTAAGCATACTCACGCTGTAATTTCCGTACTCCCGCGGGCTGTCATTCACATAGGCCTGCTCCTGTGCATTCCAGCGGAAGAATGAGGATCTATTCTCGGCGATCGTACGGTTCGCACTGAGTTCAATACGGAAACCACGGAAGGGTTCCAATGAGAGTCTTGCGTTGATGGTCTCGGTACGTGTGTTCGTATATGGACTGAAGATCGAAGGCGTTTGTACAAGCCACCCTCTACTAGCTGCCGTTGTCGCGAAATCCCGTGCAACATTACCGTTCAGATCATGGTTCTGTTGCCCTGCAATGAACCCGAACCCAGGCGCACTGAAGTCATCCATTCCGAAGGCGTTGGTCCGTCGATCATAACCTGGAAGAAGTATACCCGAATTCTGACTGTACGTAACTGTTCCGTTCCGGATGACCATCAGTATCCGCGCCAATCCTTCAAGGGGATCGATCTTGATCGGCTCCTTATCCGGTATGGAATCCTTGTCCGTGGGTTTCGCAGCTGAAGACCGTGTTGTCTTTCCGCTTCTACCTCGACTTTTATCGTTGATCTTCTTCAGGAACTTGAACTTATTGTAGAGGTTCACGAAATTGAATTGTCCGTTCACGGCGATGTTCTGTGAGTTCTGGATCGTTGCGCCAAGTGTATCCTGTGTCAATGGCGCTCTGTCCCATTGGTACCCTGCGGTGTATGAAGTGTTGGCGGTCATCCAATCGGTCAACGGTAGTTTGTCCAATGGTAAGGTGTAGTTGGCACTGATGACATGATCGTAGCGCGTTACCTCTCCGAAATTGCCTACGCTACTCAACACACTGTCCTTCCATAGCGCGTATTCGTCCTTTATCTTACTGTTCACGCGCCCTGGTGTTTCACCGATGAAGGCAAGGTTGTTCGCATTGAAATCGACCTTGAGCGCTCGTGTCAATTCATACCTGAAACCATACTGACTTCCCCAATTGAAGTTCTTGTTGTACGTCGGTTTTGGTGCCAACGTCTCAATGTCCGGATTCGGCCTCACCAACCGTTCCAAATACATGCGATCGACCTGTGTACGTAAAGAGACCTGCTTGAATCCTAGGTTGACATTGAACTCTTTGATCGGCTTCAGCCATTTGCTTTTCCCTATGAACGACTTGAACGGTTCTATCGGACGTGGCTTCGGATTGTGAACATAACCCAAGGAGCCGCGATAGGTCCGCGTATTCTCGTAGGCCGTATTAACGTCGAAGTATTCTTGATCCGAATAGGAATAGCTCGCGTTCAGGTTCTCCACATCGTAGAAGTGTTCCGGCTTCCCTTGGCCACGTTCCTTGCGTACGTTCGTTAGGTTGATGCTTCGCCGTCGCGTATAGGTCCGTGATTGCTTCAACCGTTCCTTTCGTTCTTCACGCGTGAGTGTGCGCGTGGCATCATTGAACTCAATATCAGGATTAAGCGGATCGAACTGTGGCAGACTGACCTGTTCAGAGAACCCAACATAGAGCGGCACTTTGATCCCTGTGGATTCAGGAAGGAATTTTCCCATCTCCAAATTGGCGGAAACATCTACGCCATACTTCGTCTCGCGCTGACGCTCACTGACCCGCTTATCAATGCTGCCCCAGAACGGTGTGCTGTAGTTACCCGCAACGCTGATCGAACCAAGATCCGCCAACTGTGCATTCACGCGCGCAATTGCTGCTCCGCCTCCGCTTTGATCGAAATCGGTCAATCGCAATTCATTCACCCACACTTCCATGCACTGCGGTAATCCATCATCCGCGCGCCAAGGATTCTCCTCATCACCGTTCTTTTGTGGATTGCGAACACCGATCATGATCGTGCTCATCTGGCTCAGATTCGGGTTTCCCTTTACAAAGACCCTCCGGTCACCATCGTTTCCAGCATAGCGGATATTCCGCGCCACACCACCTTGATCGCGTTGGATCTTAAGGTCGTTCAATTTGGCGAATTCGATGATCATGTTGTTCTTCTCCGGCCATACACTGTATGGATCCCTGTTGTAGAATTCAGACGGCTCCAACGGGACCTCGTACTCATAATAATTCTGGTCATAATCGTTGCCCAAGCGAACAAAGACACTCGCATCACCGAACTCCAAAAGATCAGCGGGATCACTGGACTCAGCATGGATATACATCCGTAGTTTCTTGTAACTGCGGATATCGAACGAGACATTGCGGAAAGCAGCACGCGAATCACCATCGCGCAGGTTACATACTTTCAACTGAAGCGATTGCTCATTCAAGTTCCGCAAGTTGGCGCTGCTTACATCCACTTCCTTATTGATATCCGGAGGCAATACATAGTTGATCGGTGTGCGGTTACCGTTCTCTTCCACGTTAACAGCAGCAACTGTAAACGTCGTTGGATCAGGATCACCTCCAGGTGGGACCTCACCGGGTGCTTCCAAACTGAATTGATATTTGCGCCATTCCCCACGAATGAATTCCAACCGGGCGAAACGCAATGTCACAGGCTGTGCCCATCCCTTGACCGCTAAACGCATGAAGCGAATGCTCCGGAAATCCTGAATGCCATTCACAACTTCCACAGGCTGCCGCACCGGAACCTTGAACTGGTACCAATACACTTGTTTAGGTCCTTCGGGAGTGTTCGCTGTTGCCAGGATCCGGTCGGTAATGAAATTCTGACCGACCACCATATCCTGTGGACGCATGCTCACCTTGTAGTGAAAGTAACTCTCGCTCTCCGTTAGGTTCTGATCTTGGTTGATGTCTTCCGTAGAAGGTAGCGTGGTCTGTTGCGTTGGGTAATCCTCCGGAGAATCCTCATCCGTTACCGAGTTCCCTTCCGGTGCATTGAACCGCTTATAGCGTTGCAAAATATCTGCGCCACTATTGTCGTAGTCGTTTCCTCTGAAGAACCGATAGTCGTCATTGGAAGGGTCGTTCTGGATCTGGTTCCGTGCGCCTGTATTGGTAACCACCGTACCTATTGAGTTGATGTAACTCGAGAAGAATGTACTCTCGCTGCGTCCTGCCAGATCCAATTGAGTGCTTGCAAGCCCATCCAATCCGACGTCCTGGTATTTATTGCTGTTGCTCTCTACGATCGCAAACGCATTGACTACACTTTGCGTGGTCGGAACTACTCCCCATGCGGTCTCGTCGGTCTCCTGAGCAAGGTCCGTGAGGTTCTTCGGAAGACCATTCTCGAACGACTTACGGCCATCCCTCAGTACATCTTCGCTCAAGTTGCCCAGGTCGATATAGAGGTCACCACCGGTACTGTTCTGCGAATTCACGTTCGTGGCCGGTTCTCCTGCACTGTTGCTGGCGTTATAGAATGGGTCCATTACCCAGAACTGGATCGTCTCAATGTTGCTCGTCTCGAAATCGGTGGTGGTTATCCGGCGGGTAATGGCAGCCCAGTTCTCCTCCGGCTGGAACAACTCTCCATCCGCGGTCAAGTTCGTAGTGTAGTTATACGGTCCACGTTCGTCCGGATAATAACTGAGGTCCAACACCGGTATGTTCGCCGGTGTACCCGCTGGCAATTGCCTGTTGGGGAATACCTCCTGCTCCAATACCTGCCGCATTCTATTATCGCTTTGTATAGTGGAGTTGATATTCGGCGGTGTAAGGTTGTTGTTGCGGAAGAACAACGGATCGATCACATACCATGCGATCTGCGCCCTGCGGAATCCACTTGATGGATCATCGACGAGATCCCCGTTCAGAAAAACATCAGGCAGCCCTTGTGGAATTGCGCTGTGGAACCATAGGCTTTGTGTTCTGAGGTCAATGGTGCTAACGCTACCTTCGAAGTCATCGATATAACTGGTACCCGATGCTCCGATCGCCTTGCTATGACCGGGTAATAGATAGGCCCCTTCCACCGATGCTGAAATGCTGCTCTCTTCCTTCGTGGCATAGAACGGCAGCTTGTCCACTAAAGTGGTGATGAACTGCGACTTCGTGTTCCAATTCGCATCCAACCCGAAGACCGTGTTGCTGATCGGCTCATCACCAACGTTCACTTTCTGTGTCAATGGACGCTCATACAGGTTCATAACGGTACCGCCGATCGTTAAGTCCTTGTTTACCTTATAGTCCAAACGAGCACCCAACAAGGTCTTGGTCTGTATGCTGAACAACGAGTTGCTTTCCAATGCCACATCGACCGGCGTGCCACTTTCCAAAATACCTTGGTTCAGAATACGTACGCGACCCAAGTTGTAATCAACGGTATAGTCCTGGTTCTCCACCAAACGGACACCACCTGCTGTAACCGTAACGGAACCCTGTGGAATGTTCACACTGTTCAAACTGATCACATCACTACTGGCCGATCGATAGCTGCCTTTCAGTTTGAAGCGATTCAATGCCGGCAGGTTTCCTGCCGCTACCTTGGTACTGTCATACAACGGTTGGAATACGATCGTTTGCCTGATCTCTAAAGGTTGAATAGGAGCGTTGGGGTCGGGACCGATCAATTGCTTATCCAGATAACTTCCGAATGGTTCCAGCACAGGGAAATAGATCCGACCGTTCTGTGATTGGATCGTTCCACCTGTTGTAGCTGCGCCATCCACAAAATCAAACCACCCGTCCGGGTTGGGTGCGTTGTTCGGATCGAGCCGGTCCATACCTACCGCTTGTAGCAACGGGATCTGATCCAACGGTGCACGTGGAATATAATTGATGTCGACACCAGTGGTAGGGTTGTTGTAAATGAGATCCAATCGGAAATTGTCGCGGTTCACTTGGAAGGCGCCCAATGAATAAACGTTCTTCATCATCAGGTCCCATAGCGGAATGCGCGGGTTGGTGATCGTGGCTTTGAGCAACCTCAACATGAGGGCTTCCGGTGGGCTAATGCCATCGGTACTGAACTCACCTACCTGAAATGTCTGTCCTTGAAAGGTGTATTGATAAGCAACCGCCAATACTTCGTCATTATTGAGTGATTGGTTCAACGAAATGAAACCAAGGCGTTCGTTCATGTTGAACTCCGATGGCATGAGCAAACGGGCACTTTCAACTTTTTCGAAATGGCGTGCAGCAACAAGACCTAAGCCCTGTAATGCGGCAGAAGCATTCACGAAACTTCGGATACCGGCATTGCCACTCACGGTCGCGTAAAGAGAGTTCTGAGCGTTGCTCGCTTCAATTCCAGGACCATCCATGACCAGACCCGGTGGTAGATCAACACTGAACCGACCATTGTCCATCGATGCTTGGGTAGCATCTTCACCCAGATCGGTGAACGCTACGATATTCCTGTTCTGTTGAAAATCCTGCCGTGTATTGGTCACCCAGACTTCTATCCGCGTGATCTGCACCCCACTGTTAACAGTAGGCAAGGTCCGCATGGCCTGTTCATACTGCCCACGGAAATAATGGCTCAGGAAATAGTGCTTGTTGCCTTCATACTCATCGGCCTTGATATCGAAGTTCGTTGTCTGTGCTCCACCTTGTGTTTGCACACTGCGCCGTTGCCCTTTTTCCTGACTGAAGATACCTGTGGCAGTAAGTCGACCGAACCGCAGTTGCGCTTTCAACCCGAACAAACTCTGGCTGCCGGTGATCAATGTGCCTTGCAAAGGCAAGCTAACGTTACCCGCTTCGATCTTCTGGATGATCTCATCCTCATAACCGGTATAATCCAACTTCACCTGATTCTCGAAATCGAATGTGGCCTGCGTGTTATAGTTGGTATTTATCTTGAGCTTATCTCCAATATTACCCACCAGGTTGAGCTGGATACGCTGATCGAAATTGAACGTGGTTATCCTTCGCTGATTAACAGGGATACGAGGATTCTCTGTCTTGCTGATGTTGAGACCGAAGATGACCTCGGCAGATCCGCGTGGTTTTATGGAGATCGTATTACCACCGAAGATCCTGTCGAATGCCTTTCCCTTGATATTGATATTCGGCAACAAGGATTTCTGAGCACTTTCACTATCCTGTTCCACGCGGTCCAGCCAGTAATTGTCCATACTGCGTTCCATGTCGTAGTTCAAATACTCTTCCAATGACATGCTCATTGGTGGTCTATAGTTGAAACCATCGCCGCCCCCGACCATGCTCCTTACAACGTATTGTCCGGTAATGGGATCGTAGACCACTTCTTCCGTAATGTTCTCCGGATCCTCCAAATTGATACCACCACCTGGAGGTTCTCCCGGTGCCAGTGGGTCCGATATCGGCCACGGCAACTCAACTTCCGGGGAGTCCACTTGGAGGACCATCACGGTCATGAAAAGATCGCGAGCATGCCCCTCTGAACTGAAGCAATACAGCACCAGGACCAGTAGCAATTTTGCTACTAATACCAACGTCCTATTGGCGGTTCTCCGCAAGTTCATCGTATTAACCAACACTCAAAGATTCTTCAGGGTAAGCTTGATCAATTCCTCAACTGTGGGCGTATCACCCTTTGTATTCTTGAGCACGGTCTGTAATGCACGTTCAGCTTTCATGCGGTCCAACCCTAAAGAGATCAGTGCCGATAACGCTTCGGTGTGCAAGGTATTGCCTCCGGATCGAACAACACCGCCGGTCGGCAACGCCACATTGGCCAATTTCCCTTGAAGCTCTTGGATGATACGCTGTGCTAATTTTGGTCCAATGCCCTTGATATGTTTGAATGCTGCCTCATTACCGGTAAGGATAGCAGTATGTATATCCGCCGCAGAAAGGCCACCAAGAATGGTCATGCCGATGGTCGCACTAACACCCTGGACATCGATCAATCGACGGAATAATTGACGTTCATCCCGATGTGCAAAACCGAACAACCGATGTTCACTGGATCCGGACCGAACATCCACTGAAACGGAATAATGGACATGAAGACGTTGCTTAACGCCTTTCTCCAAAGCAGCTAACGTGGATGCGGGCACATGAACGAGATAGCCAACGCCATGGCAGTCGATCACGACGTGATCCTGCGCTTTTTCCAATAGTTCACCGTTCAGGCTATCGATCATCCTGTCCCCACAAAAATTAAGTACCTATTACAGGGGGTAAAATTCGCCTTATGCGCTCGGTGTAAATTCCTTGGAAAGGGCACGAAAATAACGGAATGTATTGAATGGACGGAGCTAAAATTTAAATCCGGGGTTACATTAACTTGGCACCATGCACAAAAAACGGATCTCGGTGCTCAGTGGAGCGGGAATTAGTGCCGAGAGTGGGCTACGCACATTCCGTAATAGTGATGGACTCTGGGAGGAATACCGAATAGAGGATGTTGCAACACCACAGGCATTCGCAAAGGACCCTGCTTTGGTGCTTCGATTCTATGATGCACGACGCAAACAGGTGATCGCTGCGGAACCCAATGCGGCACACCTGTCCATTGCTCAACTGGAGAACGATTTCCACGTTGACATCATCACGCAGAACATCGATGACCTCCATGAGCGTGCCGGTAGTTCTCATGTACTTCATCTGCATGGCGAGATCCTTTTAGCACGGAGCAGTGTGGATACCAATTACATTGTTCCGATCGAAGGTGATTCTATTCCGTTCGGTGCTCTTTGCCCCATGGGATCCCAACTAAGACCACACATCGTCTGGTTCGGTGAGGAAGTGCCGATGATCCCGATCGCTGCTGAACTTGTGGAACAGGCCGATGTATTGGTCGTTATAGGAACCTCTCTGAACGTATACCCGGCGGCTGGGCTGATCCATTATGCATCACCGGCTTGCAAGGTCCACGTTATTGACCCCAATTCCGTATCCGTTCAACGACAAGGGGTTAGCTATAGGAACGAAAAAGCCAGCTTAGGCATGCCCAAGCTGGCTTCTGAATTAAAGGCTCTTTTGACGAACGGTCAGTGAGTTACCACGAACCGCTGACTGCGAAGCGAGGTTCCATTGCGCTCCAAGGTAGCAAAGTAGATCCCGGAAGAAAGGTCCGTGGTCGGTAGAACATACCTTCCTTGGGCTCCATTGATCCGTATTGTCTTCAGACGCTCACCAACCATGTTGTAGATAACAAGTGAAGTGTTCGTTACCGAACCATTAAGCTCGATCTTGAATGCAACATCGCTGCCCAAAGATGGGTTCGGAAAAACCTGCATGCTTCGAACCACCTCTGTTTCTTCATTTATTCCAACAATTCCGGACCGGAACTCAATATCGCACCAAACACTATCCGTAGGGTTGTTCACATCGAACCAGACGTAACGATACACATTGACTCCAACAATGTTACGGGGTTTGTGATACGCATGGAAATTGCTGGCACTAGAATCCGCCAGAACGGTAACTGCATGTTGTGGAAGTGACTCCCACACCGGACTAACACCAGCGTATCGTGCATTGTAACACACTCCCCAACAGAAATAATTCTCCGTTCCCATCTGTACATTCAACTCGTAACGCCGAACATTCAATGTCTTGTCCTCACCCGCTACGTGTACTTCAATATCCACTTCGAACACCGAGACCGAATCTATGACAGAAGGATCCACGGAACCTAAGTAGACCACAACTTCATTATTTACAATTGCTCCGGATCCATCGATCAAAGTCACCTGCGCGTTCATTTGTGCGGTGAAGAAAACGAGTAAGGAAAGCGTAAAGAGTTGTTTCATATTTTCAATTTTGTTGCTGATCCAATTCACTTGGGTGAACTCCATGCAAATGTACGGCTCAACTAATGCGGATCGTGAGGTTTTAACGCTTAGATAACATTCACTCGAACCGATAGGACTCCAAGCCTTTGTTCCTTCATGATGTTCTTAACTATGCTCCGGATATACTTTCGGACCCCCTCAGATCTACAACTCAATGTGATCGAGGACGATCACGCACCATCGATCTTTGGCGCAGTCTTTGCCATCTACCGAAAATATCGATCAACCCAGCACCCGGACCAACCCATGAAAAACATTCTTGCCGCAATTGCCCTTTTTACATTTTCCCTTACCGCCTTGGCACAAGGGAAAGTTCCTTCCGTAAACCTACAGGACCTAGCGGGGAAAAAAGTGGATACGAAGACCTTCAGTAATGATGGCAAGCCAATGATCATCAATTTCTGGGCTACGTGGTGTGCGCCCTGCAAACGTGAATTGGCGGCGATCGCTGAAGTATACGATGATTGGCAAGCGGAGACCGGCGTTAAACTGATCGCTATTTCCATTGATGATGCCCGAAGCATGGCACGCGTTGCGCCCTATATCAACGGCCAGGCATGGGAATACGAGGTTTATCTGGACCCCAACGGTGATTTCAAACGTGCATTGAACGTGAATAATATTCCACATACCTTTCTTGTTGACGGTAGCGGAAACATTGTTTACCAGCACAATAACTATGAGCCGGGCGACGAAAATGAATTGTACAGTAAGGTGCTCGAAATGAAAGGCAAGAAATAGATCCACCTGCCTTCGAGCAAATTACGCTCACCATTATTGAAAAAGTCCGGCTCCATTTTTTGGACCGGACTTTTTTTGTTTTACAGTAGAACCGACATGTTCTGTTCCGTATTCGGTGTTCAACGTTCCATTATATCATCGAACAATGGTCCTGAGGTCCTTGTTGCGGTCCAAGTTTGATGCGCGATAGGGTTCAAAAATATTCCGTTGAACGAAAGGAATTCTCGTTCTTGCAGCGTGTAACCGAATTTCTACGGGCCATACCTTTACCGCAACCAACAAGAACGTTTAGAGAATTCCTATGAAGCCTTGCCATTATCGCTTTTTCCGTTCACTGACCCTCTTCGCTGTTCTAATTTGTTCGGTAACCGTTCATGCACAGGACCGGACCCAGATCCACGGAAATTTCAGTACGGATGTACAGTACTACAATGTGGATAGCGCTATTGGCGCCATTGTTCCACCGCAACGATTAGGGAACAATGCATGGGGCAACATCATTGCAACGCATGGCAATTTTGAAGTAGGGGCGCGGTTCGAGAGCTATAACCCTTCACTTGCCGGTTACCCAGCAGGACAGGCCTACAAGGGTTCCGGACTTGGTTATCGGTATGCCAAGTTCACGGTGAGCGATCTGGAGGTCACCGTTGGTAACTTCTTTGAGCAATTCGGGCAAGGACTTATCTTCAGAAGTTATGAGGAACGCTACCTCGGCGTGGATAATGCAATGGATGGCGTGCGCTTGAAGTACCATCCGTTTCGCGGGGTATACCTTAAAGGCTTTGTAGGCGGGCAGCGCGCGGCATTCGATAACGGGTTCACCAAGGGACCAGGTGTTGTGCGTGGTTTAGACGCGGAATTCAGCATTGCGGAACTGCTTGATAGCGCATGGCATGCGAAGGGCAATCTGATCATTGGTGGCAGCTTCGTAAGCAAGTATCAAGAGGATCGGGATCCGCTTCTGGTGCTACCGGAGAACGTGGCATCCTATGCTGTTCGCTTGAACTATACTCGCCCGAAATGGAACTTCTACACCGAATACGCTTATAAGTTCAACGACCCGAACGGCAAGAACGATTTCATCTACAAACCCGGACAGGCGCTTATGGCGAATGCCACCTACAGCGTCAAAGGTCTAGGCATTAGCGCAGGTGCGCATTACTTTGATAATATGTTCTACCAAAGCGACCGAAGCGCACCGACCCCTTTCGATCTGAACATCAATTTCCTGCCGCCACTTACCAAACAGCACACCTATAACCTGCCGGCCACGCTTTATCCTTATGCAACCCAGCCAAATGGTGAAGTTTCTGCACAAGGTGAAGTGTTCTATATGATCAAGAAAGGAAGTAAATTAGGTGGGAAATATGGAACCAAGCTGGCCGTTAATTACTCGGTAGCATATGGTATCGATACCGTGCATTTGGGCTTGGCGGATGATACGACCCGTCATTTCGGGTACAGTGCCAATTTCTTCTCGCCCAGCAAGCGAATGTATTTCCAGGACTTCAACATAGAATTACGCAAGAAGCTCAGTTCCACATGGACGTTGGCCCTTACCTGGTTGAACATTACGTATGATATCGACATTATTCAGGGCAAGCCCGGAAAACAGAAGGTGTACACGGACATATTCGTGTTAGAGGGATTGCATAATTTCAGTAAGCGGACCTCACTCCGCTTTGAGTTGCAACACTTAAGTAGCAAACAGGATCAGGGTAATTGGGCAACCGCTTTAGCTGAGCTCACCTTTAGCCCACACTGGTTCATTGCGGTCATGGACCAATACAATTATGTTACGACCAGCGAAACTTTCCTGAAAGATGGCAAGACCGAAGTTGAACCGGAACGTATTCACTATCCGATCGGCTCAGTTGGTTATATCCGCGGAGGAAATCGCTTTCAAATGAACTACGGACGGCAACGTGCTGGTATCTTCTGTGTTGGCGGTGTTTGCCGACAAGTACCCGCCGCAAACGGCCTAACACTATCTGTTACAAGTACCTTCTGATCGCCATGAGAACATTCCAACTACTTACAGCGCTTACCGTGTCCTTAGCTTTTACAGCATGTGATATCGTTGACGAACCCATACCTCCAGGGACTGCCGGTGTCGGTGGACCGGATACCTCTGGCACCGTTACGCGCCGTGTGCTTCTGGAAGACTATACGGGGCATACCTGCAACAACTGCCCTGGCGCTGCAGCAGTTGCTCAGGCGCTGCATGATATCTATCAGGATGAACTGATCCTTGTAGGTGTTCATGTCAATAATTTTGCCGCTCCACATTTTCCTCCACAAACTTCTTATCTCACCGATTTCCGCACCCCGGCAGGTAACGCCTATTCGCTGCAATTCGATGTGGCATTTCAGCCCGCCGGCTTGATCAGTCGCAAGGAGTTCGGGAATTTTCTGTTACAAAGTGAAGGAGCTTGGTCCTCTGATGTTGCTGAGATCATTGGGGAACCGGCAGACATGGATGTTCAATTCGCTGACTTCAGCTTCAACGCAGCAACGAATACGGTGGAGACCACAATAAAGACCATAGTGCTGAACCCGGTGAACGGCGACCATTTCCTTACGGTCTTCTTGACCGAGGACCATGTCATCGATTGGCAAACGGACAGTGATGTCTCACCTCCGGATGTACCTGACTACGATCATCGCCATGTGCTTCGCGATAACCTGAATGGTACGTGGGGTGAAGGAGTGATCAGCGGTAGTGCCCTTGCTGGCGACACGATCACGCGCACCTATACATACCAGCTATCCTCAAATGTACTTGAGCCGAATAATTGTGCATTGGTTGCATTCGTATCCCGCACGGATAACTACGAGGTGATGCAGGTTGCAGAGAAGAAATTCATGGAGTAATTCCGACCCGTATTGCCTGATGTGGAGGGTCACCTATTGATCCCTTCATGGTCGAGAACGAGTCAGACCGACATCGGTCCGGGGTCATACTTTGAGCCGTTCAGGCTGTTATGGTCTCATTTATTTCAACAGGCATACTGATCGGCGCAAACCGTCGTTATGCACTGTCCGGCACAGAAGTCGGATGTTGAAAAATTTTGTGAAAAATTATAGATCTCTCTACTCCTCGTATTGTACCTTCATGATCGCTAATTAAGAACGTGATGATGGACCAAGGCAGAAAGATGATGGATCTCAGTAAGCAGATCCTAGAAAAGGTTAGCTTCGACAGACGTTTATTCCGAAAGGAATTGATCAAAGCGCGGCGCTGGGTCAATAAACACGATGATATTGTACTTAAGGCTTGGTGTCTTGCAACATTCGGCCACATGTACAAGGATGTGATCCTGGAAGTTTTCCAGACCACGATGCGCACCTGATCGGCTCATAAAGTTTTCGAACGCCTACTTCTTATTGATCAGAAAGTCCAAATTGCGCCGCAACCCGTTGAACTTCGTGCGTTTTACCGGACTACCTTCAAAGAGTCGATCGAAAACGACCTCGGTCATGCCGTGCCATTCATCGGCACTCATGGCCATTAGTTCTGGCTTGGGTGTGAACTGAGGCTCTTTGTGGGGCGTACTGAACCGGTTCCATGGGCATACCTGTTGGCAAATATCGCAGCCGAAAACCCTGTTCTCCATTTTCCCCGCGAATTCGGTCGGGATAGCGTCCTTCAGCTCGATCGTCAGGTAGCTGATACAACGTGAACCATCCACTCCGTAGGGTGTGATCGCATCGGTTGGGCAAGCATCAATGCAGCGTGTGCATGTGCCACAATGGTCCGTTACAGGTGCATCCGGAGCCAGGTCCAGATCGACGATGATCTCACACAAGAAAAAGTACGACCCTACCCCTTGCCGGATCACGTTCGTGTGTTTGCCTACCCAACCTAATCCGGAGCGCTTTGCCCACGCTTTCTCCAGCACTGGCGCACTATCCACGAATGAGCGCATGGCCACATCGCCGAATTGTAGCTTGATGTATTCCATCAAGGGCTTCAACCGTTGTTTCACGACTTTGTGGTAATCGCGTCCGAAGGCGTAGGTGCTCAGTTTTGGGACTTCGGGGTCTTCTTGCTTCAATGGTGTATGGTAGTTGTATGCTAAGCTGATCACGCTCTTAGCTCCAGGAACGATCAAACGTGGGTCCAACCGCATGTCGAAGTGGTTGGCCATGTAATCCATGTTGCCGTGTTTTCCTTGGCGCAGCCATTGCTCTAAACGCGGGGCTTCATCCTCCAAGAACTCGGCTCGCGAAATGCCACAGGCCAAAAAGCCAAGCTCTTCCGCTTTGGCCTTGATCGATCTGGCATGTACGGTGGTGTCAGGCATTCGGCCAAGGTATGTTCCCAGGTGATCCCGAACATTACGCCGTGCGCCGAAGATCTGATCAAAAAAATATGGACGTACTAAAGCACTTCAATTCAGAAATACCGTCTCGCATTGCGAGATAGCCTGAATTACACGCTCTCCATGCGCATGCTCCATTGCGAATAGGCTTTATGCTAGCGGCAGTTCAACGATCACCGTAGTGCCTTTGCCTGGTCTGGAATCAACGGATACGGTGCCACCCATGCTGGCGGCTCGTTCGCGTATGCTGCGCATGCCCATGCCAGAGGACGGTTTATCGGTATCGAAACCCTTTCCGTTGTCCGTAACTACGATATTCAACGCCGTGTCGGTGCGTGTAATGGTCATGCTGATCTCTGAGGCCTTGGCATGTTTCATACAATTACCCACTAGCTCCTGCAACACTCGGAAAGCCGCGATCTCCATGGCCCGGGGCAATCCCTTTTCAAGGCCGAACATGACCAGTTCCACATCGAATTCACCTTTTACCTCGATCGCATTACGCAGATCGGTCAAGGCCCCGCGTAAACCGAATTCCGTTAGCGCACCGGAAAGCATATCGTGGCTCACTTGCCTCACTTCGCCCACGGCATGATCCAATAGGTCATGGACTTTTTGGTATTGCTGCTGTTGTTCGCCTTGCATCAACGACAACCGGTTCTCCAGCGCACCGAACTGCAATTTGATCGCACTGAGCATGGATCCTAATCGATCATGGAGGTCCTTAGCGATCCGCTGCCTTTCCTTTTCCTGCCCCTCCATCATGGCATTCAGGGCACCGATCTCCTGCTCCTTCAATAATTCGTGGATCCGTTGGTCGTGCATCACTTTCTCTTGTTGCGCCAACCGTTTCCGGTGCATTATGTTGCGGTAGAACAAGGCCAGAATGACCACCAGCGCGGCGCAAACACCGAGCAGAATATCACGTTGTAGACCCTTCCTTCGTTTCACCTCGCGCTCTTTTTCCAATTCTACTTTTTGCATGGCGATGGTGCGTTCCTTGCGCTCCGTACCGTGCATCACTTCCAACTCGCTCATGTTACGGCTGAAAAGAATGGCCCTCAAGGAATCTTGAAGCAAGCTGTATCGTGCAACGTTCAAATAAGCCTCTTTGGGGTTCTCCAATTCGAAATACCATTTGCCCAATCGCGAACGCACTTGCTTTTCCAACTCGGCCAAGCCCATGCGCTTAGCGGAGGCCCCTGCCTTTTCCAACATGACCACTGCTTCTTTTTTCCGTCCAGAACTCCACAAGGACTTGCTCCACATCTGGTGGACCTTGGCGATGCCTGCGGAATCACCTAAGACCTGTTTCTGGAAAATTGCGTCCCGATACAGCCGATCAGCTTCTTTCACATGGCCTATTGCAGAATGGGCCGATGCGGAAAAGGTGAGCAGGTCAGTTGCTAAGTACGCATTGGTCTTTTTCATAGTGTGATACGCCGAGTCGTAGATCGCAATGGCTTCCTGGTATCTATCGGTCATATAGGCCACCGCACCCAAGTTCGAATAGGCACTATTCGCCAACCGGGAATAACCCAGAACTGCTGCCTCGCGGGAACATTGCAGGTACGCATTCCAAGCTTCATCCATCCGGTCCTGATCATAGAAAATATTCGCCTGATCGTTCTGTGCCATCAAGCGGCCATACACATATCCGATGCTATCTGCCAGTTTTTCCGCTTGAAGCAGGTCTGCCAAGGCCATGTCATAATTCAAGGCCATGCGTTGTATCTCCCCTCGAACGATCAACAGATCAACATACTCCGGCAGGTAAACAGTGGTATCAAGCAATGCCAAGGATCTTTCTATGGCCAGAAACGCTTTCGCATTGTTCTTCAACTTTTTGAAGACCATGGCCTGAACCAGGAAGCCCACGGATCGAAGTTGGCTTTCACCGGTCGGCAATGTGTGTTCCAACGAATCCAGTATGATCAGTGCACGTACCATGCTATCCGCTCGATAGTGGGCCGTACCTAAACACAGTAGACCCAACCGCCTATCCGCTACTTCCTTGGAGCCATTCAGCTTCCTGGATAGCACAAAGAATTCATCCGGTCCTTCATTATTGAATGCCTTCCTGAATGCGGCGTATGATGCGCTCTGCTCAACAGCATAAACCTGATAATGTAAACCAAAAACAATGGTGAACAGGACGAAAACATAGATCGATCGCATGGTTCAAGGTCGATGACCAGCATCGGGTTCTACATCCTTATTGAACTTGATCAGATCCACGTTCAACTTCTTCATTCTGTTCTCCAGCCGAACAATGTGACGCTTGATATGAACTGGAATAGCGGGCGACATGGTGCAAGCTTCCGGGTGTCGCAAACAGATCTCCTCTCCCAGTTCGATCGCCGATAATCTAGCTTGAGATAGGAGCTTTCCATGAGATTCGATCCGTTCCATAAGTTCATCCATTACGAATACGGACGTCTCCTCTTCGGCAGGCGGAGGATCCTCCTCGCCGCAGTCAGGATCGCAGATCGGAGACTCCACCGCGCCCACAATTGAGAATGATGGCGACCAACACCCTTCAGTGCGTTCGCCCAGATACCGAGATACGGTCTCTCCAAGATCCGTTACCACTTCAGGTTCCAGTATTTCGCGGATCAACCCGCTACGGCATGCCAATGCCGGATAATCCCAACAAATCTCATCACCGTTCACACAGGCCAGCTCAGCAACTTCCGAGGGATAGACCCGGTGATAATACGCATCCATTTGCAATTGAACTGCATCGATCACCGGCCCGATAGCAGCACCCGGATACACTAACCTCAATCCCTCATCGCTTGCCCATGCGTCGGCCTGTACCTCACAAGCTGCGGCCTTTCCTACTTCCTTTTCGCCGAAGACATGGCCTAATTCGTGCAGGACCATAAAGACCATGAATTCTTCGCGTACCGCTGGATCCCGATAAAAAGTGGATGGGATATAGATAGTAGCTAAGGGTCCTGATGCTTCTGTGCCAACGAGATCCGGAATACCACCGATCTGTGGAAGACGCGACGTACACCCTGCGCTGATCGAAACGCCAGTAATGCTGAGCGCTTTCAATGCATCATGGCTGAAGAGTTCGCTGCATACCACTTTTTCTACAGCTGCGGCAAGTTCCAAGTCCGCAGGACAAGTATCGGGGATCTCCAGGACCGCACCTGCACAGGTTTCCGATCCAAGTACTGGACCGTTCTCCGAATTTTCGTAGTCCAAGGAGTGTGCGAAAGGCATAGCATATACCGGCTTCCCATCCCGTTCCTTGGCGAAATCACGGAGCTGCCGATCCTGTTGCATTGCACGTGCCTTCCGTAATTGTTCGATCTCTGCGGGTGTTTGATCCTTCAACTCCAAGCAAGGGCAGTAACACGCTCCTTGCGTTTCTGTGTACCAGACAATACCCTCCTTCGGGATCAAACTGGCGCACAGCTTATCCGTTCGTGGTCGCAAGTTGGCTTCGTTCGAGCATTTGCGCGGTTGCGGACTCAAAGTTTGTCCGTGTACTGAACTTGCCAGCAGACCCGCGATCAAGAGAACCCAAGGATGTGGCAACGGGTGACACGACTTGATCGCTTTCAAGTTGTGCATTGCTCAAAGTTTCACTTTGCGTGTCTTTTTAACCACTTGGACCACCTGGATCTTGATGATCTTGTCCGAGCCCGGGCCTCCTCCGTGCGAGTCCGCTACTGTTGGCTTTTCTTCTTCAAGGACGCGACCCGCCTCATCCACTACCTGTACTGTGATCACTCGTGGCCCTTTGCCCGTGTAAATAAGCCCCAAGCGCCAAGTGTCCTGTTCTTCCTGTGTACCTCCAAGTACGTACTTCAGCTTCCGTGTATTCATATCCCCTGTAGCGGTAAGGTCATCGGCCAATAGATAATTCTTATCACGCGTAACGATCGCGGTGTATTCCATGCCGACTTTCTTCGGTGTAATGGTCTTTATATTCCAGGTCATTTTCGTTTTGGTTTTAGTTGATCTCCGTTTGTTGACATGCCATTGCCCCAGCCCCGTTCCATGGCGTACTTGACCATGCCTGCGGTGTTGTGGATATCGAGTTTGTGCATGATGTTCTTTCGGTGAGTTTCCACGGTCTGCTGACTGATGAACAGGTCTTCCGCGATCTCTGAACTGGAACGGCCAGCACATACGCGCAACAGGACCTCTTTCTCCCGTTTGGAAAGCGATACGTAGCTTATTTCGCCAGTGCGGTCCTTGTACTGGTCCACTTGTTCCAGCATTTGTTCCACGTCCTTGGCCAGATACCGGTAGCCGTCGTGAACGGACTGGATCGCCACCATCAATTCATCTTTACCAACATTCTTCAATACGTAGCCACTTGCGCCAGCGGCCAACAATTCGTTCACGAACTCCTTGTTATTGTACATGCTCAAAATGAGCACTTTGCTGTTCTTACAACATTTCAATAAAGCACGTGTGGCTTCGATCCCGTCCATTTCCGGCATACTGATGTCCATCAACACGACATCCGGATGCAGTTCCTTGCTCTTCTCCACGGCTTCTATCCCATTCGCAGCACGCCCGACAACATTGATATGCGGATGATGTTCCAACAAGGATTCCAAGCCATCCAGAATGATGGATTGATCATCAACGAGGAGCATGGAGATAGTTTCCATTGGTCGGGTAGAACAAATGTAGACGGAAGACCTCGCTCCCAAAATACCCGGAAGTAGGTATAGTTCTGGATCCCGACCCGTAGATGAATTGCGGGCTGATCCAGCCGATCACAAGGCGAAAGGCTCGGCAACACTAGGGAATTCGGAAATTTCTACTCGAACAAACTACCCGACTTCGCAACTGGCGCTTTACCCAAATGCTTGTATGCTCGCTCCGTTGCGAGCCTGCCACGCGGCGTGCGCATTAGATAGCCCTCCATGATCAAGAATGGTTCGTATACCTCCTCGATCGTTCCTGCTTCCTCCCCAACAGCCGTGGCCACGGTATTCAAGCCTACCGGTCCACCTGAGAATTTATCGATGATCGCGAGCAGAATGCGGTTATCCATTTCATCCAAGCCGTGCGCATCCACGTTCAAGGCCTTCAATGCGAATTGTGCGATCTTCAGATCAATGGTTCCATCGCCTTGGATCTGGGCGAAATCACGAACGCGACGCAACAATGCATTCGCAATACGCGGTGTTCCGCGACTTCTATGCGCGATCTCATCGGCGGCTGCATCCACAATTGGCACGTTCAACAAACCGGCACTACGTTTAATGATCCCCTTCAGTGTGGTCGAATCATAATAATCCAACCGGCTATTTATTCCGAAGCGAGCACGCAATGGCGCCGTGAGCAGGCCGCTACGTGTTGTTGCTCCTACTAACGTGAACGGATTCAACGCGATCTGAACAGTACGTGCATTGGGGCCAGCATCGATGACCAGATCAATGCGATAATCCTCCATCGCGCTGTAGAGATACTCCTCGATCACCGGTGTGAGACGGTGGATCTCATCGATGAACAGCACATCATGCGGTTCCAGGTTCGTGAGCAACCCTGCGAGGTCCGCTGGTTTATCCAGAACGGGTCCGCTGGTCACGCGGAAGCCAACGCCCATTTCTTGCGCTATGATGTTGGCCAACGTGGTCTTACCCAATCCAGGTGGCCCATGCAATAACACGTGATCCAATGCTTCGTCGCGCTGTTTGGCGGCCTGTACAAAGATCTTCAGATTGTCCGTAACGGCTTTCTGGCCTGCGAATTCGCCGAATTGTCGAGGACGCAGGGTTTGCTCCAGCTCCTTATCAGAACTGGCGCGTTGTTCATCGCGTACGTCGAAACCGTCGGACATGGGGCGAAGGTAATACGGTGTTCATTTGATCGTTCGTGCTGTGTGAAATGGGATCATTCAGCGCTTTGAATTGAGCGCCAGATATCTCCGAAGTAAACCTTCAATCCGAACATATAGACAGGAGCGGTGATCTGTTCGTCCAAGCTATCATGTGTCCGGATTGCTAGTCGGAATCCGATGCCGCCTCCTATGGCAAAATACTTCAGGAATTTGTAGTGTACGGTCATTGCGGGTTCATAAATGATAAGCCCTGTTCTGAGCAATTTCCGTTTACGACCATCCGTTTCCTTGTAGATCACCGACCCGGATCCAAAACCTAACTGCACCGGAATACGCACGTCCCAGTTGCGACGTTGATAGAATGCATAATCAACGTATCCCGCTATGTATCCTATGCGCAGCCGCGTGTCGATCAAGCCTTGTCCTGGCACTTCTCTTAGCTGCTGAACAGGTGTGAACAGGAAACTGTAACCAACGCCATATTGGAACCTATGAGCATATTCGTAGCCAATCTTGAACCCAACAATGCGCACGTTCCGGTTACTGATGAAGGAACCACGTATATCAGCCTTTACCACAATCCGCGGTTCCTCTTTCAGGAAAAGCCCGATGCTATCCAACAACTGCGCCTTGATGTTCGGAGCACTAGCAAGGACCAGAATAGCGATGATGTAGCGCATAAATGCAAAATGTCCGCACCCAAAGGTGCGGACATTTCTGATGCGCTGTAATGTTGAACTCACTTTCGATCAACCATCGAGTGCGTATCACGCAATTGATCGATCATTTGATCCGAGCGAACAATGATGTGACCATCGTTCTGGGCGAACCATGGTTCGCCCCTGCGCGGAATATTGACCTGTGGTCAATGTTCCTCTTCGCCGGGTTCCAATGGTGTGATCTGGCTTACCCAATCCTCGGCTTTGCCTGGCTTACTGTAATCATAAGGCCAACGATGAACTACCGGCAAAGGACCAGGCCAGTTGCCATGCATGTGCTCCACAGGTGTAGTCCACTCCAATGTGTTGCTCTTCCATGGATTCGGAACGGTCTTAGGGCCGCGGAAAATGCTGTAGAAGAAATTGAAGGTGAATACAACCTGAGCTAGTGCACCTATGATGGCGAAAATAGTGATCAGTACGTTCAGGTCCACAACCCCATCGAACATGCGGAACTCGCTGTAACTATAGTAGCGACGTGGAGCGCCAGCCAATCCAATGAAGTGCATCGGGAAGAACACACCGAATGCGCAAATGAACGTAATCCAGAAGTGCACATAGCCCATTTTGGTGTTCATCATCTTACCATACATTTTCGGGAACCAATGGTAGATACCCGCGAACATTCCGAAGATCGCGCTCATGCCCATCACAATATGGAAGTGAGCTACCACGAAATAGGTGTCGTGCACATTGATGTCCAACGCGCTATCGGCAAGGATGATGCCCGTAAGACCACCTGCTATGAACGTGGCAACAAGACCAATGCTGAACAACATCGCCGGCGTGAAAATGATATTGCCTCGCCACAATGTGGTGATGTAGTTGAACACTTTCACGGCGGAGGGTATGGCGATCAACAACGTGGTGAACACGAAAACACTGCCCAAGAACGGATTCATACCAGTGATGAACATGTGGTGACCCCATACCAAGAAGCTAAGGAAGCCGATGGCACAGATGGAACCGATCATGGCCCGATAACCGAAGATCGGTTTGCGCGCATTGGTGGAGATGATCTCCGAGGTAATACCCAAAGCCGGTAACAATACGATATACACCTCAGGGTGACCAAGGAACCAGAACAAGTGCTGGAACAGGATCGGACTACCGCCCATATTGTCCAACGCTTCACCTGCAATGTGAATATCACTCAAGTAGAAACTGGTACCCAAGGAACGATCCAATAAGAGCAACAACGCGGCACTTAAGAGAACCGGAAAACTAAGAATACCCACCACCGCAGTCAGCAGGATCGCCCACATGGTCAGTGGCATTCGCGTCATCCGCATACCCTTGGTACGAAGGTTCAAGATCGTAACAACGTAATTCAAACCTCCCATCAAGGAACTTGCGATGAACAATGCCATGCTCACCAACCAGAGCGTCATACCAGTTCCAGAACCGGGCATGGCTTGCGGCAACGCACTCAAAGGTGGGTAAATGGTCCATCCTCCAGAAGCAGGGCCACCTTCAACAAAGAGCGATGACAACATGATAACACTGCTCGTGAAGAAGAACCAATAGCTCAGCATGTTGATAAAGCCGGAGGCCATATCACGTGCACCGATCTGCAAGGGGATCAAGAGGTTCGCGAACGTGCCGGAAAGGCCACCTGTGAGCACGAAGAACACCATGATGGTGCCGTGGATCGTGACAAGCGCGAGATACATATTCGGGTTGAGCACGCCGCCAGGTGCCCACTTGTCGCCCAAGAAAAAGTTCGAGAACGCGAACCCTTCTTCAGGCCATGCCAATTGTAACCGGAAGATCAAGGACATGATCACCGCTACCCACGCCATAATGATCGCAGTTACCAGGAACTGCTTGCTGATCATTTTATGATCCTGAGAGAAAAAATACTTCGACACGAAGCTTTCCTCGTGATGATGATGCGCTGCGTGAGCGTTTCCGTCGGTATGTGCAGTGGCCCCCATGATATTCAGGTCCTAAATTCGGTTCAATGTGTTGCGGCTACCACCGGTGCCGCTACTGGTACGATCACTTGCGTTGTATCGGTAGTTACTGCAGGAAGCACGGGTGCATCCTCAACAACTCCTTGGAATGGTTTCTTCCTGGATTCCTTCAGCCAAGCATCGTATTCACCGGCCTCGGTCACCATCAACGGCATTTGCATGTTGTAATGGCTTGCACCACAGATCTTATTGCACAACAATATGAATTCAAATTCCTCATCCTTCATTACGTGCGTGCGCATACTGTCACTAGTAATGGTCGGCGTCATTTTGATCGAGGTCGTCATGCCCGGGACCGCGTTCATCTGAGCACGCAAATGGGGGATATAGACACTGTGGATCACGTCACGTGAGCGGATCAAAAGCTCAACTTCCTTGTGCACCGGTAAATAGAAGTCCTTTGTTACGATGTCATCCGCACCATGATTATAGATACTCTCTTTACCCATGGTCTTCAGGTCCTGTTCCATTACGACCTTCAGATTCACAATGCGGGCCATGATGCGTTGTTTCAACTCCAAGCCCTTTTCCAGTTCGTGGCGCTTTTCATCAGGTAATATCGCATGTGCCAAGGTGCTGTCGATCTCCGCGATCTCAACACCCAATTCACCCATCCGCTTTGCAACACTTTCCGGAGTAACAATACCCAACGGATTATCGCCATTGATCAAGCGGAAATCACTTGCACCAAGTACGCCGTCCTCACCCGGGTAGCGCGCAGTCCAATCGAATTGTTTGGCGTAAAGTTCTACTCGCAACGCATCGGGACCAGCTACCGACGTGATCTTATGCCAAGTGTTCAATCCATAAATTATTAATACCGCAAGAACAGCGGCCGGAACAACGGTCCAGATCAACTCCAACGTGTTGTTGTGTGGCTGCCAGAAAGCTCTTCGGTTCTTATCGTACTTGTACTTTCCTGCAAAGTAGAACAGCAACACATTCGTAGGAACGAATGCCACCAAAAGGATCAACCAGTTGAAATTCATCAACCAATCGGTCTCTACACCGTGTTCACTTGCGGCCAAGGGCAACATTTCATCCCAGTACGCCCAAGTAAGCCACGCAAAGAATATGAAGTAAGCGATACAGAACGCCCACATCAACATCGCGTTCATGCGATTATCGGCAGGTGAAATGTCCTCTTCGCGCTTGCCGCTCAACCGCGCTGTAAGCTCATATACACGGGCCAACTGAGCGATGGCCAGCACGCCCACTACAACCACGAAAAGTATCAACAACTTCGTCATCGTTCAACTATCAGATCTGGTGATGAATACTTTCATCTTTATAAGGATGGTTCACCGGTGTGAGTGGTGCCTTGGTCAAGTTACTCAGCACAACGAACATGAACATACCCAAGAATGCCACGAACATTCCGATCTCCAGCAATCCGAGACCGTGGAAATCATGTCCCAAAGCACCCGGCATGACCATCATGACCGTATCCAACCAGTGCCCGATCAGAATTATCGCACCTACACCGATCAAGAATTTCGGGTTGCGTTTGGCATCCCGACTCATTAACAACACCATTGGCAATGCAAAATTAATGAAGAATGTACCCCACATCAACCACGGGTGCGCAATGATCCGCTCTTGGAAGTAGGTCACTTCCTCTGGAATATTACTGTACCAGATCAACATGAATTGACTGAAATACAAGTAGCTCCATAAGAAACTGCACGCGAACACCCATTTACCCATGTCCTGGATGTGGCTGTTGTTCACTTGTGGTAGATAGCCTTTACGCTTCAAATAAAGCACGATGATAACGGCGGTGATCATGGAGCTTACCCACATGCCAGAGAACGTGTACCACCCGAAGAGTGTGCTGAACCAGTGCGTATCAATGCTCATGATCCAGTCCCACGACAGCATACTACTGAATACAGCGAAACAGACCAGGAATACGGCACTGCGGCGGTAGTTCAACAAATGGCGCTTAACCAACGTCTCACCACTAAGCTGATCCATTTCCAGACTCTGTTTGCGGAACCATCGAGCGAAGATCAAGAATGTTCCCAAGTACACCAACGTGCGGATCCAGAAGAACGGTAGGTTCAAATACGGCCTCTTGCCTGCAATGATCACATCGTAATTCGGGTTGGCAACGGCGCCAACAACTGTTCCATCATCGGTGTAGGTCGCATCATGCCCCTCGCCGACCATGTATTCACTGTAAAGCGTGTCATCCATCCAATGGTAAACATGGTTCAGGTGCAAGGATGCAGCAACCAGAACAACACACAGTGTGATGGCACCGATCGGCAAGTAACCGTAGATCCCTTCGTATACACGCTTGACCATGACCGTCCACGCTGTTTCCGTTGCGTAGCCCAATGCGTAAAAGAATAACGCACCTAGGCTGATCCCCAGGAAGAAGAAGCTGTTTACGAGCAAGCTGCTCCATCCGCGCTGGCCCAAACTCTCCGCCGCATGGTGATCGCCCTTGGCGTAGAAGAAGCCGATTAGCATGGTCACCACGCCCAGCACTATTGCTGCCATGCTTAGGGTGCGTGCCCGTTTGCTGAAGGTGAAGTTCATCGCTGTTCCTTTATCAATTAGCTACCACTGCGATAACCGTATCGGATACTATAACTGGTAAGGCTGATGGCATTTTACCTCCGGCCTGTAAGTATTTAACATATTGGATGACAGTCCACCGCTCTTCTTTGTTGAGCTGAGATGCGTGGCTACCCATTGCACCTTTCCCATACGTTAAGGTGTGGAACATCTTTCCTTCCGGCAATTCCTTCAAGGGTCCACTATAAGCCAGTGGTGGTGGATGTCCGCCTACTTCGATCACGGCCCCATCACCCATGCCTTTCACTCCATGGCATTGGGAACACATGATCTCATAGATCGCTTTTCCTTGTTCAACTGATGCTTCCGTCATTGAGATCGGGCTGTGCAAACTCACACCGGCTGCCTCATAGCCCTCCATCGTATTCGGATACGCATAGGGCAAGTTGTAAACTGCCTTACTTGCATCCTCCGTAAATGCGATGGTACCAGGTACCGGTTTCCGTGCACTTGGACGCATACGTTGCTCCACCGCTAATTCATTGCTGAACCAATACGGGTCCTGACCGTAGTCAACATAGGCTTCAACTGCGGGGCTGCGGTACATATCCGGCATGTACTCTATCCCGGGGCTTTGTGTATCACCACCGCAGGAGGCCATCAATCCCACAACACCTAGTAGGGTGCCCACGGTCTTCAATGTTTGCTTCGCGTTGCTCATGGTTCAGTACTGGCGTTCGTTGATCTCGAACACCGGGGTGCTACGTAGCATGCTGGTAATTGCATCGGAACTATGTCCATGGTTATCAGCGGTGCGTACTTCGATGATGAACTTATCGTCCGTAGAGCGTGGATCCGGGTTGCGGGCGGGCATACCGGGCAATGTCTTATTGCGGATCAAATAGGTAATGACCATACCGTGGGCAGCACACAGGACCGTGAATTCGAACATGACCGGCACGAATGCAGGGATGTTCTGGTAGAGCGTCATGTTCGGTTTACCACCAATGTTCATCGGCCAATCCCAGATCATGAAATAGGTGATACCCAGGATCGCCAAAGCAAGACCAGTGAGACCAAACATGAACGAAGCGATCGCCAAGCGAGTTCTCGTAACCCCGATTATAGGATCGATACCATGCACCGGGAAAGGCGAGAATACGTCCTTCACCTTAACACCGTTGGATACGAGCTTGCGTGCTCCGTCCTTAAGCTGTTCTGGATCTTCGTAGACCGCGTATATGACCGAATCCGCCATTAGTCGTGTTGATGGTTTGTAGCGTCTTTCTTATAGCTCTCACCGCTGATCTTCAAAATGGATTTCACCTCGTTCAGCGCCAGTACAGGGAAGTAGCGGGCGAAGAGCAAATAGCAAGTGAAGAAAATTCCGATGGTTCCCAAAAATACGCCGGCATCGACCCAAGTGGGGTGGAACATATTCCAGCTACTTGGCAGATAATCGCGGTGCAAACTGGTTACGATGATCACGAAACGTTCGAACCACATACCGATATTGACAATGATGCTCATGAAGAACGTGAATGCCAGATTAGTGCGAAGACCTTTGAACCAGAATACCTGTGGGCTTACCACGTTGCAGGTCATCATGGCCCAATATGCCCACCAGTATTTTCCGGTTGCACGGTTAATGAATGCATAGCTCTCGTATTCCACACCGCTATACCAGCTCATGAAAAGCTCAGTGATGTAAGCCACACCCACAATGGATCCCGTAACGATGATCACGATGTTCATATACTCGATATGCTTACGCGTGATGTATGCTTCCAGGTGCATCACCTTGCGCATTACAAGCAAGAGTGTTTGTACCATGGCGAATCCGCTGAATACCGCCCCACTAACGAAATATGGCGGGAAGATGGTGGTGTGCCATCCGGGGATTATCGAGGTCGCGAAGTCCATGCTCACCACGGAGTGTACCGAGAATACAAGCGGTGTGGCGATACCTGCTAACACCAAGCTGACCTCCTCGAAACGGGTCCATGCTTTCGCATTACCCGTCCAACCAAAACTGAGGATGCTGTACATCTTCTTCATGCCCGGCTTGGTGACCTTATCGCGAATGGTCGCAAAGTCAGGGATAAGACCGATGTACCAGAAAACGAGCGAAACACTGAAATAGGTACTGATGGCAAATACGTCCCAAAGCAACGGGCTGTTGAAGTTCACCCAAAGTGATCCAAACTGGTTAGGAAGTGGAAATACCCAATAGGCCAACCAAATGCGCCCCATGTGCAACATCGGGAACAGAGCCGCCATGATAACGGCAAAGATCGTCATGGCTTCGGCAGATCGGTTCACTGCCATCCGCCATTTCTGACGGAACAACAAAAGCACTGCACTGATCAACGTCCCCGCGTGACCAATACCGACCCACCAAACGAAGTTGGTGATATCCCATGCCCAATCAACGGTTTTGTTCAAGCCCCAAGTACCAATACCCTTGCTCAGCAAGTACACAATGCAGCCCACGCCATACAAGGCGATAAGTGCCGCAATGGAAATAAGCACGTACCACCCCCGTGGCGCTTTCGCCTCAATAGGGCCTACGATATCCTGCGTAATATCGTGGTAGGTCTTGTGACCTAGGATAAGTGGTTGGCGGATCGCTGCTTCTGAATGCATTTCTGCTTTTCGTATTGCTTAGCCGTGGTGGGCCGTTGCTTCTTCTTCTACGTTACGCACCTTCACGAGGTAATTCACGTTGGGTTTTACTCCAATTTCCTCCAACATGTGGTAGCTGCGGGTACTGCTCGCTTTGGCCAGTACAGTACTCTTCTTATCGTTCAGATCTCCGAATACGATGGCTCCGGTTCCGCAACTTGCTGAACATGCTGTTTGAATTTCGCCATCGATCACTGCACGGCCAGACTTTTTCGCTTCCAACTTGCCTGCTTGGATGCTCTGTACACACATGCTACACTTCTCGATAACACCACGGCCGCGTACTACTACGTCCGGGTTCAATACCATACGTCCTAGATCGCTGTATGCCGGATTCACTTCAGCGAACTTATCGCTCACATAGTTGAACCAGTTGAAGCGACGCACTTTGTATGGGCAGTTGTTCGCACAGTAACGCGTACCGATGCAACGGTTGTAAGCCATCATGTTGAGGCCTTCGTTGCTATGCGTTGTAGCTGCTACCGGACAAACCGTTTCGCATGGTGCATGGTTGCAATGCTGGCACATCACCGGCATGAATACGACCTTCGGGTTCTCGCTCGGCACCTCCATATCGAGGTACATGCTGATCTTACCAATGTCTTCTTTCTTGGCCCGCTCCTTGGTCATGTCGGAGCTGTAATAGCGATCCAAACGCAACCAATGCATCTCGCGGCTGCGACGAACTTCGTCCTTACCAACAACTGAGATATTGTTCTCCACGTTGCACGCTGTGATACACGCACCACAACCAATGCAACTGTTCAGGTCAATGCTCAGGCCCCAGCGGTGGCCAACGCCTTCTACAGGGTGTTCTTGCCACAGATCGAATTCCGCAACCGACTTCTTGTCGCTGCTGTTGATCACACCATCGCCGTTCACATCTTCATGCACCACCAATTCGTGGGGGTGATTGAAAGCTCGGACGTCGCCGCTTTTGAATACACCCAATGATGTTTCCTTCACAATGCTGTGACGGTCCATTGCGGTGAGGTGCGTCTGTGTGATAGCAACTGGATACGTTTCTCCCGTAGGTGTTACGCTAACGTTCAAGTTCTCGTAACCAACAGTTCCGTTCATGGTCGTGAACGGATATGCATTGCGACCTACAGGACGCAACACATCATTCTCATCCGTTACACAAGCAGCGCGACCAACACGTTCGCCATTCGCCCCACGACCATAACCCAATGCAATTGCAATGGTGCCGACCTTCTGACCCGGTGACGGTACAACTGGCAAGGTAACCTCGTACTCTCCTGCTTTAACGGTAACCAGACTTGCTGGCGCTTGCTCTCCCAAATAGGTGTTCAAGCCCATGCGCTCCACATCCACAAAGCTCATGCACACATAGTTATCCCATGTGATCTTGGTGAGTGGATCGGGCATTTCCTGCAACCATGGATTGTTGGCATGCTGACCATTACCCAATGCTTCAGTGGTATACAATTGAAGTTCCCATTCACCTCCACCCGATGATGCCTGTTTTACTGCCGCAGCCGCTGCGGAAGCACTTCCGGAATAGGTGATCACCTCATCGGCTGGACCAGAGGCATCGTAGCCACCATTGCCCAAGGCCATGTTCCACGTATCCTCGAACAGACCGGAAACTCCAGCCAAAGCAGCGTTCCAGTTCTCTTTAATGAGATCGTGGTAACTACCGCTGATACCGCTCCAACGCAAGAGACTTTCTTGCCACTGCCGTGTTTCGAACAATGGACTGATGGTAGGCTGTACCAAGGTGTAATGTCCTGGTTTAGGAAGGTGATCGTTCCAGGATTCCAAGTAATGATTATCCGGACAGATATAATTGCAAAGGCTTGCCGTCTCATCGGCGTAACCACTGAAACTCACCGCGAATGTCTTTGCAACAGCGGACTTGAAGTCAGCAGTGTTCGGGAAGGTGTAAGCCGGATTAACTCCAGTGATCAACACAGCACCAACGGTACCCGCGTTCATGTCCTTTACCAATTGTGCAACGGCGGCGTCATCACCTTGGTTGAAATAGGTGTGGTTGATTAGGTCGATGGTATTCCCGTAGTTGCCCAACATCATGTTGATGCTGTTGACCACTGTCTGCACATCTTCGTTGTTGATCCCACAAAGCACCACGCTACGACCACCTGCTGCTGCCAAGGCTTTTGCTGCTTTTGCTGTAACGGCATCCAGATCGGCAGTGCTACCTCCAATGGCCACTCCGCCTGTGCTCTTCGCGATCTGATCATGCAAGCTGATCACAGCCAACGGCAATTCACTCACTTTCAACGCATGACGAACATCGGCATTGGCACCGGTAATACTCATACGTGCTTCGAACTGGAAGTGCTTGTTCATTGCACCGTTCGGATCGCGACGACTACCGTATTGCCACGTATTCTCCGTGGTGCTACCCCAGCTACTCAAGAAATCCGCACCTACACTTACGATAACGTCTGCTTTGGTGAGATCGTAGCTCGGCATTACGCGCTTTCCGAAGCTTTTCAGATTCGCGTTAGTAACACCGCAATAGCTGATCGTATCGTACTGGATGTGCTCAACTGTTGGGAAACGTTCCTTCAATTTCGCTACTGCACCCTTCGTACTTGGGCTGATCACCGTATCGGAAAGCACAACGATGCGCTTACCTGCTGCGGAGACCTCATTCAATTTGGCACCGACCGCTTTGTCAGCATCGCTCCAGGAAGTTAGGCTCCAACCGCCATCACCACCGCGCACTGCAGGACGTTTCAAGCGCATGCTATCGTACAACTCCAATACACTGGAGTTGATCCGTGCATTTACGCTACCGACCGCCAGATCCGGATTGCGGTTGATGCCCATACGCGGGTTGCCCTTCACGAAGATCGGGCGTCCCTCACGGGTCTTTACGAGAATGCTGGCGAAATCTTCACCATCATAGAATGTACTTGCATACCAGTTGGCCACACCGGGTGTGATCTCTTCTGGTTTGTTCACATAAGGAATGCTCTTGATCACCGGTGTTTCGCAAGCAGCTAGTGTAGCTGCTCCGATACCGAAGCCCAAGAACTTCAGAAAATCACGGCGGCCCGTGCTAGCGCCCGAGAAATTCGGATCGCTCAGTACCTGGTCAATGGCCAGATCCTGAGGGAACTCGTTCTCACGGCCCTTGATCATTTCAGAGTCCTGCGTGAGGTCCCCTTGATCCATCCAATATCGCTTCGTGCTCGACATGCGGCTCTTAGTAGTGGCACTTGGCGCATTCCCAGCCACCAAGTTCCTTAACAGTGATCTTATCGTCCTTGAGGTATTCCTTCAATTGTTCGTGACCCATATCGGTTTCTTCCAATCGTGCCATTACCTCATCGTAATAACCGTTGCCGGCCATTTTAACTTCCTTCGTACCGTGGCAATCGATGCACCAACCCATGGTAAGTGGCGACCATTGCTCAACAACATCCATCTCAGTATCCACAGGACCATGGCACTCTTGACATTCCAATTGGCCAACGACCACATGCTGTTGGTGATTGAAATAAACGTGATCAGGAAGGTTATGCACCTTTACCCAACGGATCGGCTCCTCTTTTCCGGAGTAGGTCTGCGTTGCAGGGTCCCAACCGATGGCCGCATAGATCTTCGCGATCTCCGTGGTTCCGGTCTTTTTCCCCGTATCCACTGATTTGTGGCAGTTCATACACACGTTGGTGCTTGGTATGCCTGCATGCTTGCTCTTGCTTGCACTGCTATGGCAATACTGGCAATTGATCGCCAAATTATCCTTACCTGCATGAAGGGTGTGGTCGAATGCGATGGGTTGCTCCGGCTTGTAATGTGCTACTTCCTCACCACCATAAACGCTGATGTTGAAAGCCGCATCCCATAAGGCCAAGAAGCCCCAGACCACAAAGAATAATACGATCACCGTAGCAAAGGCTTTATTCTTCCAAGCCCATCCTTTTAAGCGCTGCCAACGCGTAAGATCAGCCAATGCTGGGCGACCCTCCGCTTCGCGAACAGCATTGTCCAAACTGCGTTTTACACCACCCAATGATGCTGCAACAATGGCAAGCAACAAGGCAATGACGACCAACCAGGTCCAAGCACTGCCAGCACCTTCATCCGTTGATGCCGTCTCCGTTCCAGGAGGAGGAGGAGGTGGAGCCGGAGGTGCGTAGTTGTCAGCGTAGTACAATATTGCATCGATCTCTTCATTGGTAACGGCGTTGGCCGTCATTGGACTCTTATTCCACTTTGCGAATAGTTCAGTCGCGTAAGCGTTACCGGTCTTCAAAAAGGCCGAACTGTTCCTTACCCACTCGTAGATATCACCTTTGCCATCCCAGCGCTCAACAGCACCCTTCAACGCCGGGCCGGTCATATCCTTATCCGGCTTATGGCAACTTGCGCAGTTGCCTTTGAAGAGCTTTTCCCCGGCGGCATAGGTGGCCGCATCGGCTCCTTGGGCGTGTACCGAAGACATGCCGAAAGCCAAGAAGAAAGCGAAAGTGGCGACTAGGAGTTTGATGGAATATTTCGAGATCCTTGCTACACGCGGCATTCAGAGCAAATTGAGGGGGATGACCACATTTTTCATCCGGGCGCAAAAGTAAACGCCCAACTGAAAGGACCGCTATGCTTTGTGCTACTTGTAACGGGGTTGTCACTATTTAGAGTGATTCTAAATAGTGATCTTTGCCGAAACCCATTATGGATCATGTGGTTGAGCATGATCACCACTGTTCGCTAACGTTCAATGCACAACGAATTGTGGACCCTTGGATTTATCCGGGATCATTGGTTCACATGAACGTGTTCGGCATACTTTTGGCCACATGTTCCGCATGCGTTCCATTCTGCATTTCGTCCTTTTTCTCTGCTCGGTGATCCCTGCTCTTGCACAGGACGATGACGAACCTGCTCGGTTATTCGAACCATACTCACCAGGGCAGATCATACTTGATAACGATACTCCCTCTATTGATACCGTACATGCCGTTTTGCCGATGAGACCGGGAAAGGTCTCGTACTTGACCTCACCGGCCATTGAGAAGTTGATGGTCGATTATGCGGATCGGAAACATCCACTCCGTGGATACCGCGTTCAGATATTCTTAGGCGAACGTGCAGCCGCCGAGAACATGAAACGTGGTTTTCTACAAAAGCACCCGGAGACACCTGCCTATTTGAGCTGGCTAGCGCCAAATTTCAAGCTTCGCGTTGGCGATTACAGAACACGGCTCGAGGCTGAGAAAATGCTGCATGAACTGCGCACCGCATACCCCGGTTGCTTCGTTGTTCCGGACGAGGTGGAGATGCCGCGGTTATGAGCACGATCTTGAACATGCAAAAGCCCGACTAAACGCCGGGCTTTTTCTATGTGTTTCCCGCTATACAACGCGGGCTGGACCACGCGTTCTATTTATCGTCCAATGTCCGCTTCACTTCCGTCATTTCGAAGGACTCTACGTTGTCGCCTACTTTGATGTCGTTGAAGTTCTTGATGCTCAGGCCACACTCGTAACCGTGCGTAACCTCCTTGGCATCGTCCTTGAATCGTTTGAGGTCGCTAAGCTCGCCGGTATATACCACGATGCCGTCCCGGATCAAGCGCACTTTGTTATTGCGAACGATCTTTCCATCCAGAACGTAACAACCGGCAACGGTACCCACTTTGCTGATGCGGAATGTATCGCGAACCTCAGCCGTACCAACGATCTTCTCTACCTCCTTCGGAGCGAGCATGCCTTCCATGGCTTGCTTGATCTCTTCGATGGCTGCGTAGATGATGGAATACAGGCGGATGTCGATCTCCTCGTTCTCGGCCAATTTCCGTGCACCCGGTGTCGGGCGAACTTGGAAACCGATGATGATGGCATTTGATGCACTTGCAAGCAATACATCACTCTCCGCAATAGGACCTACGGCACGGTGGATCACGTTGACCTTGATGCTCTCTGTGGTGAGCTTCAACAACGAATCGGTGAGCGCTTCCACGGAACCATCCACGTCACCTTTCACGATGATGTTCAATTCCTTGAAATCACCGATCGCCAAACGACGCCCGATCTCATCCAACGTAATGTGCTTATGCGTACGAATGCCCTGCTCGCGCTGCAATTGCTGACGGCGTGTAGCGATCTGGCGCGCGTCGCGATCATCCTCGAATACCTGGAATGTATCACCCGCATTCGGCGCTCCATCCAAACCAAGAATACTAACAGGTGTGCCAGGTGTAGCTTCATCCACTTGCTGCCCACGCTCATTGTACATGTTCCGTACTCGACCGCTGTGCTGACCTGCAAGGATCACATCGCTCTTACGCAATGTTCCACCATTCACCAATAACGTGGTGACGTAACCGCGGCCTTGCTCCAACGTGCTTTCGATCACCACGCCGATCGCGCGCTTTCCTGGATCGGCCTTACGATCAAGGATCTCAGCCTCCAGCAGTACTTTTTCCAAGAGCTGGTCTATACCGATTCCTTTCTTGGCACTTATCTCTTGGGTCTGGAACTTTCCACCCCACTCTTCCACCAGGATGTTCATCTGCGATAGTTCTTCGCGGATCTTCTCGGCGTTCGCTCCTTCCTTATCGATCTTGTTGAACGCGAAAACCATCGGTACGCCAGCAGCTTGCGCGTGGTTAATGGCCTCACGTGTTTGTGGCATCACACTATCATCCGCAGCAATTACGATGATCGCAATGTCGGTTACTTGTGCACCGCGTGCACGCATTGCGGTAAATGCTTCGTGGCCCGGTGTATCAAGGAACGTTATGCGCTTTCCACTTTCCAATTCTACGCTATACGCACCAATGTGCTGGGTAATACCACCTGCTTCACCTGCGATAACGTTGGCTTTGCGGATATGGTCCAGCAACGATGTTTTACCATGGTCAACATGACCCATTACGGTAACGATCGGCGGGCGCTCCACTACGCGTTCCGGGTCGTCCTCCTCCACCTGCATGTCATGCTGAACATCAGCACCGACGAATTCTACCTTGAACCCGTATTCATCCGCTATCACTGACAATGTCTCAGCATCCAAACGTTGGTTGATACTTACCATCATGCCCAACGTGAAACAGGCCTTGATGATGTCCGTGACCGGTACGCTCATCATGCTGGCCAACTCACTCGCCGTAACGAACTCCGTTACCTTCAATGTCTTCCCGGCCAATTCCTTTGCTGCTGCCTCTTCTTCGAAACGAACAAAGCGTTGGTCGCGTTTGCCCTTACGCATCTTGGACCCACGGCTCTTTCCGGACCCGGTCAGGCGAGCCAACGTTTCGCTCACCTTGCGTTTTACGGCATTCTCATCCATTTCACCAGGCTTAACCGCTGCTGCTGGCCTTTGTGCCTGTTGAACGGCACGATCGATATTGACCGGACCGGGTTTTACAATGCGTTTGCGGCGACCACGCTCTTGTTTCTCGGTGGGTTTGCGTTCGCGCTCTTTCGGTAGCTCTATCTTGCCTAGTGTTTTAAGACCCGCAAGTTTTGCCACGTTCACGCGAATTGTCTCCGGCTCAATTGGTGCGCTCACTGTTGGCACTGGTGGTAGGACCACTTCGGCGGGCTTTTCTGTCGAAGGCGTAACTGGTTCAGCCTGAACTGCTTGAGTTTCCTCGGCTTTGGCAGGCTCTTCGTTCGAAACTGCTTTGGCTTTAGGCTTCTCGGCTTTGGGTTCTACTGGTTTCGCAGGTGTCTTTTTGTCAAGGTCGATCTTACTTACCACCTTAACACCGGCCTTTTCCACTTTGGCCTTTATGGTTTCTGGCACCGGAGCTGGCGCCGCGCTGGCCTGCGTTTCCGGCATGTTGTGGATGATGACCACCTCTTCATCCCGCGCTTTTACCGCAGGGCTTGGTGGTGCATCCACCAACGAAATGGACTCGCGCTCTTGACGCTGTTGAACCACCTCTTGGCTTTTCTGCTTGATCTCCTTGTCTTTACCGAACTCGCTTTGCAGCAAGCTATAAAGCTCTCCTGGGATCTTGGTATTGGGATTGCTTTCCACAGTGTGCCCTTTCCCTTCCAGGAATTCCACCACGGTGTGTAGCCCTAGGTTGAACTCCCTGGTCACCTTGCTTAATCGTATCGCCTTTTCCGTCGCTTCACTCATGCAGTACCTGCTATTGGCCTTCCTATTAGGGCGATGGGTTCACCGTCCTTATTCATTGTTGATGCGGGCATCAACTTCATTCCAAATGACGTTTACATCTCACGTCACTTTCACCGACCGAATGTGTGCTGGACATCCGGGTATTCACTACCGGTCCTTAAACCGGTATACTATTGGTTCTTCACCGCAGTAGCCGTACGATCATGCGCCCCTACTACGGCTCCAACTCGTCGCGCAAAATGCGGATCACCTCGTTCACGGTCTCGTCCTCCAGATCGGTACGTCTTGCCAATTCGTCCGATGGAATGTCCAATACCGATCGTGCGGTGTCACATCCTATTCCTTTCAATACCGCAATTATCCATGGTTCGATCTCATCGCCGAACTCGTCCAAACTCACATCGTCCGTCACTTCATCCGTTTCACGGTAAACGTCAATATCGAAACCGGACAGCTTACCTGCCAATTTGATATTGTGCCCACCTTTTCCGATCGCCAATGCTACTTGGTCTGGCTTCATGTAGACCTCTGCGCGCTTATTCACCAGATCCAACTTGATGTTGCCCACTTTCGCAGGACTCAATGCACGTTGGATCAATAATTCATCATTTGCCGTGAAGTTGATCACATCGATGTTCTCATTCCGCAACTCACGCACGATGCCGTGAATGCGGCTACCTTTCATACCCACACATGCACCAACTGGATCAATCCGGTCATCGTAGCTTTCTACAGCCACTTTAGCACGCTCGCCGGGTTCACGCACAATGCGCTTGATGGTGATCAAACCATCAGCAACCTCTGGAACTTCCTGCTCGAACAACTTCTCTAAGAATTCCGGCGCAGTGCGGCTTAGGATCACGACCGGGCTGTTGTTGCGCATATCCACTTTCCACAGTACAGCACGTACGCTATCTCCTTTCTTGAAGAAATCGGTTTTGATCTGCTGGTCCTTCGGCAAGATCAACTCGTTGCCTTCATCATCCAGGATCAATGTTTCGCGTTTCCAGATCTGGTAGACCTCACCGGTAACGATCTCACCTACGCGCTCCTTGTACTTGTTGTAGAGGTGGTCTTTCTCCAACTCCATCAAACGACCTTGCAAGTTCTGTTTGAGGCTAAGGATGTTCCGGCGACCGAAATCGTTGATCTTGATCTCTTGGCTCACTTCTTCGCCGATCTCAAAATCCGCATCGATCTTGCGGGCTTCAGCCAATTCGATCTCCAGATCATCATCTTCGCTCATTCCGTCCTCTACAATGATCCTGTTGAGGAAGATCTCAAGATCACCCTTGTCCGGGTTCACGATAATATCCACGTTGGCCTCTTCGCCGAAACGGCGTTTCACCACACCACGGAACACATCTTCCAGAATACCCATCATGGTAACACGATCGATGTTCTTGATATCCTTGAACTCGCTGAAGCTCTCGATAAGGTTAACAGTACTCATTGTCCGTTCAATTGAACTTTATTGTTGCTTTTGTTGCACGTATCTCCGAAAAGGGAAACGTGGTTGTGTCAGTATCCATTTTGGGTAACCGACCTTTTACTTTGCTTGGGTGTTCTATGCGTATGGCCATTTCGGTGTCGTTGTATCCCACTAATAGGCCACATAACGTGCGGCCATCGATAAGGTCCAGATCCACCAAACGGCCAATGTGTTTCTGGTATTGACGCGCCACCTTGAAGGGGCGACCCATACCCGGACTGGAGAATTGCAGTTCAAGATCGTCAGCAGCCTCACCCAGGTCCTCGCGAACCGCTTTATTCAGCCGAACTAGTTCCTCCAGTGTTATGGCGTTGTCATTATCGACCTCCACAACGCACTTATCACCCGCTCGCAGTTCTACCGCAACTAAAAAGTGCGCTGTATCCGCAAGGTGTTTTTCGACGATGTTCTGCACGTGTGCTGCCGTGATCATTAACGCTCCCAGTGCGGCTAAGGAACAAAAAAGAGGGGCTTTCCCCTCTTCCTCTTCTTCGCCGCTGACGGTGCAAATGTAAGGTTTTGTTGGCAATTGTTATACGATCAGGGGAAAGTTCAGTGGTTCAGTTACCAACCACGGAATATGGCCGATTGCAGCAGGTGGTGATGGAATGCGCGTATTTCAGCGCCCACCAGGCACACCACCACCGCGTGGCTTATCCGTTGGCGGTGGCGGGGCTTTTTTCACGGCACCATCCTCGAACTCCGTAGTCTTGGTGGGCTTACCATCATTTCCATAGAACGTCATGGTGCCATGCAGGCGACCATTCCTGTAGTTCATTTCCTGTATGACGCTTCCGCGCTGATCATAGACCTTGCAGGCGCCGTTCGGATCACCATTCTGGAAGCTTTGTTCGCGCATTTTCACACCGGCATCATCGAAATAAACCCAGTTTCCGTTGGGGGTACCAGTCATGTACTGACCTTCACTGATGGTGAGTCCGTTGATGTTGAACGTAATCCATACACCAGATCTCTTGCCATCGGCGTAGCTGCCTTGCTCCTTAATGCGCCCACCTACAGCTTTGCCCGGCGGGCTTTCATGGTAGAGCTTCCATGGGCCATGTTTAAGATCATCTTTGTAAGTGCCTTCGTAATCAGGCTCGCCATCAGGGAACCAACCGAACCACATGCCATCCAGCTTGCCGGACTTGAATGTTCCCTTGGTCTGTACTTGTCCGGTCTCGAACCAGCTGGTCCATTGGCCGTTCTCTTCTCCATCTGAGTATGGTCCTTCTTGCAAAAGCTGACCACTCTCGAATCGAGTTGACCATACTCCGTCTTTCACACCATTCTTATACGTTCCCTTCTTCCATAGTTCGCCGCCTTCGTAGTAATAGACCCAATCCCCATGTTCCTTATCCGCTTCGAAACCTCCGGTGCTGCTCAATTGGCCATTCGGATACCAATATCGCCATGTACCTTGGCGTAGACCATTGGTGAACGGGCCTTCCATTTCCTTTTTGCCCGTGGGATCATACCACTGCCAAAGCCCATCCTTAACTCCTGCTTTAAAGGAACCGGCAGCATTGACCTCTCCACTCCGGTGCCATAATGTGTAGGGACCATTAAGTTTGCCATTATCATACGTGTCCAGCTTTTCTTTATCGCCATTGCTGAACCAATATTCCCATGTACCGTGTTTTACACCGCTTTGATACGCGCCTTTCGCACGTGGATTTCCAGCGGGATAGTACTCTGCGAATGGACCACTCCTTACACCGTAGGTATAGGTACTTTCCTCTTGGATACTGCCGCTCCCATAATAATTCCGCAAAATGCCACTGCCTTCCTTTATTGTCTGAACACCGCTACTATCCCACGCATCGGTGACCAACATCAATGTATCCTGCCAGGCTTCACGCAGCATGGGCATGCTATCCGGATAGAAGTAGGACCAAGCACCTATCTTGTTTCCATTACGGTAATGACCTTGTTCCATAATGTCGCCACTCCGATATCGACTTGTACGAACACTATCCAACACACCGCGCTTGAACCAGCCATCGTGTTCCACAACGCCGTTCGGGTAGTAGATCTTAACATGCCCGTCGCGTTCGCCGCTTTTGAATTCGGCCATCTCCATGAGCTTGCCGTCCGGGTCATAGAACTTCCATTCACCCCATTCACGACCACTCACGAACAGCCCTTCACTCTTCTTGATGGTCTTTTTCGCATCCCAATGGTCCACGAAAGGTTGTACGGCCTGGGCCTGGGCGTTCAGAGAGACCAGGAAATAAGAAAAGACCGCAGCGGAGCATAACCGGAAAGCTGTTGGTAGTGCTTTGAACGCATTGCGAAACGGTTCAATACCGACTTGTTCGGAACGCGAAATGTTCTGGGTTATTTCCAACATCGGGGACGAAAGTAATTCGCGTGGCAAGTGTTGAACGACCTCCGCGTAGTTACTCATCAACAACGAACATCCGTTACGATCCTTGTGACAATAACGCTCCCACTTCGTCATAGGATCATTACAATGGGAGAACGCATCCGGGACCGTGGAGAATTAACTATGCTGGTATTGGCCATTCTGAGTGTCATAGTATTGGTATGGGGATATTGGACCGCTTGAGTTCCTGAATGCCCTTCTTCGGATCCGTGCAACCGGCAAACACCTCCACAGTTAGTGCATTTTCCACTGCGCGTCTACCTTTACAACCATGGTATCGTCTCCGCCATCACGATTTCGGTCAATCGCATTGATCGCTTCACTTGTTGCGATTGTCCTGTTGTTCGCAGCTTGGACCGAAGCCACGCGGCCCGTTCTGGGTCCACACAGTCGTATGGATCTGGCTCGGTTCGATCGCGCTAACGATACGTTGGAATGGGTGGTCGGCACGTACTTCACAACAAGCGGACGATGTAAAGGCTGCCATGGGCATGACGTACAAGGGCTTGCCAGTGTCGATGCACAAGGCACGGATGTGAACCTTGTCGACGACTGGCGTAGCACCATGATGGCCAACAGCGCGCGTGACCCCTTCTTCAAAGCGAAAGTGAGCCATGAAGTGCTAGTGAATCCAGGGCACCAAGGGGGGATCGAAAATAAATGCCTCAGCTGCCATGCGCCGTTGGGCATGCATGAAGAACGATTGCTTGGTCATGCACCATTCAACATGGCGATGTTGGATACAAGCAAATTGGGAAATGATGGCGTTGGCTGCTTAAGTTGTCATATGCAATCGCCGGACGAATCCGGACATGTTTTCAGCGGCGATCTCGAATTCCATCCTGCGCATGTTTACGGACCGTATTTCGATGACCAGATAAACCCTGCGATCATGGAGTTCTTCGTTGATTTCACACCGGGCTATGGTGAACACATCGTGAACAGCGAGGTATGTGCGGGATGCCATACCTTGATCACGGAGACGTTGGATCTTGATGGTAACATCACGGGTGACCAATTCGTTGAGCAAGCGACCTACCATGAATGGAAGAACAGCATTCATAGTGTGAACGGAACGCAGTGTAATACCTGCCACATGCCACGCATCAATGACCCTATCATCCTTGCTGCCGAATATGCTTTCCTGAACCCACAGACACCCTTCGGAAAACACCATTTCGCGGGAGCGAACGTGCATATGTTGGAGTTGTTGAAAGCCAATCGGGAAGCACTTGACCTGCGTGCGACGGAAGTGCAATTCGATAGTACGATCGAGCGCACAAAACGTATGTTGCAGGACCGGACCCTGAACGTTCAACTAAGCTTGATCGGCCGCACTTCCGACAGCATCTTCTATTCACTTCACTTGGAGAACCGCGCTGGACATCGCTTCCCGAGTGGTTTTCCATCGCGCCGAGCCTTCATCGAGTTCATAGTACTCAACGCTGAAGGTGATACCGTTTTCAAAAGTGGCAGAACGGATAGCAGCTACGAAGTTGAAGGACATGATGCCGGTTACGAACCACATTATGATATGATCAACCGGACGGATCAAGTGCAGATCTACGAAATGGTCATGGGCGATGTGTTCGGTAACCCGACCACCGTTCTTGAACGTGCAAAAACACCGATCAAGGATAACAGGCTCGTACCTGTTGGCTTTTCTATGGCACATCCAAGTTACGATACCACGTTGATCGCCGGTGCTGCATTGCTGGACGACGACTTCAACTACGATAGCAACGGTATGGATGGAAGTGGTACGGATCGCGTTGACTATCATGTTGCGCTGAACGGAAATACTTCGGCATTGCGTGCTTTCGCCACGATCTATTTCCAACCCGTACCACCTGCGTGGAACGACGAGATGTTCAGCCATAACAGCACGGAGATCGATAGTTTTCGTGACCTGTTGGATGCAAGCGACGGGACGCCGTCATTCGTTGCCATGGATTCACTTTCCGTGGGTCCGGTGGGGATAAATGAACATATGACCGATCACATTTCATTATTCCCGAACCCGGCTGTGAACGGCATCGTTCGCGTTGAGGCGACCAAGGGTGATCGCATTGAATTGATCGGCCTATATGCCGCGGATGGCCGATCGGTATTTGTGCAAAAGACACCCATTGCGAATGGCATTGCCCTTCAGTTACCCGATGTTCCCGGCGTTTACTTCCTGACCCTCCGCATCAATGGGTCCGTGATCCTGGAACGCGTAGTAAGGCCATGACATTAGCGTTGGCATCGATCCATATCTATCCGATCAAATCACTTGGTGGCTATTCCGTTGAACGCGCTCAAGTGACACCGCGCGGACTCGAACACGATAGACGATGGATGTTGATCGACCCCAATGGTCGATTCCTATCCCAACGGGAACATGGAGAATTGGCTTGCTTGCACGTTTCCCCGACCACCGATGGAATGCGTGTGGTGGATATCCGGAACAGTGATGAGCTGATAATTCCTTGGGGGTTGGATCATGGTGAAACACTACGTGCTACCATTTGGAACGATGCGGTGGATGCTTTGCTCGCACCGCAGGAAATCAATGATTGGTTCAACGAACGGTCGCTTCCTGGAATACGCTTGGTATACATGCCCGATAGCACTGTACGGCCGACCGACCCGAATTTTGCAATTGGCCAAACATCGCTAAGCGATGGTTTTCCCTTCTTGATCATTTCACAGGTCTCGTTGGATGATCTTAACCAACGGATACAAATTGATGGTTCCGCATCCGTGATCCCGATGGAGCGCTTCAGACCTAATTTGGTGTTAGAAGGCGGCGAGCCATTTCAAGAAGATGATTGGAGCACTATCCGGATCGGTGAAACACGTTTCGAACTGGTGAAACGCTGTGCACGTTGCGTGATCACTACCACGGACCAGCGGACCGGAAGGCGTGCGAATGAACCGTTGCGGACCTTGGCCACGTATCGGAAACGTGTAACCCCGGAAGGTGCTGTGAAACTGGAATTCGGCATGAATGCTATTTGCCTGTCAGGGAAAGTGATACAAGTTGGCGATCTTGTGACCGCATGATCCACTCAATCCTTTCCGATAAAGCCACGCGACTTTACCTGATCCTCGGTGGCTTCTTCGTGGTAAATGCGATCATGGCCGAGATGATCGGTGTGAAATTGTTCCAGCTCGAAACTGTATTTGGTCTTTCGAAAGCGGACTTCACTTTACTTGGTCAACCCCACTTGAGCTTTGCACTAAGTGTTGGTGTGCTGCCATGGCCGATCGTCTTCATCATGACCGATGTGATCAACGACTATTATGGTGTCCGTGGTGTCCGTTTTCTGACATTGCTCACTACTGCACTTATCGCATTCGCTTTTCTTGTTCTTTATTTCGCTATACATATTGCACCTGCCGATTTCTGGATCGGCACCAGCGTTGAACAAGGAGTCCCGGACATGCAGGCCGCCTTCACGGCGATCTTCGGGCAGGGTATGAACATCATCGTGGGATCGTTGACCGCATTCGTCGTTGGTCAGCTATTGGACGCGTGGGTGTTCAGAAGCATCAAACGCGTTACCGGCGACAAACGGATCTGGTTGCGTGCAACCGGCAGCACGATCATAAGCCAATTGATCGATAGCGTTGTGGTGACCTACGTTGCATTCTTCGCATTCAAAGGATGGTCGTTCCAATTATGTACAGCATTGGTGCTCACGGCATACTGTTACAAACTGGTGATAGCAGTGTTAGCTACTCCATTGATCTATCTCGCACACTCCGGTGTTGAGCGGTATCTTGGCCGACCTAAGGCTGAAGCAATGCGTGCAGCTGCCCTGAGAAGAAGTGACGAACAGTGAACGATTCAGTGATCATAGAACCGATCCGAAAGGATGATCACGAAGGCCTTTTCCGACTAGTGGATAAGGAACGGGCACGGTTATCGACCTACTTCCCTGTTACGTGTTCGCGTTGTTCCGATCCGCGACATACGCGTCGGTATATCAAGGAGATATTAGCGCTCAGCGACAAGCGCGAACTGTTCTGTTTCCTGCTGCGCGATTATGAAGGAAGCGATCCGATCGGTGCAGTGTTCCTCAAGGAGTTCGATTGGAGCATTCCGAAATGTGAGATAGCCTATTTCATCAATTCGATCTTCGAGAAACGTGGTGCTACGAGCTTGGGTGTAATGTGGGCCGTGGATCATGCTTTCACCAACCTCGGCGTGGAGAAAGTATATGCCAGGATCTCTCCGGAGAATATTGGGAGCATCAAAGTAGTGGAGAACTGTGGGTTCCAACGTGAAGGATTATTGCGCCGCGATTTCCGCACAAGCAAAGGGGAGCTGCTGGATGTTTATATGTACAGTTGTTTGAGGTAATTTCTGATTCCGGATTGCTGATGCCTGATTCCTAGCATTCACCCGGACTGTAATGACCAGGCTTCGGGTGATCGCGGATCGGTCCAGAGACTCGTTGGTATAGCACTCTTTCTTTCCTTCGTCCTGCGATCTTTGTACTGTATCCCGATAATGGCTAAGAAGAAAACTCATATCAGCAAGAAAGAGCTGCTCAAGATCGAGAAGGGCGCGGTGCGTAAAGAGCAGAAGGAACAAGGTGCACTGGACGGCCGTTTCCGTGAAAAGATGGTGCCTAACAAAAAGCGAAAGGCGCAACGCAAGCGCGATAAGGATATCGACGCTGAAGACCTTTAATGCCATTTGGAAATAGAGACCCATCCAACCTGCTCGCTCTTTTCCGCCCATGCTTCTTCAAAAAATAGTTCCGTAGCTATGGCTATGCAACTATTTTTTGAATCGCCTGGTCATAAATTAACACGTGCCTTCGGCAGTCAGGTTCGCATCTTCGGACGAATCTCTATTTCCAAATGGTATAACTACGATCCCGGCGGTGTCCACTTCTCGATCACACTGGCGACCGGCTTGATCGTTCGCAAGTAATCGTAGATCGCGCCAAGGTCCTCCGTTGTCATGGAGGCATACATCATCCACGGCATGGGTGTTTGCATGTCTCCGCGCTCCCAGTTGACAGCCGGAACAACGTATGCACTATCCTGATAAAGTTTGAAGCGTTGGATGAATTGCTCTTTCGACCATTTACCGATACCACCATCTTCACTTGGGGTGATATTCGCCGAACGTACAATACTGCCATTCGGGAATTGGAACTCAAAGCCACCCGCGAGCGGCTCTCCGATCTTCTTGCCTTTTTCGGTGTGCGTGTGGCACTCAATGCATGCAGCCGCATTCGTGACGTACTCCCCATAATTCGGATCGGTCATTGCGGGCCGCGCCATTGGATGGGGAGGTTCTGGTACAGTGCGCATGATCAAATTCACGGGGAGATCGATCACACTTTCAGGATAGGGTTTCGTCTCGATCGGATCGAGGGAACGCAAGTAGGCGATGATGCTATACACATCCTCGGTTGCCAACTTGTTGTAATTCATATACGGCATCACCGGAAAGAAGGGGTGCCCATCCTTGCTCACACCGCTGGTGATCGCACGGTATATCTCGCCATCGCTCCAATTCTTCATGGTGAATGGCGTGATGTTCTTCGCGTAGAACTCGCCGGGGAACTGCATCGTGCGATCGAACTTATCGCCACCTGCGCCTGCGGTACCAAGTATGGGTGGTGCCGCGAACGCGTTCCAATCACGCTGACTGTGACAGTCCATACAAACGCACACACTATTCGCCAGATAAGCGCCACGTTCTACTCGTTCGGGCGTTACTTCCACCTTCAGGTCAGATGGTGCGTCGATGCCTGGAAGTGCTTGGGTGATGTAGGTGACACCAAGGAGCGCGATCAACACGATCGCGAGAACCAGGATCACGAGGACCTTGATAACAGTTTTCATGGGAGAGGTTTTTTTTTGAACGTGATGATCACAATAACTACGAGAACCGGTCTGTGATCCAAACGTAAATATAATGTGTTTTCGATCCGAATGCAAAACCGAAAACAACTGAACTTCACCCTGTTGAATAGTCGACCCTTATGACTCTTATCGCGAAAGCCGATCCCGCTTAGTATCTTCGGAACCGCATGTCCAAGAACATTACATCACTCAGCGGCCGGGACGGAAAGGAGTTGGACGACTCCTTATGGGAACGGCTGCAACAAGTTGCTAATTCCGGCCATGGTTCGCCATCCGGTCAAATGTTAACGGAGGTCGCACAGGATTTCCTGGTGGGTGAAGCCGTTACTTACGGCACCAGTTCATTCTATGATTTCCTGAAGCGCGACAACAAGGACATCAAAGCATACGTGTGCAACGGCAGTACATGCTTGGTGGCCGGAACACAGGATCGCGTAAGTCGTGAACTGAAGCGTCATTTCAAAGCTGAGGAGATCGGGCACATGTGTTGCCTCGGACGCTGCCACGAGAACAGCGCGTTCAACGTCGGCGGACGGAATTACAGTGGCGATGCGATCGAACACATCGATGCTTTAGTGAAGGGCACTTCGTCTCCGCAAAGCGGAAAACACCACGTGGACACTTCCATGGAACAGCCGATACTCACGGCCCCGATGCCCGCGCTTGATGCGTTCTACGTATTGTGGGAACGTGTGTTGAAAGCCGATCCGAAGGATATTCTAAACGAGATCACCGTCGCTACGATCCGCGGTCGTGGTGGTGCAGGTTTCCCGATGGGATTCAAGCTACAAGCATGTCGCGATGCAGAGGATAGAACCGGGAACGGCACGCCCCGAAAGTACATTGTGTGTAATGCGGATGAAGGTGATCCGGCAGCTTTCAGCGATCGCTATTTATTGGAACAACGCCCTCATTTAGTGCTGCTCGGAATGATGATCGCAGGTTACTGCGCCGGTGCCGATACGGGTGTTTTGTACATCCGTGCCGAGTACCCCGAAGCCGTTGCGATCGTAAAGCAAGCCGTGAAGGATATCGAAGCGAAAGGCTGGATCGGAAAAGACATTAAAGGCAGTGGTTTCAACTACCGTTTCAAGGTGATCATGGCCGCTGGCGCATATGTGTGTGGCGAAGAAACCGCCCTACTGAACAGCATCGAAGGCAAGCGTGGCGAAGTGCGTACACGTCCACCCTACCCTGCACAACAAGGGCTCTTCAACCGACCAACATTGGTGAACAATGTGGAGACGCTAGCATGTGTTCCTTGGGTGATCCAGAACGGAGGTGCAGCCTTCACAAAGATCGGTACCGAGAAAAGTAACGGCAGTAAATTAGTGAGCCTCGATAGCGCGTTCAATAGACCCGGTTTGTACGAAGTGGAGTGTGGCACACCTTTGCGGAAAGTGATCGACGAACTCGGCCAAGGCTTTAAAAAGAAAGTGAAAGCACTGCACATCGGCGGGCCACTTGGCGGCATCGTTCCCCTGAGTAAGATCGATGCACTCGGTATCGACTTCGAAAGCTTCCAGAAGGAAGGTTTCCTACTCGGTCATGCCAGCGTGTTGAGCATTCCAGAGGATTTCCCGATGGTGGAATACCTCGAGCACCTCTTCCAATTCACGGCAGTGGAAAGCTGCGGAAAATGTTTCCCTTGTCGTATCGGTAGCAAACGCGGAGAGGAGTTATTGCATCAAGCGCAAGCGAACGGAAACACCATCAACCGCGCACTCTTCAACGACCTATTGGAGACCATGGAGATCGGAAGTCTATGCGCCCTGGGTGGTGGATTGCCGCTTGGTATTAAGAATGCGCTGCAGTATTTTGATGATGAGTTGAAGGCGTATTTCAAGGTCTCAGAACCCCAAAGCCGACCATAGATGTCAGCTGCATTCAATTGTCTTGGCTCAAAATTGATCAAAGGATCGTTTTGGTGCATAGCAATTCTTGCAATACTTGCAGGTTCATCTTGCAAGAAGGACTTGGAACACATAGAGCCAACTGTTTTGCAATCAGATTCTGATTGGCCTGCACATTTATACCATCATACGGCGGAATGGCATACTTACACTGCGTCTTATGCCGTATCGCCTTCTCCAATGTGGCCAGATACCTACACGCTTGACTCAACTTGGCGAACCATTGGTGGCGATACCACTATCAATACATACACTGTCACCGACTTTTCTGGAACAGTTGGACCTTCAACTCCAAAAGTCTATCAACGTTCAGAAGTAAGGCGTAGGCGAGCATATTGGGAATTGACCAACGGTAACAACCCCAGTACCAGCGGAGGCAGCGTAACATGGTCGACATCAGTCAGTGGATTCTTCCGCCAAGACACGCTGGCCAAACGGGTTTATAGTGTAGGTTACCAGACGATTGCTCCTTATGGTGTTCTTCCATATGAAATGATCGTGTACGATTACAGTTTGGAGTTGGGTGATACTGTGCCCAGAAGTAGTTGGAACTATTATTCGAGTACGATCTATACCATTGATTCCATGGAGCAATGGTCCATCGGTAGTACCTCGCGCAAAGCATGGCACATCCAGCCAACAGACCGTTGGTTCGTGGAGGGTATCGGAGAGGTCGACAATCGTTTCGTTTATTTCCATAGTGATGTATTGAATTACGATCCTTGAACGCTCTGTGATCTGCGGTACTTGATACATAATGATAGCATCGGAAAAGAAAGCCATCCGCCAACGCATGATCGCCCAGCGCGATGCCAGTAACCCTGCCGAGCGCGCAGCACTGAGCGAGCGCATCATCACCGAGCTCGAAACGTTGATGAAAGAACGCAACGTGAAAGTGTTGCATAGCTTTCTGCCGATGGGTTCGGAAGTGGAACTCTTCCCGCTGTTGGATCGTGCTGTGAAGAATGGCATCGAAGTCTACGCCCCGAAGACCTTGAAAGGTCGCGTATTGGAAAACTACAGCTACACCGGCCAGCAACATCTAGTACCAGGCGTCTTCGGCACACGCCATCCGGCAGGCGATGAACCATACACCGGCACCTTCGACATGATCCTTGTTCCCGGCCTCGCGTTCACTGCAAAGGGTGATCGACTTGGCTACGGTGCTGGCTACTACGACACCTTCCTGCCACAACACTCGAAGGCCATGACAGTGGCGGTCTGCTTCCCATTTCAAGTGGTAGATAGCCTGCCTGTAGAAGCGCATGATCGGGCTGTGCAACGGGTGGTCACTGGGGCGGCCTAGGTGGAAGCCTTCACCGTTCATTATCTTCGTACTTACCCATGAACTCGACACCCACTTCAAAGGCTAACTCGCCTACAGCACCCACTGCCAAGACCAGCACAGCGCCTGCATCTTCGAACGCCACGAAGACTGATACCAAGGTGGCCTACATCAACGGAAAGGAAACGCCGATCATTGAAGGGGAGACCATCCTCGATCTATTGCGCCGCAACATGGGTCCGGATCCCGTTCCTACGCTCTGCGATGCACCTAATTTGGAGCCTTTTGGTAGTTGCCGTGTGTGTAGCGTGGAAGTGGCATTGGCGGGGGACGGCCCAACGAAAGTGATGGCCAGTTGCCACACGCCGGTCGCCAACGGCCAGTACATCACCACGCACAGCGAGCGCATGAAACGGCTGCGCAAGAACATCGTGGAATTGGTGCTCACGAACTACCCGACCGAGCAACTGAAGACAGAAAACCACGGTGCAAATGAATTGTACAACGTGGTACAGAACATTGGCTTTGATATCGATAGCGTTCGTTACCCGAAAGGAGCACTACCTCTGGATGCCGCCGGTCCCGACCGTGCGTTCGTGAGTGACACTACGCACCCCTACATGGTGAGCAACCTCGACAGCTGCATCAACTGTTACCGTTGTGTGCGCGCCTGCGATGAAGTGCAAGGTGAAATGGTGCTGACCATGGCCGGTCGCGGCTTTGGTAGTTGGATCGCGAAGGGCACCGGAGAGAGTTTCAACGACAGTGATTGTGTGAGTTGCGGTGCTTGTGCGCAAGCTTGCCCGACGAGCGCCATCACTGATGTGTTCCGTAGCAAGGAGACCGAGGCCGACCGCATCGTGCGCACCGTGTGTACTTACTGCGGCGTGGGTTGTAACTTGGATGTTCGCGTGAAGGACGAGAAGGTCGTGGCGATCACTGCGCCCTACGATGCCGAATCGAACCAAGGACATACCTGCTTGAAGGGCCGTTATGCCTTCAGCTTTTACGACCACCCGGACCGCATCCGCACGCCGCTCCTGAAGAAGGATGGCAAGTTCGTGCCAGCGACTTGGGACGAAGCGTACGACTTCATCACCAACAAGCTCACGCAGTTGAAGACCGACCACGGTCCGGACAGCATCGCGGGGATCAGCAGTGCGCGTTGTCCGAATGAGGAGAACTACCTCATGCAGAAATTCATGCGGGCGGTGATCGGCACCAACAACATCGATTGCTGCGCGCGTGTATGCCACAGCCCTACTGCCCTTGGCATGCAACACACCTACGGAACGGGTGCGGCCACCAATAGCATCGACGACCTCAACGATACCGATACCATGATGGTGATCGGTGCGAATCCCACCGATGCACACCCTGTGACCGGCGCCAAGATCAAGCAGCAGGCCATGAAGGGCAAGACGCTGATCGTGATCGATCCACGTCGCATCCACTTGGCCAAGTACGCGCAACATCACTTGCAACTGAAGCCCGGCACCAACGTGGCGCTACTGAACATGATGATGCACTACATCATCAAAGAAGGTTTGGTGGATCAGAAATTCATTGACAACCGTACCGAAGGCTACGCCGAATTCCGCGATCATTTGTTGGCACTGGACATCGACAAGATGGAAGCTGTTACAGGTGTGCCACGCGAGCAAGTGCGTGCTGCAGCGATCGCCTACGCGACGAGTCCCGCTGCCATGAGCTTCCACGGTTTGGGTGTTACCGAGCATTCACAAGGGACCTTCACCGTAATGCAGATCGCCGACCTCGCGATGATGACCGGCAACATCGGTCGGCGCGGTGTGGGTGTGAATCCGTTGCGCGGACAGAACAACGTGCAGGGCGCGGCCGACATGGGTGCCCAGCCGCACCAAGGCGCAGGCTACCACGAGGTGGACGACATGGAGATCAACAAACTATACGAAGCGCACTACGGCGTGCCCGTGCCCAGCCACATCGGTTACAAGATCCCCGAGATGTTCAACGCCGCCATCGATGGTAGTTTGAAGGCGCTGTGGTTGATCGGTGAGGACGTGGTGCAGACGGACCCGAACACCAATAAGGTGATCAAGGCCATGGAAAGCTTGGAGCTGCTGGTGGTTCAAGAGCTCTTCATGACCGAGACCGCTCAGTACGCCGACGTGATCCTGCCCGGCGCAAGCTTCCTGGAAAAGAGCGGAACCTTCACCAACGGTGAGCGCCGCGTGCAACGTGTGAACGCTGTTGTGGAACCACTTTCCGGTACCAAGCCCGATGGCCAGATCATCGTGGACATCATGAACCGCATGGGTGCCAAAGAGCCCGACTACCATCCGAGCTGGGTGCTGGAGGAGATCAGCCGCATCGTGCCGTTCTTCAAAGGAATTCGCTGGGAAAACCTCGGCGAGAACGGCAAGCAGTGGCCTGTAGCCGAAGACGGCACCGACACGCAGATCCTGCACGGCACCAGCTTCAAACGCGGCCTAGGAAAATTCTTCGCTCCGGATTGGATCGAAAGCAAAGAGGTGAGCGAACACGGCAAGGAATATCCTTACATCATCACCACCAACCGTGAGCTGGAGCACTACAACTGCGGCACCATGACGCGCCGTACGCGCAACAACGATATCCTTACCGAGGATGTACTAATGATCCACCCGGATGATGCCGCCAAGAACAACATCGCTGAAGGCGATATGGTCTGCGTGGAAAGCCCGCGCGGTAAGGTGGACATCAAGGCCCGCATCACCGACGAAGTGAAGCCCGGCATCCTCAGCAGCACCTTCCACTTCCCGGAGATCATGCTCAACATCATCACCAGCGATGTACACGACACCGAGGCGCTATGCCCGGAATACAAGGTGGTGAGTTGTAGGATACGGAAAGCGAAGAAGGGGCATTTGCGGAAGGCGGGGGAGGTAGTGGCTTGATTAATTGAAATGAAGAGTCCAAGTAACCAACATAGACCTATCTGACACAATCCATTCAGACTAACCTATCGAATTTTTTTTCAAAGAACTATCGCACTATATGGAGAATCTCCTAACCACAAAGGTCGCCATACTATTATGTATTGGCATGGTGGTTTTAATCCTTACAATCTGGTGCTTGAATAGAGTACTCAAAAAAAACAATACATACATAGTACATCCGGAAAAAACCATCGTATCTATTTATGAGCGATCACCGAATGGGGTTTCCTCTCCATGGACTGAGGCAATAGCATCGGCAATAATAAATACGTCGGTTGATTCACTGAGTAAGACATTAAAGGCAGTAATTAAATCTGACTCCAAGTCCTACCAAGCTCAATATCAATTCAAAGCCTCACGTGAAAAGATCTATTACAACACTGGCCCAATTGTAAAGCTTTCAAGGCTTGACGAAAGGATAAATGAACTGAAAAGACAAATTGAAGAAAAAATCAAATTTGAAGCAACCGCCGACAAGTCCGCTTTTGAGTTAGACGCACAAGACCCGGGTGCTGTGGATCAGTTCAACTCCATAAAGGAATTAGACTTACCAACGCTAAAGGGTGAGTTAGAATCGAATATTGCATTTCGCCAATATCACACTCCTTTTGACAAGAGCATAGTAGGATTAATCGAACTCAAGCGGGTTATTCTCAATAATGACACCCAGATAGTTGCTTGTACAATCAAACTAATTCCAGTTAGCAACATGGAGGGAACCTTGACAAAATTCAAGCTCTGGAGCGTGCAGTTTGATTACTTGAAATGTCGCTTGGACGTTTGGCATAGATATTTCGATGTAGACATGCTGATTACTCTCAAGACAGTAATTCGTGATTCAACAGGTGTGTACCGACAGGCATTACTACTTCAAGACATGATTAGTCTTGCTGGAATTCGAATGGGAAAGCTTTATGGCCATGACGAACTAAGCCATATTGAAACCCACTGGTTTCAAGCGATTCCCCAAATGTCAAACACAGTCATTTCTATGGAAGGTCAGCCAGATAGAACAGTGTTAGACTCAGGGAATTTCACCATAGTAGTTGACGTAACGGAAAGAAAGTCTAGGGCTGGACTGACCAACTAGAAACTATTGACTTGCGTATTAGGTCCTTTCCCGAGTGCACTATGGAAACGTTAGGGTGTGATGGAAGTATGAACTAACTCGTCCGCTCCCTTGGATTGATGCGGGGCGTCAAAGTCTACGTAGAAAACCCGCATGCGAAGGCGAAGTCGACATCGTTAGCAGCACCTTCCACTTTCCGGAGATCATGCTCAACATCATCACCAGCGATGTACAGGACCGTGAAACGCTTTACTCCAAGGACTAAGTGGTTAGTTATCCGGTTAGGAAGTCGAAGAAGGCACACTTAATAAGGGAGCGAAAGTTTAAATTTGAACAATGCGCGTTGTCATTATCATAGCATTCGCGATCTCGTTTATTATTAGTGGTTGCGCAATGTTCCAATCGCGGGTGAATGATCAAACGAGCACTCTCCGGACCAGACCAACCGATCCTGTCTGGGACCTTGAGCTTTGGGAACTGCCTGCCGCAAGCGCGAAGGACTTCGCACCCCCGCTGGAAGATTTCCAGGACTCGGGACGCTATTATTCTTTCCAAGATCAGATCATCTCGGCCATGATCAACTACCATGTTGACAGCATTAGAATCGCCGCAAACAGATCCTCATCTCGAAAAGAGTTGGACGCATGGTATGCGACCGTGCGGCCACATCTTTTCGATTCGCTCAATGCCAAGTACCCGTGGAAATACCACCGATTCGAAGGAGAACTTCACTTCACGAATGATACCACTTGGCGTTGGCTCGGCTATCAGGACAGCTTTGAAACATGCCAGCGATCCATGACCTTGGTTCAGCTTCTGAAGCCCGGCCATTGGTATCTATTCGTTTTCGATAGCGAGGGTCCGACGCATACGATCGGAAGAGGACATTACGCGGAGCGGCGTGTAAGTTTTTATTTGGACCCACAGCGCCAAGTTCTCCATTGGAGTAACACACGGAAACGGGTTAAGAAGATGAGGATCGTTTAGGGAACGCACTTTTCGGAGGATCTGCTCAATTACATTCCTACACTAGTCGGCAGGCGGAACCACCGCTCTTCCCAAATACCTTGCTGTTGGGCGGGCGCTTTGCAATGCTATTGCGGTAGCCAGTATTGTTGTATGGTGGACGGAGTGACGGGGTACGTGCTGCACAAACGCCGTTGTGCGTACCCCGTCAGCCCCGTCCACCCGTTAGGTGCTTGTTGGTGAATTGTAGTTGGGGTGAGACCTCCTGACTGAGTCGATCCTACTTCACTTCTTTTGGTCCTTACCGGGTTGTTGCTTGCGTACATCCGTGCGCACCTTGTACAGGCGCTCGCTAAACCCACCGTTCTCTTCGAATTTGCGTCCCAGGCTTTGCAGTTGGCGATCGCTTAGCCCAAAGGCCACGTTGGCCAAAATGAATCCGATGTTCCCAGCGATCTCCGGTGTGCTGCGCTCCGGGAAACGGGTGTGCACGTCGCGGCCCCAGCGTGCCACAGTATCCACATCCGTGAAGCGCTTATCCACCAACTCTTGGCGGATGGGATCGTTGCTCCCCCATTGCTTCAACTTGTTGTGGCGGAGAAAGGCGGTGTAGTCCTTCTTCAATTCTTCAAGGCTGGCCTTTGCGACATTCGTTAGATTCATCTCCAACTTCTTGGAGGTCGCACTAAAGACAGATCCCTCTGTGATATTGCGGCTGCCGCTGCGTGCGGCCTGCACCATTTGGTCATTGGTGCGACTGCCCGGTTCGATGTAGCGCTTCACAAAACGCACGGTAATATCCAAGACCAATTCGGCTACTTGGTAGCTCTTCAGCTTTTCGTAACCACCGCTTTTTCCAAAGACCTTACTATTGGGCGGGCGCTCTGCCATAGGTCCAAGGTAGCCAGTAATCTTGTACGGTGGACGGCGTGAAGCTGCGCCCATGCTGAGGCTACAGCCCAATTCCCCGGCGAAGTCCTTGCAGGCATTGTGCACGCTTTCACAAAGCAGCATTACAACTTTCAGCTGGGGTGCGCGGCTCCGCATCGGGAGCATCGCGAAAGTGGCTGAGCAATACGCACCCTGATCTCACTCACCCCCTCTTACCACCATGAAACTCCGATCCTGTTGTTTGTTGGCTGCCGCAGCGCGGAAATGGTATAGACCATGCGGTAGGTCGCCAATGGCGATGGTCACGCGGTCTGTCCCATTGCTCCGCTCGTGCCTTACACATTGGCCCTGGGTGTTGAAGATCCAGAATTCTTTTGTGGCACCGCGTGGGAACTCCACCACGAGCATATCATCGGCCGGTACAGGATAGATCGCGCCGATAAGGTCGACCTCATTTTCGGGCACACTGTTCTGCAAACAACCCGCTGGCAGAAATGCGCATTGGCTGGCCGGGGTAGCGAAGATCAACTCGACCACATCCATGTTCACCGGTTGCGTGCCACTGTTGTTCGGCGGTTCCCCCGCGCTATTGTAGTACAGGTTTATGTCTCCGAAACCGATCAGCCCTCCATTGTTCCCGGGCAGATCCCCCGGCAGGAACCGGAAACCGAAATTGCTGCAAACACTAATGTCCGGAGTTGCTCCCGAAAGTGTAGCGGTCGCCATCAGCGCATTCGCTGTTGGTAGTCCGTCCATGCACTTGTACGCACTACCTATAACGTCTATGCAATCCAGCAGCGAAACCGCTTCCCAGCCCGGTAGTTCCGACACCCCAGAAAAGGCGATGTTCAGTTCGCTATTCGGCGTTACCGCCAAACCGGTAACGGCGCTTACAATGTTAGCGGCGCTCAGGGAGGAGTTGGTACAACAATCCACCTCATATTGTAATAGCACTTTTCCGCCATCGCCGATGAATTCCTGCACTTGCGGTGCGAGTGCCGTCCGGTCCACATTACCAAAAAAACAGAGCCAGTCGTACCCGTTCTCCGAGTCGATGCATGTAGACACGAAGCCAGCAGGTAAAGTGAAGACACCCATCATGGATACATCCACCGTATGGCCTAAACTCTGGATCGCGGCAATGAGTGGTGCATCCGCAGAATTATATCCGATGGCGTTCATAATGTACACACGATCGGCTTTTGCGTGTGTTGCAAAGGCGAAGGCGCATACCGCCAATACTAAGGTCCGTACGATGCGAGTGTCCATGTTCAATAGATCTTATGGCGCCAAACTACGGCGATCCGAGGTGTCCGGAGCGCGGTGCACCGGAATATTATTGAACTTCTGTTGAGTGTTCACCTGCTCATCTATTGACAACCCTGCGACACGAACGCTTTTCTTGATCTTCCTGTGCAAAACTTCCTCATGCGAACATAACCGAACTTTGTCCGCTTGTGATTAAGTTGCCGAAATACAATTGACGGCTATACCGTCAAGTAAAGGAAGATGACAAGTGTAGAGATCTGTGCAGGTGCCGGAGGTCAATCATTAGGGTTGGAACGTGCTGGCTTTGGGCATGAAGCGTTGGTGGAGATCTCGCCATCTCATTGCCATCTGTTACTTTAAGGTCCTAAAAGCGTGCTATGACCGCCTTGCTCACAGACACGATTTGATGGTTGCTACCATCCATGCACTCGTTGCATTGGGCGGATCCGGATCGATTGAAGAAATACGAGAAAGGGTGATTGAGTTATTGGCCGTTCCGGACGAAGTGGCCAACCTACCTTATACGACAAAACGCGGGAATGTAGATGGCCGAACAGAGTTGGAGTACAACTTGGCCTGGGCACGCACCTATCTGGGACAGATGGGATATTTGGAAAATTCGTCGCGAGGAGTTTGGAGCTTGACAGCGAATGCAGCAGATCCAAATGCGATTATGGACCTGCGCTTCAAGAAAGAACTTAAAGGCACCATTAGTGACCTACAAAAGCAAAACGATTGGAAACAAGATCTACTGAAGCTCCTGTGCGAAACCATGCACCCATCGGCCTTTGAACGTTTAGTGCAGCGTATGCTTCGTGAAACCGGCTTTGTTCAAGTCGAAGTGACCGGTCGCACCGGTGATGGCGGTATCGATGGTAAGGGAATTGCAAAGATCAACGGCATCCTAAGCTTCCATGTGGTGTTCCAATGCAAACGCTACGCAGGGTCAGTAGGTTCAGCGGAGATCCGCAATTTTCGAGGGGCCATGCAAGGTCGTGCAGACAAGGGTCTTTTCATCACGACTGGTTACTTCACTCGCGAGGCGATCCGTGAAGCTGTACGAGATGGCGCAAGTGCGATCGATCTTGTAAATGGAGATAAGCTTGCCGAGAAACTAAAGACCCTAGGGCTTGGGGTGAAAGTAGATTACATTGAAAGTATCACGCTTCAACCTGAATGGTTCAAGACAATTTGACATCTTCCATGGTTACCCTTCACTTCACATATTACGAAATCATTGATTCCGACTGGACTGCAATCGACATCACCGTTTTAGAGAACGACCAACCAGTTTCTGCGTTCCGGAACTACGCACCTGAGATGTTGACCAAAGAGATCTATGGTAATCAATCAGAAGCCTTTCAACTCCCTGATCTCAGAACGGCATTGACAATGATCCATAGTAACAAGTCCTATCACGAGTGTTCAATTAGAAACGCCGTTGATTGACCATTCGCCGCTTAGCAATCCAGCAAGAAGATTTCACTCACGGACTAACACTGTTTTTGCGAACGGTATTCTGGTAAGCAACTATGAAGCGCTTCACTCAGGTTTACGTTCCTGGAATAGTGAGCAACCGATCTTACATGCTAGCATCAGTTGCAAGTGGACACTTCGCAGCGACTGTGCACAGAATGCAAGGTCGGAAGGACTGAACCTAGTGAGGAATAGGAAAGGGCGGCTGCCACATGTTACCGTAAAAACAGGCGAGCCAACACCCGATCGTATCGCATCCATCGCGCTGGGCACAGGGGATATTGACCTTGTTTACCACTTCGCTCTGTACGAGCTTTTGGATACGGTCCGGTCGCTCGTAATGAGTGATCATGAAGACTCGATCAACACAATGATCGAAGGAAGACGGCTAAGGGATATATCGGATCTTCTGCTGGATCTGATCGTCTGATACCATTTCTCATTAGCAAGTTAATGCTTGATCGATTGAATGCGATCAACGTCAGTATCGGTAGTAAAACACGCTTTTGATCACAGCAGATCCAACACAAATTCGGGTCTTATTACATGATCCTGTAAATTGTAACCGATATGAACCCTGCTACAATGCCTGATAAACTCCCCCGCATCGCACCAGCATCCTTTAACTTCTTGCGTGATCTCGAGAAAAACAACGACCGCGATTGGTTCACAGGAAACAAAGACAAATACGACACCGCGCGGACGAATGTGATCACGGTGGCCGATGCGTTGATCGAACGGTTACGCACTCACGATAGCATTGCTACTGAGGACGGGAAGAAATGCCTTTACCGCATTTATAACGACACCCGTTTCCACAAGGACAAGCCACCGTATAAGACCTGGTTCGGCGGCAGTATTGGTCGCGTTAAACCTGCACTGCGCGGTGGGTATTACTTCCGCCTTAAGCCAGATGCATCATTTATTGCTTGCGGTTTTTTCGCACCGGAACCTGCCGATCTGAAACGCATCCGGATCGATATCGACCAGGACCTGAATGCATGGCGAAAATTGCTTAAGGCCAAAAAGCTGAGCGATACGTTCGGAGACATACTGGGCGACGGCGTGAAGACCGCACCGAAGGGTTACGCACAGGATCATCCCGGTATCGATCTGTTGCGTATGAAGCAATTCCTGTTCCGGCGAGCATTGACCAACAAAGAGGTATTAGCGCAGGATCTTGTAGAGCGCATGGATGAGATCTATAGAGCGATCCGTCCCTTCTTCGATCATATGAGCGAAGTGCTTACTACGGACGTGAATGGTGTTAGTTTGTTGCGAAGTCCAAGGAAGCGCTGACCCTATTACGCAATATCACTAGTGGGTAAATGACAATATGACCAACGTGGGCCGCTCGACTACAGCACGGGTCCGTTGTTAGATCCATGTTAAGTACACATTAATTTTCAACAAGTTTGCTGGAATCGCTCATTACTATCCTATTTTTAAGCCATGGGATCGACCATTAACTCTCCTAATGTGTTATCGCAGGACCAGGAGTATTCCACTCTCTTTTTTGACACCATTGCGCGTTCCAAAAAGAGAAAGTCATCGTTCGTTCCCGGAAAATTGCAGGTCGCTAAATTGTTGAGATTGCGGAAAAGGGTCAATAGGAGCACGGCAGTGTCAGAACTCATTTGTTCAGCTGAACCTGCATCGAAGACCTCGCGTGTGCGTTGGGTCCATTTCCACTTCTACGAGCAAGGCACCAAAGTTCCAGAACCGCAATTAGTGGGAGATCCGGAACGGATCCTTTTGTTCTATCCAACCGATCAGTTCGACAACATCCATGCGCTATTGCGTTCCCGCAAGGACCAGTTCTGTTATTTCTGGCAAGCTGCGGATGCGTCCCAGGTAAAGGCCTGGTTGTTCCAACCGTCTTGATCTTCAACCGATCGGCGCATAGGTATTGTACCGATCGCCGCGCAGGAACCCGATCAATCGCAAGCCACTTTTATCAGCAAGTGAAACGGAAAGCGAACTGGGTGCCCCAACCGAGACCATGACGGGAATTGCCATCATCACGCATTTCTGAACAAGCTCGAATCCTGCACGGCCACTTACGAGCAGGATCTTTTTTTCTCCGGTGATCTTCAATTGTGCCATGGCACCCGCGATCTTATCCACGGCATTGTGGCGACCAACATCCTCGCGAAGCAAAAGCAACTCACCTTCGGTATTGAAAAGCGCAGCCGCATGAAGGCCACCTGTATGCTTGAATGCGAACTGTGCCTTCCGCATGGTGACCGGCAATTGAACGATCAGATCCGCAGCAGGTTCCTCGAAAGGGACCATCGGGATCCTGCAAGTCGTGAACACGCTATCGATACTACTCTTTCCGCATACACCACAGCTGCTCGTGGTATAGAAATTACGTTGCCATTTCTTCGGATCCAGATCCACATCCGGATGCAGTTCCACCCGCACCACATTCCCTTTCTCTTCTTCTTTCACGTTCTGGCACACCACCACTCGGATCACTTCAATGGCACTCTCGATCAGCCCTTCGGTCAACAGAAAACCGAGTGCCAGCTCTTCATCATGTCCTGGTGTGCGCATGGTAACGCTTAACCGGAATTCCGAACGGTCATGTTCCGGTCCATGGCCCAAACGGATCTCCAACGGTTCTTCCACTACGACAAGATCAGTGGACGGCATTGCGCTGCTCCCCTCGGTGCGCAACAGTTGAACAGTATGTACGGGAGTCCTCATGCGATCAATTTCCGGTAGCTGCAAGACTTTTTCTTCGCCATACGATATCGTGCCTGAATATACAGTTCAGGTCGATCACGAAAGGTTGCAAACGGCCTTTGCGATCAGGTAAGAAGGGTTCATATCCATGACCTACAAGTAGATCCACGATGTGCTTATTCTCGGCGCGACTTTGATCCACGATGTTCGTTGTTTCAACCAAAAGGTGATCAACCCGTTGCGCTGAAAGCAATTTTTTCGCGCCTTGGATCGCGATGTGTTCAGCCCCTTCAATATCGATCTTCATGCACGCGATCCGATCGATGCACGCTTGTTCCGCTGCATCATCAAGGCTGGTGGTCTCTACTTCATAGACGTTATCGTTCGTACCCGCGGTACGTTCATGGAACAATACACTAAAGCCACTTGAGATCACCCGTGGCGTATCCATGAAGGGGAATGTTCCACTTTCATGCATTATCGCAGCATTTCTCAACTGCACATTCGTTGGTAATTCCGGATTGTTCCGCATGATCTGGTCATAGCAAATACGCGATGGCTCGAACGAAATTACGCGTCCCGTGTCTTTCACGAGACCGCTGACAACAGCCGTAATGTAACCGATGTTCGCACCAAGATCGAAGAACACATCACCGGGCACCAATGTGCGACGTAAAAAGTTCAAGAATTGTTCTTCGTAAATGCCATAGTACATATGCCGGCATGTCGATAACCGATGATCGATCTCTATCGCGACCCCATTGATCGATATCATTTCGATCGGCGGATCCGGAGCTGCCCATTTCCCGATACGGTCCGCGATGGTATGTCGCCCGCGTATTCCTAGTACAGGAAGAATACGCCTCAACGTTCGCCGGATCGCTTTCTTCAACATGGACATTCCGTATTCAGATAGACCAACTCCCTATTTCCGTTCGTTTCTGCGCCAGCATGTCACAAGATGATCATCGACCATGCCCACAGCTTGCATGAACGCATACACAATGGTAGAGCCAACGAAACTGAATCCGGCCTTTTTAAGGTCCTTGCTCAGTGCGTCACTGATCGACGACGTGGCCGGCACCTGAGATATTGATGTCCATTGATTGACCTGTGGGGTGTGATCCACGTAGTTCCACAAGTGATCGCTGAACGAACCTTGTTCTTTGATCCGTAGATAAGCATTTGCGTTCTTAACGACCCCTTGGATCTTGAGCCGGTTCCGGATGATACCCGGGTCCTTCATCAATTGCATGATCTTCTTCTCATCGTAGCATGCGATCTTCTCTGCATCCCAACCATCGAATGCTTTGCGATAGCTTTCCGTACGGATCAGGATGGTATACCAACTAAGGCCGGCTTGGGCACCATCCAAGCAGAGCTTCTCGAAGAGCTTGGCATCATCGTGTTCCGGGCGGCCCCAGATCCTATCATGATAATCCTTGTAGATGTCATCCTTCAAACACCAAGGGCATCGTTCGCGTTCCATAGCGCCAAATTATATCCTTTCGCATAACCGTTCCGCTGACACCAAAAGAAAACACCGCCAGATCCGGGTTACCGGAACTGGCGGTGCGTTATCTATCTGTTAGTACTCAATAGGCGACCATGAACCGTTGTGTGGTCCGATATTCACCGGAGGTCGCTTCGATGAAATACGTTCCGTACGAAAGTTGCTCCTGAAAGTCCATCGTGGAATAGTAGATCGTTCCCTGCACTGCTTTCTGTTCCTGATGCACGATGCGACCACTTACATCCATTACACGGATCATCAACGGTGCTTCCAACTCGGTCTGAAGGTCAATGCTCAAGTTGATCGATGAACCAGTAGTCGGGTTCGGCCAAACGGTCAACGCCATGGCCTGTTCTGCTCCGATCAGAACATGTACCGGGTTCCCCGGAGGCGGTGCCATCATGGAACCGGCAATGGTAACATCACATGCTTCGCCATACGGACAATACGTAACTCCGTTATCATAGCTTACCGCTACACTGACCTGATAGGTGCGACCTGGGACAAGAGCTGGAGCTCCCAAATTCAATGTGCGGATGTAGTTGTTCGAGACCGATTCCCGGTCATAGCCATCTGCTACGTTCACGAACTTGAACTTGTATTTGTTCGCACCACGCAATGGTTGTGCGATCACGCGCTGAGCCAATGACCGTGTAACGCCGCATGAAAAATGGACGCTTGTAGGATCCCAGACCAATTTAGTGGAAGGACAATCCGCTGCACTTGGATCGATCTTGAACCGACATGCTGGACCCCACGGTAAAGCAACGCCAGCTACATGACCACGAACCCTTACATTCATCATTACGCCACTTGGAATATGGTTGGCAGCACTCCAGTTGTTCACGCGCAGATGGCATGCACGTAGTTCTGCATTGCCGTATAGGTCATTGGTCGCATGACTCAGGAATCGACGGAACGAATAACTGCCATTGGGATCAAAGAACCAATACTCATATCCACTTGTGGTGTTGGTGATGCCAAATTGTGCGGAAACCAATGGGTTCGCATTGCAAACAAGATACTCACCGGATGGTGTCCAATCCACCTTGTCCTTCAATAAGAAGAGAAAGTCATCCGTACCCATTTCGGTGGAGAAAGCCTGATCACCCATGATCGCACTCACCGATCCGTTCGTGAAGTTGTTGCGGTTGTCTATGATCCGCTTTCCGTTACGATCGGTTAGTACATATCCTCCATTCGCGATGCCATCACCGGCACTGTCGAACACCTTCAGCTTATAAGATCCAGATGGCACACAACAGCCGGTCTGGACGGTGGAATTATCGGCCATGCCAGTTCCTTGACACACCGGATATGTATAACCATCGGCGATCAATTGCCAGGATGTCTGCGATCCGATCGCGTCCGTCTCGAACGTCAATTTCAACTCTTCCGTACAACCGGATTCAAGTTTCGCTACCATGCCCCTGGCAGTTCCGTTGTAACTGCTGAATCCACCTAACACAACGATATCCCCTTCGGGTAGGAATTGCGTGTCGTACACCCAGTTATTGAACCCGGTGCCAGTCAGAAAATCAATGTCCTTTGAACCGTCACTATTCAATAGTGCGATACGGTTCGCGCTAACGCCATTGTATGATGTAAAATCTCCACCACATAGAATTCTACCACCCGGTTGTGTATCCAAGGAATATACCCAACTATTGAACCCAGCTACAGGCTTGAATGTCGGATCCACGGCACCCGTCTCAAGGATGCGAGCTACTCTGGGGCGGCTTGCTCCGTTGTAATCCGTGAACGGACCACCAATGATCAACTTACCATCAGGTTGGATAGCGAGTGCGTAGCCTGGAGAATTAAGACCTGTGCCGGTACTGAAAGTTGGATCGTTGGCGCCATCGGCCAATAAACGCGCAACTCCATTACGTGAGGTACCGGAGATTGTAGCAAATGAGCCTCCGATATACACTTTACCGTCCGTGGCCACTTTCATGCAGAGCACAGCAGCATCGGGTCCAACACCTGGATCGAAGGTCAGATCCAACGTCCCGTTCGAATTCAATCGTGCTATCCTTGGGCGTGGTATGCCATTGTATGACGTGAACCATCCTGCAACCATGATCCTACCCGACGGCAATACATCGACGGCCGTTACGATCCCGTTGAATCCCAAGCCTGAAATGAACGTCAGGTCCAAGGATCCATCGGAGTTCAATCGTGCAATGCTCCGCTGTAGAACGCCATTGTAGCTTGAGAACTGACCACCAATAATGATCTTGCCATCGGGCTGCATGGCGATCTCGTTGACCGTACTGGAGGCCCCAGTACCAGGATCGAACGAGGTATCCAAAAGGCCATTTTCGGTCAAGCGTGCGATGCGTTTACGCGATGTGCCAGCGAACCCGGTGAATGTGCCACCGATCACAAGCTTGCCATCAACCTGAACGGCAGAACATGATATCCGGCTATTGGCACCGGGGCCGTTGGCATAGGAGGTGACAAGGTCACCTGCCTGAGCAGTTAATAACGTTGGAATGGCGGCGACAAGGAGGGAGAGAGAGAACGTCGCAGACCTTTTACGGGTTTTGATCTGTTTCATTTTGAATATGGTTCAACCGTTGGCTCTCTTAGGTTAGGTTTGGATAGATGCGCTTGAACGGTAGGCATTTTACGCAAGCCTACCAGAATAGTTTCATTGCCGAAGAATTGACCTTTTGCTTGTCCGGTGCGGATTACGTTATCAACCTGATCCTTCGTTCCTTTGTAGCATGCCAAGCCGTACAAAACCACTGATCGACACTCATGATCGCTTGCACAGGAGCTTGCGGTTGAGTATCGTGGATAAGTGCGACCTGCGCTGCACGTATTGCATGCCTGAAGACCAGGTCTTCCTGAAGCGCAAGGAGCTTATGACCCTGGAAGAGCTCGGCACAATCGCTCGCATTTTCGTAGAACAGTTCGGTATTACCAAGATCCGGATCACCGGTGGAGAACCACTTGTTAGACCGGATGTTGTTGAAATTGTCCGAGATCTTTCAACGCTCCCGGTCCAATTGGGGCTTACCACGAATGCTCATACGTTGCACCATCATCTGGATGGTCTTATTGCTGGTGGGTTGAAGAGCATCAATATCAGTCTGGATACGTTCCATGTGGATCGGTTCAAGCAGATCACAAGGCGTGATGGCTTCCAGCGGGTATGGAACAATATCCAAGCGGCCCTAAAGAAAGGTCTTCGCGTAAAAGTGAACATGGTGGTCATGCGTGGGGTCAATGAGGACGAATTGGTACGTTTCGTGGAACTGACCCGCGACCATGATGTGCATGTCCGTTTCATTGAGTTCATGCCCTTTGCTGGAAATCATTGGGGGCGTGAACGTGTATTCACCTACGCTGAAATGTTGGAGCGCATTGGCATTTCCTATCCATTCGAGAAATTGAATGACGACCCGCACAGCACAGCAAAATCATACAGAGTGCCGAACTGGCCAGGAACGTTCGCAGTGATCAGCACGGTAACGGAACCGTTCTGCGGCACATGTGATCGGTTGCGCATTACTGCGGAAGGCAAAATGCGCAATTGTTTATTCTCGCGAGAAGAAACCGACCTGTTGAAAGCCATGCGCAGTGGAGCAGACCTTGGCCCGTTGATCGAAGCAAATGTATTGGCGAAGCATAAGATGCTCGGCGGGTTACCACCTTTCAAGGCCGCTTCCGAAACGGAGGTATTGAACCACCTAAGTGCTCGGCCAATGGTGAGCATTGGTGGGTGAGCGCAATTAAGTCACACCACTTTTACTGCCCGTGCCGGAATGCGTGTTCCTGCACTTTTAGCACGTGTAGAACGAAAGGGAACAAGGCATCCATGGTCTCTTGCGCACCGCGTGTTGATCCGGGTAACGTGATCACCAACGTGCGACCGATCATTCCGGCGATACCACGTGACATGATAGCTAAAGGCATACGATCCTGCCCATATGCGCGTGCGGTTTCCATGATTCCCGGTATTTCGCGATCCAGGATCGACGCTATCGCATCCGGGGTGTTATCCCTAGGAGAAAGTCCTGTACCACCGGTCGTAAGGATCAGGTCAACACCCAACTTGGCCCATTGCTGGACTTGTGCCTTGATGGGATCGGTATCATCCGGAACCGTTGCGACTTCAATAACATTCAGGTTCAATTGCTCCAACCGCTCTTTGAGCCTCGCTCCCGCAGTGTCTTTCTTCTTACCCGCAGAAACCTGATCCGAACAGACCAGCACCGCTGCTTTCCGAGGTGTAGCAAAATCGTCCTTCCAATCACTTTTGCCGCCTTTTTTCTCTACCAACCGGATGCGATCGATGGTGATGCCTTTGTCGATCGGCTTCAGCATATCATAGATCGTTAGTGCCGCTACGCTAGCGCCATGCATGGCTTCCACTTCAACCCCGGTGCGGTATATGGTGCGCACTTTCACGTTTATGATGATGGAACTATCCGTGACCTCAAAATTGACCTCGGTGTGTTCCACGGGTAATGGATGGCAATCCGGGATCATGTCCGAAGTGCGTTTTACACCGAACAAGGCGGCAATTCTTGCTGCTTCCAACACATCTCCCTTGGGCACTTTCTTCGCTCGTACGACATCGATCGTCGTTGTGGAACTCACGGTTACCGTGGCTTGCGCAATGGCCTCACGCAGTGTTGTTGATTTATGAGTGATGTCGATCATGAACGATTCGTTTTCCACTTGTGCGCATCATCATCGAACAATTCGCGACCGAAGATCGGTAGTTCCTTCTTCACCGCATCAACAACGAAAGCGACCGCTTCACGCGCTTGCCGACGATGGGGTGCACTGGCAAATACCATGAAACATAATTTCCCAGCGGGGATCCTTCCCAGGCTGTGGTACACATGCAAACAAGTTATTGTCGGCCACCGATCGAACGCATCTTCGCGGATCGCGGTCATGCGCTCCAATGCCATGTCCTTGTATGCGGTATACTCGATCGCCGTGACCGTATTCGCTGGTCGATCCATACCAGAACCTGCATCCATATACGCACGGATCTGACCTAGAAAAATTTCATGCGCGCCGATATCCATGCGCGTTGCATGCTTCGAGATACTTTCTGAGATGAAGCCTGGATCGATGGCTCCTTCAATAAAAATGTCATGCTTCCGATGTGTGCTCTTCTCTTTCATCCTCCTGCGAATGGCGGTAGTACCGCGATCTCTTCATCACCTGAAAGTTCCATTTCACCATGCACGATGGAACGATCGACCGCAATGCTATAGCTCAGGTCGTTCAGCCCATTGATGCGTGTTCCCAGTTGATCACGGAGCTCTTCCATGTTCTTCGCGTTCAGTTCAAGTGTTCCCACCTCCGCACGTTCCGCTATCATACCGAACAACAATACTTGCATGGCTCAAAGATCGCTCGGAGAGTTGATGTTGCGAAATAAATTCAAGGGCCAGCCGAATTTTCCAGGTACGATATCCATGAAATGCGTATCCACCGTAACCAGTGCATCGCTCAACCGGTAGCTCCCTTTGCTCAAGCAATTCTCGAACGATTCCAGACTTCGCTTGTGATAAGCCGCCGCCATCGGTTCTACTTTTCCAGCATGTCGTGGAACAATGGCATCACCACCGTTATCCAACGCATTCTTCAACTGGATGAGTAGGCGATCATTGATGGACGGCATATCACAGGCAGTGACCAATACTTTCACATACCGTGCATGCTTCAATGCCGTCGCAATACCTCTTAGCGGCCCATCACCGGGGGAATCATCCGGTATTACATGCGACCAATGTTCTGCGTATTTTTCTGGATCACCGATCACGATCACTTCTCGGGCCAACGGCCGTAACCGCTCGATACCAAGTTGCAACAACGTTACACCTTCATGCTCGATCATCGCTTTGTCATGGCCCATTCGGCTGCTTTTACCACCGGCAAGAACAACGCCTGTCCAACCTCGATCGCTCATTTCGGTAACCAATGTACTTCGATGGGATCGTCCTTCAAATACGACCGCCTGTTCTCCGGAACATAGGCCAGCACATCGGCATGTACCAAGCTATGGAGCATGTGTGAACCTTCGTCTCGCAGTAGCTCCACATGACCATCGCGTACGATCGCTGCACGGAATTCCGCACGATCCCCTTTTACGACCAGTGGATCGCGGAGCTTCAGAACATTGCTCTTCAGTCCGGGATCTGCTGCACCTTGCATCGCTTGTAAAAATAGCACTACGTATTCCCAGAACAAGACCATGACAGCGCGCGGATTTCCGGGTAGACCGAAAACGAACTTGCCGTTGATCCTTGCAAATAACATCGGCTTTCCCGGCTTCTGGGCTACGCAATGAAAGATCAGTTCCGCACCCATTTGCTGCAGCACCGGTAACACCAGATCATGATCACCGACCGAAACACCGCCAGTACAGATCACGACCTCAGAAACTTCCAACGCACGTTCGAATGACCAGCGCAATTCATCCATACTATCGCGTGCGGTGAAAACCTCATTCCCTGCGCAGCTAAGGACTTCCTTCAATGCTACGGATAACATGAGGTCATTACTGCTGAATATTTTTCCAGGTGCTGGTGTAGCACCTGGCTCAGTGAATTCTCCACCCGTTCGAATGATCGATACCTCAGGAACGCGACCCACAGGCACAGTGACAACTCCAACGGATGCCAACAGACCGATCGCGGATGCATTCAAGAAGGTTCCCTTTACGACTACCGTTCCTTCCGCTTTGATCTGCTCACCTTGCTTGCGGATATTCCCGCCCCGAACCAGGCGAGCATCATCAACTGTGATCATATCTCCGTCCCGTGTACAATACTCCTGCATGACCACGGTATCGGCTCCTTCTGGCACTTCGGCACCGGTGAATATCCGTACACACTGGGCTGGACCAACAGCGTTGTCCAACGTACCACCGGCCTGTACTTCATCACACACCTGCATCGGGCCATGTACATCCTCAAAGTGGAACGCATAACCATCCACCGCACTGCAATTGAACAACGGATGATCGAATGGTGCACGAATATCAGATCCTGCAAAATGATCGGACGCCTTTGCGATCGGAAGGTCGATCACCACTGGATCCGGCACTGCCGCCATCATCAACCGTTTTGCTTCCGATACTGATATCATGCCCAGAACAATTTTATGGAAGCCAGGAACAGAACGAAACCCAGCAGCTGCCGTAGTCGTGGTTCATTCAATCGCTGTGCTCCAAAATAACCTCCGGCCAAACCACCGACCACTGCGGCCAGCACCCATCCGACCACTTCATTACCCAACTCCATTCCATCCATCGCGATCCGTAACACGCCACTTGCGCTATTCACGAAGATGAACAACGCGCTTACCGCTGCGGTCTCTTTTGCATTCGCCCATCCCAAAAGCAGGATCAATGGACTAAGCAGGATCCCACCACCGATGCCGATCACTCCGGATACAAGGCCCAACACCGCACCAGTGATCAATGCCAATGGTATGTTCACCTCCTTGCTTTTTAAAGGTGCACTCCCGAAAAGCCCAACGAGCCTTGCCACCGCGAACAACAAACAAACTGCGAGTATCCGTTTGTAAATAAGTGGATCGACACTGATCCCTGCGCCGATGAACGCAAATGGAACGGATGCTAGCGCGAACGGCCAAAAGAGCTTCCAGCGAAAATGACCACCGCGTGCAAATTGTGTGAATGATATGGCGCTTACGAAAAGGTTCATGATCAATGCGGACGGCCTCATGACATCCTGCGAATAACCGAGCAACGCCATTACAACCAAATAACCACTTGCTCCACCGTGACCCACTGATGCATAGAAAAAGCCGATCACGGCCAACACACTCAATACAAGAACTGCATTCATCCGCGTATAATGCGTTGTTGATCCGCTGCTATGAGTTCTGGATCATCTGGTTGTTGAGGCGGTGCTATACGCATCCATCGACCGTGCTTAAGATCGCAAATATCCATGTGATCCGCGCCTCCATTCCCGCCGTTGATCAGATCCGAAATGCGCCATGCCATTAGTGCTGCTGCCATGTTCGGTACCATTACCGGTACGTTCTGCATATCGCAACCATCCTGATCCATTCCGATCTTTCCGGGATAATAATCGCGCAGCCCGAACCCTTTTCCCCTTGGTACCAGTGGCACATGCAGCGTTAATACCTGGAACTGTTCCGTGAAGACGGATCCGCTTACCAATGGAAGTTCATGTTCCTCACAATACCGATCGATCAGCACGCGCGCATGTAGATCATCCGTGCAATCGGCAACAACGGAAGCACCCCGAAGCAATTCATCCGCATTGGCTGCTCCGATGAACTGCGGAATGGGAACGATCTTCATTTCCGTAGCGGTATGTCGCATCCGTTCCGCAGCTGCCTCCACTTTCAGGCGATCAATATCCGATGGTCCATAAAGCGGTTGGCGCTTAAGATTGGAGCGTTCCACTGTATCACCATCAATTATGGAACATTGATCCAAAGGAAGTGTTGCAAGCATCGGGATCAGCGCACAGCCTACAGCCCCTGCCCCGATCACAATGACATGCTTATGGCCATCCTTTTCTCCCATGCGACCAAGTTACTGCGATATTCCTGGTTGTCCGTTCTCCTTCATTGGTCTTGGAACAACCCCCGGCAATGAAAACAAAAAGCTCCCGACCTGGATCCAGGTCGGGAGCTTTTCAACTTTTCCATCGATGCTATTACTGCAGCACGATCTGATGAACACTATTGCCTTCCGCGTGTTGAACACGGATCACATATTCACCGCGTGAAAGATCGCTGAGATCCATGTTCATGCGACCATTCTGTTGTGCGTCTGCAACATTGATGCTGCGGACCAAACGTCCGGTGACATCCATTATTTCAACGGTCACCTTTCCTTTCACATCACCAAAAGCCATGGTAATGTTGTCGTGTGCCGGGTTCGGGAAAACCTGCACAAGACCATTCGCGTCGTTCTCATCCAGGCCAACTGTGCCAACGAATACGACGACTTCCGTCAACGGACCTTCGCATGTAACCCCTTCACTGCTCACCTCCCAATCATAGAAGAAGTAATAGTATGCGGTCGCATTCGCACCACCAACACTGCTGCTTGTGATCTCGCCGACAGTGCCCAAGGCATAGGGATAGGTAGGGTTGCTGCCCAACGCATCGCGCCAAAGTTGTGGGTTACCGCCAACAACACGCAAGCCGTAAGGACCACCAGCTGGTACAGCGAAATTGAGATCCACACGGCTTTCACCATCGGGAACGCTGAATGAACCCGTTGCCAATGTGGCTCCGGTGTTGTAGTTCGTCAATGCAATGGTCCGGTTACCCGCACCACTTGCATACACCTTTACCGAAACAAGCGTGAAGTCCTCGAATGCACTGAACACTTGGTAGTTGTCCGCATTGGTATGGTAGGCACCTGTTGTGCTGTTATCAACTCTGCCTCCGAATGCTTGTCCACCACCGTATTGCGTGCTCGATGATGCCCAATACGAAGTTGTCGTGTTCAATACTGGCGTATCATAGCTGTTACCTGTTCCAACAACGGCACCGCCTGCGGCCTGATCGTACCACGTGATGTTATCACCAACGGCAGATATCTGTGCTGTGTTCCCAATTGCGATGGAAGCTCCTGTTCCACTTGGAGCATCGGGTGCATCAAGGACCGAAACGCTGATCGCATCACTTGTGAATGCACCGCACGTTCCATCGATCGTAACCGCGTATGATCCGGCTTCTGTAACTGATATCGTTTGTGTGGTGGCTCCTCCGGTCCACGTATAGCCTGATGCACTGGATGAGGTCAACTCGACTGATCCGCCTTCGCAGAATTCCGTCTCTCCAACTACTGCTACACTTGGAGTTTCATCCGGACTCTGTTGAACGAAAATGCTTGCCGTACCCGTGCAACCAGTGCCATCATCCACCGTTACCGTGTAATTTCCTGGTTGGGAAACGGTAATGCTCTGGGTCGTCTCCGCATTGCTCCATGTATAGTTGAACCCTGCATCCGCAGTGAGTGTTACTGAATCTCCATTTCCACAAATGATCGGGGCGCCTGAAGTGGCGATGGCAACCGTTGGACTGATACATAGGTCCTCGATCACCACTATGGTCTGATCCACTGCAAGATCAGTGAAGGTTTCCACCAGCCCACTTGGCCAGTTGATGGTCATGGTAGGGATCGTGGTAGCGTTACCAATACCGAAATTACACGCAAAGCTCGTTACAATTCCATAGCTCTCACCAGCGCGGACCTCACGTATCTGCGTGCCCCAAGGACCTGTTATCGTAACGCGAGCACCGATCGCATCCCGATTGCTTTGGACACCCCGCAACTGAACGGTGAACCAATGATTAGCGTTCGTGTTATTCAACCACAAACGATCAGGATAGCTAGCATCAGAATCGATATAACCACCACCATAGTTCGCGAACACGTCCTGGAATCCATCATTATTCAGATCTCCTGTAGCGAAGCTGTGCATGCTCTTATTGCTCGGAAATGTGTTGGCTATTTCCGTAAAGGTGTTATCCGCATCATTCATGTAAACATGTGCACTGCCCGAGCCACCAGCGATCATTACATCCAAGAAACCATCATTATCCAGATCAACGAATTTGCTCTGCAAGAAGAATCCGGAAACCTCCATTCCGCAACCCGCCGTGATATCCGTGAAGTGACCGGTTCCATCATTCTCGAACAACTCGATCGTACCATCGTGTGTGGTCACGACCTGGTCCAGATCCCCATCATTATCAATATCCCCGAAATCGGCGGACCAGGATTGGCTCTTGTTCAACAATCCGAACTCCTCCGCTTGGTCGGTGTAGTTGTTATTGCCATCGTTAACGAACAAGCGGTCCCAGCGGCGTGGATCTTCTGGATCATTAACCCCTTGGCGGCAATGTGCAATGAAAAGATCGAGGTCACCGTCGTCATCAAAATCGATCCATACGCTACCGTAGTTGCCGCTCATATCGGATACCGGATCCGTCGCATAATTTATGTAGTTATTATACGGCAAGCCACCGTTCTGGTCGTTGATCCACGTTTTCGAGGGACCTACATCATTACAAGCGAAGTAGTCATTATAACCATCGTTGTTAATGTCGGCGATATTCACGCATTGGGTGAACAGCGACCCATTGTTCAGGTCGGTAAGCGTACTAACGCCAACACTTGCTATGCTCAAGAAATGTGTTCCGTCGGAATTTCCTCCGCAGACAAGGTCCTTGTGCCCGTCGTTGTCCATGTCGCCAATGGCCATTCCCCATTGCCCGGAGTTTGAAACCGTTCCGTAGTCCTCTAGTGTGAACGAACCATCCGCATTCTGATAATCCACATAAAAATGTTTACTGTCATGCAACTTGGCTATGTCGTCCAAGCCATCGCCGTTCATATCAACAACTCCCATGCAACCACCACTCGTAGTGGTATTGCTGAGCAAATTGCTAGCATTGGTAAATGCCACCTGACCGTGGCCAAGTAACGGTACTGTAACAAGGGATAAGGTTACCCAGAGGGTAGAATTCAATCGCATGATCTAAACGGGTTTAGGTTCCTTCGTGAATAATTAGGGGTCGCAAGTTACTGGCAAGGTAAAGAACTTGGTCATTCACGCACCTTTCCATTCTTTGCGTATTGTGGTGTTCCTGAGGTGGGTTCGTGAACCTCTGAACCTTCAGGGTCGCTTTGTCTGCGGATGCTCTCCCGGTGCACGGAGTCCATGAATTCCTTTACGAACGCGGCACTTAGGCCAAGATCCGCAGCCAGCCGAAGCTGCCGATCCATGATATTCTCCCACCGCTCCGGTTGCAAAATGGCCACTTTATGCGCCCGCTTATGGTCGCCGATACGCTCCGCAATTGCCATTCGTGTACCCAGTTTCTGGGCGATCTCCTCATCCAACTGATCGATCAGGTCGCGCAATTCCTGCAACCGGTTCTGCATGGGTGCTGTAGGCCGCGAGGTCCGGAAGATCAAACTGTTGATCAGTTCCTTATAAGCGGAAGGCGTTAATTGCTGCTGCGGATCGCTGAGTGCATGATCGGGATCGGGATGAACTTCAAGCATCAAGCCGCTCAGCCCCAGATCCAAAGCTTGCTGGGCAATAATAGCCAGTTTGGAACGCTCTCCGGCAATATGGCTCGGGTCGCAGATGATCTCCAATTCCGGGTAAGCCGCCTTCAGCCGGATTGGGAATTCCCACATGGGACTATTGCGATAAGGCGTACGCTCGAACCAATTGAAGCCGCGATGCACCGCTGCAAAACGGGTAACCCCTGCCTGCTGCAACCGTTCCAAGGCTCCGATCCATAAATGAAGGTCCGGGTTGATGGGGTTCTTAACGAAGACCGGAATATCCGTACCGCGCAACGCATCCGCGATCTCCTGCACACTGAATGGATTGGGGGTTGTACGCGCACCTATCCACAGCATATCCACTTTCGCTTTCAATGCAGCTTCCACGTGTTCAGCGGTTGCCACTTCTACCATGGTCAGCAGCCCCGTTCTCTCCTTCACCGCTTTTAACCATTCCAAAGCGGGTGCTCCAGCGCCTTCAAAACTACCGGGCCGCGTGCGCGGCTTCCATATTCCAGCTCTGAACACGTTTGCGATACCACTTTCCACTATGCCTTGTGCCGTGGCCAATACCTGCTCCTCGCTTTCCGCACTGCAGGGGCCAGCGATCATCAATGGCCGCTCCAGCCCTAACCCCCATTGTGAGAACGGAATAGGTTGCAGGCCAGGGTTCGATGGATCGGGCATTTGTGCAAAGGTATCTTGTGATGTGATTACTTATTACTTTCACCACTGCATGTCGCTTTCTCTTGGAAACTATTCTCTCGGCGTAAATGCTGATGGCAAGAACTTCGAACGAAAGTCTATCAATCCATGAGAATGAAGTTCATACTGTTCCAGTTCATTTTTTCTACTTTATCTCTAACATGTGCTGCACAAGATTGGCAATGGATGAAGCATATTGGTGGAACGGGTGGAGAATCCGGACGTATTACCGCCGAAGATGAGGAGGGTAATATTTACGCCATAGTCGGATATGCGAGAGACACTCCTGGAAACATCAATCCTGTTTCACACAGCAACTGTTATATTGATGGGGATACGGTTCTTGGGAGCGCAGATGCTTTTATCGCTAAATTCGATTCCAATGGTAGTTTAATCTGGTTAAAAAATTGCATCAGCCCAACTGGTTCAATAGCAATTGCTGATCTCGTCATCGATACGCTTTCACAATCCATTTATGCGATTGGGACCTATGTAGGGGGCTGCGTGCTGGACACAATTACAACTTATGCTGGAAATTATGCTGGCGTTATGCTCAGCAGCTGGAGCTACTCAGGTAGTTGTTTATGGGTAAAGAATGTAGCTACGTCAAGCACAGACCTTAATGGGGCGAAGTGTGTTGGAAGGTCGGTTGCGTTAATGTCCAATGGGCAAATCGTAGTATCTGGGACCACCACCCAATATGCCCAGACTTTCGTTCAAGGCGCTCTTTATGCATACGGCTCATTCATTGCTGGGTATAATTCAGATGGGTCACCGCTTTGGGCTCGACAATTTATTGAACAGAACTCTGGATTGAGTTCGTTATCTGTAAACTTGGATAATCATGGCGCTAGGCTATATGCATGTGTTCCTTATGGCGTGAACTCACAGGCGGACACCGTTTCGTTAGATACGCTCATGTTGGTTGGCGGCTCGACACCTGAGCAAGGTTATTTGCTTTCGCGGATTGACCCGGTTAATGGTGATATATTGTGGGTATCGAGAGAGGGAATTGGAGCCAATATTGCATTAGTGAATGAGCCAATAGCAATTAATGTAAATGGGCAGTTGGCCATGGTGGGTATCTTTAGCGACACCGCCATATTTAGTATTGATACGCTTCTTAGTGCGAACAATTCCGGATGGAGTTCATTTATTGCAATACATGATTCTTCTGGAGCACTACTTTCTGCTAAAGCATACCAATCTTCAGGTGGTGTAAGATTCGAGAATATCGCCTCGGATCCTCTGGGCGGGTTTTACGCCACAGGTATTGTACAGACGGGTTCAGGGAATTGGGATGGTGTGCCCATTTCGGTTTCGAACCAAGCGGTATTTATAAGCAAACACACTGCAACCAGTAGCTGCCAAGGTATCTTTACAGATGGCACAGGTGCGTTCAATACAAGCAGTCTGCTACCTACAACAAATGGGCTTTACTTAGGCTTAGGTTTCCCGGGGCAAAACCCGACCGGATCCGTTACACTCGGTGATTCCTCGTTTACCACATACGGTTACAAGGATGCCATTTTGGCGAAGTTAGGTCTAATAACCAGCGTTTCTTCTTACAGTACCGAAGGGCAGGACGACCTGCTCATCTACGCCAACCCCAACAATGGTTTGTGTACGGTAGAATTACCACTAAACCTTCGGTTTACCCCAAACCTGAACCTTGTTATTTTTGATGCACAGGGTAGGCAAGTGCAACGTATTCCAGTTACCACCGGCAGCGATGGCGTACGGTTAGATATTACCTCCCAAGCCAAAGGCATGTACCATGTGGAACTAAGTGATGGCGTGCAGCGGTATAGTGGTAGGATCGTTTTTGAGTAACAAGGGGAAGGTTGAGATAGAACCACACCACCCATCACCAGCGCAGCACCACCTTACCCATCGTCTTGCCGCCTTCCAATGCAATGTGGGCTTCAACCAATTGTTTGGCATCATACTCCTTGTACACGTGCGGGCGGATCACACCCGTTGCATGGGCATGAACCATTGCATGAAGGCATTCAGCAACGATCTCTGGTTTGTTCTCGCTGATGCGTAGCATGTTGATGCCGAGGATGCTTTTGCTTTTCATCATCAAAAAGATCGGGAGCATGAGTCCCATGCGCCAAACAAAACGCAATGTGCCGAAGCCACCGATCGAACCACGTTCCGCGCCACCGAACAAGACCAACCGACTGCCACTTCCCAATAGTTCCATATCCTGTTTGAAGGAGGACCCGCCAACGGCATTGAAGCTCACGTCGAGGCGATTTTTTCCAAGTGCTTTTCGTAGCTGATCATGAGGATCACCAATGCTGCGATCAATGATGTGGTGCGCGCCCAAGCTTTGCAGGTACGTGCGCTTCTCCGCTCCACTTCCAACAGCGAATACTTCGCAGCCACTGTGTACCGCCAGTTGGGTTAACAGCTGCCCTACTCCACCTGCCGCGCTGTGTACCAATACACGATCTCCTTTACGCACCGGCGCCAGAATACGCGCTGCATACCACGCCGTACACCCTTGTGTCGCCAAGGCTGCTGCTTCGCCGATCGGCATGCTGTCCGGAATACGCGCTGCGGCGCGGTGATCAGTTACCACTTCTTCCGCATAACCGCCGAACCGCGTCATGGATACCACGCGTTGGTCCATCATTTCTTTGGATACAGCAGAGCCACATTCGGTAACACGACCAACAACTTCATATCCGATCACACTGGGCAATGGAGGTGCTTCGCGGTACATTCCTTTTACGGCCATAACGTCGGCGAAGTTCAATCCGAAGCCTTCAACTTGAATGCGAATGTCGTTGGGCCCAATGGGTTTGCTCGGATGATCTTGTAGGACAAATGCTTCTTTTGTATTTCCGTGTTTGACGAGCGTATAGGCTTTGGGCATTTTTGATCAGCTTGTTATTGGTTATTGGTTGTCCGTTATTGCTGTCTGGATAACTCCTTGATGAAATAGACGTTAACGCACGTTATACTGGGCATGCAGACAGCAAAAACCGACAGCCATCAACTATCCCTTCCTTCAACTACGATCACGAATTCTCCGCGGGGTTCTTTTGCTGTAAAGTGTGCACTGAGTTCCTCCAACGTGCCGCGAACGGTTTCTTCGTGTAGTTTGCTTAGCTCGCGGGAAACGCTTGCTCTGCGGTCACTGCCCAGTACTTCGGCGAGGTCTTTTAAGCTGCGTAGAACGCGGTGTGGGCTTTCGTAGAAGACGATGGTACGTGTTACGGAACGCAATTCTTCCAATCGGGTTCTTCGTCCTTTTTTTACGGGGAGGAATCCCTCGAACACGAACCGGTCGCATGGCAGGCCACTGTTGACCAACGCTGGTACGAAGGCTGTTGCGCCGGGGAGACATTCTACGGTGATGTCATTTTCTATTGCTGCGCGTACCAGAAGAAAACCGGGATCGCTGATGCCCGGTGTGCCTGCATCACTCACCAATGCGAACCGCTCGCCCGATCGCATGCGCTGAACCAACTGATCTACCATGCGGTGTTCGTTGTGCGTATGAAAACTGATGAACGGTCTGGTAATTCCCAGGTGCTGCATCAACCGACCGCTAACTCGCGTATCCTCCGCAACGATTGCATCGACCTCGGCCAATACTTTCTGTGCACGCAGGGTGATATCATCCAGGTTACCGATGGGCGTCGGAACCAGTGTTAGCGAAGATCTTGATGCGGTGCTCACTTCGTGCGGGTTATGAATTCCTTGAGCAATGCATACACTTCAGGAAACTTGGTTAGTGGCAATGTTTCGGGTCTGTCGAAGACATCGTGGTACGCTGTTATGCCGCCCATGGTGTAGATGAATATGGCTGGCACGCCGCGCTTCACGAATGGGCAATGATCACTATTGCAGGAAGGTCCGCGCGCTTTCACCTGCGGAAGTAACTTCCTTTTCTTGTTGATCTGGACGAGCTTATCAAAATGCTTTTTTTGTTCAGTCGCGTTCACCACCATGATGCCGTCATCGCCTGTGCCGAGTATATCCAAGTTCACCATCAACTTCACTTTCTTAAGATCGAACAACGGGTTGCTCGCGCAATAGTTGCTGCCCATCAGCCCGGCCTCTTCGCCTGCAAACGCGATGAACAGCAGGTTGTGTTCAGGTGGGTGCGCTTTGAACCATTCCGCCAGACCGAGCAACATGGCAACTCCACTGGCATTGTCATTCGCGCCAGGAAACAGCGCATCCGGTCCCATTTCACCGAGGTGATCGTAATGTGCCGAGATGATGATCCATTCATCGCTTGTTCCCTTGATGATACCGAGCACGTTCTCCGCTTTGTGGGCTAACAGGAATTTATTCGTGATCGCTAGCTCAATGCTTTTGGTTGTACTCAAGATCTTCGCGGCCTTTATTTCGATCAGCGGAAACGTACGTTCTTCCTGCGCAACACTCCATGTCAACTTGCCTTCAACAGGCACGATCACCGGGCAAATTTGCATCAACTCGGCTTTCCATTCCGCCTGCATGCGCAACGTATCTGCATTCTTGGTCGATGCAAAGCGAAGGCATACCGCTCGACCGGTGATCGCCTCAAGTAATGCATCGCTCTGTGCTGCGTCATCCAATTCTTCCAACGTGTAATGAACGAGATCGAATTTTCCCGATGCCTTTCCACTCGCTGGGTCAACAATGAGATTAACTCCGGAAACAAGTCGAACACCATCAACGGCAACTTTCACCGTATCCGGGAAACTATTGACATTGAATTCGAAGGGTTGCTGATAGCCTGTTCCGAACATGCCCAAACCGATGCGCGCATATTCTTTGGCGATCCATGTTGATGCGAGTCCGTCGCCATTCGAAACGTAACCTCTGCCATGAAAGACCGGGTCAGTGAGCGCATCAACCACATGCCGTGCATTCGCCAGAACTTCTGAACGCGGTTGCGCATTGACGACCGTTGTGCTGACAACTACACAGATCAACCAAGTTCGGATCACCGACCAAAAGCGATGGTGTTGCATCAAGAATACCGCCGCTTAACCAATTCCTCGAACGTACTCAGCGCTTCCGGGTCCGCGGGTTTTTTCAGTTTCGCAACTACCTCGTCCGCCACAAAGGCCTGCGCAGACTTGAGGTCCCCGAAGCCATTGAGCTTATCGATGGACTTCTCATACGTGATGCGATCACCGTTGAATAATTCAGCGACGAACCAGAACTTGTGACTTAAGGTGATGATCTTCGACAAATCCGCCGTTGAAGCTTTTTCCATCTTCTCGGCGATGGTCGATCCGCTTGCTGGCTTACGGATCTTCGGCTCCGCTGATGCTGGAAAAATGATCTCCGGGATCGACTCTTCCGCTTGTGTGGCTTCGATCGCATCGATCAGCGATGTCTGTCTTTGCGAAACTTCCGGCGGGCGTGTATCCAATCGTAGCGGCCTTTCAACTTCTTCAACCTTCGGAACCACAACGGCCGAACTGGCTTCAATTACTGGTGTAGGAGAAACTTTCAATGCTGATTCGCGGGCCTTATGCCGAAGCACCACCAACCGTTCGAATAGCTCGCGGGCATTACCGCACGCGGATTCCAGGCCTTCCAACCCAAGCGCTCCGGCACTCAATAGCCGCTCACTTTCGGTCAATGCCAAGAGGATCTCGTTGATCTTACGGTACTTGTTGTCCTTTGCCATACGGTGTGCCCAAGATATATACGGAAATGTATGTACGCTCCAACGCGAAGATCCCTATTTTCGCGGCACCTTGCAAACAATGTTCCATTCAGAACTTCTTTGCATGTTCTACCATGTTCTTGGAGCACACCGGAATACACACGCAGCGGAAGGGTTGGATCGAAGTGATATGCGGCAGCATGTTCTCCGGAAAGACCGAGGAATTGATCCGCAGATTGCGCCGTGCAGAATTTGCGAAACAACGCGTTGAGATCTTCAAACCCAGCGTGGATACACGGTATGCGGAGGCCGATGTGGTAAGTCATGATGCGACGACCATCCGCAGCACGCCCGTACCCAACAGTAGCAATCTGCTCTTGCTGGCCTCGGATGTGCAGGTTGTCGGTATCGATGAAGCGCAGTTCTTCGATGCAGGTCTTCCGTTGGTCTGTCAGCAACTCGCGGATCAAGGTGTGCGGGTGATCGCAGCTGGGCTCGACATGGATTTTCAAGGAAATCCGTTCGGCCCTATGCCTCAATTAATGGCTACGGCGGAATACGTGACCAAGGTGCATGCGATCTGCATGCGCTGCGGGGAATTGGCCACGTTCAGCCATCGCACCACGGCCAGTCAGGAGTTGATCGTGCTCGGTGAAACCGATAGTTATGAGCCATTGTGCCGTACGTGTTTCGTGAACGCACATCGCACCGAAGCCGTGGAGCGAACACCCGATAAAGCGCAACGCTGATGGCCACGCGCGGTCATCGACTTTCGGCCATTGCCGCAGCGCTTGGTGTGGCTTACGACCAGATGGGTGAAGACCCGTTGATCGAACACATCAGCATTGATTCACGGAAACCGTATCCACCGGAAAGCACCTTGTTCATTGCCTTGCACGGTGAGCGCCATGATGGACACGCCTACCTGAATGAACTCGCTGACCGCGGGATGCGTTACTTTCTCGTGAATGCAAGTTCGACCGTTGACCTGCCTTTTCCTGTGTTGCGTGTCCGCGATACGCTTCGCGCATTGCAGCGTTTAGCAGGTTGGCATCGCGCACATTTCCGTGCACCGGTCGTGGGAATTACCGGAAGTAATGGCAAGACCGTTGTGAAGGAATGGCTGTATCAGCTCTTGCGTGGAAAAGAACATATTGTACGCAGTCCGGGCAGCTGGAATTCCCAAGTAGGTGTACCCTTGAGCGTTTGGGAATTAGGTCCGGAACATACGCTCGGTCTCTTTGAGGCAGGCATTAGCAAGCGCGGTGAAATGGAGCGTTTGCGATCCGTGATCCGGCCTACCATTGGAGTGATCACCAACGTTGGTCCAGCGCATGGTGAGAATTTCAAGGACGACCACGAAAAAGCAGTGGAGAAGCTCGGCTTGTTCCACGATGTGGATGTTCTCATTTACTGTGCGGATCATAAGGTGATCGCAGAGGCATTGGAACGGACGGGACTTGCACAACGGGTAACGGAGCTCGGCTGGTCGCGTGAGAATTCAGGATGGTTGCATGTGCTGCACGAAGAAACGCTCCAGGACAGAACGCTGATCACGGTAAGCAGAGCGAATGATCAATTCACATTCGAGATCCCGTTCACGGATCACGCTTCGGTGGAAAATGTTCTGCACTGCGTTGCACTGTTGCTGCACCTTGGTCACGATCCGGCTTGGATAGCGGAACGCACACCGCACCTAACGCCCGTGGCGATGCGTCTTGAGGTATTGGATGGCGTGAACGGCACCACCTTGATCAACGATGCGTACAGCAATGATGAAGCCTCGTTCGCAATAGCGCTGGACCATTTAGGCATGGTTGCCCAAGGCAGGCCAAAGACCGTGGTGCTTACGGACATGATCGAGAGCGGCGGGAACGCTTTATCGTTGTATCAGCGCGTAGCGGATCGCATGATCCGTTCGGGTGTTGAACGTGTGATCGGAATAGGTCCTCAACTGAATGCACATCGTGCCTTGTTCCCTTCGGCATCACTTTTTTTCGCGGATACGACCAGTGCTTTGAATGGTGTGGATACTGCAGCTTTTGCCGGCCACGCGATCCTGATCAAGGGTGCCCGCACATTCGCGTTGGAACGGTTGGTCCAGCACTGGCAGCGCCAAGTTCATGGAACCGTGTTGGAGATCGACCTGGAAGCAGTACGCCATAACCTGAATCATTACAGAGGGTTGATCTCACCACCGACGCGTACCATGGCGATGGTAAAGGCATTCGGTTATGGAAGTGGGGCATTGGAGCTGGCCCGTTTGTTCGCACATGAACAGGTACATTACCTCGGCGTAGCGTATGCGGATGAAGGGGTCGAACTTCGGCAGAACGGTATTCGCTTGCCCATTCTGGTGATGAACCCCGAACCCGTTCCCTTTGAAGCGCTCCAACGTTTCCGATTGGAAGCCGAAGTGTTCGATCTGCGTTCGTTGGATGAAGCGGAACGGATGATCCAGCAACATGGTGAAGCACCACCGATCCACATCAAACTGGATACCGGCATGCACCGCTTGGGATTTACTGCGCATGAGCTGCCCGAATTGATCGACCGTTTAAGACAGAACAGGAAGTTGAACATCGTTGGGATCTTCTCGCATTTGGCAGCAAGTGAGGATCCTGCATTGGATGCATTCACGCGTGAACAGATCGCATCGTTCACGAACATGGCGGATGCGATCTGTGACGTGGTGGACACTGTTCCATTAAGACACATCGCTAATACAGCAAGTATCTCGCGCTTCCCCAAAGCCCATTTTGATATGGTGCGTCTTGGCATTGGCCTTCATGGAATTGCATCATCCGCGCACGAAATGGCGGCATTGCGAACGACAACGACCTTACAGTCACCGATCGCGCAACTGAAGACATTGGCTCCTGGTGACACCGTTGGTTATGGACGAACGTGGAAAGCGGACAGCGTGGTACGGATCGCAACACTTCCGATCGGTTATGCCGATGGGCTTAGCAGGCGGCTCAGCAATGGAAAAGGTCGTGTGTGGATCAATGGCAGAGCCGCTCCGATCGTTGGGAACGTATGCATGGATATGGTCATGGTCGACGTTACCACTATACCGTGTTCGTCGGATGACATGGCGATCATATTCAGCCCGGACCATCCGGTAACGGAATTGGCCAAGGACATGGATACGATCCCGTATGAAGTTCTTACCTCAATTGCACCGCGCGTGAAACGGGTGTACTTGCACGGGTAGGTTCTAGCCCAATAAGGTCACTACGCCTTGGATCGTTACAATTGGCAATTACTTTTATGGCTGCATACCCTATCTCTAGTAGACCGGGTCCACTCACCTTCTTCGTGATCCACGCGCGTTTCCTTGCGTCGTTTTCAGCAATCCAATTTCAGAATCTGAAAGTTGCCGGATGATCCCAACTACCGGCCTGCTTCTCGGCCAATAGCCGTAAGTTTGCAAGACATCCTCTTTTTCAACTCAACTTATGAAGCAATTCTTCGCGTTCGCCTTGATCGTTCTTTCCTTTTTGGTGCCTAATTCCGCTCGGTCACAAGGGCCTTCCATCGTTCCTGGCGACATCATGATCATGCTGACTCCTGGCGCTAATGTGAACCAAATCGTAACCGATCTGGAAGCGATCAAAGGCATACCGACCGGATTAAGAGTAGAAGGTATCATCAGCGAACCCATGCGTGCATGGTTATTGCATTTTGATGCGGTGGACATTGATCAGAACCTGATGTTGCGCGAATTGCGGAGGCACCCACTTGTGCAACTGGCACAGAACAACCATGTTGTTAAAGATCGCATTGTGCCGAATGATACACAATATGCTCAGCAATGGCATCACCAGAACATTGATAGTGAAACCGCTTGGGATATCAGTACAGGAGGCGTAACGGCCACCGGCGATACCATTGTGGTATGCATCATCGAGGATGCTGATCTGCCGCATGCCGACCTCATTGGAAATGCGTGGTTCAACCATGCAGAGATCCCCAACAACAGTATCGATGACGATGGCAATGGCTACGTTGATGATTTCCGGGGATGGAATACACCAGGAGGTAATGATGATGTCTATGGCGGCGGGCACGGAACCCAAGTGGCCGGAATGATCGGTGCATCCGGCAACAATTCAATTGGCGTTGCAGGAGCGAATTGGAACGTAAAAATGATGGTGGTGGATTATGGTGGCGTGCAAGAAGCTGCCGTAGTAGCTGCATACACCTATCCGTGGGTAATGCGCCGTAGGTATAACCAGAGCAATGGTGCCGAAGGTGCCTTCGTTGTAGCAACGAATGCAAGCTGGGGCGTCGATGGTGGCGACCCGGCTGATGCACCATTGTGGTGTGCGATCTATGACTCACTTGGGGCTCAAGGTGTCCTTAACTGCGGGGCTACATCCAATTCGAACGTGAACATAGATGTCATCGGTGACCTACCCACTGCATGTGCTAGCGATTTCATGATCAGTGTTACCGCTACCAATGCTTCCGACAACAGGACCTTTTCCGGTTATGGTCTAACCACGATCGATGTTGGTGCTCCAGGTGAAGATGTGCGGACCACCTCACAAGGCGATGGCTACGGATCCACATCCGGAACTTCCTTTGCCAGTCCATTGACAGCAGGTGTGATCGGGTTGTTGTACAGCGCACCTTGTTCTTCGCTAATGAGCTTGGTTTCCGGTGATCCTGAGGCAGGGGCATTGTACATCAGGCAGGTCTTGTTCGATGGCACCGAACAAGTTGGTAATCTGGCCGGACAAACAGTAACCGGTGGGCGCATCAGCGCAGGTAACAGCATACAGTTGATCATGAATGGATGTGGTACTTGTCCTTCACCGTACAACCTTGCTGCTGCAAACCCGTTGATCGGCGAAGCCACTATGTCCTGGAGTTCAACAGCGGGAACCGTCTTCGATCTTCAATACCGACCGGTAGGAACGCCCACTTGGGAACTGGTGTCCGGATTAACATCACCGCAGTACACCGCAAGTGATATTCTAGCATGCATCCAATATGAATTCCAAGTACGGGTCGATTGCGGTTCGGAAATGAGTGAATTCAGCTCTTCCTATGTATTCCTTTCAGAAGGCTGCTGTAGCGTGCCGAGCAGCCTCGCACTTACCAGTACTACCGCAAATTCAGCAGTGGTCTCTTGGCCTGGAGTGGCTGCAGCTGTCACGTACGACCTACAATATGCATTGCAAGGAACCACCGATTGGACCATTGTGCCCGGGCTAACTACAACGCCATACACCCTCCCGGGATTGGATGGATGCACACCTTATCAAGTTCAGATCCGAAGCACATGCAGCGGCGAACAAAGTGACTGGTCCGATGCATTGCTTTTCACGACTGCGGATTGTGGTGATTGCGTGGACCTGAGCTATTGCCCTTCAGCCGGTGGTACGGATGAAGAATTCATAGAGAGTGTCGCGGTCGGTGGCATTTCAAATACGTCCGGTAACGATGGTGGGTATGGCGATTTCTCTGGCCAGAGCACACCGATGTACATTGGACAGACCTACTCCATTACGCTTACGCCCGGATATAGCGGTTTCCAATACGGTGAATGGTTCTCTGTCTATATGGACTTCAATGCCGATGGGATATTCAACGTCTTGGAGCGCGTCTACAATGCAACAGCTACGACCACTGCTGCGATCACTGGCGACATCACCATTCCATTGACCGCGTTACCTGGTATCGTTCGCATGCGCGTCATCATGCAATATCAATCAGAGATCGCGAGCGGATGTGAGGCTACATTCGAGTTTGGCGAAGTAGAGGATTATTGCGTGTTATTGACCGGGGATGTTGGCGTTGACCAGATCGCGGAGGGCACCACGATCAACGTATTCCCAGCTCCAGCGGATGCAGAGGTCATATTCGAACTTGGCAGCGAGCAGGACTTGAAGGATCTTATCCTAAGCATTCACGATGCCAGTGGCAGAAAAGTGGCTGACCAACGCGTTCGTACAGGACGGAATGCTTGTCGTACTGCTGCATTCGCCAATGGAACCTATACCTACCTCATTGGCAATTCGGATACTGAGCTGGCACGCGGCAAGCTCGTCGTGGTGCATTGATACATATCCAGCGTGTATTTGAAATGGGGGCTTCGGTCCCCATTTCAATTTTCTGAGCGATCCCTATCGAAGCAGATATCTTTGGCCACCCATGACAGTGATATCCGCAGTGATCATAACCCGCAACGAGGCACGAAATATTCAGCGCTGTATTTCTTCGCTGAAGAATGTTGCGGACGAGGTTATCGTGGTCGATGCCGAAAGTGATGATGGAACACGTGAACTGGCCAAGCAACTTGGTGCTGAAGTTCATGTTCGCACGTGGACGAACTATAGCGATCAAAAGAATTTCGCGAACAGCTTGGCCAAGAATTCCTACATCCTTTCCATGGATGCCGATGAAGCACTTTCACCTGAATTGGAGGCTTCCTTATTGCAGCTGAAGCAAAAACAATTGGACGCAGTTTACAGCGTGAGCCGCTACACGAACTATTGTGGGCACTGGGTAAAACACGGCGGATGGTATCCCGATGCGAAGGTGCGTTTGTTCCCAAAGAAAGATACGCGCTGGGAAGGTGCTCACGTTCACGAAACGTTGGTCTTACCGAAAGGAATGAAAGAAGTACGGCTTCGCGGAGATCTATTGCATTACTCCTACCACACGATCGCGGACCACAAGAACAGGATACAGCGTTACAGCACCTTGCACGCGCAAAGCATGTTCGAGAATGGTCGTAAGGCCGGTGTTGTAAAACGATGGAGTTCACCGGTTGCCAAGTTCATTCAGGGCTACCTCTTTCAACTCGGGTTCCTGGATGGATGGGCCGGTTGGAAGATCGCCACACTTTCCGCACGAGCTGTTTATTTGAAGTATTCCAAACTATCCCAATTGAATCGCGGTGGAACGATCTCCTGAACGTATTATTCTAAGCCGGACCGACAGCATTGGCGACGTTATGTTGACGTTGCCGTTAGCTGGTCTGCTGAAACAGTGGTTCCCGAACATTCACATAACGTTCTTGGGACGCAGTTACACAGCACCTATACTTCGTTGTTGCGAGCATGTCGATTCCATTCTCACCATGGAAGAACTGGAGGCGAACAACACAGCGGATGCCGTTGCGAAACTTCGTGACCTGCATGCGGATGCGATCGTGCATGTTTTCCCCGAACAACGCGTTGCGCAATGGGCCAAGAAAGCAGCAATACCCATTCGCATCGGCACAAGCCATCGGTGGTGGCATTGGTTCACTGCGAATGAGCGTGTTTCCTTCAGCCGAAAGAACAGTGATCTGCACGAAGCACAACTCAATGTGAAGTTACTCGCTCCATTCGGGATCACTGACCAGCCAAGCATTTCTGAATTAGCCGCACTCACCGGCTTCAGAAGAATTGCTCCGGACAGAACGGTATCCGATCTAGTTCGAAGCGACAGAAAATGTGTGATCCTGCACCCACGTTCAAAAGGCAGTGCTGCGGAATGGGGGCTTGATCGCTTCACGGAACTGATCGAGCTATTGGACCCGGAGGTATACCAAGTGATCATAACAGGCACAGCATCCGAAGCCAGCGAATACCGCTATGGTCTACCGGTACACTTGCCGCATGTTACCGACACCGGCGGAAAACTGAACCTCGATCAATTGATCGCGTTGATCGGTGCTAGCGATGCATTGATCGCTGCCAGTACAGGACCACTGCATATTGCTGCGGCCTGCGGTGTTAAAGCCATTGGCCTTTACCCAACGCAACGGCCAATGCACCCTGGAAGATGGTCGCCGCTTGGCAAGGATGTTCACGTGTTGGTGAATGAAACTGCGAAGGAACTTGACGTCAATAAACAAGTTCACGCGATCTTGCCTTCCGAAGTGCTCAAGGTTCTATCCGCGAACTAGAGCGTTCAGGCGCAGCGAACACAAGTACTGCATAGTACAACGCGAAAAATGTTGCACCAGCTTGGGTCTCTATCGTATCGTCCGTTAAACAACTGATCCCGAAGATCACGGCCCATGCAATGAACAGTGGATCGCGCCAAGCACCGGTCACATAAGCTGGCCACCACCAACTGAACAGGGTCCACAACAGACCCAGAACACCGAAGCTAATGAGTAACGTGAGGTATTCATTGTGTGCTCGGAGCCTCCACTCCTCCGCAAGCGTGGAGTTGGTCGCCTCGTAGTATTCGTCGAACGCTACTTGGGTATCTCCGGTACCAACTCCCGTCAACCAATTTGCTTTCGCAATGGCCGATCCCGCCTTCCAGAATTCAAGTCGCATGGCAACGGAATGACCGTCCGCATTCCCGTACGCTTTGTACTGACCCAGCTCCATCACGACTTCTGAGAATCGTTGCTCCAACTTGCTTTCATTGCCTGTATTGGTTACGCCACGTTCTATTGCTTCAATTTCACTCGCCGCAAGGCCCGTTATCGCAATGCTGTCCTTGTGAAGGCCTTTGGAACTTAGATACCGGAACAATGTTCCATATAGAATATGACCGCTACTATCCATGTCGGCAAGCCCAAGTCGGCTTCTGGTCTTCCATGTTCTATCCAGCTCGGCCCACGCAATGTATGACCATACATAAGCGCCGTTCTCCTTCTGCGGATTGGTTGCATCATAGGTATACGCTTCACCGCCAGCAGTGTATTCACCGGCACCCATAGCAACTGGATCCGGAAGTGAAAAGCTCTTCGTTACTGTGCTTCCAACCCATACCAATACGCAGAGCGGAACAGCGATCAAGACGAAGCGTATCGTATATCGCAGAAGTGGTTGGATCCGACCAAGCAAACGCCAAAGCAACAGGCCGCCCAATACGAACAGGATCATGAACCCTTGAATACTCCCCAACCTATTGATGACATAGAGTACCCACAACGAAGCGATGGTCTGCGCGACCATGATCCAGGATCGAGCTCGGTAATTGAAAAAGACAACGATCGCGAAGCACAGCAGAAGCGAAAGTCGAATGTGACTGATGAAGATCGAGAATTCACGGTAGCCATCACCGCTAGGAACGAACCCGATAAAACAAATGACCGTGCTTGCAACAACACTCCATGCACCGAACAACAGTATCGTACGCAGTTCTTTCTGCGTGAGCCTTTCGGACCCGGAAAGGATCACACTGAACACGACAACAGGGAACAGGATCCTGGCAAGATCCATACCCCAGGCCATCCCTTCAGGGGAAGTCCAAAGAAGCCCAACAACGTGTAGAACGAAGAACGAAATGAACACCAGTGAGGTCGTACTCGTGAATCCCTTGCGCAACCGTGCACTGAGGTCCTTGTTCACGTATCCATCAACGAACCAGTTCAACGCGAGGAGCATTTGTGCCATGCTCAGGATCGCAGTGCTCCACGGAAGTAAAATGGCGCATAGACAAAGTGCCGCTACATGTATCGTGCGAAAAATGGCTCTATTGCGCATACATGTAACCCATCGGGCCGGGCACTATCGAACGAAAGTGACGAACTTTTATTTCCCGCTGGTTGATCCAGTGCCGGCCAAAATGGTCTTGTACTCGCCTTTATTGAGCACATCAATGGCTTTCAGGATATACGGATCACTCCCCATCGATGCCTTTGCACGGCCTGTCTGGAAATAATAGCGTGCTACCAATTCGCTTTTAAGGACCTCTTCAATATCACTGCGGAAACGCATCAGTTCCTCCGAACGATCCGGACGCAGTTCAGCACGTAGTGCATCCAGCTGTTCCTTGGCGTGGTCATAGTACCGTTCTTTCTTGGCCTTTTCCTCCAGTACCAGCAACGCTTCCATGGTCTCCGTATCGTAATCGAACTCTTTGTCCTTCACGAAATCAACGAACTGTTGGTACAATTCATCACTCACTTTGAATTGCTCCGGTTCAGCGATCTCGGCATGGGCCAAGCGATAATCGGTGGCGAAGTCGAAGAACAGGTCTTTGTTGTAGAGTCCACCGACCACTTTTGCAAGTTCCGGGTCCTCTACTTCCACATCAGGGAATACGCCGCGACCATCGAATACAGGTCTTCCGTTGCGTGTCCTGAATTCTGCGATCGAGTCTTCCTTGAACAGGATCGCATGGCCGGAACTATCCCGGTGAGCATAATCCAACTTCTGGATACAACGACCACTGGGGATGTAATACTTGGCCACGGTCACTTTCAACTTACTGTTGTAATAGAGATCACGCGTTTGTTGCACAAGGCCTTTGCCGTACGTACGCTCACCGATCACCGTGGCACGATCCAGGTCCTGGAATGCTCCACTAACGATCTCGCTTGCACTGGCACTTTGTCCATCGACAAGGATCACCAACGGGATCTCCGCATCCAACGGTTCGCTCAATGTTTTATACGTTTTATCCCATTCCGGGATCTTGCCTTTGGTCTCTACCACCAATTGGTTCTTCGGCACGAAAAGGTTGACGATGTTCACCGCTTCGCGCAGCAGACCGCCACCATTCCCGCGAAGATCCAACACCACTTTGGTGGCACCCTGATCCTTTAACTCCTTCACCGCATTGCGCACTTCCTGACTTGCCGTTTGCGTAAAGCTGTTCAACTTCAAGTAACCGACCATACCAACTGGATCGATCATTCCTTTGAAAGGCACATCGGGGATCTTGATCTCTTCCCGCATCAACGTATGCGTTTCCGGTGCGGATCCTTGCCGCTGAGTAACGATCTTCACCGCAGATCCTGCCTGACCTTTCAACAGCTTGCTTACCTCTTCAGTAGACAAGCCTGGTATCTTCTTATCATCCACTTCCAGGATCTCATCACCGGCCCAGACTCCAGCCTTCTGGGCCGGGTAGCCTTCATACGGTTCGCTGAAGAATACACGCTCATCCTTCTGCTTTATCAACGCGCCAACGCCACCGTATTGCCCAGTGGTCATGAAGCGGTAATCCTCCATATCGCTTTCGGCGATGTATTGAGTGTACGGATCCAATGACGCCAACATCGCGTCGATGCCGGTCTTCATCAACTGGCCGGGTTCCGTATCGTCCACGTAATAGATATTGAGCTCCTTATACAGCTCCGTGAAGATCTCCAAGTTCTTACTGATCTCGAAGTAGCTGTCCCCAGCCGATAGGGTGAAGGCACCTCCGCCAATTATAGCTCCGCCTAATAGCCAGAGTTTCCATTGTGCAGTCGTCGTTTTCTTATCCATGTTGATAGGATTTTTCTGGAACAGGGTCATGGCCATGACCACCCCATGGGTTGCAAGATATGAAGCGTTTAAGCGTAAGCCACCCGCCACGGAACGCTCCGTGGGTGCGTAACGCCTGCAATCCGTACTCCGAACACGAAGGTGAATAGCGGCATGCACCGGGCAGTAAGGGCGAGATCAAGTACTGATACAACCTTACCAACGCGATCAACGGCCATGAAAAAAGTTTACCCATGCTCTTTCATCCAACGATCCAAACTCCGGGATATTTTCTGCTCTACCTCAGAATAGGTTATTCCCGCCTTTCCTTGATAGATCAACAGCCACGCATACTGTAACCCTTCGGTACCGAGCCGTTCATATAAATTCGGCTTGTTCTGCCGGTAGGCTTCGCGCATAAGGCGTTTGATGCGGTTGCGGTCAACGGCTCTTTTCATCCCTCTCTTCGGAACCGAGAACGCTACTTGCGCAGGCGCTACGGTAGGCAATGCCAACTTCTTCCCAACCAGTTTGAAGGGATGGTCATGCACCGCACGACCCGTGGTAAAGACCTCCTGGATCAAGAGACGCCGGCAGAGGTGTTCATGTTTACGGAAGGTCGCCATATCACTATTGGTTGCTCCTTTTTACCAGGATCACAACTGACGTGGACCCTAAGAAGCCTACTTCTTCTTTTTGCTCTCCCGCTTTATGTAGAGCTCTATGGCACCGGTCATACTTGGTGCTTCCGGTAATGGTGCTTCAAGATCCAACCGAAGGCCATTGTCACGCGCAGTTTTCGAGGTGGTGGAACCAAAACAGGCGATCAATGTGGTTCCTTGTTTGAACTTCGGAAAATTCTTCAGCAGACTTTCTATACCGCCTGGGCTGAAGAACACCAACATGTCGTACTTCAAGTTTTTCAGATCGCTTAGATCACTCGCTACCGTGCGATAGAACACTGCGTTGGTGAATTTCACATTCGCCTTGGCGAGCAGTGACGGGATCTCACTCTTCTGGATATCACTACTTGGCACAAGGTATTTTTCGTTCTTGTGTTTTTTGATGACATCGATCAGATCATGGAACGTCTGCTTTCCGATGAAGACCTTGCGTTTGCGATAGACAATGTATTTCTGCACATAATAAGCGACACTCTCGCTCACGCAGAAGTACTTCATTGTCTCCGGAATGGTGAGCCGCAGCTCCTTGGCCATCCGGAAGAAATGATCCACCGCGTTCCTACTGGTAAGAACGATCGCTGTATGGTCCAATATACTGATCCGCTCCTGACGGAACGTTTGACCATCCACGGACTCCACTTTAATGAACGGTCTAAAATCGATCTTCAACCCGTGCTTGCTGGCAAGCTCGTGGTAAGGCGACTTTTCGTCAGTAGGAGCAGGTTGGGATACAAGAATGGTCTTGATCTTCAAGGCCGTGAACTTAGAGGTTGATCAGGGAGGGAATTGGTCGGCGCAAAGCGTCGACCAATAGCAGTAATGGGAGTATTTCTGTGGCGCAAAGGTAAATAATTATGTAACGGACAGGCACGCCCTCACCTATTCCGATCCAAACACCGCGTAGCCAGCGGAAAAGCAACAGCAATACCGTGACCACACCACCAGCTACCAATAACTCATAACGCCATTCCGGACGGTAAGCAATGAGCACGGCCAATGGGAGCAGGACAAGACCGGCCAATATAAATACCAAAAGACCGGAATACAGATGCTCACCAAGACCATTGTCCACACGCATGATCATTGCTGCAATACGCAATACCAAACTCTGTATGAACACCACGGCAGCGATCAGAAACACCCAGACAAGATAACCAGGCGATCCAGGGATATCCAGATAAATGAACACCTGCCATGCGAATAAGCCCATGACCAGCACCGAGCAGAAAAGTAGACCCAGCAAGGTCCTATCCTGTAGATCGATCTCCTCCCGTAACGTCTGTTTACCCAAACGCATCTGGAACAACGCCTGACCAAGCAACCGCCATTTCCGGGGTGAACTCACATTGGTGATCGCAATAATGATGAACACCACGAGCAATACCAACGCCACCCACCAAGCACTCATAGGGTCAATGTAGCGCAGGTGATCGAGGGAATTCACAGGTTGCATTCAGGTACAAAAGTAGATGCGTGATCAGGGCTATCACCTCTTAAATTTTACGCCACCTACGTTCTGCGACCCATTCTGGGCCGAAATTGACGCTGAGCATGGCCGAGATCTTATATCTGCGACCCATTTCAGGGTCAAATAACGCAACTGTTTCGACCCAGCATGGGTCGTAGAAGTTAGAAAAGTAGAACACGATGCATGTCTTTCGATCTGCCGTACGGCAGTGTCGCAGGCGATGTATTCTCAATGAATGCTAACGTTTTTAAGAGGCGAAATGGATGCATGGCGCTCGCCGCCCACAGGGTGCGTAATTTTGCCCCTCTTGTCGCGAATATCCTATTCGGAAATAGGCAGGAAACCTTTAAAAGATACCATGAGCACTGCCACAACTTCTTCAAAAGCCACCCCTAAAAGCGCAACCGACCTGTACCAAGCACACGATCATTACCTGGTCGATGAACTGCTTACGGAGGAGCACAAGCTGATCCGCGATACGGCGCGCAAGCACATCAGCAAGCACCTGAAGCCGATCATTGAGGAGGCGTTCGAGAAAGCCGAGTTCCATCCGGAGATCATCCCTGGACTGGCAGAGATCGGTGCATTCGGCCCGATGGTACCTACCGAATACGGCGGTATGGGCCTGGATCAGATGAGCTACGGCCTGATCATGCAAGAGATCGAGCGTTGTGATAGCGGTCTGCGCAGTTTGTGCAGCGTGCAAGGCAGCTTGGTGATGTACCCGATCTGGAAATACGGCAGCGAGGAGCAGAAAATGAAGTGGCTTCCGCAACTGGCGGCAGGCACAAAGATCGGGTGCTTCGGACTTACCGAACCCGACCATGGCAGCAACCCTAGCGGCATGGTGACCACCTTTCAGGACAAGGGCGATCACTACCTGCTGAACGGTGCCAAGATGTGGATCAGCAACAGTCCGCTGGCCGATGTGGCCGTGGTCTGGGCAAAGGCAGAGAATACCGAAGGGCGCATCCATGGCTTGCTTGTTGAGCGCGGCATGGAAGGGTTCACCACACCAACGACGCATGGTAAGTTGAGCCTTCGCGCCAGCCCTACCGGTGAATTGGTATTCGATAATGTGAAAGTACCCAAAGCGAACCTGCTCCCGAATAAGAGCGGCCTGGGCGCACCACTGGGATGCTTGGATAGTGCCCGGTACGGCATTGCGTGGGGAACACTCGGCGTGGCCATGGAATGCTATGACACCGCATTGCGCTACAGCCAACAACGGATCCAGTTCGGAAAGCCGATCGGTCAGTTCCAACTTACCCAGAAGAAATTGGCGGAGATGATCACCGAGATCACCAAAGCGCAGTTGCTTACATGGCGCTTGGGTGTATTGCGGAATGAAGGTCGCGCTACCACCGCACAGATCAGCATGGCCAAACGCAATAACGTAATGTTGGCACTGACCATCGCACGCGAAGCACGCCAGATCCTCGGCGGCATGGGCATTACCAACGAATACCCGATCATGCGCCACATGATGAATTTGGAAAGCGTGGTGACCTACGAGGGTACGCACGATATCCATTTGCTGATCACCGGCATGGAGGTTACGGGGTTGGCGGCTTTTAAGTAAGGGGGAATAGAACGCAGATAGAGGCACTTACTGGACTGCGGGTCGAGCCCGCAGTGGCGGTTGGGGGGTAAGTCACTGCGGGCTCGACCGCAGTCTCGTCATCCGCCACACCGATCCGGCCCGCAATTGTATACTAAAAACGAAGCCCTCGCCAATTGGCGAGGGCTTTCACGTTTCTTATTATGCTGTTCTTATTCTCCTACTAGAGCGGCCAAGGTCTCAACAGGAACCATCTTGCGGTCGTGCTTTACTTTCATTAGGCCTGAACCGTTCAGGAACGTGATGGTTCCTACAGGACCAGCGTACTCAAGACCGCGGTTGGTATCGGCGGCTTCAAGCACCACATCGAAATCCACTTTTTGGTTGGCTTTCTGAGCGTCTTTCGTGTTCAGTGCGTTGCGCGTATCAACGTCTACGGACTTAGTGATGAAGCCGGGCTTGTAAAAGATCAACCGGGCTTTCACGTTCACAGGAACATGGAACTCGAAGCGACCGTTAGGCTGCACCTTGGCGAACATGCACTGGGAATCTCCCAACTCAACCGCGAGAACCACATCCTGTGCATCCAAGGTATCCATGTGCAACCATCCGGTCAGTACCAACTTATCCGTGGTGGTCTCGTTGCCGGGAGCAGCGAAGAGGCCTAGGCCGATCAGTGCGAAAAGACCGGTAATAAGGGCTGAGAGGAAGAGGTTGGAGGCTTGCTTGTTCATTGTGGGGAGTGTGTGTGACATTGACGATACAAATGTCCGGGCCCATGCCGCCGCCCACAATACCCACATGTGGGGAAACTTGCTTCAACCTAATAGAATGAAGGGGCAACCGATCACACCCACCGGCGGTCCATCGCATACTTCACGATGCCTGCTGCACTGCGTACGTTCAGTTTCAGCATCAAGTGCTTGCGGTGCGTCTTTACGGTATCCTCGCTGATGAAGAGTGCAGCCGCGATCTCGCCATTGGTCCGTTCCAAAGCGATCATCTTAATGACCTCCCGCTCACGAGCGGTAAGGCCTATATACTCCCCATCCGGGTTCTTCTCCGTAAAGGAGTAGCCCTTCTCCTTGCTTTCCTTGGCGGCATCGCAGACGAATTGCTCGTTGTTCATCACGGCCCTTATGGCCAACATCAGTTCCTCCTTGGTCCCATCCTTGGTCAAATAACCCAACGCACCTTCAATGAGCATACTATTGATGTACTCGACCTCAGTGAGCTGAGAATGCGCAATTACCTTGATCCCGGGATGACTTTTCTTGATGGCACGCATGGTGTCGATGCCATCCAAGACCGGAAGCGAAACCTCCAGCAGAACAAGGTCTACTTGGTTATTCTTGATGAACGAAAGGACGTCCTTTCCATTGTTGGCGAAACCGACCACTTGGAACTGAGGGAACTCAGCTAATCGTGCGCGAAGTCCATCGGCTATAAGCTCCAACGGGTCTCCTACCAGGATGTGTACGGTCTTGTTTTCTGCGGACATGGTCTGCCAAGTTCGTACTATCCGATGAAATAACCTCAGTTTTCGAAGATCTTTTTCTGTTCTAAAGGTTTCTTCGATCTGCCCTTATAGTGCAGCTATGGCAGAAGCTGCCGGGTACTCCACACCCAACTGTTCACCATACCATGCGGTTCAACGCATCGCGAACGCACAAGAAAATAGATTTGCGACAATACAGCGGCGTGCACCCAATTAACAGGGCCAAGCTGGCGTATCAACCCTGAAACCAAGGAATACCAAAAGCCGTAGAACGGCGACCCTATGCTGTTCAATTCGATCGACTTCGCGCTCTTCCTGCCTATCGTCTTCCTCCTGTATTGGTGGGTAGGCGGTAACAGCCAGCGCCGCCGGAACGTGATCGTGTTGGTGGCCAGCTATGTTTTCTATGGGTGGTGGGATTGGCGCTTTCTGGGGTTGATCGCCTTCAGCACCTTGCTGGATTACAGCCTTGGTGTGGCCCTTGGCAATACCGATGATGAACGAAAGCGCAAGTACCTCCTCTGGACCAGCATAGCCATTAACCTCGGCTTTCTAGGATTCTTCAAGTACTACAATTTCTTTGCTGACAGCTTCGCCGATGCATTCACCTTGTTCGGTTCGGAGTTCACCACATCCCGGTTGAACATCATTCTACCGGTCGGTATAAGCTTCTACACCTTCCAGACGTTGAGTTACACGATCGATGTGTACAAACGGCAATTGGAACCCTCGCGCCAACCGATCGCCTTTGCTGCATATGTCAGCTTCTTCCCACAACTGGTTGCCGGGCCCATTGAGCGGGCCGTTAACCTCTTACCGCAATTCAGCACCTTGCGTAAGTTCGATAGATCCATGGCGTATGATGGGGTCCGCCAAATGCTCTGGGGGCTGTTCAAGAAAGTTGTTGTGGCCGATAATTGTGCGGAGATCGTGAATCCCATTTTCGCGGCCCACCATATGCATGATGGAAGCACCCTGTTCATGGCCGCGATCCTCTTCGCATTCCAGATCTATGGTGATTTCAGCGGGTATAGCGATATCGCCATCGGCAGTGCACGCCTTTTCGGTTTCGATCTGATGCGCAACTTCGCCTACCCTTACTTCAGTCGGGATATTGCGGAATTCTGGCGGCGGTGGCACATCAGCCTTAGCACATGGTTCCGCGACTACGTGTACATTCCACTTGGCGGCAGCCGTTTGGGCAAAGCATTGAACGTGCGCAACGTGCTGATCATATTCGTGGTGAGCGGTTTCTGGCACGGTGCAAACTGGACATTCGTTTTCTGGGGCCTGATCAACGGGCTGCTCTTCTTACCACTCCTTCTGCTCGGCAAGAACCGCGCGATGACGAATACAGTCGCCGAGGGAAGAATGTTACCCACGGCACTTGAGCTTTGGCAGATGGTCTCCACGTTCGCCATTACGTGTTTCGCGTGGATCTTTTTCCGTGCCGCAAGCATGCAGCAAGCCTACGATGTGCTAGGCTCCATCGCTTCCCGCACCCTGTTCAACGCTCCGGCCATCGCGAGTAAACGCATGCTGGCGTTCGCTGTGTTGGGTATCATGGTCACACTTGCGTTGGAGTGGATCTCCAGGGAAAAACAGTATGGCCTACAGCTGGATCACGTGCGTTCAAGACCAGTTCGGTATGCCCTCTATTATGGCGTTATTGCAGTGATCATGCTCGGCGCTCCACTTTCCGGCGGTGAATTCATTTATTTCCAGTTCTAGCGGATGATCATCTCCTTCATAGCACGCATTCTGAAGTTGGGCTCGTTCGCGCTGTTGATCCCAGTGCTGTACCTGATGATCCAGCACCGTTACGTTCCAGCGCCGCGCGTGACGCCGAACATTGCCGTGAACGAAAAACTAGCGTTCGCCCGCAACACCGTTCCTGAAAAGTTGGATGTGCTCGCGGTCGGCTCCAGCATGACGCTGAACAACTTGAATACCGAGGCCGTCCTTGATCACTATGGTAAGATCGCCTACCTCAATGCAGGGGCTTGGGGAACAGGTGCATCCGAAGTACGCTTGCTGGGTTCGATACTGGCCAAGAAGTACCATCCCAAAACCGTCATCGTCGCGACGAATATGATGGACTTCAAGAAAGAAGAGAACGTACTTGCGGAGGATAGTGCATCGATCGCCTCCTACGTGAATGGCTCGCCTACCTGGTTCAGTTATTTGAGGCATTGGAACGCACCGTACTACTTGCGTCAATCGGAATCGAACAAACTGCGCTTCACGGATCCCGCCAATTACGAATACCTTGGTTTTGATGCCTGTGGCGGTGCAACATTGGTGGTACCTGCCGATCGAATTGATCATGGCCGTTTCAATGCAGGGCCACCCAAGAGCGAATTGATGGATGAGGAACGGTACTTGGCATTCACTGACTTTGCAAAGAACATGCGTGCAATGAACATTGATCTGGTGGTACTTGAAAGTGCTTACCGCGATGGCTTACGCACCAAAGAGAACGATGCCCAACAAGCGCAGCACGTTGAGCGTTTGCGCGCAATGCTGGTGCCGCTTGGCCATACCCTCATTGATGCTAATGAACGGCATTGGCCAGACTCCCTTTATGTGGATGGCTCGCATTTCGGAAAAGCCGGAAGCAAGGAGTTCACCGCGTGGTGTTTGGGACGGTTGTAGCTCCTGAACGGGCTGACCAGGCTTATAAAGTCGGGAGCTTATTTTTCACGAACAGCTATTTCCTATCTTTCGGTGTCTTACGCGGAACGCACTTGATACTGACACAATGAGAAAGCTACTTTCCCTCGCTACCTTCTTGTTTTTTGTTGCAGCACTGAATGCACAGAACTGGTGCCCGCCTGGAGCAGCGTGGATCTATGATACCGGTAATCCATGGGTCGATTCGAAGACGTACATTAAATACTTGGGTGACACGGTCATTGAGGGGTATGTATCGCAACGGTTTGATATGACTGTTCTGACAACTGAGATAATGGGTAACGATACGCTCATCAACACACACCGACCAGAATTCTTTACGACCACGGACGGTGATGTGGTTTGGGAATACAACGGAACGACTTGGGATACACTCTATTGGTTCAGCGCCCTCCCCGGTGATCGATGGACTCCTTTCTGGCCATACGGGCAAGACTGTCCCGATTCCTATTGGTTGGTGACGGACACCTCTACTACTGTTGTTGATGGATTTCCGTTACGCACGTTGAGCTTGATCGGAACCGATGGAGATTTCGAATTCAATTCAGGAGAAACGATCATGGAGCGGATCGGTGGAAATATTGGCGGAGAACACTTTCCCGGTCATGCGTCATGTTCTATTATTTACGAATGCTATTGTGACCGCATCTGCTATTCAGATCAGGATATTGTTCCACCGAACGGCAGTTGCGCACTAACGCTGAACGTCCATGAAACGTTATTGCCCACTACCGACCTCACGGTAATGCCGCAACCGGCCAACACCCACGTGCAGATCTCTTCAACCAAAGCCAAGCCACTAAAGCAACTACTGGTTTATGATGCAAGTGGCAAGATCGTACTGAATGAAACCATCAGCAACGCTGATCGCTACATACTAGCGGTGGAGCAACTACCTGAGGGCTATTATGTGTTGCGTGCAACAGATGTAACAGGTGCGGTGAGCGCGGTTCCGTTGGTGATCGCACGGTAAGAACGTTCCGAGGTTCGTCGGGATGTTTCGTTCGTGAACCAATTGACGGCTCTGCGATCAACTCACAAGATCACCAACGCGGCAATAATGAAGATCACGATGATGATCAGGTATTGCCAGATGTCCACAAAGTAGCGCGAGTAGGTATTCCAGAATTCTTTGAGTTCTTTCATGGCTGTATTACGGAATCTAACGTAATACGATTTTCCGTATCCTTCGCCGAAGACTTTTCTCAATCCCCGTTCTACACGTTGCTCATGTGTGAACAAAACTAGGCGCAAGCTTGTTGAACAGAAGCGCACGATCTTTACTCCGCAATGTAAGTAGCGAATGAATACCGCGATACCTCTTTAATTGCCAATGACGGATCCCGTCTCTCACCGGACCAGTAAAAACCATAAATATGCGTAACACATTCATTCCACTTGTCGTATTTTCAGTTCTGTTCCTTTCGGGATGTACCATATCGAACCCCTTGAAATATTACAACAAGGCTTTAGCGAAACAACCTTTTGATGCTGTGATCGTTCCAGGAACACCCTTCTTGAACGGTAAATGGGATAGGATCACGCAAGGACGCATGTTGTGGGCGAAACACCTTTATGATAGCGGCGTTACCAAGAACATCATCTGTTCCGGATCTGATGTTTACAGTCCGTATAAAGAAGGGGAGATCATGCGCTTGTACGCAGTGAAAATGGGCATTCCGGAAAGCCATGTCTTCGCAGAGACACAAGCGGAGCACAGCACTGAAAATGTGTTCTACGGTTACAAGTTGGCCCGCTCAAAAGGCTTCGAAAAGGTAGCCTTGGCTTCGGATATTTTCCAGACCAAACTGCTTAAACGGTTCGTGCGCAAAATGCACCGAAGACTTGACGCGGAGATCACCGTGATCCCAATGTTGGAAGACACCATTGCTGCCATGGACCAAAGCACTCCGGCCATTGACCCAAGTTCTGCGTACGAGTCCGATTTCGTTTCGATCGTGGAACGTGAATCAAAATGGAAACGCTTCATGGGGACGTTGGGCAAGCACGTTGAGTGGAAGGAGTGAATATGAGAAAGTTGGCAGATAGCAGGGAGCAGTGAGCAGTGCGCAGTTCGCAGTGCGCAGTTCCAGCGGTTTTCGTTTGCTAGGCGTTTGGCCTTGGGCGTTGAAGAAGACTCAAGTTACAAGACCCAAGGGTTAAGTTTTCAAGACAGCCGGCAGTGATAGAGCCTATGAAACATTCACCTTTCACATTTGCTTTAATTCACGAGTCACAGGGATAGCTGGAGCATAGGTGAAAGGTGATCACGTGATCGGATAGTTGATCAGCTTTGGTCGTTGCAGGCCACTCTGCTTAAGCGCATTCACAAACCGAATAGATCGGCGATCACACACGTGCTATGGAAGTCAAGATCAACTGAACGTTTTCCCGTAATTCCGCCTTGGCAAGGACCTTCACCCGCATCGATCACGATCGCGTGTCCCACTCCGTCGAAGACAAAACTCGTTACAACTGCTCGTCCAGCATCGTCGTTGTATTTCAATTGCGATATGCCCAAGTGGCCGTCCATTTCGACCTCGATCCGATCGGCTTCTGCATCCAACCCATTCAGGCCTACCCATTGATCGATCAACTCCAATGAAGCGCGTTGATCTACGACCTTGTCGTTGGTTCCGTGCATCACGATCAATCGTGGCCAAGGGCCGATCGCGTCCGGATATACCTCGGAAATAATTGCGCGCCATTCCTGCGGTGTTCGGTCCGGTGGGTCGCCTAGTGATCGCGCCGCGGTGAGCAAACCCACATCACCCAAGAATGGACCACCGGCAATTGTTGCACCCGCTCGGAACGTTGCCGGATGCCCGACCATTGCATTCACAGCCATTGCAGCTCCTGCAGAAACACCGTAGATGAACACACGCCCCGTGTCGATCGGCCACGTTTGCTTGGCATGTTCCATCATGCTCATGATCGATGCCAATTCGCCTTGCTCACCTACGGCATCTTTGGCACGGAACCAATCAAAGCATTGCATCATATTATTCGAACCGCGCTGTTCCGGGCATACCAGTATGAATTCCCGCAGGTCCGCGAGCTTGTCCCAACCGGTCATTTCCAAAAGTTCCTCGGCGTTCTGTGTACAACCATGCAAAGCCACGACCATCGGCAAACGCTTTACGTCCGACCCCACATTCTCAGGTAGATGAACGATCATCCGAAGGTTTCCGGGATCAGGACCAAATTCCTTGACCTCGAATGTTTCTTGCCCGAACAAGTAACTCATCCGGAGCAGCATACTACATAGCAGGAAGAGCTTACCCATGGAAGCGCTGCAACGTATCACACTGCTCAAGCTCCGTTGTTCAGCTCGCATCACTTTTCTTCTTCGAAATAGATCTTGTAGAATTTCCGACCGCTTTCATCGGTGCCACGCTCGATCTTGTTCCGATCTCCATGGATGTAGATGTGAAAGTTCTTATCCAATTTCAACACGCTCTTGAAGATGCGCGCTTGCTTTTTTACGGCTTGCGCTGAGATCTCGAATCGCGGATCCATTTCCAGATCGTGCGTTTGCTTGAACTCATCCCCGAACCGTTTGAATGATTCGATGACCTTCGGCTCTTGGAATACCGTTTGCTCGAACACTTCTTGATCGTACTCCGTATTGCTCTTGAAATAATTCACCGAACGGTTCAACAGATCGATCTGATCCGCCTTGGCGATCTCATAGTTCTGCGGCAATTGGTCCGTGATGAAACTCTTCGTGAGTTCCAACATATTGCTGGTGCTGTTCACATTGTCCTTCTTGGCCTTCAAACCAATGAAATCATTCTGCCAATAGGTTGTGTGGTCGTTGTCATCGAGCACGAACAGCGTTGGCGCCTCTTCAGTGAACACCACTAAACAGGCTTTGTTCGGTTTGGCGCTACCTAAGCCTTTGCGCAGATCCAGCTCGATCGACTTGCCTCGGACCTTCGTCTCCATGAATACCTCTTTGCTGTCGTACTTGTAGATCCCAATGGCTTGGTAATGCCTTAGGCCAAGTTCAACATCGCTGAATCGTGCAATGAACAGATCTCCCGACTTTATGTTGTGGTGCTGACTGCTATCGATCAAGTGCTTTGCAATGTCCCGTGACCGTTCCACGAACTCACCTTCTTCTTGGATCGACCTGCACAACCGATGTAGCACGTTGTATTCCAACCCAACAGCATGCGTGAATTCCGAAGTGTGTATCGCCGTTGCGAATGGTTTCAAGAACAGTTTGCGCAGGAATTCCTGATCCTCCTCCCGCATCATTTCCTCATCCTGTTCCGCCAACACGCTCCCTTCTACTGTCGCCCCAACGCGATGTAGAATGAATGAACCTACACTCGCCTCTTTTCCAATGATCATGTTCTTCTCCTCGATCTACTCGAGGCGGCAAAGAAAGCAGATCGTTCGCGAGTGTCCGAATTCGATCGCTCGTCAATAGCGGTATGAAGAATAGTGGTATTTTGTGCATGCGTTGGCCTCTTCAATTCCAACGCTATCAACAATGACAAATAACGGTTTGATCAACTACACGTCGCTTTTTTGTGTTGCATTGGTCTGGATGTCCTGTGGAACTCCATCAAGTCCTGACCCGATCGAGAACAGTGCGCAAGAGGCTGCAGCGCCATCGCCAATGTTGGTCATCTTGGACGCTGAACGTACGGGCATCAATTTTGTGAACCGTGTCATTGAGGACGATAGCGCGAACTACCTCAACTACCGCTACATCTACAATAGTGGCGGTGTTGCCACCGGTGATCTTGACAATGACGGACTACCGGAGATCGTATGCGTGAGCAACCGGAACGGCGGTGCGATCTACAAGAACAATGGGGACCTGAAGTTCAGTGATGTAACGAAGACCGCGGGATTCAATTTGGTAGGGCTTTGGGCGACCGGTGTGTGCATGATGGATGCGAATGCCGATGGATTGCTGGACATTTACGTCTGCGGTTCCGGTCCGGGATACTGGCCCGTGAAATACCGGCGCAACCGGTTGTACATCAACAAAGGAGCTCTGAAATTCGTGGACGAAGCCGCGGAGAGAGGTGTAGCGGATGAAGGGCACCATACCGCAGCCAGTTTCGCCGACCTGGATGGTGATGGTGATCTTGACGTTTTCATTCTCGCACATCGCGTGGACTTCAAGAATTTGAACAATGCCATCACCGATCCACGGTTCCTGCCTGTTGCGGACCAATCCGATCGCCTTTACCTGAACGATGGAACCGGACATTTCGCCGAGCATTCCGCGACCGCTGGAACGGCGAGCCGCAATTGGGGCCTCGGCGTTGCGATCGGTGATATCAACGGCGATGGACGCAACGATATCTACACCAGCTGCGATTACTACTCGCCCAACAAATTGATGATCAATAACGGAACACGGGATGGCATACCACGCTTCTCGGATCGTGCATTGGAGTTCCTAAGGCACACCTCATATTTCGCCATGGGCGTGGATCGAGGGGATCTGAACAACGACGGTGTTGCGGATATGATGGAACTGGACATGGCCATTGGAGACCATAAACTGAGCAAGGAGAATATGGCCGGCATGAAACCCGATCAATTCCGGAACATGGTGAAGAACGGTATGAACCATCAATACATGGTGAACACGCTACACCTTGGCCTGGGCAATGGCCATTTTGCAGAGATCGCGCAGGCCGCATGGGTGGACAAGACAGACTGGAGCTGGTGCCCACTCATTGTGGATCTGGACAATGATGGTTGGAAGGACCTTTACGTTACCAATGGCATTCCGCGCGATATCGGAAATGTTGATTTCAACATCAAGGCGAATGCAATAACGGAAGAAAGTGGCGGACGGCCAAACTTCAAACAGATCCTTGATCTTGCCCCAAGCCACTACAAAGAGACCAGCGTTTTCCGGAACAAAGGAGACCTCACCTTCGAAAAGGCCATGGACCCGTGGAACTTTCACCACAGTAATGCCGCGACCGGAGCATCGTATGCGGATCTGGATGGCGATGGCGATCTGGATATTGTTTCTGCCGATGTGAACGACAAATGCAAGGTCATCGAGAACCGTGCGCGACAACTTGGAAACGATCACTTCATCCAAATTCTCCTGAAAGGTGAAGACCTGAATCCCAATGCGATCGGAACCACCGTGACCATTAAGAACGCGAAGGGTATCCAAACGTTTGAGCTTTGGCTTGGCCGGGGTTATCAGAGCAGTGTGGAACCGATCGTCCATTTTGGTTTGGGCGATGGCTCCGTGGATGAGCTGATGATCGATTGGTACGATGGAACACGCACGATCATTTCATCCCCAACGGTCGATCAGCGCATGACAGTGGACATGAAGGCGGCTGCTCGTGCGGCACGGCCAAAAGAAGATCAGCGATCATTCTATGTGGATCGTTCCTCGAATTTGAGCGGGGTAACTGCTCATAAAGAAAACGCGTTCGATGACTTTCTCAAGGAACCTTTATTACCCCAACAACAAAGCCAACACGGGCCCGGGGCTGCTGTAGCCGATGTGAATGGCGATGACCTTGATGATATGATCATTACCAGCGAAACAGGAAGCGCAACTACGTTGTACCTGCAGAGCGCATCTGGAAAATTCACGAAAGCAGGATCGCAACCGTGGAGCTCTTACAAGAACTCTGAATTCATTGGCGCACATTTCTTCGATGCGGACGGCGATGGTGATCCGGACATTTACCTAGCTGCCGGGAGTACGGAGTTTCCAAAGGGTGCGAAGGAGTATCGCGACCGGTTGTTCTTGAACAATGGCAAAGGGAATTTCATCGAAGCACCTAATGCACTTCCGGAAAGCTATAACAGCACCAGTTGCGTGGTCTCCGAGGATCTGGATACCGATGGCGATCTGGACCTATTCGTAGGCGGTCGGAATGTGCCCGGTTTTTATCCGTTTTCACCGCAATGCCAGATCCTCCTGAACGAGAATGGCCGATTCATTGATGCAACTGCGAATTGGTTGCAACAGGGAAACGAACTGGGAATGATCACCGCGGCGCAGTTCGCGGATCTCGATGGCGACAAGAAGAACGAGTTGATCGTTGCCGCAGAATGGATGCCCTTGCGCATTCTGAAGAATACTGGCAGCTCGTTTAAAGATGCTACAGCGAACATGATAGACACGACCATGTCCGGCTGGTGGCAAGGCCTTCGTGTGGAGGACATTGATGGTGATGGTGACCTGGATATACTCGCTGGCAATCTTGGAATGAACAACAAGTTCCACCCATCCCACGAACGACCACTGAAGGTCTATTCCGGCGATCTGGATGGAACCGGCACCAACGATATTGTTCTTGCCAAGACGGGAAATAGTGGTGAACTCCCGGTGCGTGGGCGCGAATGTTCTTCGCAGCAATGCCCGGTGATCCTGCAGAAGTTTCCGAGCTACAAGTCCTTTGCTGAAGCAGATCTGCAGAAGATCTACGGAGCAGATAAATTGGCGAATGCACTGCAACTTTCCGTTACGGAATTCAAAAGCATGGTGCTTCTTAACGATGGACAAGGCAAATTCACTGCAACCGCATTACCGAACCATGCGCAGCTCTTTCCGATCCGCGACTTTATCCTTCAGGATGTGAATGGCGATGGTAAGAAAGACATCATCTGCGGTGGGAACATGTACGGTGCCGAAGTTGAGACCGTGCGGTATGATGCCGGTGTGGGACTTCTTCTTTACGGCGACGGCAAAGGTGGATTCAAACCTGCACCTGTTGCTGAAAGCGGGATCTTTTCACCTTACGATACACGCCACGTAATGCCCATACGCATCGGAACATCCAAAACACCCGGCATCCTGTTCGTGAATAACAGTGGACCAGCACAGCTTTTCATGCCTAGCGGAAATGCGATAAGTGGTGTTGCTGCTTTGCGTTGATGTTTACCTGAACATCTCCGAATATTCTTCACTCTGCATATATGCAGAATGCAAAGGTTTTGAATCACGTACTGTGGTCTGTTGAGGAGTCGTAACGACGCGATCGCAAAGTCTCATACAGCCAACACTACATTGAGAACTGTAAGCGTGAAGTCGTTATCCAACATAAAGACCATCCCGAAAGCATTTTGGGATGGGCTCTATATGTTCTTTGGTCGGTCCTAAACCGTGCAAGGCCTCTACCGCAACAACGTGATCTTTCCGACCACATCTTTTCGTTCTTGGTAAGGCAAGCGATAACCCACCTTGTACACATAAACGCCATCCGGTGAAACCCTTCCACCGTAGGTTCCGTCCCAAGTTGCATCAGGGTCTGTGGTCCTGAAGATCACTTCGCCAAAACGATCCACGATGACCATTGAAAAATCCTCCGGGGTACACTCCCCTTTCCAGCTCCATGCATCGTTCTGCTCATCGTTATTCGGTGAGAATGCCGATGGTATCCATACCGTGCAAGAGTCGGAACAATCTTCTATGAACATGGTTCTTTCCACATCGACAACACCACAGCTCAATGTTACTTGCAGGGAGACCAACACTTCACCTGCCCGCGTAAAACGCACACTAGGATCGATCTCCGTGGAGTTATCCGCTGCGCCATTAAAATTCCATTGCACCCCGACCACCGCTGAATCGGCTTCAAGAATGAATTTCACCGGATCCTGCATGCACTTCGCATCCTGCACAAAGTCCGCAACGCAAAGACATTCAATGTTCATCACCGTTGCCTCCGCTACGTCAACACACCCGTTCACATTGGTTGCTGTGAGGATGTATGAACCAGCATCGTGTACCATTGTCGGATCGGCCAATGGATTGCTATTGAACGTGTAGACAACCGACATTCCTGAAGTTGGGAATACCGTACTGAGATCTACCGTCTGCCATGAGCACAGCGTAAAGAACTGATCAGCGCCCAGAACAGGAACGTCATTCACGACAAAGTCAACGAATGCAGTATCGCTGCAACCAGCGAGATTGCTTGCCACTAAACGGTAATTCCCAGTTGCATTCACTGCAGCAGGGTCGGTAACCGCTGCCCCGCCAAGTGTCCATTGCGTAGTGTGGTTCGCCGTGGAATACAATGCAGTAAGATCGAAGGTTGAACCGGCGCAGATGGATGCTGTTTGGTCCGCACCAAGAACTGGCGATGCTTCGAACATTAACGTAACAACCGCTGATGCCGTGCAACCAGCAGTGTTCGTCGCGGATAAGGTATACGTACCTGCGGTAAGAACGGAAGTCGGATCAGCAAGCGCTGAACCTCCTGCGGTCCAAGATGTCGTATTCGAACCAGTGGCGTAAACCGATGTGAGATCAACAAGAACACCAGCGCATTCGGTCAGCGTTTGGTCAGGCCCAAGCGTAGGGTTGGCCGATACGACCAGATCCACCGTTGCATTATCGCTACAACCATTTGCCGCTGTTGCAACAACTGTATAAAGGCCTGTTGCGTCAACCGCTGTTGGATCAGCGACCGGTGCGCCAGAAAGGGTCCACGTCGTGGTGAGACCAGCAGTAAGGAACGAAGAAGTAAGATCAACCAGATCACCGGAGCAAGCGGAGGCCGTAGCATCAGGTCCGAGGTCCGGAGGTGCGATCGCATTGACCGTAACGAAAGCGGTATCCGCACAGCCAGTGCCGTTGGAAGCGATCAACTCATAGGTGCCCGTAGTACTAACTGCTGAAGCGTTTGCTACTGGCACTCCAGCTAACGACCAGGATGAAGTTAAGCCCGTAGTGGAATAGAGTGATGTAAGATCGAGCGTGGCGTTGGTGCACAGATCAACCACTTGGTCCGCGCCTACGGATGCCAAGGACTGCACCACCAATGTAACTTCCGCAGTGTCAGAGCAGCCTCCAGGCGATGTAGCGATCAAGGTATAAATGCCGTCGAACTCTGCTACCGTCGGCGTTGTGAGAACATTTCCACCAAAGTACCAATCTGCGGTTGCTCCAGCGGTACTGTAAAGTGTTGTTAGGTCCAAACTGCTGCCCGGACAAATGCTGACCGATTGATCCGGACCCAATGCAGGACCAGGATCAACGTTCAAGGTAACCAACGCGGTATCACTACAGGTTCCTGTACCGGCAATGATCTGATAGGTGCCAGGTTCATTGGCAGTCGATGCAGATGCGCTTGTGATAGACGCTCCGGCGAACGACCAATTGGCCGTAGATCCAGAAAGCACGAACAATGCATTCAGATCAGCTGTTTCGCTTCCACAGATATCCATGGTCTGATCCGTGCCGAGCGCTGTTGGCGGCGACTCAACTATATCGAACTGAGCGGAATACCAACAATTATCCCAAGGATCAGTGGCATCCACTTGAATGGTCTGTGTTCCAGATGCCGCATTAGGATCGAAATTCGGGTCGGACCAATTCCAATAATTAAAGGAGTAACCCGTATTCAAGCCTTCATAATACGCAACAACATCAACGGTCTCGCCAGCACATACGTAAGCCACATCACTTGGAATGCCTCCCCAACATGGCGGCGGGCCAGGATCAAAATAGAATGCAAAACCACCGTTTCCTGCACCCCCATCGAACCAACCGGGTGTCCAAATTCCACCAGGTCCAGGACCACTTACACTGCCGCAAGCTGTATCGATCACGGTAATGGTCCATGTTCCGTCCGCATTCTCATAATCGAAAAGATCAAGTGATCCCCCTTCTGCTGTCCAATCACCAGTAAAAGGAGCAGTGCCCGTGGTGATGGATGGATATTGAAAATACTGGAACGTGGTATTGGTGTAATTCTGTCCACCCGCGCCATTGAATGCGGACAAGAGTAACGTGGTCCCTTCCGGAGAGGTCAACGAGATCTGTAATGTCCAAGGATGCTCACTGGTTATATTGATCGTAAGCATTTGCAGCGAGTAAGTCCATCCGCCACCCCATCCTGGAGGGTACAATGTACCAACACCGGACACATTCGCTGTAAAATAACTGGTGTCACATGGAGGTATGGGTCCACTGGTAAATGGCACTGTCGTTTGCGCGTGGCAAGGAGCAAATAGTCCTATAACTAGCACTACTACTGCAAAAATCCGTATGATCCTTGAACCTCCCATGTTTAGCTACCCTTCTAATGGCCTGCGAATCTAATCTAACCCGCTGTTCCTATGACGTTTCAATAGCGTTTCGGTTGCCTGCAACAATTGCGTTTGACCAAAGGTCGTAGACTTTGTGTATCGGTATCCCGATGGCATTTTGGTCCTGCTCCGTGTAATTCGCCTCGGAAGGCCTTGACCATACTGGTGAAAACGTTAAAGACTGTGTATTAGAACGATCGCAGTTCGTGGATCAATGACCTTTGAATACCAACACACTGAACCATGCGCCCCGTAAACCTAGTTGCCTTGTTCCTCATGCTTGCATTCTGCTCATGTACATCTGAGCAGGAACCCGGAGTAGCACTCAGTACGTTGGAACAACCAGCACTAAAAGCGTCTTCCGCAGGTTTCAACCCGGACATCCTCAACTTCAATATCGCCCAGCGGACCTGCGCGCTCTTTGTCGCCGTACGATCGCATGCATGGGCAGGAGAGATCCCGTTCGGCAACGAGATCGATGACTCCAATTTGCACTGGAACCTATGCCCAGGCGGCACCATGGTTGCCTGTGTAAAAACGCCGACGGTTGATGGCGACACGGTCATCACGGGTATTCCTTGGCCGTATGCAGAGGGGGCTCGGCATTGAGGCCGGCCATACAACTGTCTGTGGTTCTATCTTAGGGTCAAGTAACTGCACCATGAAACTCAACGAATTGAAAGTATCCCTTGCGAAGCAGATCCTCGAGTCGGAAAGCGAGTCTGAATTACACTCTGTGGATCTGGTATTGAATCAGGCGGTCAATTTTGAATTGAGTGCTGAACAAAAGGCACAACTTGATGCTTCGCATTCCCGCTACTTGCGCGGAGAAGGCAAGAGCTACACAAGTGCCCAAATGCTGAGGAAGGTCCATAATACTTAGGCCTTGTTGAATTGATTGAAGCACAACCCCAGCGGGGTGCAATAGCAAAGCGATGGGTCATGACCCATCGACTTCGCATTACCAATGGTTGTGAAGCCCTACAGGGGCGAAATAGCAACCCTTGTTTTCCAACCTGAATAATAGGACCGCACTATTTCGCCCCTGCAGGGCTTGAAAAATTCACGCGTTCTTCTATCGATGGGTCTTGACCCATCGCTTTGCTGTGTCGCCCATGCAGGGCTGAGCTAACAAGGGTATTTCCTTGGTAAGATGGATTCCAATAGCTTGAGTTTTATGTTTATGGGATCTATTGCGGGAGTCTGGGACCCACACATGCAATCGTATGTGCCATAGGGTCTACGATGACGTAAGACCCTGCGCAGGTAATTACCTCACGTTCTCAAAAGGAACGTTCGTGTCCTTCTTTAGTTCATCAATTACCATCTCGTTCTTGCAGATGAAGTCCCGGAAAGCAAGAAAATCCTTAACCAAGCCCTCCGTCAGTCGTGTGAGTTTGGGATATTCCACCACTACGTTAGTATGATTCTTCAACTCAATCGGGCGTTTATCACTCTCTGAAGAGTAGTGCGCCTTGAGATAAGCCGTATTGATGCGAATTGCTGTTGACCGTGTCCGGCTATGAGTCCGTCCTTCGCAGCTTGCTTCAGGCCAATGCGCGTAAATAAATTCCTTGGGATGTTTGCTGAATATGGCCCAGAGGTTAATCTCATGGAATGTTGAAAGTGACCGCCTCTTCTTCTGTACAAGTTGGTTTGTGCCTTTGGGGTCAATCGTGTCAAAGACCTCATTCACTCGAGCGACTACCAAGTAGAGCCAAAATATGTAGGTTGTGTTATAGAATTCAATCGAAGTTTCCTTCCATGCAGAGTTACCAAACCAATCATCATGAATCGTATGGAGTAACTGATTGAAATTCTCTCCAAGACAGTTGTCGTATAATCGTTCATCCCCAACCAATGCGCGCCAAATGTCGCATCCAACGCTATTGCCATCGGATGTCAGAAAGAGATTCTCGAATATCTCCGCACACTGTTCGTGTTCATTCAATTCTATGGACAGGGGGATAACATGTGATTGCTTCTTCATAGTAGTCATTATTGAATATTGCTCTTTTCACGAAGAGCGGCCCTATAAGCCGCTCTTCCTTGTTAGTTATTTGGCCGCTCTCCTACCCAGAACACATCTCACAACTATCCGGATCATCGAGTGAGCAGCTGATCTCGGCTTGGGCCTGGGCTTGTTTGCTCATGGCTTTCATGCGCGCACTGTTCTGCTTCTCGACAGCGGTTACCGGTAGATCATGCTCTTCGGTACTTACTTCCACTTCTTCCTCGATCAAGTTCGCGGTCGGTGCTTTTGATACTAAGGTTTCGGCAACTTTCTTAGCGCTTGGCTCAGTGAGCTTGGCTTTGTCCACGGTGAACTTGATAGCATCCGTTGCGGCTTTGGTGCGGAGGTAGTACATGCCTGTCTTAAGGCCTGCTTTCCAGCTGTAGAAGTGCATGCTCGTGAGCTTCGCGAAGTTCACGTTCTCCATGAAGATATTCAAGCTCTGGCTTTGGCAGATGTACGCGCCACGGTCAGCAGCCATGTCGATGATGACCTTTTGGCTGATCTCCCACGCGGTTTTGTAAAGGTCCTTCAGGTTCTGTGGGATCTCCGGGATGTTCTGGACACTGCCGTTGTTGGCCACCACTTTGTTCTTGAGGTCTTCTCCCCAGAGGCCCAACTTCACGAGGTCGCGCAGCAAGTATTTGTTCACGACTACGAACTCACCACTCAATACACGACGGGTGTAGATGTTGCTGGTGAATGGCTCGAAGCATTCGTTGTTACCAAGGATCTGTGCGGTGCTGGCGGTCGGCATCGGAGCCAACAACAGGCTATTGCGCACACCATGCTTCTTCACTTCCTCACGCAATACGTCCCACTCCCAACGGCTACTTGGCTTCACACCCCACATGTCGAACTGCAATACGCCTTCACTCATTGGGCTGCCCTCGTAAGTCTCGTATGGACCTTCTTCTTTCGCTAGGTCCTTGCTTGCCGTAAGTGCAGCGTAATAGATCGTCTCGAAGATCTCGCGGTTCAGCACTTTCGCTTCTACACTATCGAATGGATGGCGCATCAGGATGAATGCATCGGCCAAGCCTTGCACGCCGATACCAATTGGACGGTGGCGCATGTTACTGCGCTTTGCCTCGGGGATCGGGTAATAGTTCTGATCGATCACACGGTTCAGGTTGCGTGCGAGTTCATAGGTTACACTGAAAAGCTTGTCGTGATCGAACTTGCCTTTGGTAACGAACTTCGGTAACGCGATGGAACCGAGATTGCATACGGCAACTTCATCTGGACTGGTGTATTCGATGATCTCCGTGCAGAGGTTGCTGCTCTTGATGGTCCCCAAGTTCTGCTGGTTGCTCTTGCCGTTTGCAGCATCCTTGAACAGGATGTAAGGTGTACCGGTCTCGATCTGGCTTTCCAGGATCTTGAACCAAAGCTCTTGTGCCTTGATGGTCTGACGGCCCTTGCCTTCGCTCTCGTATTTTTCATACAACGCTTCGAACTTCGCACCCCATGTGTCGCTAAGACCTGGGCATTCATGTGGGCACATCAGCGTCCAATCGCCTCCCATCTCCACGCGCTTCATGAACAGGTCCGGGATCCACATGGCATAGAAAAGATCGCGGGCGCGCATCTCTTCTTTACCGTGGTTCTTTTTCAGATCAAGGAAATCGTTCACATCGGCATGCCATGGCTCTATATACATGGCAAAGCTGCCTTTGCGCTTTCCACCGCCTTGGTCCACATAACGGGCCGTATCGTTGAAGACACGCAACATCGGAACAATGCCATTACTGGTACCGTTGGTTCCTTTGATGTAGCTACCCTTTGCCCGCAGGTTATGGATGCTTAGTCCAATGCCACCAGCACTTTGGCTGATCTGTGCGCACTGCTTCAGTGTATCGTAAATGCCATTGATGCTATCCTCTTTCAACTGCAATAAGAAGCAGCTGCTCATCTGTGGCTTTGGCGTTCCGGCGTTGAATAGTGTTGGTGTTGCATGCGTGTACCATCCTTCGCTAAGCGAATTGTATGTGCTCAACGCTGCATCAATATCGTTCTTGTGGATACCGATGGCGACACGCATAAGCATGTGCTGCGGACGCTCAGCTACTTGCCCGTGTGTGCGTAACAAGTAGCTCCGCTCCAAGGTCTTGAAACCGAAATAATCATAGCTGAAATCGCGGTCGTAGATAATGGCGCTGTCCAAAACCTCTGCGTTGTCGCTGATGATCTTGTGAACGTCATCGGCCAAGAGGCTTGCTTGCGCTCCGGTCTTCGGGTCAGTGTATTCATAGAGGTCCTTCATTACTTCACTGAAGGACTTGGTGGTGTTCTTGTGCAAGTTGCTTACCGCAATACGGCTGGCGAGCTGTGCGTAATCCGGGTGGCGCACGGTCATGGTGGCGGATACCTCGGCAGTAAGGTTATCCAGATCGGATGTGGTCACTCCATCGTAGATACCATCGATCACCTTGAGGGTGACCTGCGTAGCATCCACACTGGGATCCAACCCGTAGCAGAGCTTCTTAACTCGGGCGGTTATCTTATCGAACTTCACCGCCTCCCGGCGTCCATCGCGTTTAATTACATACATACTTAATTGAGCTGGCTTTGTGGCTTCGGTCGACTTTCAACTCCCGTTGTTGGTCGCCCTTTGCCGGTTTATCTGTCAAACTTTTGGACCCGTAAGATGGGTTCTTTAACAACGCATAATGATCCTAGGTCCGGGAGGATCGTTAACCGAACGTTGTTAGTTGGTGGGTAAGTTCCGTATCGAAGCCCGCCGGGTTTACTACGCTAACAAGGAGAGCGTGTTCCACCACGGTGTTTGGGCTTCAAAGGGAGCACTAAAAATCAGCGTCCAGTGAGAATTTGTTACCCTCCTTATCCTTATTCATAACGCCGGCCTTCTGGTATTCGCCTACGCGCTTCTCGAAGAAGTTGGTCTTGCCTTGCAGGCTGATCATCTCCATGAAATCGAAAGGATTGGTAGCGTTGAACACCTTCTCGTTATCCAGTTCCATTAATAACCGGTCGGCAACGAACTCGATGTATTGCTGCATCAACTTCGCATTCATACCGATCAGGTTCACCGGTAATGCGTCGGTCACAAATTCCTTTTCGATCTCAACGGCATCCATGATGATCTTGGTCACCGTTTTCTTATCCAGCTTGTTCACGATGTGCTTGTTGTAGAGCAAGCAGGCAAAATCGCAATGCAATCCTTCATCGCGGCTGATCAATTCATTGCTGAATGTGAGACCCGGCATCAGGCCGCGCTTCTTCAACCAGAATAACGAACAGAAGCTGCCGCTGAAGAATATCCCTTCAACTGCTGCAAATGCGACCAAGCGCTCTGCGAAACTCCCCTTGCTGATCCAACGCAAGGCCCATTCCGCTTTCTTCTGCACGCATTCAACCGTTTCAATGGCATGCAACAAATGATCTTTCTCGGTAGGGTCCTTGATCAAGGTATCGATCAACAGACTATAGGTCTCACTGTGGATATTCTCCATGGCGATCTGAAAGCCGTAGAAGAAACGCGCCTCTGGATATTGCACCTCGTGTACGAAGTTCTCCGCTAGGTTCTCGTTCACGATGCCATCGCTTGCAGCGAAGAAGGCAAGAATGTGCTTGATGAAGTAACGCTCATCATCATTCAATTTATCCGCCCAATCACTAAGATCGATCTGTAGGTCGATCTCTTCTGCGGTCCAGAAGCCGGCTTCATGCTGCTTGTAGAATTGCCAAATGTCATTGTGTTGGATCGGGAAGATCACGAATCGGTCCTTATTCTCCCGTAACAATGGTTCGTTAGCGTTGTCCACGTTCGTTGGAAGAATGTCATCCATCATACTTATTTGAGTGGGTGTAGTTCTGGTACTCATGGTTCGGGACCGGGGGTAAAGTTTCATGAGGGGGAGACCTCAATGAATAATTCAACAGGAAATTCTTGGTGCCGATGACGGATCTGGAACAGTGCGTCGTCGGGTTACAAAAGTCCGAACCCGATCTACTTTTCACAAGTCCAAGAGGCCACTAAGTTTCCGTAGTTTTCAACATGACCTTGTACGCCGTTGCTGACGCGGGCTGGATCACTAAACCACACTTGCAACAGTTTCTTTTCACGAAGCATTAACAATGCTTGTAACCTACGTCTGCACTAACATAATGAGACACGGAACCTCGGAACAGGTTGATAACACTAGAAAATAGATAGCAACGTGTTATCGATGAGCACAAAGAGGTAACGGTTCGGACGAAGTGAATTCATTCCACTCGTTCAGGAAAAAAGAACGTATCGATCACTTCGGACCAAGACGATCTATCGCTCGAGCCAAGCCGTGTGGATCTCGTCCAATTCCTTGAACCACTCTTCACCGAATTTACGCACGAGCGCTTCCTTCAAGAACCGGTATACAGGCACATCCAATTTCGCACCGCACTCACAGGCTGGCTTGCAGATAGGCCATGTGTGGTAATTCAAGCCTTCGTGGAATTTCAACTTCGTGATACGGATCGGATACAAGTGGCAGCTGATCGGTTTACGGAAGGGTATCGCGCCATCCTTCCACGCTTTTTCTACGCCGCACAATGCAATGCCTTGCTCATCGAAAACGGTGAAGGCGCACTCACCACGACCCTCGACCAATGTAGTAACAAGATCCCCGTCATCATCCACCTCACTAACACCGTGTTCTTCAATGGCACGTTGACCTTTTTCCGGGATGTAGGGTTTTATTTTCGGCCACAATGCCTTCAACTGATCAGCTTCTGCTTGCTCCAAAGGCGCACCACTCTCGCCCGCCACGCAACATTCGCCCTTGCATGCGTTGAGGTCGCACACGAAGCGCTTCTCGAAAATATCCTCGCTAATAAGGGTGTTACGGTGTTCGATCATTTGTAAATTCTCGCGACTTGCCTTACCAGCTCATTTATATCTGAAGAAAGAAGTGAACTGATGCAAACAATCGTGTCAACGAGGAGCCTGAGGCTTACGCGCTGAGGCATTGTATCGTTGTTTTCGAACTGCCTCCACTTCTTTTGTTATTTCCCCCTCAGAGATCGGTGGCAATTTCTTGGCTCTCGCCTGAATATCGGCAATTACCGCCGTAAGCGTCCGCACTTTCCTTAGTCGCATAGCAATATTGCCAAGGTCGCGCAATTGCTCTAATAGCTTTCGGGCCTCTTTACTCGTTACATCCACTTCAAACGATACCATGTTTCTGTAAAGATAAGTAGATCATCGATCATGGATCAGAACAAATGGAAGGCAACTATTGACAGAGAATATCCAATAGTCCGGTTTGGCTATTCACAGCGCTTGATCCAACGATGATGATCTTGCATTTCACATCCTCGATCAGCTCATCCTTAAAATAGCCGGATGCGGTTCTGGCATGGGCGGCAAACCATGTATTTCGTTCAGTCGATCAAAGTAGGCCCTTTTAGTATTGTAAGGCTTCTCTTCTTCACCAACGTTATAGCTCTTAAAGTCTGTTACTGGTCTGTTGAGAACAGAGCTCCAAAAGTAAAGTGAAACGCTTGGCATGTTTTCAGCAGCAAGAAGAACAGCCAATACTTGTTCGTCGCCGTAATATCTTCTAACCTGCCGAATATCTGGAACATCGCCCCAGGTGCATACTCGCTCGATCACGAAATCCGCCTTGCCCTCATAGTCCAGCTTATCGAAATCCACATCCCAAAAAATGCGGCGTGCGAATACAGGGATCGGCTTGGTGGTCATTGCCTTGCAAAGATAGACGATCGCAATACGCGCGATCATCCCATCTTTGCACTTCCGTCGCCACAGGTTTCCAAGGTGAACGAACGAACATCATGAGCAATCAAGAAGACCGCCTTAAGACACTGATCGGCCATGCCAAAGAGTATGGTTTCGTTTTTCAAAGCAGCGAGATCTACGATGGACTTAGTGCTACCTACGACTACGGTCCGTATGGTGTAGAACTGAAGAACAACATTCGCCGGTATTGGTGGGAGGCGATGACGAAACTCAACGAGAACATCGTCGGCCTCGATACCGCCATCTTCATGCACCCTACCGTTTGGAAAGCAAGCGGACACGTGGATGCGTTCAATGATCCGCTGATCGATAACAAGGACAGCAAGAAACGGTACCGTGCAGATGTCCTCTTGGAAGAACACTTGGCCAAGTACGAGCAGAAGATCGATAAGGAGGTTGAAAAAGCGAAGAAGAAATTCGGCGATGCGTTCGATGAAGTACAGTTCCGCGCGACCAACCCGAATGTAAAACGCAGTCAAGACAAGATCGACGCGGTCGAGGGCCGTATGAAAGCGGTATTGGGAGCAAATGATCTGGAAGGTGTGCGCCAATTGATCTTGGACGAAGAGATCAAATGCCCAGTGAGTGGCACTGCCAACTGGACGGAAGTGCGTCAATTCAATTTGATGTTCGCAACGGAGCTGGGTAGTGTAAGCGGCGAGAGTGCCACGATCTACCTACGCCCTGAAACAGCTCAGGGGATCTTCGTGAATTTCTTGAACGTGCAGAAGAGTGCACGCATGAAACTTCCTTTCGGCATTGCACAGACCGGTAAAGCATTCAGGAATGAGATCGTAGCACGCCAATTCATTTTCCGCATGCGCGAATTCGAGCAGATGGAAATGCAGTTCTTCGTGAAACCCGGTACCGAAATGGAATGGTACGATAGCTGGAAGGAGAAGCGCATTGCCTGGCATCGTTCATTGGGAATCGCACAGGAGAATTATCGCTTCCACGATCACATCAAATTAGCGCACTACGCCAATGCCGCATGTGATATCGAGTTCAACTTCCCTATGGGGTTCAAAGAGCTTGAAGGCATTCACTCACGTACTGATTTCGACCTGAAGCAGCACGAGGAATTCAGCGGTAAGAAGCTGCGCTACTTCGATACCGAGACGAACGAAAGCTATGTACCGTATGTGATCGAAACATCGATCGGTTTGGACCGGATGTTCTTGGCAATGCTGAGCTCTGCGTACGAAGATGAAACATTGGAGAACGGTGAGGTACGCACCGTGCTCCGCATTCCAGCAGCATTGGCACCTGTGAAAGTTGCAGTGTTGCCGTTGATCAAAAAAGATGGCCTACCTGAAAAAGCGCGTGAGATCATTGACCGCTTGAAGCTTGACCACAACTGCCAGTACGACGATAAGGACAGTATCGGTAAACGCTACCGCAGACAAGATGCGATCGGCACTCCGTTCTGCATTACCGTTGATCACGAAACGCTTACCGACAACGCCGTAACCATCCGTGACCGTGATACGATGTTACAGGAGCGGGTTGCTATAACTGACCTCGACCGCATTGTTGGTGAGAAAGTGAATATGCGTGGGCTGTTGGGGAAGTTGTGAAGGGAAACGTTGTCCTAACTTCGCCATACAATGGCTAAGAAAAAACCAAACGCTACAATTGCGGATGCGGTGAAAACTCGCGCTAGGCGAGCAGCACCTAAGCCTGCGGGCACTGAAAAGCGGACGGAACAAAAGCCAGCGAAGCGTTCGGCTCCTAATAAGGTTCGTAAAGGGTATGACGCAGATAAGTACACAGGTGCGATCCCGGGCCTTGCGGAACGGATGAAAGAGTATTTGGAACACATGCGCGATGATCGTTGAGCGGATGCTGGCCGATACAAACGCACTGATCCACCAACTCGGAGGTGATCAGCACGTCGGCGAGCTACTGAAAGATAAAAAGGTCCATATTTCGTTCGTTACCCAGATCGAACTGCTTAGCTGGCCAGGCTATTCGACAGAAGAACGGACCGTGGTGTCAGAACAGATCAAGGAGTTCATTGTCACTGATGTCAATGAAAACATTAAGATGATCGCAATTGACATTCGAATCAAACATAAGCTAAAACTGGCGGATGCTTTAATTGCAGCAACTGCCATCAGTCTGAGTATTCCGCTGGTTACTGGAGATAAGCACTTCAATCGTCTAAAGGCCGAACTTGACCTTATCAAAATTTGACATTCAAGAGCTGAGTGGCAAATTCCCAAGGGCAGCAAATGCCAAACACGCTCTAATATCCTCTTCTGTCAATTGTGGAAGATCATCAATGATCTCCGTGTTGGACACACCGGAAGCCAACCAACTCAGAACATCGAAAACCGTTATCCGCGTATTACGGATACAGAGCTTTCAGGATCGTGGTTCAGGGTCGATCGTTATGGTCTGAGCGAGGCGTACACGAACGTTCCTACTCCGCCATCAGACGTATTGTTTGCCGCATGCCATTCTCATGTTCCACGTGTAGCAAGTATGCACCCGATGGCAAGCTACCACGAGATATGACCAGACTTGTATCGCCGAAGCGGGTGGCCGGCAGAACCGTTCTTCCACAGGCATCCCAGAGCGTGTAAGTTCCTCCTTTCGTACTTGCGGTTTGCACAATAACTTCGGTCATGAATGGATTGGGCTGTGCCGAAAGTGGTGGCAATGCAGCTTGCTCCGCGATCGACCGGAAGCCACAATCTACCAGTGACCTGACCGGAACTGGTGAATTGGTGTTCGTCCCGATGGAAAGCTGTCCCCATTCGTTGTTTCCCCAACCCCATGCTCCTCCATCACTTGTGCGGGCAAGGCTATGTCCGGCACCACCGCAGATCTCCACGACGTTGCTGATCACTGTCACTTGCACTGGACTCCAACGATCGGTCTGTGTGCCATCGCCTAAACGGCCGTAATGGTTATAACCCCATGCCCAAGCAGTACCATCTTCTTTCAATGCCAAAGAATGGAACACACCCGCCTTTACACTCGTGAAACCACTGTTAGCCAAGGAAGGCACTGGGCCGGTCTTGGTTACGTTGGTGCCATCGCCGATCTGACCTTGCTCGTTGTAGCCCCAGCCCCAGATGCTTCCGTCGGCACGCAGCATCAATGAATGGTTGTTCCCGCCTGCCACGGCGATGGCGGTAGGTCCAACCACGTTCACCGGACTTGCACGGTTCTCGGTGGTCACATCACCCAACTGCCCATCTGCATTCATGCCCCAGGAGCGGATGCTACCATCCGCTCGAAGTGCAAGTGTGTGGTAACCACCTGTAGCGATGGAGACAATTCCCGTAAGCCCGGGAACTTGGATCGGCGATAAGGACAATGTACCGGGTCCCATCTGTCCGTTACCCAACTGCCCGAAAAGGCCACCACCCCAGACCCAAACCGTACTATCAGCTCGTAGGGCCGCTGCATGTGCGAAGCCCATGGCGACTTGTATAACCCCTGTAAGACCGGGTACGTGGTATGGAATGCTGTCGTAAACTTCGGTAGTGCCCACCCGTTGGCCCCAGGTCCAGACCGTACTATCCGCACCCAATACAATGGCTTGCTGCTGTTGAACACTGACCATGGTCACTTCATCCGGCATTGCCACTGGGAACGCAATGTTCTGATCGATGGAAGAGGTGTTGCCGAGTTGGCCATAATAGTCCGAACCACACGAACTCAGCCCCTGCGGCGCGCACAGGAAAACGCTGAATTGATTGCCGGCACCAAGCGTCTGCGCATGCAGTGCATGGGGTGTCCAGAACGTTGCGAACAAGAAGGGAAGCAAGACAAGGCGCTGAGTGAACATGGTATCAGGATGTGAACACCGAACCTTAAGGCGTTCGGCTGGATGAGCATATGCCTTGTGGACGATCATACGTCCAAGACCGTTGCCCCGAATAAGAACTTGGAAGCGACATGCTATTCTCCGATAATGTCGCTTAATGACCACTTTGACCATTCCGGCAGGATGCTGTCCATTTTTTTAATTCGCCATGTAAACCTCTGGGCTATGATACCGCTCCATGGCCTACTGTGACCGTTACCCGTTGTGGACTAACATCCACCCACTGAAGCGTATAGGTTTGATATCAATATCAACAAATTCAACGATCATGAAAAAAGTAGTACTCCTTACAAGCATTCTGATCGGTGCCTTGCCTCAAGCCTTCAATCAAGCTTTTAATACACTGAACATCAATGATGTTGAAATGCGAGTTTTCTCAAATGGTAAGATCGGAAATGATCTTAGCCTAGGAACTCCTGGTTTCGTTGTACCTGCAGGAAGTGGAGCTAGTCCCATGGGCTATGCCGGTCTGTGGATGGCGGGTTCTTCCACCGACAACCAACTAAAACTCGCTGCGCAACTTTACGGCAGTGGATCGGATTTCTTTCCAGGACCATTGACTATTGATGGCTCCGCAACCATATCCGATCAGGTTTCGCTCGCCTATGATATGGTGTTGCGCATTGATAAGTCTCAGGTAGACCAACACGTCCTTTGGTATAATTGCCTGAACGAACCTAGCTGCGACATTGCAACGCTATTTCCGAATGGATATACCGTACCACAGGCATTCATCAACTGGCCCGCCAATGGGGACGTAAATGCTGGTCAGGCTTTGTATCTAGCGCCATATGTGGATGCCAATGGCGACGGATATTATGATCCGTATGCAGGTGACTATCCATGCATTAGAGGTAATCAAGCCCTGTTCACGATATTCAATGACAAACTTGCGCCACATACTGAGTCCGGCGGCGGGCAGATCGGTGTGGAAATTCATATGATGCCCTTTGCTTATAACTCAGCCGGTCCGGCGCTGGATCAAACGGTATTCGTTCACTACACCGTTATCAATCGCGCTAGCCAAACGCTTACCGATTTCCGCATCGGAAACTTCGCAGATCTCGATATCGGCTGCCCTGATGATGACTTTATAGGAACTGATGTTGGGCGGAATTTGGTATATGCATATAACTGGGATGACAATGACGAAACGTGCCAAGGAGGGTCGTCAATAGGCTACGGGCCGCAACCACCCGCCTTTGGAATGACCATTCTAAAAGGCCCTTATCTAGACGCTGATGGCGCGGACAATATCTCCGACCCCGCCACTCCTGCTTTCAATGGCTTGAATTTCAACGATGGCATTATTGATAACGAACGCTTTGGAATTTCGGGTTCTCAGCACTTTTATCGCCAAGGGAATTCGGCTCTGACGGACCCGAATACGCCTTTTCATTTCCGTAACTATTTGCATTCCGTTTGGAAAGACGGTACTCCTTTGTCTTATGGATATGGGTACAGCACAGATCCCGGCGTTACGCCTAGTTTATTCAGTTTCCCCAATAGCACGGATCCATTGGGTGTGGGGACCAATGGTGTGCCACAAGTTGATTGGAGCGAGAACGTACCTACTCCTGCAAGCCCGGATCGTCGCGGATTGGCCATCATGGGACCGATCACCTTAGAGCCCGGCGCTATCCACAATTTTCTGATCGCATACGTGTATGCGCGTGCTGGTTCTGGCGGAGCCTCCGCAAGTGTTCCAGCATTGCAACAACGCGTAGATAGCGTAATTGCATTCGCAGAAGCACAAGGCCTGTTGGCTGATGAACTTGGCTGCGCTGATGCATTCACCGGTTTAACCCATTATGCAAAACCGCGCACTGATCTTTCACTCTTCCCCATTCCTGCAACCGACCAACTCTCTGTTGTTACGAATGGAATAGCGGCTGGCTCGGTGATAGAGATCTATGATGCACGCGGACAATTGATCATGACCCAGTCGGTGATCGGTGCCACAATGGTCGTGGATGTCCGTAAGCTGAATGCTGGGCTGTATGTGGTGCGTTGTGCTCAGCAAGATGCTGTACATATCGGGCGGTTCGTGAAGGAATGACCGATCGAGTGGACAAGACGCTGTGCAAACCTAGGGCTTGTGCAGCGTCTTGATCTTTGCCAACCTGGAAATTTCATCCCTATCAGTATTCGGGATCTATTGCTTTACTGCTATCTTCGCGGCCCCAATACCTACCCAGGTGGCGGAATGGTAGACCTACCTGCGGCAGGCAGGCGCGCCCTTCCATCACCAAAGTTGGTCTTGACATCTTGTTTTTTACACCTACCCAGGTGGCGGAATGGTAGACCTACCTGCGGTAGGCAGGCGCGCCCTTCCAACACCAAAGTTGGTTTTGACATCTTGTTTTTTTACACCTACCCAGGTGGCGGAATGGTAGACGCGCTGGTCTCAAACACCAGTGATGCAAGTCGTGCGGGTTCGAGTCCCGCCCTGGGTACTATCCTTAATGGTTGTCGAGCGGGCCTGCCTACCGAAGGCTGGTTCGAGTTCTGCCTTGTGTACAATTTTCTGGATGTCCTGTTGGGTATATGCGATCACAAGTCAGTTAAGGCCATACATTTATGTGGGCTTGACCTATGATGTTCCCAATAGGGTCGCCCGACACAACGCAGGCGGTGAAAAAACCACAAAACCATATCGACCATTCGATCTTCTCCTTTCAGAAGAGCACATTGATCGACCTTCAGCAAGACTTCGTGAGAAATACTTGAAGTCCGGAAAAGGAAAAGAATACTTGAAAAGACTGCGTTACAATTGTTGAACAACGAACGAACGAACAAACCAACAATATTCTTTCGGGCCTGCCTGCCGCAGGTAGGTTCGAGTCCCGCTCTGGGTACTTTTTCATAATTGCGGCCGCTTCGAGCGGACGCAATTGTATGCGCACTATGTCAACAACACCTGATTCATTGGTCCACGCCAGCCCTGCCAAACAGGAACGCTACGACCGTGCCTACATGAAGATGGCCTTAGAATGGGCCAAATTGAGCCACTGCACACGCAAGCAGGTCGGTGCATTGCTGGTGAAAGATGGCATGATCATCAGTGATGGATACAACGGCACGCCCACCGGTTTTCCCAATGATTGTGAAGACGCACAAGGTGCAACGCATTGGTACGTTCTACATGCCGAAGCCAATGCGATCATGAAAGTGGCCAAAAGCACCAATAACGCCAAAGGAGCAACACTCTATTTGACCCATTCACCCTGCAAGGATTGCAGCAAACTGATCCTTCAGGCCGGGATCGGTCGATTGGTCTACATGGATGCATACAAAGACCCGGCTGGCTTAACCTTGCTCAAGGATGGCGGCCTGGCCATTACACAAATAACGCTCGGTTGATCGCATCACCTATTTTTGCAAGACGCCCTGATCCATGACCAAACCACGTAACTCGTTCTCCGCCTATTTTCCTGTTCTGCTTGCTTTTGCGTTAGTAGCCGGATTGTTCATTGGGCGGAATATGGGAAGCAGTTCCGGAGGTGGTCTGCAAGTCTTCAATAGAGAGGCTTCACCGTCTGATAAAGTTGGGCAAGTGATCGACCTGATCGATCGCCAATACGTGGATACTGTGGAGAAAAATGAGTTGGTGGACGAAGTGCTCCAGCACATGTTACAGCGTCTTGACCCGCACAGTTATTACATCAGCGCGGCGGAACTAAGCGCAGCACAAGAACCACTGGAGGGCAGTTTCGATGGTATCGGCGTGGAGTTCGCCATACAACACGATACCGTGGTGGTGATCAGTCCGGTGGAAGGTGGACCTAGTGAGGCACTTGGTATCCGTGCTGGTGATCGGATCATCAAAGCGGATAGTGTTGTTCTGGCCGGTGTGGAGGTGACGAACGATCAGGTCATGAAGAACCTACGTGGACCAAGCGGCAGTGAGGTTACCGTGCTGCTGCTTCGCAACGGCCGTGCAAAACCGTTCGAGGTATTGATCAAACGCGGTAAGATCCCGATCCATAGCGTGGCAGCAACCTTAATGACCGACGACGGTACGGGGTACATCAAACTGGTGCGATTTGCCAAGAATACACATGAAGAATTCCTTGCTGCGGCCGAAGAGCTTACCAAGCAAGGAATGAAACGTCTCGTGCTGGACCTGAGGGGAAACGGCGGTGGTTTCCTCAATTCAGCGATACTTCTGGCCGATGAGTTCCTGCCGGACGGGAACACGATCGTGTATACCCAAGGCCGCAATTCTCCTCGGCGCGACATCACCGCAACCCGCGATGGTTCCTATGAGAAATTACCCTTAGCCGTATTGATCGATGAAGGTTCTGCAAGTGCAAGTGAGATCATTGCCGGTGCAATACAGGACAATGATCGCGGTGCCATTGTTGGTCGCCGCTCATTCGGAAAAGGATTGGTGCAGGAACACGTAGACCTGCCCGACCATAGTGCGGTGCGGTTAACGACAGCACGGTACTACACCCCAAGTGGGCGATCCATTCAAAAGCCATATGGTAAGGGGATTGATTATGAAGATGATTTCACGGCACGCTACGAACACGGCGAACTGCTTTCTGCTGATAGCATCCACCTTGATTCTACGCGCGCATTCACTACGTTAGGTGGACGAACCGTATATGGTGGAGGAGGCGTAATGCCTGACCTATTCGTATCGGCGGATACCTCTGAAACATCAGCATTCTTGAGTGAGCTTTTCTTTAGTGGAACGTTGAACCAATTCGCATTTGACGTGGCCGATCGGGACCGCAACAAGCTTCTGGCTTATGGCTCATCCAAGGCATTCGATGCTCGTTACAATGTGAGTAGTCCTCTATTCGATGAATTAGTGGACTTCGCGAAGAAGCAAGGTGTAGCAAGCACTGCTTCTGATATTGTGCGCTCGCGCAAGACCATCGGCACCCGGCTGAAGGCGAGTATAGCCCGTAATGTCTGGGGGAATGTTGGATACTACGGTTCGCTATTGGAAAGCGATAGGATCTTTCAGGAGGCCGATTCGATGTTGAGGAGCGGCCAATAGTGTCTCACTCACACCATCCCTAGGCTCCGCATAAGGGCGGAATGCGAGATAACCCTTTCACGCTGCTGGATCCCTGCAAAGGCCTCAATTATTCAGCTTTTGACCATCTTTTCAGAAAGGTCCACAATGTCCGGAGTGTTATGGACTAACCCATCCTTCCCATATACACCGGAGATATGTGAATTAAAAAAGGGCCTCGCGGCCCCTTTTTAATATGCTTCGGAAAGAGATCAGTTATTTTACTGCTTCTTTGGTTGCTTCAACAGCACCTTCTACTTTTTCGCCAGCAGCGTCAACTGCTTCGCCAGTAGCGTCTACTGCTTCAACAGCAGTGTTCTCAACTGCAGTGCCAGCGGCATCAACAGCATCGCCAGCTGCGTCAACAGCAGTTGCGGCTGCTTCAGTTGCTGTTGTAGCAGCATCTTCAGCTTTCTTCTCCATTTCTTCAACGTTGCTGCTTCCGCAAGCAACGAACAATGCTGCCATAGAGGCTAACAGTGCGAACTTCTTGATCATTTTTGTGTTTGGTTGGGGTGAAAAGTTGCGCAAATGTATGGAACTTTATGATATCGCAAGATTTATCGCTGGGTTTTAGACGAATATGGCAAAATCACCTACGGATCCATAAGATCATGAGCGGATGCGGCCGGTCAGCATGCTACAGGTTCAATTTTCAAACCCGACAATGCGCGACTACCTTTGTACCAGACTCACATCAAGGTCCAGATCGGACCATCAAAATACGGATCAAAATGGCATTTACCCTACCTGCTCTTACCTATGCATTCAAGGCATTGGAACCACATATCGACGCACGCACCATGGAAATACACCATGGCAAACACCATCAAGGTTATGTAAACAACCTGAATAAAGCAGTGGAAGGTACTCCACTGGAAGGCAAGATGTTAGAAGAAATTCTTGCTGGGCTGGACATGAACAATGGTGCAGTTAGGAACAATGGTGGTGGACACTATAACCATAGTCTTTTCTGGACCGTTATGGGACCCAACGGAAGCGGAAAACCTTCTGGTGACCTTGCAGCGGCAATAGACAAGGACTTCGGCTCGTTCGATGCGTTCAAGGAAAAATTCGCAGCAGCGGGCGCAACCCGTTTTGGTAGTGGCTGGGCTTGGCTATGCGTTCAAAAAGGTGGCAAACTCGAAGTCTGTAGCACACCAAATCAGGATAATCCGCTCATGCCCAATGTAGGCTGTGGTGGAACTCCTATTCTGGGTATGGATGTATGGGAGCACGCTTACTACCTGCACTATCAGAACCGTCGTCCGGATTATATCACCGCCTTCTGGAACGTGGTGAACTGGGATGAAGTATCCCGTAGATTCGCAGCTGGAAAGTGATCATTGCTTTTGTTCTTGAAAGGGCGTTGCAGTGATCTGTAACGCCCTTTCTGTTTGCCCGACCTGATGTTACGATATATACTGCTCATTCTCTCCCTAATAACTGTTGGTAGTTCCGTTCGTGCGAGCGGTCCGTACAGGGCGATGAACGCTGTGGAACTGAATTTACTTGATAGCTTGACCGAGCAATACGACCTCAGTATTGAAGACGGTCCGAAGAAAGAAAACGCCCGATTGATCAGCAGTTCACTTGCTGTATTGCTAGGTCCGTTCGGGGCACATCGCCTATATTTAGGCACGACGACCAAGGTGGCGATCATCTACGGAATTACGTTCGGAGGCTTTGGTATTCTGGCAACGATCGACCTTTTCCACTTGCTGTTCACCAAGGACCTGGATGCCTATCGCAATAGCGATAAGGTATTCATGTGGGTGAAGTAGTAAAGAGTACCTGAACGGGAGATTACTCCACCGTTACGCTCTTCGCCAAATTCCTTGGTTGATCCACGTTCCGGTCCAACATTACCGCAATGTGATAGCTGATCAACTGTAGCGGAATAACGCTCAACAAAGGAACCAAAGCATCAGGTGTTTCCGGGATCTCGATCACATGATCGGCGATACCCTTTACAACAGTGTCACCTTCAGTAACGATCGCAATGACCTTACCCTTGCGCGCTTTGACCTCTTGTATGTTGCTTACCACTTTCTCGTAGCTTGCTCCTTTTGTTGCGATCACAAAAACCGGCATGCTGTCATCGATCAGCGCGATCGGGCCATGTTTCATTTCGGCAGCAGGATATCCTTCTGCATGTACGTAGCTGATCTCCTTCAATTTCAACGCACCCTCCAACGCGACCGGGAAACTTGAACCGCGGCCGAGATAGAGCGCGTTCTTCGCATCCTTATAGATATCTGCGATGTACTTAATGTGATCCTCGGTATCGAGCACTTTCTGCACCTTCTCCGGGATAGCATCCAATTCGTTCATCAACCGATGGAAATGACTGCTGCTGATCGTACCCTTCTTATTGCCGATCATCATGGCCATAAGCGTTAGCACGGTGACCTGGGAAGTGAATGCCTTTGTACTGGCAACACCGATCTCAGGGCCTGCGTGCGTATACGATCCCGCATGGGTGATCCTTGCAATACTACTGCCGACCACGTTGCAAATACCAATGATGGTCGCGCCACGGCTCTTGGCCAATTCTATTGCAGCCATTGTATCCGCTGTTTCACCACTTTGACTGATCGCGATCACGATATCGTCCTCGTTCACGATCGGATTGCGGTAACGGAATTCGCTGGCGTATTCCACTTCTACGGGAATGCGGGCAAGGTCCTCGAACAAATATTCACCGACCATTCCAGCGTGCCAGCTAGTACCACATCCAATGATCAGTATCCGTTTTGCATTCACGAATTTGCTCTCGTAGTCCTTGATCCCGCCCAAGACCACTTCTCCCTTCGCAATGTTCAACCGCCCACGCATACTGTCACGTATACTACGCGGCTGTTCGTGGATCTCCTTCAGCATGAAGTGATCGTAACCACCTTTCTCCAACGTCTCCAAGTGCATTTCGAGCTCTTGGATGAACGGTGTTTTTACTTGGTTCTTTACATTGCGGATCTTCAATCCTTTCTCACGATCGATCACCGCGATCTCGCCATCCTCCAGATACACCACGTTCTTGGTATGCTCTATGATCGGAGTAGCATCGCTGGCTACGAAGTGCTCCCCATCGCCAATACCGATCACCAATGGTGAACTCTTCCGTGCGGCGACCATCAGGTCCGGTTGTTTCCTATCCAATACCACTATCGCGTATGCTCCTACCACACTTGCAAGAGCCAATCTCACGGCTTCAGGAAGATCACACTTCTCAGTACGTTGAATATCATCGATCAGATGCACTAGCACCTCGGTATCCGTATCGCTTAGGAATTCATGCCCACGCGTCTTCAATTCTTCTTTGATGGACGCATAATTCTCAATGATACCATTGTGGATCAGTGCAATATCTCCACTGTTGCTTTGATGTGGATGGGCATTCACATCACTCGGTGGTCCGTGCGTGGCCCAACGCGTATGGCCAATTCCAATGGATCCTTTTGCACTTATTCCATTCATGTGCGATTCAAGATCGCTCACTTTCCCCTGACATTTATGAACCGAAAGCGCTTTACCGTCGATCAATGCAACTCCGGCACTATCATACCCGCGGTATTCCAACCGACGTAAGCCACTGATCAGGATCGGATAGGCGTCCTTGTCGCCCAGGTAAGCTACGATTCCACACATTTTGCTTTCAGTATGTGGTAAATGTAAGATGCAATCGCATGCCGTTCTGCTCCTTTGCCGGACCAGATAGGATCACACGATTACCGGAAACGCCATTACTACCGCTCACCATTTCGATCCCCGTATTGGAAATTTCTCCGGTAAGGATATCATTGATGTACCGTGTAATATTGAAGCGATATACGCGATCGGTAGCGTTGTATGATCCGTCGATCGCAATAATTCCTCCCAATTGATCCGGTAAGAACGCATCAGCTCCTAGGCTGTCCTTGCGGAACAAGAACAGTTGGTTCGGGGGTGGTTGTAACCCGTTGTAAGTACCCTCAACCGGTGCGACCAGCTCTGCCTTACTAAGTACCCGCCCTTCGCCTGCATAGTTCATTAAGTAGGGGAACCGCAAGGCCGTGCGCAATCCGCCAAGGGATTGTACGTAGGTCTTGTAAGCCGGTGCCGAACTATCGGCCAGTGCGTTGTTAAGTCCTGGGTCGACCGCTTGCGAATAATCGTGTTCTGCCACGGTATAGCGCGCCGCGCTCGAGTTGATCAACAATTCGAAAGTGCGTTGTACATCAGGTTCGACATTCGCATCCTTGTAATACAGCACCACCTTGGAGGCGCCGTTGATCAAACTGAAATACAGAAGTCCTTGCTGAAATGGCAATTGCGGACCGTTGTTCACCGTAATGTAGAGCCCTTTGAAGAATTCTTGGAAATTCTCATTCGTTGCCAAGTTATCGCCTCCGAATTCTTGCAGAAATCGAACAGCAAGGTCATTGCTCAAGCGGATCCGCACTTGCGGCAACAGACTATCGCCACTGACCTGAGCATAGTTGAAGGGCTCCGGAGTCACTATGGAGCCATGGGAATAGCACAGGTCGTCCGGCAAGAACTCCGGTACATCATCCGTATGGTACGAAGAGTCCAGACTCAACGCTGTTGTGATCTCATGTACCTCAAACGTCTGTGCATCCAAATTGCCATAAGCATAGTTTATCCCATCAAAGGCCAAACTCAAAACAATACTATCTGCTTGTAACCCACTAACATCAACACCAACTCCAACGTTGCTACTGCTAAGTCGGAGTTGCGTTACGATGCCCGTACGCACGAACCCGAATTCCTGATCCAGATATGACCCCACCAAATTCCGTGTAAGGCCACTGGTGCGCACGGCAGAATCACGGAATGTGTATGCGTGTATCGTCGCCGTATCCTCCAATAGTCCTAAAGCATCACTTGGTAATAATTCCAGACCAAGATCCTCATCCGGCTTTCGGCAAGCGCCGATCAGGACCACAAGTCCAAAAAGGAACGTGATCCACTGTGTGGACCGCGTTCTTGAAATAGTGAATAATGTTCTCAAAGTGATCAAATGATGCTTGGAGAACACTTAGACCAAGGCTTCCTCCAACACCGTGCTGTAGAATTCCGAATGCGCGGCAACGTGCTCTCCGTCCTTGATGAAGTTAAGGACCGGCACACCACTGCCCTTTATCGCGGTTTCCATTCCTTTGCTCAATTTAGCGGATCCTTTTACAACGGCATCGCACATGCTCAAAGAGAACTTGGTAAGGTCGTCCGTGGTTGTCTTCGCAAGACCTTTAAGTAGACCCTTATCGAAACCTTCCATTTCCAATTTCTTGGCCATGTTCTTGTCCAACGCTTCAGTAGGTTGGTCATAAACACTCATGACCAACTTCGTGTTCTCAAAATGTGGATCATCGGCGAAATGATGGCGCACATACAACGGCACGAAACCGGTCATCCAACCATGAAGGTGAATGATATCCGGAACCCAACCCAATTTGCGCACGGTCTCCAACACCCCACGACCAAAGAACAACGCGCGTTCGTCGTTGTCCTTGTAGAAAGTACCATCCTTGCTGTGGGCTTCGGCCTTACGCTTGAAGTATTCGTCGTTATCAATGAAATAAACCTGCATCCGTGCACTTGGCACACTCGCTACCTTGATCAACAAGGCATGGTCCGTGTCGTTAATGATCAAATTCATTCCGCTTAAGCGGATGACTTCATGCAATTGGTGGCGGCGCTCATTGATGCAGCCCCATTTGGGCATGAACACCCTGATCTCATTTCCACTTTCCAAAATACCTTGTGGCATATGGCGGGCTACCTTCGCCATATCCTCAGGACCATCCATGAAAGGTTGGATCGATTGGGCTATGGTGAGGACCTTTACGTTCTTTATACTCATGTGTTCAGGGGGGGAATTCGGGGTACAAAAATATAGCTTTTTTCGCGGAACATCAACTTTGCCCGGTAGCTTAGCCCCCCATCAACGTCCGTTCACCTGACCTATTGCCCGTGCTAAAACCCCCATCATTACTGGAAAAGATCACCATTCCGGCTCAAGGTGCGGCGTGGTCTGCTCGGTCCCGTCGTGAAGGTGCCAGCATAGGGTTCGTACCTACGATGGGAGCCTTACACGAGGGCCATTTGGATCTGGTACACCGTGCCAAAGCAGTTTGTGATAAAGTGGTGTGCAGCATATTCGTTAACCCACTGCAATTCAGCAACTCGGAAGACCTGAACAACTACCCTCGTCAACTCGAACGCGATAGCGAATTGCTGGAGCAAGTTGGTTGCGATATGCTCTTTACACCCGAAAAGGAGTCGATATTCACGGATTTCACACCAACGAAATATGACCTGGAGGGTCTGGACGACCATTGGGAAGGCCCTTCAAGACCTGGCCATTTCCAAGGCGTTGTGAATGTGGTTGAACGCCTGTTCTTTTACGTAAGGCCCGATCAAGCATTTTTTGGTGAAAAGGATCGCCAGCAGCTTACCATATTACGTGCGATGGCGAAGCAACAACGTTGGCCAGTTACCATTACCCCGTGCCAGACGGTGCGTTCCGCCGATGGTCTTGCGCTCAGTTCCAGGAATCAGCGCCTTGATCCCGTTCAACGAGAACAGGCGACTGTGCTATACCGCACATTGAAAACGGTGGAAGCACTAGCATTCCGCAGTTCGGTTGAAAATACAAGAAAGGCCGCTCTTGCCGTGCTGGAAAGTGAACCTGAGGTCGTCTTGGACCACCTTGGATTTGCAGATGCGGAAACACTTCACCCTATAATACAATGGGATCCCGCTCGTGAGGCGATCGCTCTTATCGCTGCGCAAGTGGGACCGGTAAGGTTGATCGACAATATTACCCTGCACCCGCTGGTATGACCGATGGTGTCAATACACGAATGAGCTTCGAATGAAGAGGGCTGTGATCAGTGTTCTGAAAATTCTGATTCCACTTACACTTGGTATTTGGCTGATCTACTATTTCTATGACCAGCTCAGCAAGCAACAACGTGAGGAGCTCTTCACCGCATTCCAACAAGCAAACCTTTGGTGGTTCCTATTAGCAGCTCTATTGAGTTGGTTCAGCCATTTGAGCCGGGCGTGGCGCTGGCGCTATCTGATTGAACATATGGGCTACAACGTGGGGTTCTGGAACGCATACAATGCAACCATGTCGGGGTACTTCATGAACCTCTTGATACCTCGCGCCGGAGAAGCCAGCAGGGCTGTTATGCTCTACAGAGCCGAAGGGGTACCTTTCGAAAAAGGTTTCGGTACCATCCTTGCGGAACGTACTGTAGACCTTATCATGCTCTTGGCTATAGCGGGTATAACGCTTGCTTTGCAATGGGATAAGTTGGGGCTATTCCAAGAACGGATCACGGCATTCAGAGCAGAGCAGAACATTACAGAGGATGCAGGCCCTAATTATTGGTGGTTCGTGATCATCGGTGCGATCTTGATCGGTGCAGTCACTGTTATGTATTTGATCTACACACGACCTGAGTTGCGTGCGCGGCTCATGGACGGAATACGCGGATTCATTTCCGGACTGCGTAGCGTACTTGAAACGAAACATCGATCAGCTTTCATTTTACATACGATCTTGATCTGGAGCCTTTACGTCGCCATGTTCTGGGTCGGGTTCTTCGCACTTTCGACAACGGCAACAGTGCCTGCCGCAGGTGTATTCGCGAGTTTCATTGCGGGATCCATCGGGATCATACTTGTTCAGGGGGGTGTAGGTGTGTACCCTGCATTCGTGGGTCTTATCGTGAGCATCTATATGCCAATGCCAGAAGGAGGAGGACTAATTCGACCAGATGCTTTAGCGATGGGCTGGCTGTTATGGCTCTCACAAACACTGTTGGTGATCATTCTTGGCGGCATATCGCTATTTTTGATCTCTCCTAAAGGCAACGGAGAGGGAGTGAAGAGGTCACAAGTGAATTGATCTCCATTTGCCGCTTTTGCAACGTCGGTCAAGTGGGTCGACGCATCTAGATCTGAAATTTGAACCAATGGCCGAAGTAGTAGCAACAGTAGATAAACGTGTAGTGGATAGTGTGCAAGTGCAACGCCTTGTGAACATCTGGCGCATGAAAGGCGATCGCATTGTATTCACCAACGGGTGTTTCGACATCCTCCATCGCGGTCATGTGGAATATTTGCAGGAAGCTGCAGCGCTCGGAGATCGCTTGATCATTGGCGTCAACAGTGATGCGAGTGTAAAGCACCAGAACAAAGGGCCGGAGCGCCCATTGAATGACCAGTACAGCAGAGCAAAGGTGCTTGCGGCCTTAAGATTCATCGATGCCGTGGTTGTATTCGATCAGGATACTCCACTTGACCTGATCAAGACCATTGGACCTGATGTGCTTGTAAAAGGTGGTGATTGGACCGAGGATAAGATCGTGGGTAGCGAGCATGTGCGGTCACTCGGCGGTGATGTGCGAAGCTTAAAGCTTGTAGATGGTTTTTCGACAACTGGATTAGTAGCGAAGATCCGTGGCTAAGCTCAGATCGAATTTCGTGTGCCAAGCCTGCGGTAGCAAATATCCGCAATGGCTTGGACAATGCACACAGTGCAAAGAATGGAACACGCTTGTGGAAGAGGTCATGGACCGTGTTACCGAAAAACGCGGTTTGCCTCAAAGCCTGAAAATCCGTTCTCCGAAACCGATCGCGATCAATGATATCCCGGCGCAGGATGGACCACGCATTCCATTGAACGATCGTGAATTCTCACGTGTCCTTGGTGGTGGTCTGGTCCCAGGGAGCATCACCTTGTTGGGTGGTGAACCCGGTATCGGAAAAAGTACCTTGCTCTTACAGACCGCATTGCGCAATCCGCATTTGCGAACGCTCTATGTAAGCGGTGAAGAGAGTGAACATCAAGTGAAGATGCGCGCTGAACGTGTGATGGGCGACAAGGCAACCAAGATTGGCGCACAGCCAGGTTCGGCGAATGATTGTTACGTACTAACCGAGACCAATACACAGAACATCTTCAAACACATTGAAGCGCTTCAACCTGGATTGGTGGTGATCGATAGTGTGCAGACCTTGCACACCGCCGTTCTCGATGCCAGCCCAGGTAGCGTAGGTCAGGTGCGTGAATGCACGGCCGAGCTCATGCGTTTCGCGAAGACGACCGGTATCCCGATGGTATTGATCGGACACATAACAAAAGATGGTTTCATTGCCGGTCCCAAGGTCCTCGAGCACATGGTGGATTGCGTGTTGCAGTTTGAAGGTGATCGCGATCACGCGTACCGCTTATTGCGACCGTTGAAGAATCGCTTCGGGAGCACGAACGAATTGGGGATCTACGAAATGCAAGGCAGTGGGCTGGTCGAAGTTGAAGACCCGAGCCAGGTGTTATTGGGTCGCCGAGAAGAACGACCCAGCGGTGTAGTTGTGGCTGCAACATTGGAAGGCATGCGTCCCTTGTTGATCGAAGTGCAAGCGCTTGTGAGTTCAGCGGTCTATGGTACGCCGCAGCGAAGTTCCACCGGTTTCGATCTTCGGCGATTGAACATGTTGCTCGCGGTAATGGAAAAACGATGTGGATTCCGATTGGGCCAGAAGGATGTTTTCCTGAACCTCGCCGGTGGATTCCGTGTGGAAGAACCTGCGATAGATCTTGCCGTGGTATGTGCTGTGCTCAGCAGTAACGCCGACATTGCCGTACCCATGGACGTATGCTTTTCGGGCGAAGTCGGCCTGACCGGAGAAATACGCCCTGTTACCCGTACAGAGCAACGTGTAGCTGAAGCCGCTAAACTCGGCTTTGCGACCATCTTCGTTCCCAAAGGAACCAAAGGCGTTTCACCGGTCAAGGGCATTAGTGTGGTACAAGTAGGCCGGGTCGATGAGGTGTTCGGGCATTTGTTCGGGTGAGACGAGAACCTGAACGACAACATCTTCTCGTTAGGCTCGATCCCGAGGATCAAATTCATAAAAATTGGGTTAATGGACAAAACGAATGGTAAAACCTTCTGAAAGTCCTGCCTGGCTTAGGTTAGAGGCCTTTCAAAGGTCATGAACCAAAAAAGTGCTCTTTGTGTGGTGGTCCAGTTATTAACAAATACGGCCAGGTTCGGGGTAAGCAACGGTACCGTTGCCGCACTTGTGGTA